>Ga0209581_1002058_pt1 | contig 20730 bp, 18 predicted proteins | sample Coa_R2_FD_187160 | JGI IMG/M metagenome (GOLD analysis project Ga0209581, IMG submission 187160) | Surface soil microbial communities from Centralia Pennsylvania, which are recovering from an underground coalmine fire - Coalmine... | ecosystem: Environmental > Terrestrial > Soil > Unclassified ...
CGGCAACTGGGGCCCCACCCTCCCCACCGTCTACCGGTGGCCCTACGACTACTCCGTCCCCGGCGCCCCCGAGGACTTCATCCCTCAGACCGTCCCCGCCGTCCCCGTAGGTGTCGGCACCTCCGGGGCGGACTGAGGAAGGGGAGGAAGGCCGATGCCTACTGAGCTCCTCACGAAGGACCGGCCCCCCCGCTCCCAGGGGGTGCCCGGCGAGACGGTGCCGCCTCCCGGATGGAGCGGCGACGGCAGCGGCGGCCCGTGGCCGCGCCCCGCCTCAGCCGCTGATCCCGGGCTCTTCGCGGTGGGGGCGACCCTGGCCTCGGTCACCATGCTGTTCATCGCCTTCACCACCGCCTACCTGGCGCGCCAGCAGGAGACGTCCTGGCCGGCCATCGCCCTCCCCCCCGTGCTCTGGGCGAACACTGCGGTCCTCCTCCTAAGCAGCGGGGTGCTGGAGTGGGGGCGGTGGGCGCTCCGGCGGGGGCAGGCGGACCACCTCCAGCGCGCCCTGCGGGCGACGGCCGTCCTCGGAGGGCTCTTCGTGGTCGGGCAACTAGCGGCGTGGAAGCAGCTAGCCGCCCAGGGGATCTACCTCGCGACCAACCCCCATAGCGCGTTCTTCTACCTCATGACAGGCGTCCACGGGCTCCACCTGCTGGGCGGGCTCGTGGCGCTCGCCGTGGTCCTCGTCCGGGCCGCCCGGGGGCGGTATACGCCGGAAGCGCACGGGGGGCTCACCGCCTTCGCCCTCTACTGGCACTTCCTGGACGTGCTGTGGGTCTACCTCTTCGTCTTGCTGTCCTGGCTGTGAAGACGCGCCCCGAGAACGGCGCAGCGGAGTAGGAGGGTGTAATGGAAGCCGTCGGCACGAGGGAACAGGATCAGGCCCTGGCCTCCCGGTGGGCGGGGGGACGCTCCCCCTGGGACGTCAGCTGGGGCAAGCTCATGATGTGGCTGTTCCTGGTCTCCGACGCCATGACCTTCGCCGGCCTCCTCATCGGCCTGTGGGCCGCCCGCCTGAGCAGCCCCACCTGGCCCAACCGCCTCGAGATCATGAACATCCGCCTCGTGGCCCTCATGACCGCCATCCTCATCTGCAGCAGCACCACCATGGCCCTCTCCGTGTACGCTATGCGCCAGGGCTCCCGCCGCCACGCCGTCCAGTTCCTGATCGTCACCATCCTCGCCGGCGCCCTCTTCCTCGGCCTCCAGGCCAACGAGTGGACCCACTTCATCCTCGACGGCGCCCGCCTCAACTCCAACCCCTGGGGCGTGCCCGCCTTCAGCTTCACCTTCTTCGTCATCACCGGCCTCCACGGCCTCCACGTCCTCGCCGGCGTCATCTACCTGTGGGCCATGGCCGTCCGGATCGCCAAGGGCCTCTCCTCCGACGACAGCCTCGAGATCGCCGGCCTCTACTGGGGCTTCGTCGACCTCGTCTGGGTCTTCATCTGGTCGTCCATCTACCTGCTCTAGAGAACAGGAGGTCACCCCGATGAGCGACTCCCGTCCCCACCCCCAGCCCCAGGCCCTCACCCGCGCCTACCTCGTCGCCTGGATCGTCCTCCTCCTCGTCACCGCCCTCGAGGCCAGCGTCGTCCTCGTCTTCTCCCTCCCCACCGCCGTCCGCGTCCCCCTCCTCCTCCTCTGCGCCCTCATCAAGGCCTCCCTCATCGGCGCCTACTACATGAACCTCAAGTTCGAGCGGCTCGCCATGGCCTCCATCGCCCTCATCCCGCTCATCCTCGCCGTCCTCATGTTCTTCGCCATCGTCCCTGACGCCGCGCACCTCCTGCGCCTGCCGTAGCCGGGGGCATCCCCGAGGAAGGATTCTTCACCCCGCGGATCAAAAATTGGAGGAGAAGAGGGGGCGTGTACCGCATGCGAGAAGCGGCGAAGGGCCTGGCAAGGAGGCCTCCTCCCCTCGCCTCCTGGGTGGTGCCCGAGGTCGTGACCGCCTTCCGGCAGACGGCCGATGGGGTCATGGCCCTGGATCCGGCGGGGACCATTGTCTTCTGGAACGAGGCCGCCGAGCAGATCCTCGGCTATACGGCCGCGGAGGTGGTGGGTCGGCCGTGCTGGGACGTGCTGCACGGACGCACCGAGGAGGGTAACCTCAGCTGCCACCCCCACTGCCACGTCCTGGCCATGGCCGAACGGCATGAACCCGTTCGAGCCTACACCCTGCTCACGCGAGCCAAGGACGGTACCCCGCGGTGGATCAACATCAGCACCATCCAGATCGACACGCCCCACGGGTACGTCCTGGTCCGCACGTTCCGCGACGTCACCTCTCAGCAGCACCTCATGGAAGCGCTCCTCCACCACGTGGGCGACTCCAAGGCCGTCCGGTCGCCTGACCCCGATCCCACCCTGGCTCCCCTTACGGCCCGGGAACGCGAGGTCCTCCGGGCCCTGGCCCACGGAAAGGGAGCGGACGACATCGCCCGGGACCTGGGGATCCACACGGCTACAGTCCGCAACCACATCCAAAACATCCTCTCCAAACTCGGCGCTCACAGTCGGCTCGAAGCCGTCGCCATCGCCTTTCGGACGGGCCTCGTCTGAGCCCGGCGCTGGACCGTAGGGCATTTGCTCTACGAGGCGGGCCCCCTCTGATGCGTTTGGCTCAGGTACCGTAGGACGCCCGCCTCATGCTGAGACGGGCGGGACCCCCTACGATGGCAGTACCAGGATCGTGGAGGGGAGCCCATGAACCCCTGGGGGCCGTTCGCCGTGTTTCTCGTCGTGGGGGGCGCGTGGACCGTGGCCTGGGCGCTCGTGGTCCTCCGGGCGAGCGGTCCGCCCCATCTCTATGAGCCCATCTACCAGGCTTCCGGCCGCCTGCGCCGGCTCCTCTTCGGGGCGACCGTCGGGGTACTGCTAGTGGTCCTCCTGGCGTCTGTGGGCTGGTTTCCCTACCCGCCTGTGGCGGCTGCCCGCCTCGGGCCCCCCTCCGTCCGGGTAGCGGTCACTGCGCAGATGTGGCAGTGGACGCTCAGCCGCACAGCTCTTCCCGCCGGGGCCACAGTTGAGTTCGACGTCACCTCTCGCGACGTGAATCACGGGTTCGCCATCTACGGACCCTCGGGGCGCCTGGTCGCCCAGGTCCAGGCCATGCCCGGGTACACGAACCGCCTCCTCGTGCATTTCACGGACCCAGGCCAGTACCTCGTCCGGTGTCTCGAATACTGCGGGATTCCCCACATCGGAATGGCGACGGCCTTCCAGGTGGGAGGACGCGGCGACCGTCCATGAGCCGGACACTGCTGACCGAGCGGAACGGCCCGGTCCTGCGGACAGCCCTCCTGTACCTTGCGGCGGGATTCGCGCTCTTCCTCGCCATGGGGCTTCTGGGCCTGGCGATGCGTCTGGACCACGCGACCCTCCTCCCCCTCCCGCCTGCGCTCTACGACGAGTTCTTCACGCTGCACGGGGCGGGGATGATCGCCGCGATCCTCCTCGGGGCCATGGGGGGCACGGTGGCGGTCCTGAGCCCCCACGCGGACCTGGACCCGCGCCTCCTGTGGATGGGGTTCGTCTTCTACGTGCTGGGGGTGGGGTACATCCCCCTTGCCGTGCTCCTGGGCGGCTTCGCCGCCGGCTGGACCGTCCTCTATCCCCTGCCCCTTGCCTACCAGGCGGGGTGGACGCCGTGGTCCTCCTTTGCCTTCCTCCTGGGGTACCTCTTCGTCGCGCTCGGGTTCGGAGTGTGGTGCCTTGCGGTGACGCTGGCCACCGCCCGGGCCTATAGGGGAGTAGGGCGAGCCCTCGGGTGGCCCCTCGTGTTCCTCGGGCGCGCCCAGCCCGCCCCGCCCCCTCTTCACGTCATCGTGGCGACGGTCATCGCCCTCTACGGGATGGGCACAGTGCTCGTGGGGGCGGCCTACCTGCTGCCCCTCTTCGGCCAGACTTTCGGCCTCACGGGCGCTGTGAGCGCCCTCCTCATGAAGAACCTGGTCTTCCTCTTCGGCCACAACATGGTGAACCTCACCATCTACCTCGGCGCCGGGCTCGTGTACGCGACCCTTCCCGTCTACGCGCACAGGCCGTGGAAGACCTCGCGGCTCAGCGCCGCCACCATCAACCTCCTGTTCCTCTCCATCCTCCTGCCGTTCTTCCACCACCTCTACCAGGACTTCGCCAACCCTCTCCCTTTCCACGCCCTGGGCGAGATCGGCTCGTACGGGACGGGGCTCCCCGTGCTCCTCGTCACCGTGCTCGGGGGGCTCACGCTGGTGTACCGCGCGGGCCTCCGCTGGGCCGTGCCGTCCATCCTCATCCTCATCGGGTTCTGGGGGTGGGTGTTCGGAGGGCTCGGCGCCCTGGTGGACGCCACCATTCCGGTGAACCAGGTCTACCACAATACGCTGTGGGTCCCCGCCCACTTCCACACTTACTACCTGCTGGGAGCGGTGGCCTTCGTGTGGGCCTTCTTCTACCACCTCGTCGCGGACCTGGGCCAGGCCCACGAGTCCGCCGCCAGCCGGGCCGCGGCGTGGATGTACGGGCTCGGGGGCGCGGGGTTCGTCCTGATGTTCTTCGTCGCGGGGGCAGCGGGCATGCCCCGGCGGTACGCCATTCCCCTGTCCGGGACCGGGGAGCCTGCGCTCGCGACGCTCGCCGTTGGGTTTACCGCCCTCCTCGGGATCGCGCTCGTCTGGCTCTCCTCGGATCTCCTGCGGGCCCTGGGGCCCGCGTGGAGGAAGACCCTCGCCGCTCCCGAGCACCCCGCGCTCGCCCCGGGGGAGAGCAGAGGATGAAACACCCTGTCGGTCCCGGCCGAAGGGCCCTCGACGCGTCCCTGCCCCACCCGGGGACATCCGCTGTCCGCGCCCTCGCCACGGTCCGCGCCTACGTGGAGCTCACGAAGCCCCGCATCATCCTGCTCCTCCTCCTCACCACGGTCGCGGCCATGGTCGTCGCTTCCCCCCGCCACACGTCCCTTCCCCTGCTCGCCGCGACGCTCCTCGGGGGGGCGCTCACCGCCGGCTGCGCCAACGCCCTCAACATGTACGTCGACCGCGACATCGACGCCCTGATGCGGCGGACCCGCCTCAGGCCGCTCCCCTCGGGGCGGATGGACCCCGCGCAGGCCGTGATGTTTGCCGTGATGACGGGAGGCGCGGGACTGGCGCTCCTGACCCTGGGAGCCAACCTCCTCAGTGCGCTTCTCGCAGCCTCAGGCATCCTCTTCTACGTCGCCGTGTACACCTGCTGGCTCAAGCGCCGAACCCCCCAGAACATCGTCATCGGCGGGGCGGCAGGGGCGGTCCCCCCGCTCGTGGGGTGGGCGGCGGCCACGGGCCACCTTGCGCCCCCCGCCTGGGGACTCTTCGCCATCGTCTTCCTGTGGACGCCCCCGCACTTTTGGGCGCTGGCCCTCCGCAGAGAGGACGACTACAGGACCGCCTCCGTCCCCATGCTCCCCGTGGCACGGGGCCAGAGCGAGACACGCCGGCAGATCGGACTCTACGCCCTCGCCCTGTCGGCCGCGAGCTTCGCCGTGTCCCTCCCGGGCGGCCTCTTCGGCCCCCTTTACCTCGCCACGGCGGCGGTCCTCGACGCCCTGTTGCTCTGGATCGTGTGGAGGGTCTCCCGGGGACGCCCGGGAGCAGACACCCAGCTCTTCGCTTACTCGGTGCTCTACCTGGCCGTGTTGTTCACGGCCATGGCCGTGGATCGGGTGGTGGTCTCCCCCCTGTGACGTGGGGCGCGTGGCACGGGCGGGGCGACGTCCTCGCCGGTCTCGCGACGTCGGTCCTCCTCTACGCGCGTGGGTGGCGGGCGCTCCGCGAGAGAGGAGGGGCGCGGGCGTCCACGGGTCCCCAGCTGTGGTGCACGCTAGGCGGGTGGGGCATCGTCGCACTGGCGCTCCTCTCGTCCCTGGACGTGTACCAGCCTCTCCTCCTGTCCGTCCACATGGTGCAGCACGAGCTCCTCCTCCTCGTCGCGCCTCCCCTGATCCTGCTCGGGAATCCCCTGGCGAGGACGCTCTGGGGCCTTCCCGGTCCGGTCAGAGCCGCGACGGGGTCCCTCTTTTCGCCCCGCTCGCCGGTCCGCCGCGCCCTCGCCACGCTGGGGCGGCTCCCCGTATCCTGGGGCGTCTCGACCGGGCTCCTGTGGGTGTGGCACCTGCCCGTCCTCTACGACGCCACGGAGGGGAACGGATTCGTCCACAATGTGGAGCACGTGACCTTTTTAGCCGCTGGCCTCCTCTTCTGGTGGCCCCTGGTCGCCTCACCACCCTATGGCCGGCCCGTCGGCGCGCTGGCGAAACTCGGGTACCTCATCGCAGGGCTTAGCCAGAGGTCCCTCCTGGGAGCGGCTCTGGCACTGTCCCACCGCGTCTACTACACTCACTACCTCCTGGTCCCGCGCCTCTCCGGCCTCCCTGCTCTCGCAGACCAGCGCCTCGCCGGAGGGATCATGTGGTTTGGGGGAGGAGCGGTCCTTCTGGCCGCCGCTCTCCACGTCATCTGGACCGGTCTTCCCGGGTCGCCGGAGGATTCCCGGAGGGCGCGTCCACTGGCACGCGCCCCGTCTCCCGCATCTCTCTCCGGGATGGCCAGGGGGTGACGGCCCGCTTCCGGCCCCGGTGTCCGCGCCGTCCTGCGGAGCCCGGCCTCCTGGGGGCGGGTCGTCAGCCCCTCCCGCGCGGCCCGGCGGTGGTGGCCGGTGGCAGTCGCAAGCGCCGCCTTCCTCGCCCTCGGCGCGTTGATGGCCGCATCCGGCATGACCGCCGCGGTCGCGGAGGACAGGTCCACCTTCCGGCGAGGATCCCCCTGGCTTGCGCCTGGGGGTGACCGCCCCGCGAGCGCGCGGGCGGGGATCTCAGTACTCGATCCCGGGCTGGGCGCGGATGCCCGCCCGGTAGGGGTGCTTGAGCATTCGCATCTCGGTCACGAGGTCCGCCGCCGCGATGAGGTCCGCAGGGGCGCCGCGGCCCGTCAGGATCACGTGGAGCATCTCGCGCTTGGCCTGAAGCGCCCTCAGGACGTCCTCCACCGGGAGCTGGCGGAGCCTGAGGGCCACGTTGATCTCGTCCAGCACGACCATGTCGATGCGGGGGTCGGCCATGAGCTCGCAGCTCTTGGCCCAGGCGGCCCAGGCGGCCCGGCGGTCCCTCTCCTGGTCCTGGGTGTCCCAGTGAAATCCCTCCCCCATGCGGTACCACTCCACCTGGTCGCCAAACCTCCCAAACACCTCGACCTCCCCGGAGGGGATCGGCCCCTTGATGTACTGGACGACCCCCACGCGCATCCCGTGGTGGAGCGCCCGGACCACCATGCCGAAGGCGGCGGTGCTCTTGCCCTTCCCCGCGCCCGTGAACACGATGACGAGCCCCTTTGCGCGCGTGGCCTGGGCCCGGCGGCGCTCGAAAACCTCCTTGACCCGCTGCATGCGCAGGCGGTACTCCTCCGGGGTGCTCACCGTCCCACCTCCGCCACGTCGGGGACCCCGCCTCTGTACCAGCCGAGCCGGGCGTGGAGGCGCACGACCTCGCCCACGACGAGGAGCAGGGGGGGACCGAGGCCCGCCCGGCGGACCGCGGCCGCGATGTCCCCCAGGGTCGAGACGACGGTCCGTTGGGCAGGCCACGTGGCCCACTCCACCGCGAGGGCGGGGGTGGCTCCCGCGCGGCCCGCCCGGCGGAGGTCCGCTACGACGCGGGCGAGAGACCCGGCCGCCATGTAGACCACCACCGTCGGCTCCGGCGGAGGCTCGCCCGCTCCGTGGCCCGTGAGGATGAGGACCGAGGAGGCGAGGCCCCGGTGGGTCAGGGGCACGCCCGTGTAGGCCGCAGCCCCCAGGGCGGCCGTCACACCGGGGACGATCTCGAAGGGGATCCCCGCCTCCGCGAGGGCCAGGGCCTCCTCTCCCCCGCGCCCGAAGAGGAGCGGATCCCCGCCCTTGAGGCGGACGACGCGGCGGCCCCGCCTCGCCTCGTCGATCATGCGGACGACCACCTCCTCGTGGCCGACGGCGGCGCGGCCGCGCTCCCGGCCCACGTACACGCAGACGCAGGACCTCTTCGCCCACCGCAGGATGGCGGGGTCCACGAGCCGGTCGTAGTAGATCACGTCCGCGCGCTGGATCCACTCCTTGCCGCGCACCGTCACCAGGTCCGGCCGGCCCGGACCCGCCCCGACGAGCACCACGCGCGGTTCCCGCACGGCGCTACCCCCCGAGCAGCTGGCGGACCCGGCGGGCTCCCAGCTCTTCCAGCGTGATGCACGGCAGATTCCACCGCGCGGCCCAGGCGGGGAGGAGGCCCACGGGCACGTGGGGCGGCTCCGTGGTGACCAAGAGGATCCGGGCGTCGTGCCGGAGGAGGCGGAGGAAGGCCTCCTCGGAGGCGTGGACGGGATCGAGGGACCCGTGCCCGACCGTCGGGCGGCCGTCCGACACGAGGATGACGGACCGCACCCCGGCCCCCGCGCGGCGCCGGGCGCGCTGGAGGACCTGTGAGGCCACCTCGAGGGCCTGGGCGAGGGGGGTGCGCCCCCCGATGGGGAGGTCCTCCACGGCCCGCTGCACCCTCCGTACGCTCCGGGTGGGCGGGAGCACCACGTCGGCGGCCCCGCCCCGGAAGGTGATGAGCCCCACCTCGTCCCGCTTGCGGTAGCTCTCCTCCAGGAGGCCCAGGAGGATTCCCTTGGTGAGCTCCATGCGCCGGTGGGCCCCCATGGACCGGCTGGCGTCCAGGACCACCAGGAACAGGTGGCGCACGGGGGCGCGGCGCACCTTCTCCCGGAGGTCCTCGGTGCGGACGACGACGGCCGTGGGGCCCGGAAGCCCGGGAGGCTGCCGGCCTGCAGCGGCCCGGAGGGTGGCGCCGAGGGCCACCTCCAGGGGATTTCCCCGGGGCAGCCGCGTCGTGACGCAGGGGCCTCGCGGCCCCCCGATCGCAGCGCGGTCCGGCCGGGTGCCCGTGCCCGGGCTCCCGGATCCGGGAGCCCGCGACGCGGGGAGCCTGAGGGGTCCCAGAGGGTCCGCCTTCACGGGCGTGAGGTCGTCCCGTCCCGCTTCTCCCCCGGACGGAGGGGCGTCCGGCCCGCGGGGAGGCGGGGCGGGCGGAGGCCGATGGGCCGGCCCCAGAGGCGGCGCGCTCCGAGCGGACCGTCGCCTGTGGGCCAGGGCGTACTCGCTGACCCGGTCCACGTCCTCCACGGTCACGGCCTCCCGTCCCTCCCACGCTGCGAGGGCCGAGGAGGCCTTGCGGATGACGAGGTCGGCCCGGAGCCCTTCCACGCCCTCCCTGCAGCAGCGGGTCGCGATCTCCGAGGCCACCTCTCCCGGGACCCGGACCCGGGGGAGGACCGCCCGTGCGGCGAGGAGGCGGGCGCGGAGCCGCTCCTCCTCAGGAGCCCACAGCGCCCGGAAGCCGACGGGGTCCACTTCGAAGGCCGTGACACGCGCGGCCGCCTCGGCCCGCTCGCGCGGATCCGCCAGGTCTTCGGAGGCCACCAGCAGGCCGAACCGGTCGAGGAGCTGGGGCCTCAGCTCCCCCTCCTCGGGATTCATGGTGCCCACCAGGATGAACCGGCTCGGGTGGCGGACCGACACGCCCTCGCGCTCCACGACCGCCACGCCGCTCGCCGCCACGTCCAGGAGGAGGTCCACCAGGTGGTCCGGGAGCAGGTTGACCTCGTCCACGTAGAGGATCCCGCGGTGGGCCCGGGCCAGAAGACCCGGCTCAAACCTCTTCTCGCCCCGGCGGAGAGCCCTCTCGAGGTCGAGGGTGCCCACGACCCGGTCTTCCGTGGCGCCCAGGGGGAGCGCCACGAAGGGGGTCGGTCTCTCCTCCACCTCGACCTCGCCGCACAGCTCGCAGGGGTCCAGGGGATCGCACCCCGCCGGGCAGTTCCGGTTGGCGGAGAGCGGCGGCAGGAGGGCCGCCAGGGCGCGGGCGGCGCTGGACTTGGCCGACCCGCGCCCCCCCACGATGAGCACGCCGCCGATCCGGGGATTGACGGCGGCGAGGAGGAGCGCGAGCTTCATGCGCTCCTGCCCCACGATGGCGGAAAAGGGGAACGGGATCACTCCCTCACCTCCACGTCGGCTTCGCTCCGGAGGTAGATCTCCCGGAGCCGCTCGAGCAGGTCCGGGGGAGGGTCCGTCCAGAGGCCGCGCGAGGCCGCCTCCAGGAGCCGCTCCACCATCGCCCTCAGCGCCCAGGGGTTCGACTGCTCGAGGACGCGCCGCACCTCGTCGTCCAGGAGGTAGCGGGCCGCCACCTCCTCGTACATCCACGGCTCCACGACGTGGGCCGTGGCGTCGTAGCCGAACAGGTAGTCCACCGTCGCGGCCATCTCCGCGGCGCCCCGGTAGCCGTGCCGGAGGACCCCGCGGATCCACTTGGGGTTGACCACGCGGGACCGGAAGACGCGGACCACCTCCTCCCGGAGGTCGCGGATCCGCACCCGGTCGGGCCGCGACGTGTCGCCGAGGTAGGCGCGGGGCGAGGAGCCCGCAAGCGCGCGCACCGCGGCGATCATCCCGCCGTGGAACTGGAAGTAGTCGTCGCTGTCGAAGATGTCGTGCTCGCGGTTGTCCTGGTTCTGGACGGCCAGCACGATGCCCCGGAGGCGGCGCCGGAAGAGGTCCGGGGCCTCGATCCCGGGGGCCCCCTTCCCGTAGGCGTAGCCGCCCCACGCCACGTAGACGTCCAGGAGGTCCCGGTCCGTCTCCCAGGCGCGCGCGTCCAGGAGCGGCAGGAGCCCGGCGCCGTAGCTCCCGGGCTTGCTGCCGAAGACCCGGTACCCCGGGTCCTCCGGGTCGGCCAGGAGGTGCGCCCGGACGTAGTTGCGCTCGGGCGGTTCGGGGAGCGCCGCCACCGTGCGGACGGCGTCGTCCAGGAGCTCGACCAGGTTGGGGAAGGCGTCGCGGAAGAACCCGCTGATCCGGACCACGACGTCGACGCGGGGACGCCCCAGGACGTCGAGGGGGATCACCTCGATCCCGGTGACCCGGCGGTTCACGTCCGCCCACAGGGGGCGCACGCCGAGGAGGTGGAGGATCTCCCCGATGTCGTCGCCGCCCGTGCGCATGGTGGAGGTCCCCCACACGATCATGCCGATGCAGCGGGGGTACGTGCCCGTCTCGGCCAGGTAGCGCCGCAGGAGCGCCTCGGCCGCCTGGCGGCCCACCGCGGCGGCCGTCGGCGTGGGGATCCCCCGGACGTCCACCGAGTAGAAGTTCCGGCCGGTGGGCAGGATGGTGGCCATGCCGCGCGTGGGGGCCCCGCTCGGCCCCGGCGGCACAAACCGCCCGTCGAGGGCCCGCAGGATGTGGGCGATCTCGTCGGGCGTCCGCAGGAGGCGGGGCCACACCTCCTCCAGGAGAAACCGCAGCGTCTCCGCCGAGCGCGGCCCCACGGGCCGGCGCGTGCGCACCACCTCCCGCGCCCGCTGCTCCAGGAGCTCCAGGAGGTCGCCCGCCGTCCGGCACCCCGGGAACCCGGCGGGGGCGGCGGGATCGCCGACGGCCCTGTCGTAGTCGACTCCCAGGTCCTCGGCGATCGCCGCCGGCAGGCCGCGGACGCCGGCCTGGTCCTGGCGGACGAGGGCCACGAGGAGGTCCACCAGCCGGTCGCCCTCGGGGAGCTCCCCCAGGATGTGGAGGCCGTCCCGGATCTGGGACTCCTTGATCTCACACAGGTACCCGTCGAAGGAGGCCAGGAAGTCGTCCAGCTCCTCTGCGGCGGGCGGGCGGTCGTAGTCCAGGTCGCGGTAGAGGCGGCTCCTCTCGAGGAGGGAGAGGATCTGCTCGGCGACGAGCCCGCGCTTCCCCGGGTCCAGCACGCTGACCTGCGCGTACTCGTCGGCCAGCTGCTCCAAGCGCAGGAGGTCGCCGTAGGACTCGGCGCGGGTCATGGGCGGGATCAGGTGGTCGACGATGACCGCGTGGGCCCTCCGCTTGGCCTGGGTGCCCTCGCCGGGATTGTTGATGATGTAGGGGTAGATGTTGGGGAGGGCCTCGAGGACGACCTCGGGGTAGCAGGAGGCGCTGAGCCCGATCCCCTTGCCCGGGAGCCACTCGAGGTTGCCGTGCTTGCCCATGTGCACCACGGCGTGGGCCCCGAAGACCTCCAGGATCCACTGGTAGTAGGCCACGTAGGAGTGGGTGGGGGGGAGGTCCGGGCTGTGGTAGATGCTGCGCGGGTCCTGCCCGTACCCGCGGGCGGGCTGGATCCCCACAAACACGTTCCCGAGGAGGAGGCCGGGGACGGCGAGGCCCCGGGGGGTGGCCATGACGCCGCCCGGGGGCTCCCCCCACTGGCGGAGCATCTCCTCCCGGCGGGGGGCCGGGAGCCGCAGAAACCGCTCCCGGTAGCGCGGCTCCTCCACCACGTGGGGGACCTGGAGGAGCCGCGCGGGCGTGTGAAACTCCTCGTCCTGGGTGCACCCCGCGAGCAGCTCCTGGATGAGCGACTCGCCCGAGGCGGGGACGGGATCCACGCGGTAGCCGGCGTCCTTGAGGGCGCGCAGGAGGCGGACGACGCTTGCGGGCGTGTCGAGGCCGACCCCGTTGCCCACGCGGGCGTTCCGGGTGGGGTAGTTGTTGAAGAGGATGGCGACCCGCTTCTCCCGGTTGGGCGTCCGGCGCAGGGTGCACCACGCGCGCGCCAGCCGCGCCACCTGCCGGACCCGGTCGGCCACCGGGAGGCTGCGCCGGACCTCCTCGCCCAGGAGCGCGTCCCACGCTCCCTCCTCCTTGAAGGCGATGGGCACCGCGATGAGGCGGCCGTCGAACTCCGGGAGGGCCACGTGCATGGCCACGTCCCGGGGGCCGAGGCCGACGGAGGACTCCTCCCATTCCCGCCGGGTGGAGCCGCTGCTCATCACGGCCTGGATGACCGGGCAGTCGAGACCGTGGGGGGCGCTGAAGGCGAGCGTGCAGACCAGCACCTCGGCGTCGCGCAGGTGGTCCCCCACCGCGCGCGGGAGGCCGTCCTCGCCGAGGTCCTTGAGGGAGTCGCAGTAGACCGCCCGGGGCCGGCACCCCTCCTGGGCCAGCGCGCTCGCGAGGGCGTCGATGGGGAGGAGGTTTCCCGAGAGCCAGTGGGCCCGGTAGAAGAGGATCCCCACACGGGGGCTGTCGTCGGGGAGTGGTGGGAGGCCCGGGACCTCGTACACGCCGTGCTCCGGGGTGGGGGTCGGGGAGGCGTAGCCGTAGGCGGTGCCGAGAAACCGGTCCGCCAGGAACCTCAGGAGGTGCTCGTAGTTGGAGACGCCGCCGTGGACGAAGTACCGGAGGGCGCAGAGGAGGTCCCCATCCGGCACCGTGCTGGCGGAGGCGAGCTCCGGGTCCAGCTCCCGGCCGCCGGGCAGGGCGAGGAAGGGGACCCCGCCGCCCCGGCACGCCCGTGCGAGGAGGTCGATGCCCTCCGCGAAGTAGCCGCGCCCTCCCAGCACGCGCGCGATGACGACCCCGGCCTCCGGCACCGCCTCGCGGAGGAGGAGCTCGCGTGCGGAGGGATCCTCCAGCCGGCGCAGGTGGCGGGCCCGGACCGGCGGGAAGTCGGCGGGGAGCCGGCGGCAGGCGAGCGACCACCCGAGGAGCTCGGTGTCGGCGGCCGTGAGGAACAGGATCCCGCGCCCTACGTCCAGCATGCGCCCACCACGCGTCCCCCGTCGTCCACGAGGAGCACGTCGGTCTTCATGCAGCCTCCCCGCGGGCCGGCCGACCGGGCGATCCGCTGCGCGGCCTCGACGCAGCGGGCCGCGAGCCGCCCGTAGACGTCCCGGAGGGCCCGGGCCCCGAGGACCGCCTCCACCTCGCGCCAGGTGCCGGCGGCGAGGATCGCCGCCTCCGCCCCGGGGCCGGCCCCGGCCTCCCGGGCCAGATCCGCCACCACGGCCCGGTCCACAGACCCGGCCCCCGCTTCCAGGGTCATGGCCCCGCGGGCCACCTTGACAAACTTGGCCGGCATGCCGACAAAGGTCAGCCGCTCGACGCGGCCCGACCGGGCGGCGTGCTTCACGGTCGCGCCGAAGAAGATGCCCATCTGGAGGAAGGCGAGCTCGGGCCTCCGGGGGAACAGAGCGCGGGCCGCGCGCTCGCTGCGGGCGCCCACGGTCACCACGAATTCCCGCACGCCCGCGGCGATCCCCACGTCGATCCCCTGGGTGATGCTGGCGATGTAGGCGGCGGCCGAGAAGGGCCGGACGATCCCCGTGGTGCCGAGGATGGAGATGCCGCCCACGATGCCGAGCCGCGGATTCGCCGTCCTCTCCGCGAGGCGCTCGCCCGCAGGGCACGCGAGGGTGATCTCCACCCCCTGCCCCGCCCTCCCGCACTCCGCCAGGACCTCTCGCACGTGCTCGGCCATCATCCGGCGCGGCACGGGGTTGATGGCCGGCTCCCCGGGCGGGACCGGGAGCCCGGGGCGGGTGACGACACCCACGCCCGGCCCCCGGCGAAATTCCACGCGGCCCTCCGGGAGGAACCGCACCGAGCTCACGAGGAGGGCCCCGTGGGTGCAGTCGGGGTCGTCCCCCGCGTCCTTGACCACGGCCGCGGTGGCCCGGTCCTCGCCCAGCTCGCAGGAGGCCAGGGAGAACGTCACGTCCTGGCCTCCGGGCAGGCGCACGGCGGCCGTGCGCTGGATCGCGCCCAGCACGAGGGCGCGGAGTGCCCCGACCGTGGCGGCCGTCGCGCAGGCTCCGGTGGTGTACCCCGACCGGAGCGGTCCCGGGGGCCTCGGCTGCCACTCCTCGGACCCGCTCACGGGATCTCCCACCGCGCGGCGACCCAGGCCAGGAGCTCGGGCATCGTGCGCACGAGAGTCGGGTAGTCGATCGCCGGACGCCGGAGGAGGTGCAGGGGGACCCCCAGCGAGGACGCCACCCGGCGCTTGACGTCCTCCCCTCCGGGCGGGCCCGACGCTTTGGCCACCACCGCCTCCACCTCAAGACGCCGCCACAGGGCACGCTCGTCCTCCTCGGGCACGGGAGGATCCATGGGGATCACGCGCTCCGGGGGAAAGCCGGCCCGGAGGGCGCGCGCCACGGAGCGCGCGCGGTCCATGACGCGCACGTAGAAGGTGGCCTCCCCGCTGCGCGCCCACCACGCGGCGAGCCCCTTGGTCCCGATGGTGAGGAGGACCCGCCGGCCCCGAAGGACGCCCGAATTCCACAGGGCGTCCTCGGAGGCGTGGACGACCACGGAGGCCGAGGACGCCTCGTCCGGGAGCTCCTCCCGCTCCACGCGGACGTAGGGGATCCCGAGCTCGAGGGAAACCTGCATCGCCGTCCGCGAGATGGAGACGGCGAAGGGATGCGTGGCATCCACCACGGCCGACGCCCCGGTCTCGACGAGGGCCTGCCGGAGCGCCTCCCGCGGGAGCGGTCCCGCGCGGGCTTCCACGTGGCGGAGACCCGCGTACAGCCGCCGCCCCTCGCCGGTGGTCACACTGGCCACCACGGTGATGCCGAGCCCGCCCAGGGCGGCGGCGGCAGCCCGGCTCTCGCTCGTGCCCCCGAGGAGGAAGATCCGGAGGCGCCTCACGAGGGCCGGCTCCTCCGGCGGAAGCTGTGGCCGAACTCCGGTGCGTACAGGCGCGAGCGCGCCCCCGGGGGGGCGTCGAGGGCGGGGCTCGCGAGGAACAGGACCGTGCGGCGCACCCCCATCCTCGCCACGACCTCCTCCAGGTGCCGGAGCTCCGCGACCTCCACCCGCTCGTCCGGCCAGCCCACGCGGCAGGCCACGGCGACGGGGCTCCCGGGCCCGTAGGACGGCAGGAGGCTGCGCTGGACCTCCCGGGCGCGGGCGCCGCTCAGGTACACGCACAGGCTCGCTCTGTGGGAACCCAGCGCCTCGAGGGCCTCGGAGCCCGGGACCGGCGTCGCCCCCTGTGCCCGGGTCAGGATCACGGTCTGCACGAGCCCCGGCACTGTGAGCTCCACGCCGAGCCGCGCGGCGGCCGCCTGGAACGCGCTCACGCCGGGCACCACCTCGTAGGGGATCCCCCGGTCCCGCAGCGCCGCCAGCTGCTCGTGGAGCGCGCTGTACAGGGAGGGGTCGCCGCTGTGGAGGCGCACGACGACCCGGCCCGCCCGCGCGGCGCGGATCAGGTGGGCGAGGATCTCCTCCAGCGTGAGCGGGGCCGAGTCGATCCGCTCGGTCTCCGGGCGGCACACCTCGAGCACGGCCGGGGGGACGAGGGATCCCGCGTAGACGACCACGTCGGCCGCCCGGAGGAGCCGGACCGCTCTCACCGTCAGGAGCTCGGGGTCCCCGGGCCCCGCCCCCACGAAGTACACCACGCCGGTCACCGCTCGTCCCTCCGCAGCGTGATGAGGCGTCCCAGGTGGACCCGGGTCGCGCTGTTGCCCACGAGCACGAGGGTCTCCATGTCCACCTCCTCCGGAGTGACGGCCCGGAGGTCCGTGATCCTCACGCGCTCGCCCCGCCGGTACGCCGCCCGCACGAGCGCGACCGGGGTCCGGGGAGGCCGGGACGCCCGGAGGATCCGGAGCGCGAGATCGAAGGGCTCAGTCCTCCCCGGGCTGCGGGGATTGTACAGGGCCACGACGAAGTCCGACCGGGCCACGGCCTCAAGCCGGTCGCGGATCACCTCGCGGGGCGTCAGCCTGTCGCTGAGGCTGAGGGCGGCGAAGTCGTCCCCGAGGGGCGCCCCGACGCGGGCGGCCGCGGCGAGCAGCGCGGTCACGCCGGGCGAGACGTCCACGGCCACAGCGTCGTCGGGCCGGATCCGCGCGAGCGCCCGCGCGGCCATCCCGTAAATCCCGGGATCGCCGCTCGAGACGAGCGCGACCCTGTAGCCCTCGCGCGCGAGCGCAAGGGCCAGGGCGGCGCGCGCCGCCTCGGCGCCGAGGGGACTTTCGACGACCCTCTGTCCCCCGCGCAGGAGAGGCCTCATGAGCTCCACGTACCGCCCGTAGCCGATCACGACCTCGGCGTCCTCAAGCGCCGCCCGCGCCGCCCCGGTCATCTGCGCGGGGCTCCCGGGCCCGATCCCGACAAGACGCAGGGTCCCCTCCCGCGGGCGTTTCCCCGCCCGGAGGCGGGCCACGGCCACCGTCGCGGCACCTGGGACGCCAGGGAGACGAACGACGCGCTTCGAGAGGAGGAGCGGGCCTCCGGCCGCGGCGAGGAGCGCCGAGGGCTCGGCCACCCCGGGTGTCCCGAGGACGCGCTCTGCGACCGCCGAGGGGGTGGGACACCGGCGCGCCGCGCGGGCGAGCTCCCGGAGAGGGAAGGCCCTGAGGGGCACGGCGAGGAGCTCCGCGACCCGCCGGATCCCGGGCTCGTCCTGCTTCACGTCGGCCGTGGCCACGACCGCGATGCTCTCCGGGCGCCGGCCGGACTCCCGGAGCGCGGTCTCGACCGCGTAGGACACGACCTCCGGCCCGGTCCCGCGCTCGCACCCGATCCCCACGGCGAGAGTCCGCGGGCAGTAGACGACAACCGGGGGATCCGGGGGCGCCTCGACCGGGCGATCGGAGACCACCACGAGGCCGCGGTGCCGCGATGGGTCGGCGGCAGAAGGAGAGGAGACCTTCTCGAGGGACGGGAGGCCCTCCGCCCACTGCGGGTTTCCTGCATCCTGGTACAGGGCCACCGGCCCGCCGCACACCAGGGCGGCGCTCACGGCGGGGAGCCCCCGCCCGTCCACGAGGGCCCACCCTTCCGCCTGGGCCACGAGCTCGAGGGCTGGGGCGCCCCGCACGGTCGATGCCGTCGTGAAGACGGGGATGGCGCCCAGGGCCGCGCTGATCCGCCGGGCGGCCGCCTCCGCGCCTCCTCCGTGGGCCCCGAGGAGGGGGATGACGTAGTGGCCCAGGTCGTCCACCACGACGATGCCCGGGTCGGATCCCTTCGCGCGAAGGAGCGGTGCGATGAGGCGAACGACCAGGCCTGACGCCGCCACGAAGACCAGGACCCCGTACTCCCCCCACAGCGCCCTGAGGAGGTGGCGCAGCGGTCCCTCGAAGCTCCGGGCCCCGGGGACGGAGGGCGCATGGCGAGCGGGCAGGTACACGTCCACAGGAAGACCCCCCTCCAGGAGCCGCCGCAGGAGGTCGGCCCCGCCCGGGGTCAGCCCCACGCCCGCCCACCTCCTCATAGAGGCCGCCTCCCGCTCCGGGGGACGAAGAGAAGGGAGGCGTAGGAGACGGGCGGCTCCTGGGAGAGCGCGGGGCCCGGCACCACGCGGACGTCTCCCGTGCCCGCGTGCTCGACCAGCACGGCCCCTCCGAGGAGGCCGCGGTCCCGGAGGCATGCGGCGACGTCCCGGAGCGCCGTGCGGACCTTGAGGAGCACCACCAGGTCGGCGAGCTCGAGCGCCTCCGGGATCTCCCCGGAGCGGTAGAGCGCGGGCAGGACCGCCAGGCGCTCGTCCCCTGTGGCGAGCGGGGCCTGGAGGTGGGCCGCCGCCGCCTGGATGGAGGAGATCCCGGGGACGATGACGACCGGGACTTCCGGGGCGCGGGCACGGACAGCCCGGAGGAGGTGGGTAAAGGTGCTGTAGAGGAGCGGGTCTCCGAGGGTGACGAAAGCGACGCTCTCGCCTCTCTCGAGGTGCGAGAGGACCTGCTCCCCCGCCCTCTCCCACTCCCCCCGGCGCAGGGGGAGGACCGGTGTGGCCGGCCTCACGTGGCGCTCGGCCACACGGTAGGCCGAGCCGGGACCCCCGTCGCGTCCCGCCGGGCACGCGAGGACGCACGCGGTCGCGAGGATCCGCACGGCCTTGACGGTCATGAGCTCGGGGTCGCCCGGCCCGACGCCCACGCCGTAGAGGGTGCCCCACGCGCTCATCTCCCGATCCCCCGCACGATCGTCACGGGTCCCAGGGGACGGCGGAGGAGAGGCCCGCCCGACCCGGCGCTCCGGGACAGGTGGACGTCCAGGAAGTCGACGTCCCAGCCGAGATCCCGGAAGGCCCGGACGGCCTCCCCCGCCGACTCCAGCGTCGCGGTGGTGACCACGACGATGCCGGGTCTTTTGAGCTTGCGGGTGGACGCCTCGAGGATCTCCCGGAGGCGGCCACCCGATCCGCCCACGAAGACGCGATCGGCCTCGGGGAGGTCCTCCAGGGCCTCGGGCGCCTCCCCCAGGACGACGTGGACCCCCCCGACCCCCGCGCGCCTGAGGTTTTCCCGGAGGACCGCCGCGGCCTCGGGACGCCGCTCCACCGCGAAGATGCGGGCTCCCGGGGCGAGGAGCCCGAGCTCGACGGACACGGAGCCGGTCCCCGCCCCGATGTCGTAGACTACGTGGCCCGGCCGGACCCGGAGCTTCCAGAGCGCCAGGACCCGCACCTCGGCCTTGGTGATCATGCCCGGTCGGTCCCGGAGGGTGACGAAGCTCTCCTCGGGGAGGCCTTCGGGGAGACGAGCGGCTCTCCGCGTCAGCACGACCAGGGTCAGGGGCGCCCACTCGCCGCCCCGCGCGGCCTCCTCGGCGTCGAGGGAGACGATCCGCTCGTCGCGGGCTCCGAGGTTTTCCAGGACGTGGACCGTGTACTCTCCGTAGCCGAGGGCCAGCCGGCCGATCTCCCGGGGCCCCGTCGTGGGGCCGGGAAGCACCACGACAGGGGAGGCCCCGGACTCGAGGAAGGGGACGAGGAGCTCACGGGGGCGGCCGTGGAGGCTCACCACCGGGACATCCTGCCACGGGATCCTGAGGCGGGCGCAGGCCAGCTGGACCGACGACACGCCCGGGTGGAAGACCAGCGCCTCCCCGGGGAGGGAGCGCACCAACACCGTCCCGATCCCGTAGAAGAGAGGGTCACCGCTGCCGAGGACGACCACGCGCTTGCCCGCCCGCCTCCGCGCGTCCAGCCGCCTCGTCGCCTCCTCCAGGTCGCCCCGGAAGAGGACCGTCTCCTCCACCCTGTAGGCCCAGGGCTCGGCGAGGGCCAGCTGGCGCGCGCCTCCCCCGAGGACCTCGGCGCGGGCCACCAGGGCCCGGAGATTTGCCGGCAGGGCGTCGAGGCCCGAGGCCCCCACGCCGATCACGTGGATCACGCCCTGCTCCTCGCCCTCCGGCGGGCGCGGGTCCTGGGGATCCCCCCCGCCCTCTTCCCGGACGAGCTCGACCAGGGCGTTGACCACGGCGGCCGCCGCGGCGGATCCGCCCTTCCTCCCCAGCGACACCACCGAGGGGACATCCAGCTCGAGGAGGCTTCGCTTGGCCTCCCGCACCCCCACAAACCCCACGGGCATGCCCACGACCGCCCGGACGCGGGCCCGGCCCGCCCGCACCTCCTCGCAGAGGACCCGCAGGGCCTGCGGAGACGTCCCCACCACGACGAGGGCGTCGGGGTGGGTCGCCAGGGCGCGCCGCATGGCCGCCTCGGAGTAGGTCTCGCCCGGGGCCGGTGCGGCTCCGGGCGCGTCGAGGGAGCACCGCGCCTCAAGCCCCAGGGCCCCGAGGTGGGACCGCACGCCCTCCAGGGTCATGCGGCTGTCCACCACGACGGGGCAGCGGGCCCGCAGCGCCGCCTGGGCCGCCTCCACAAACCCCTCGCGGAACTCGAGGAGCCACAGGTAGTCCAGGTCCCCCGTGGCGTGGACGACCCGGCGGGCGACGGCGTAGTGGTGACGGGGAAGGCCGTGGGCCCCCGCTTCCCGGTCGATGAGGTCGTAGCTCTGCTGGAGGATCACGGGACCTGCCACGCGCGGCGGTGGTAGGACGCCGGGTCGTCCTCCCCCGGGGACTCGGGGCCCGCCGCCATCCGGAACTTGCAGAGCTCGC
>Ga0209581_1002061_pt1 | contig 20710 bp, 19 predicted proteins | sample Coa_R2_FD_187160 | JGI IMG/M metagenome (GOLD analysis project Ga0209581, IMG submission 187160) | Surface soil microbial communities from Centralia Pennsylvania, which are recovering from an underground coalmine fire - Coalmine... | ecosystem: Environmental > Terrestrial > Soil > Unclassified ...
CGGGCGGCCCGGTGCGCCGCGGTAAATCGACAAGCCCAGCGCCACCAGATACGCCGCGCCGAGCAGGCGTAATAGCAACGAGGCGCCGGCCGTGGCCAGCAGCCAATGCCCAAGGCCGCCGGCGAGCAGGGCGACATAGAGCGCGTTGCCGCCGACGATGCCGAGATTGGCGGCGAACGCGGCCCCGCGGCCGTCGCGCAGCCCGGCCGCCAGGACGTAGAGCATCGCCGGCCCCGGCGCGAAGCACAGCGCGGCGTCGAACGCGAAAAACCAGCCCCAGGTTTGCGGGTGCACGGGTTTCAGCCCAGCCCGTCGTCGTACAAGCGCCGGCCGTGGTACAGCCCCGCGCCGGCGCCGAGCGCCGACAGCAGCACCGCCGCCCACCATCCGGCCAGCGCGCCCAGCCGCCAGCCGAGCGCGCCCAACAGTAGCGCGCCGAGCCCGCCGAAGATCGTCCTCATCGCCCGTCCGGCACCGCGCGGCTCGCCCGCCACTGCGCCAGGCGCCGTTCGCGCGCGGCGCGCAAGGCCGCGCCGAACGCCGCGCCTTGCAGGCCCGGCTTGGCCACATCGCGCGCCTGCACTTCGCGCGCGGCGGCCGCCGCCGCGCGCAGCTCGGCGACCGGCGGATAATCGCAATCCTCCAGGCCCAAGCGCCCGCGCGCGTCGCACAGGCAGGCTTCGAGCGCCTGTTCGAAAAACTCCGATGCGCGGAAGGCGCGCAAGCGTTCCAGCAGTTCCAGCAAGGTGCCGGGCCGCAGCTCGGCGGCGCGATGCACGAGGAGATGCTCGCGGGTGACGGCGACGGCCAGTTCGCGCATCGCCGTGGGCACGCGCAGGCGCTCGCAGAACGCCTCCACCCGCGGCACGCCGCGCGCGTCGTGGCCGCGGTGGCTTGGCCATTCCGCGCGCGGGGTGTCGGCCTTGCCGAGATCGTGGAGCAGCGCGGCGACGCGCACCGGCAGCGAAAAGCCCATGCGCGCCGCGGCATCCACGCTCATCAGCGTGTGGACCAGCGTATCCACCTCCGGATGATAGTCGGCGCGCTGTGGCACGCCGTCGAGCGCCGCCAGCTCCGGCATCACGCGCGCCAGGGCGCCCACTTCGTGCAGGGTGCGGAAATAGACGCTGGGGCGATAGCCCGCCGGAGCGCGTTCGCCGGCGAGCGCGCGCTCGGTTTCCTTCCACACGCGCTCCGCCACCAGGTGATCCACCTCGCCGGCCTGGACCATTTGGCGCATCACGGCCAGCGTCTCCGGCGCCACGCGGAACCCGAGCGGCGCGAAGCGGGCGGCGAAGCGTGCCACGCGCAGCACGCGCAAGGGATCCTCGGCGAAGGCCGGAGAGACGTGGCGCAGCACGCGCGCCGCCAGATCGCGCTGTCCTCCGTAGGGATCGATGAGCCGGCCCGCCTCGTCGCGCGCCATGGCGTTGACGGTCAGATCGCGCCGCGCGAGATCCTGCTCCAGGCTCACGTCCGCCCCGGTGTGGAAAACGAAACCGTGATAACCGCGGCCGGACTTGCGCTCGGTGCGCGCCAGCGCGTGCTCTTCGCGCGTCTGCGGATGCAGGAACACGGGGAAGTCCTGGCCCACCGGCGTATAACCGGCGGCGATCATCTCCTCCGGCGTGGCACCGACCACCACCCAGTCGCGCTCGGTCACCGGCAGCCCCAGCAGCGCGTCGCGGACGGCGCCGCCGACCAGGTAGCGCTTCATCGGTCCCCCGTCGGCGCAGCGTCGGGTGCGGCGGACGCGGGCACGGTCGGCACCTCGATCCGGGCGAGCAGGAACGCGGGCTTCTGCGGCTGGCGGCTGGCCAGCCAGGCGAAGACCGTCATGTGCCAGAGCACGCGCTGCACGTAGTCGCGCGTCTCGTTGTAGGGGATGTTCTCGATCCACACGTCGGCGTCGCGCGGGGCGTCCGGCAGCCAGCGCGCGGCGGGATTGGGCCCGGCGTTGTAGGCGGCGATCGCCAGGGGCAACTGGCCGCCGAACAAATCCAGCAGCTCGCGCAAGTGCGCCGCACCCAGGGCGAGGTTCACGGCGGGATCGAACAGCTCGGCGGGGCCGGGTAGCGCGCGCGCGTCGCGCCGGGCCGTGCGCCGCGCGGTCCCGGGCATGAGCTGCATCAAACCCAAGGCGCCGGCGCGCGAGACCGCCTCGGGATCGTAAAGACTCTCCTGGCGCAGGATGGCGTAGAGCAGTTCGGCCGGCACGGCGTTTTGCTTGGCGGCGGCCGCGATCGGCGCGTCGTAGGGTCGCGGATAGAGCAGCGCGTAGTCGTCGAACACCCGTTGGCGGCTGGCGCTGGCGATGGCCTGGGAATACCAGCCCCAGTCGCGCGCCAGGCCCACGGCCTGGCGCTGCTGTGCCGGCGGCAGGGCGTCGAACGCATACCACCACTCGGCCGCGGCCTGCGTTTTGAGATCGCACAGATACAACTCGTGCGCGCGCTGGAACGCCGGCAGGCGCGCGAGCTGCGCGGCGGCCTGCGCATCCAGCGCGAGCGGCTGCGGATGCGGCGCATAGGCCTGGTTCAGGCGCAGCGCGGCGAACAGCGCGTAGTAGTTGTCGTCGCTCGCGAGCTGCGCGTATTGCGCCTGCGCGGCCTCGGCTTGCCCGAGCCGCTCGGCGACGCGCGCGCTCCAATAGCGCCAGCGCGGCGTGTCGCGTTCCGCTTCCGGCAGCCGCGCGATCGCCTGCGCGGCGCGCGCCCAGTCGCCGGCCCACAGCGCCGCGCGCGCTTCCCATTGCGCGGCGGTCGGGTCGAAGTCCGCGTCCGAGACGCGCGCGAAGTAGTCCAGCGCCTGTGGCCGCCGGTCCCAGGCCAGGCCCAGCGCCAGGGCGCGCGCCAGTCGGCTGGCGAGCGCCGCATCGGGCCGGCGCGCGTCGAGCAGCGGCTGATAACGCTCCAACGCCGCCTGCGGTTCCTGGCGCGCGAGTCGCGTCCAGCCGTCGAGCAGGGCCTGCGGCTCCACCGCGCGTTCGGGATGATCGATTAGCGCGTCGATCTGCGCCTGGGGCCGCTCGATCAACGCCGCCCATTGCACCACCGGACCGGCAAGCTCCGGCGGCAATTCGCGCGCGAGGCGGCGCGCCAGGGCGCTGGCTCCGGCGGCCAGCGCCGCCCGCGCGCGCTCCTCGATCAGCGCCGGGGTGAGCAGTTGCTGTTGGCGCAGCCAGTCGAAAACCGCGTCGCATTCGGGCGGCAGCTCGCGGCCGGTGAGCCACAGCGCGGTCGCTTGCGGCGCGAGTTGCTGGGTGCGGCCGAGCGCGATGCGCGCCTGAAGCGCAGCGCAGCGCAGGGCGCTGGTCGCGTTCGTTTCCCGATATTGGGAGAGAAAGCGCGCCCACTGCCGCCGCTCGGCGAGGCTTTCGAGCCAGTCGCTGCGCAGGGCGGTGCCGACCGGCTCGTCCGCGTGGCGCTGTTCGAAGGCTTCCACGTCGCGATCCACGGCCTCGTCGGCGCCGCGCTGAAGCCGGGCGCGCAGCCGCGCCGCGCGCAGATAGGGGTACAGCACATAGGCCTTCAGGGCGGCGCTGTCGGGCGTGTTCGGCGGGGAACCCGCTTGCGCTTGCGCCAAGGCCGCCAGGAACTGCGCGCGCACCGCCGCGTCAGGATCGGAATCCGCCGCGGCGGCCGCGCCCACGCCCACCAGCAGCGCGGCGATCGGCGCGAGCAGCGGCAAGGAACGGCGGAGGGCGAGCATGAGTTCGGGTAGCATGCGCGGACTTCGCCCATTCTAGACCCTCGCCCGTGGACGTCCTGCTGCTCAGCGTGCCGGTGTTCCTCGCCGTCGGCGCGGCCACCGGCGTGCTCGCGGGATTGTTTGGTGTGGGCGGCGGACTCGTCGTGGTGCCGGTGCTGGCCACCGTGTTGCCGCATCTGGGCGCTGCCGATTCGGTCCTGATGCAGGTCGCCGTGGGCACTTCGCTGGCGACCATCGCGGTCACCTCGCTGTCCTCGATGAGCGCGCACCACCGCCGCGGCGGCGTGGTGTGGCCGTTGTTCTGGCGCTTGGGTACCGGCATCGTCGGCGGCGCGCTGCTCGGCGCCCGCATCGCGCATTTTCTGCCGAGCGCCGCGCTGCAGACCGCCGTCGGCCTGGGCATGCTGGCGATCGCGGCGCAGATGGCGCTGAAGCTCGAACCCCAAGGCGGACACGCCGTGCCCACCACGCCCGTCGTGGCGGCGTGCGGCGCCGCCATCGGCGGGATCTCCACGCTGATCGGCATCGGCGGCGGATCGATGACCGTGCCGCTGTTGAACGCCTGGGGCGTGGAGATGCGCAAGAGCGTGGGCACCTCGGCGGCCTGCGGCGTGCCGATCGCCTGGGCCGGCGCGCTCGGCTTTGCGCTCAACGGCGCGGGCGTCGGCGGCCGGCCGCCGTGGAGTCTGGGCTACGTGGATCTGCCGGCCTTCGCCGCCATCGCCTGCACCAGTCTGCTGACGGCGCCGCTGGGTGCGCGGCTCGCCCATCGGCTGCCGCCGGCGCTGCTGCGCCGCGGCTTCGCCGCTTTCCTGCTGCTCGTCGGAGCGAAGATGCTGCTCGCTTGAGCGGCGTTCAGGCGGCGCGCGCGCGCATTCGTCGCAGCTCGGCGAATCCGAAGTGGACGAAGCTCAAGCCGGCATAGACCGGCACGACGAGATTGAGGATCGGCACCAGCTGGAGCGCCGCAGCGACCAGGCCCAGGCCGAACAGTCGGCCGCGCTGGGCCGCGCAGAACCGTCGGTACTCCTGCCGGCTGGCGTGCTCGGACAGCGCGTCGTAGCGGAACAGGCGCTGGTTGAGCCAGGCGTTGAGGACCAGCGGCAGCACCAGCGCCGGCAAGCCGAACAGCCATAGCGGCAGGCAAACCAGCCAGGCGAGCAGATACAGCAGCGTGGCCGCCACGGCGTTGGCGAGGCTGCCGATCAGCGTCCCGCCTCGGCGGCGCTCCAGATCCGGGTAATCGCGCGTGGCGACGAACGCGACCATGACCGGCAGGGCGATCGCGGAGGTGATCAGCAGCGCGCTCGCCTGCACCAGGGGCGGCAGGATCAGGAACAGCGCCACGGCCACGGAAAACTCCGCCAGCCAGCGCAGCAGCCCTGGCCCGAGCCAGCGCTCCAGCGCCGGCACCGTGGCCAGATGCTGGAGGCCGCGCACCAGGTCGCCCCAGAAGAAATAAGCCAGCAAGCCCCACAGCAGGGCCGCGCCGAGCAGCGGCCACAGCACCAGGCCCAGCATGCGCGGCGTGAAGAAATCGCGCAGCGCGGCGGCGAGCGCGGCGTTCATAGCGGCGCGAGCAGCGTGCAGGGGCCCCGCGCATCGCGCGGGGCTCCTAGCGTCGCGAGTCGACGCAAGCATGAGACAGTGCGCACTCGACAAAGCGTTGACGCCGGGGGTCTCATCGCGGCGCTTCCGGCTTGAACGTCGGCTCTTCCTTCGGCAGCCAGGTCACGCCGCGCAGACCGCAATGCAGGATCGCGTCGCGCAAGCAGCGCACGGCGGCGAAGCGCGGGAAACTGCGCCGCCAGATCAGGGCGATGCGCCGGCTGGGAGCCGGCGGCACGAAGGGAACCGCCGGCAGCGGCGGACGCGGCTCGGCCGGCCGGTTGTCGATCGAGCCGCGCGGCAGCACGGTCACGCCCAGGCCGGAGGCGACCATGTAGCGTATGGTCTCCAGCGAGCTGCCGGTGTGCGGACGCGGGCCCTCGCCTTCCGCATCCACGCACTGGGGGCAGGCCTCGATCACCTGCTCGCGGAAACAGTGCCCCGGACCCAGCAAGAGCAGGCGCTCCTGGGCGAGCTTCTTCGCCGGCAGCGCTTTCTCGTGCGCCCAGCGGTGGCCGGGCGGCAAGACGATGACGAATTCCTCGTCGTACACCGCCCAGGCCGCCAGGCCGTGCAGATCCACCGGCAGGGCCACCACCGCCACGTCCAGCTCGTTGTCGCGCAACTGCTCGAGCAGCACCGCGGTGAAGTTCTCCTCGATCACCAGCGGCATGCGCGGCGCGCGCTGCCTCAGCTCCGGCACCAGGTTGGGCAGCAGATAGGGCGCGACGGTGTAGATGGCGCCCAGGCGCAGCGGACCGAGCAGCTCGTCCTTGCCTTCGGCGGCGATGTCTTCGATGAGCTTGGCCTCCGCCAGCACGCGCCGCGCCTGGGCGATGATGCGCTCCCCGACCGGCGTGGGTCGCGCCTCGCCGCGGATGCGTTCGAACAGCGTCACGCCCAGCTCCTCCTCGAGCTTCTTGAGCGCCACCGACAGCGTCGGCTGCGAGACGAACGAACGCTCGGCGGCGCGCGAGAAGTGCCGCTCCTTGTCGAGATTGACCAGATAGCGCAGTTCGGTCAGGGTCATGGAAGGACGCTCGGGATCAAACGCTGTTTCCTCGTCGCTTCACGACCAGTCGCGGGGCACCAGGAATTTTTCATGCAGCTCGGCCTCGGGCGAACCCGCCTCGGGGCGCCAATCGTAGCGCCAGACGGCGCAGGGCGGCAGCGACATCAGGATGGACTCGGTGCGTCCGCCGGATTGCAGGCCGAACAGGGTGCCGCGGTCCCACACCAGGTTGAACTCCACGTAGCGGCCGCGGCGATACGCCTGCCAGTCGCGCTCGCGCGCGCCATAGGGCAGGTCCTTGCGCCGCTCCACGATGGGCAGGTACGCCGGCAGGAAATGATCGCCGACGCTGCGCGTGAACGCGAAAGCGCGCTCGAAACCGCCTTCGTCCCAGTCGTCGAAGAACAGCCCCCCGATCCCGCGCGGCTCGCCGCGATGCTTGAGAAAAAAATACTCGTCACACCATTTCTTCAGGCGCGGATACAGGTCCGCGCCGAACGGCGCGCAGGCCGCGCGCGCCTGCGCGTGCCAGTGACGCGCATCCTCCTCGAAACCGTAGTACGGCGTGAGATCGAAGCCGCCGCCGAACCACCACACCGCCGGCTCGCCCGCTTTCTCGGCGACGAAGAAGCGCACGTTCAAGTGCGCGGTCGGCACGTAGGGGTTGCGCGGATGGATCACCAGCGACACCCCCAGGGCGCGGAACCCGCGGCCGGCCAGCTCGGGCCGACGCGCGCTGGCCGTCGGCGGCAGCCGTGCTCCGCACACGTCCGAATACGCCACGCCCGCGCGTTCGAACACCGCACCGCCCTCGAGCACGCGCGTCTCGCCCCCGCCGCCTTCCGCACGCGTCCACGGATCGGCACGGAAACGCCGACCGCCGTCGAGCGTCTCCAAGGCGACGCCCAGGCGCGCCTGCAAGTCGCGCAGGTAACGCTCGACCCGCGCGGGTTCGGGGGGCTCGGGATTCATGAGCTCAGTTTAGCCTCGACACATCTGGGCCACGCCGTAAGACCGGCGCGCCATGCGCGACCTCCGCTGATCTGCGCAATAGCGCCGCCGATCACCCCGGTCGATTCCTGGAAATGTTGAATTTCACACATAATAATTAAAAAATATTTATATATTTATTTGATATTATTAATAAAATACTTTAACAAATGAGTAAAAAACTTCTCGTTTACCCGCATCCGGCAGGCAGATAGTTTTGCTTCGCCCGCAATTTTACGGGCTTTTGCTTGGAGATACTGAAATGACGACAGAAACCATCGAGTTCGCCGGTCTGGAGTACGAGGTCGCCAGCGTCGGCGCCACGGAGTCCTCGAATGCCGAGGAAAACCAGGCGGCGTTCTTCGTGTTCTTTTATCGCCTGCCCGAGCAGGTGCTGTGAGCGCGGCGGGCGGAGCGCGTCGCGCGTCTCCGCCCGCTTTTCTCTCCAATTGTCGCGGGGGCATTCCATGCACGCATCCCATCCCGAACTGAGCCACTTCGTGGCGCGCGTCGAACAGAGTTTCGACCGCGAGGATCCGCAATCCTTTTGGACGCTCCAGGACGATTTCATCGCCCTGCTGCGCAGCGGTTTCCCGGCCGCGGCGCTCAACAATGAGCTCGCGCAACTGGCGCAGAATCCCGCTTATCAGGGCGATTGGCAAACCAATCAGCTCGTGCTCCACCGCGCGCGCGGCTGGGCCCTGGCGCTGTGGCTCTACGAGCGCCCGCGACGCTATCTGCACAGCACGCCCTACTACGGCATGCTGGCGCCGCTCGGCGACGACTGCCTGCATTACGAGGTTTATGAACTACCGGCCGACCATCGCAACGAGGTCTTCGACCCCGCCCAGCGCCTGAGCCCGGCGGGCGCCGGCCTGGTCGGCCCCGGCGGTGTCCTGCTGCTGCACTCTGACCGACAGGTATACGACTTCCGCAGCGCACGGCCCTGTGTGACGTTGAAGTTCACCACCGCGGCCGTGCAACCGATGGAATGGCTATTTGCGCGCGACACTCTGTACGCGGTTCAGGCCAACGACAGCACGCTCGATTCCACGCAATTGCGGGTAGCGGCTTATACCCTCGGCCGTCTGGCGCACCCTTCTTCGCGCGAACCGCTGGAATATCTGAGCCGCCACGCCCATCATGCGGTGCGCTGGGCCGCGGTGCGCAACCTTGCACAGATCGACCGCGAAGCCGCGCTCGCCGGGCTCGAACGCATGAGCGTCGACCCGCATCCGCATCTCCGTCGTGCTGCGGCGGAAACGCTGCGCCGCGCCCGCCGGGAGGTCTGAGCATGGCGATCACCCTGAACCTCGAGGCGCCGCGCCGGGTCGGCGTCGAGGAGCTGATCGACTTCGTCGCGCACGAAATCGATCTGCGCGATCCGCAGAACATCCTCGCGGCCGCGCCGCTGCTGAGCGGCCTGGCCGAGGACCGCGAGCTGGTGACGCGCCGGCTGAACGAAGAAGTCCGGCGGCTGTTCAAAGGCCCGGCGCTGAGTTCGGCGCAGTCGCTGTTCCTCGGCGGGGGCAAAGGTTTCTACCTGCGCGCCAACTTGTGGCCCCCCGCCGCCGACATCGCCGGCGGGCTGGTCACTCGCGACCGTTTCTCCTATGACCTCGCTCACGACCACAACTACAACTTCCTGACCGTCGGTTACTCCGGTCCAGGTTACTGCAGCGACATCTACGAATACGACCGGGAAACGCTCAGCGGGGAACCGGGCGAGCCCGTGGCGTTGCGCTTCCTGGAGCGAGTGCATTTCCGCACCGGCATGGTGATGTTCTATCGCGCCAGCAAGGACGTGCACATCCAATATCCGCCGGAAGACCTCAGCATCAGTCTCAACCTGATGGTCGCCGACGCGCACACGCGCTTGCGCGATCAATTGTTCTTCGACCTGGAACGGCGCGTGCTGCTGGACTATCCTGCTTCGGCGGACATCTCCAAGCGCGTCTCCATCCTGCGTCTCGCGGGCCGCATCGGCGACCAGAATACGCGACAGCTCCTGAGCGATCTGGCAAGCCGCCACCCCTGCCAGCGCACTCGTTGGGCTTGCTACGAAGCGCTGGCCGAGGGCGCGTCATGCACCGCCGCCGTGTGGGAAACCGCCTGCCGGGATCCCGCGCCGCTGGTCGCCGGACGCGCGCGCCGTCGGCTTGTGACGCTAGCCGCGTGAGTGGCTGGTTGGGCGCATGCCCTCGAATGCGAGTGCCCAGTGTTCGTACTCCGCGGCCGGCAGCGCCTTGGAAAAGTGGAACCCCTGCTGCACCCGGCAACCCTGGCGCAACAGCGTTTGACTCTGCGCTTCGGTTTCCACGCCTTCGGCGACGACTTCGAGCTCGAGGGCGGCGGCCAGCGCCAGCGTCGCCGAAACGATGGCTTGCGCCGACTTGGACTGTTCCATTTCCGCCACGAAACTGCGGTCGATCTTGAGCTTGTCGAGCGGCAGACGCTGCAGCGCGCCGAGCGAGGAGTACCCCGTGCCGAAATCGTCGAGCCCCAGCCGGTAGCCCTGGCGTCTAGCCGTCTCCAGCACGCGCCGCGTGTCGTCGGAATTATCGAACAGCATGCTTTCGGTCAGCTCCAATTCCAGCAGCGCGCTGGCCGCGGCGTCTTCGGCGTACAGCGCGGCCAGTGGTTTCAGCACTTGCGCTTCGCGCAACTGGCGAGCCGAAAGATTGACCGCGACGCGCCACGACCGGCCGGCCTTGCGCCACTGTCGGAGCTGAGCGTGCACCGCGCGCAGACAGTATTCGCCCAGCGCGTTGATCAGACCCTGGTTCTCCGCCGCCGGAATGAAGGACCCCGGCAACAGCAGGCCCCGTTCGGGATGACGCCAGCGCAGCAAGGCCTCGGCGCCGATCACGCGGCGTGCGGCCGCATCGACGATCGGCTGATAATGCGGTTCGAATTCCCCAGCCTCCAGCCCGCGCCGCATCTCCACGGCAAGTCGCTGCTCCGCACGCAAAGCGGCGGTGTGCTGCGCCGCGGCGAAGCGCGCGTTGTTGCGTCCGCTGCGCTTGGCGGCGTGCACCGCCGCCTCCGCAGCGCTCAGCAACTGGCCTGCATCGCCACCGTCCCCCGGATGGATGGCGATACCGATGGAAACAGACATATTCAGCAGTTGCCCGTCGAGCGAATACGGCACGCCGAACGCGCTCAGCAGGGCGTCGGCCAGGACCTTCAATCGCCCTTCCAACGCAGGTTGCGCAGGCAGCTCGTCGAGCAACAGCGCGAACTTGTCGCCGCCGGTGCGGTACAACCGCGACCGTGGCGCCGCGGCACGACGCAGGCGCGCGACCGCTTCCAGCAGGTAACGGTCGCCACCGCGATAACCCAGTCGGTCGTTGACCGCACGGAAGTTGTCGAGGTCGAGCGCAAACAACGCCAATGCGCTCTCGCCGCGCCGGTCCTGGATGGCCGCCTGCAGATCCTCTTCCAGGCGGGCGCGGTTGCCGAGGCCGGTGAGAGGGTCTTCATAGGCCAGGCGCCGCAGGCGGTCGGCGCGATCGTGGAACTGGTGCAGGGCGCGAGCCGTCTCGCCGAACTCGTCGGCCGTGATCGGCGGCAGCGCGATTTCGAGCGCGCCGGCATTGACCTGGCGGATAGCGGAGGTCACGTGCTCCAGCGGCTGAAGGATCGAACGCACCACCCAGCGCACCAGCAGCAGGCCGAAAACCAGACCGCCGAGCAGAACGCCGATGGCAAGCTCGCTAGCGGTTTTCGCACGCCGCGCGCCGCGTTCGAGGATGTCATTGCTCAAGTCGCGTTGCGTTCGGGTCGCCGCCTGCAGGAGCTGCTCGATGTGCGCAAAGGACCGTTGCAACTGACCGAGAATGCGAGCAGCCTCGGCCTGGTCGCCGCGCACAAAAGCGGCGATCGCCGCGCTCGATTTCTGTTCGAGTCCGGACCGAAGTTCATCGCGAATCGCTGCCGCCGCGTCGGGATCGAATCCTTGCAATTCGCCAAGACTGCGCTCGAGCTGGGCCGCGGCCCGGTCGGTCGCGGCCTGCGCCTGCGCCTGCCGATCCCGGTCGCGCTGCATGATGGCGACATTGAGCTGGCTGCCTTCGTGGCGATACGCGAGCACGTCCTGCTGCACGGTCTGGATCCGCTCAAAACGACGGTACTGCTCCTCGATCGCGCGCTGGTCGGCTTGGTTGCGGAAGATCAAATAACCAAGCAGGACGCTGGTGCCACCGAACACCGCCATCAGGCCCAGACAAACCGCGAGCAGCCGCGCGCGCACGCTCAAGCGCAGATCAGGCATGCTGATTTCGATCGCCCTGCTCCGTTCCCGACGTTGGAAGGGGTGCGGCATTGTAGCGGGCGCCGCGAACCTTGCCGACCGGGAAGCGAACCATGAACATTCTTGCCATCGGCGCCGGCGGCTTCATCGGCAGGCACGTGGTCGCCCAGCTGCTGGAAGCGGGCCATCGCGTCACCGTGTTTCAGCGTGGGCACTATCCTCCGCCCGAAGGCGCCCGTGAAATCCGCGGCGAGCGCGACGAACTGCCGCAGCACCGCCGAATCTTCGCCGCCTTGGCGCCGGATGCGGTGCTGGACGTGATTCCCTACACCGAAGCGCACGCGCAAGCGCTAGTCGAAAGCTTCGCGGGACTGTGCCCGCGTCTGGTGGCGCTGAGTAGCGCCGACGTGTATCGCAACTACGACGGCCTGCGTGGATACAGCCGCCATGCGCCCGATCCGCCGCCCTTGGACGAAGACGCTCCTCTGCGCGAACGCTGGTATCCCTATCGCGGCTTGCCGGGACCGGCGCTGCCTTGGCGCGACGACTACGAAAAGATCCTGGTCGAGCGCTGTCTGCGCCAGGCACAGGCCCCGCAAGCCACTGTCTTGCGCCTGCCGTTGGTATACGGGCCTGGCGACCGCCAGCGGCGGCTCGCGCCCTGGATCGTACGCATGCTCGAGGGGCGCCCCTTCCTGTTGCTCGGAGAACGTCAGGCGCGATGGCGCTGGACCATGGGTTACGTCGAAAACGTCGCCGCCGCCATCGCCCTGGCTGTCACCGATCCTCGCGCCGCGGGACGCACTTACAACCTGGGCGAGGCGCAAACCCCGACCGAAGCCGAACGCCTGCGCCGCTTCGGCGCAGCGCTCGGTTGGCGCGGCGAACTCCACGTGCTGCCGGAAACGCGGCTACCACCGCACCTGCGCCTGCCGTTAAATTTCGAACACTCGCTATGGACCGACAGCGGTCGATTCCGCAGCGAACTGGATTTTCGCGATCCGGTCGCCGAAGACGAAACGCTGCGCCGCACGCTGGACTGGGAACGCGCCCATCCGTTGTCAATCGCGCCGCAGGAATACGCCGCCGAGGAGGCCGCCGCGCGGACAAGCTCGGTCGTGCCTTTGGTCGACGACGTCGTTTAGCTGCGCAGGATCAGCCCGCTGACCACGTGCCGGATGGGCGTGGGTTTGTCCAGGCCACCCAGCGCGCCGGGGACCAGGGCGTCGATGCGCCGGCCGAAGGCGAGTCGCACTTCGCTCGCGCTGCGCGCCGGCGGATGGGCGGAGACGTTGGCGCTGGTGGACACCAGCGCGCCGCCGAAGGCAGCGCACAGTTCGGCGGCGACCGGATGCGCGGTCACCCGCACCGCGATGCTGTCGTGGGCGCCGACCAGCAGCGGCGAAACCCCGGCGGCGCAGGGAAACACCCATGTATATGGACCCGGCCAGGTGGCCAAGGCTCGCTCGAGCGCCGCGCGCGACGGACGCTCGACGTAGGGTTCGAGCTGGGCGAAGTCGCAGGCGATCAGGATCAGGCCCTTGCGCCAGTCGCGGCGCTTCAAGTGCAGCAGGCGCAGGATCGCGGCCTCGTCGCGCGGATCGCAGCCCAAGCCCCACACGCCTTCGGTGGGATAGGCGATCACGCCGCCCGCGCGCAGCGCGCGCAGCGCGTGGTGCAAACGTCCGGGGGCGATCGCGCGCATCACGGGTCCCACAGCAGCGCGCGCGCCGCGGTGGCGATGGCCCGGAGTTCGTCGAGCGCGCGGGACATGTTCGGCTGCATCAGGCGCGGCGGGTTTTCCTGGCCGTCTTTTTGCTTGCCGCCTTCTTGGTCGCGGAGGGCTCGGGGGCCGCGCCGGCTGGCGCCGGCGCGGCCTTCGCGGTCTTGCCGGTGCGTTTAGGTTTGGCCGCCTGCTCGGCTTCCGCGAGATAGGCCTCGCACTCGAAGACCGAGAGCTTGGCCGGATCCTTGGTCCGGGGGATGCGCGCGCGGCGTTTGCCGTCGGTGATGTACGGTCCGAATCTTCCCTTGACGATGCGGATGCCGGTGCCCTCGAAATGGCGGATCGTCGCCGCTTCCAGCGCCGCGCGTTTGGCCTCGATCAGCTCGATCACGCGCGGCAGCTCGATGGTGTACGGATCGTCTTCTTTCTTCAGGCTGACGAACTGCGAGTCGTAACGCGCGTAAGGACCGAAGCGGCCGATGTTGACTTCCACTTCCTCGCCGGTCGGCAGCCGGCCGAGCTTGCGCGGCAGCTTGAACAGCTCCAGCGCCTCGGCCAGCGTGAGGGTGTCGATCCGCTGGTTGCCGCGCAGGCTGGCGAAGCGCGGCTTGTCGGGATCGTCCTTGGTGCCGATCTGCACGAACGGCCCGTAGCGGCCCAGGCGCGCGGTGACCGGCTTGCCGCTCGCGGGATCGATGCCCAGCAGGCGCGCCTCGGAAACTTCCGAGCGCGACAGTTCCATCTTGGAATCGACCGTGGGCTTGAACTCGTTCCAGAAGCGCGCCAGCAGCGGCACCCAGTCCTCCTCGCCGCGCGAAATCGCGTCCAGCTCGTCTTCCAGCCTGGCGGTGAACTCGTAATCCACGTAGCGCCTGAAGTGCTCGGTGAGGAAGCGGTTGACGATCATGCCCACGTCGGTCGGCACGAAGGCCTTGCCCTCCAGGCGCACGTAGTCGCGCGCCTGCAAGGTCGAGATGATGGTGGCGTAGGTCGAAGGCCGGCCGATGTCGTATTCCTCCAGCGTCTTGACCAGGCTCGCCTCGGTGTAGCGCGGCGGCGGCTGGGTGAAGTGCTGCTCGGGCAGCAGCGCCAGCAGCTTGACGCGCTCGCCCTCGGTCAGCGGCGGCAGGCGCTTTTCGTCGTCCTCGTGCGCCTCGCTCTCGTCGTCGGCGGCGATGCCGTAAGCGGCGAGGAAGCCGGGCTCGACCAGGGTCTGGCCGGTGGCGCGGAAGGCCCAGCCGTCGGCCTTGGCCGACGGACCGGACACCGATGCGGAACCGGCGCGCAGCTCGGCGCTCACGGTGTCGAACACCGCCGGCTGCATCTGGCAGGCGAGGGTGCGCTTCCAGATCAGCTCGTAGAGTTTCGCCTGGTCGGGCGTGAGATACCTGGCCACCTGCTCCGGCGTGCGCGCGGCGGACGTCGGGCGGATCGCCTCGTGCGCTTCCTGAGCATTCTTGGATTTGGCCTTGTAGTAGCGCGGCTCCTCGGGCACGGCTTGCGCGCCGTAGCGCTGGGCGATCACGGCGCGGATCTCGGCCAGCGCCTCCTGCGCCAGCGACACCGAGTCGGTGCGCATGTAGGTGATGAGACCGACGGCCTGGCCTTCGATCTCCACGCCTTCGTAGAGCTGCTGCGCGGTGCGCATGGTGCGGCTGGCCGTGAAGCCGAGCTTGCGGTTGGCCTCCTGCTGCAGGGTCGAGGTGGTGAACGGCGGACCCGGCATGCGGCGGCGCTGCTTCTTCTCGACCTTGGCGACCAGGAGTTCGCCCTTGGCCGCCTGCTCGATGGCGGCGCGCGCCTGTTCCGCGGCCCCGGCATCGCCGAGCGTGAACTGCTCGAGCTTTTCGCCCCGGTATTCGACCAGACGCGCGGTGAAGACCTGGCCCTCTTTCTCGCTCTTGGCGTCCAGCGTCCAGTATTCCCGCGGCACGAAGGCGCGGATCTCTTCCTCGCGCTCGCAGATCAGGCGCAGCGCCGGCGACTGCACGCGGCCGGCGGACAGGCCCGGCGACACCTTGCGCCACAGCAGCGGCGAAAGATTGAAGCCCACCAGATAATCGAGCGCGCGCCGCGCCTGCTGGGCATTGACCAGATCGGACGAAATGGCGCGCGGATGGGCGATGGCCTGTTGCACTTCGCGCGGGGTGATCTCGTAGAACACCACGCGCTGGACCTTCTTGTCCTTGAGCGCCTTCTTCTCGCGCAGCAGTTCGACCAGATGCCAGGCGATGGCTTCGCCTTCGCGGTCGGGGTCGGTCGCCAGGATCAGGGTGTCGGCCTGCCGGAGTTGCTTGGCGATGGCGTTGACGTGCTTGGCGTTCTTGTCGATCACCTGGTACTTCATCTCGAAGCCGCGCGCCGGATCGACCGCGCCGTCTTTCGGCACCAGGTCGCGCACGTGGCCGTACGAGGCCAGGACTTCGTAGTCCTTGCCGAGATACTTCTTGATCGTCTTCGCCTTGGCCGGCGATTCGACGATGACCAGGTTTTTGCTCATCGAGACGGGAATGGGGCCGCAAGCGCGGCGCGTGGAGCGCAGCTTATACGCGCGGAAGGCCGCCGCTGTCTATAGGTCCATCCTGGACAAGACCGCGCCATCCATGGCGCGGACTGCTCAAAACAGAAGAAGCAAACGAGGTTGAGCGCAGCGTCTAACAGTTTGTTGAAAAAAGCCATCCATGGCCTTTTTCAAGGTCGCTACGGAAAGGCGTGACTTTCCTCCGCTCCCGACAATCAAGCCGTTGCACGGCTTGATTGTCGTTGGCGCATCCGTGCGCCAAGCGCAGTTCGTCGAAAAACTGCGTTTTTCAACGAACTGCTAATGCAGGAAATCGCCCTGGTAGTACACCATGTCTTCGAGGTGGACGGCCGATTCTTCCTCGCCCGGCTGGTTGATCAGCACCAGCAGGCACACCCATTTGACGCGCTCGAGATCGACCTCGTCTTCCAGCGCCAGCAGGCGTTCGATCACCAGCTCGCGGCTTTGCGGCGTCAGGATGCCGAGCTGCTCCAGGTGCAGCAAAAACCCGCGGCATTCCACCGACAGCTTTTCCGCCTCCTGCGGCGCATAGACGCGCAGGGCGTCGGCCTGCCCGGCCACCAGCGGCGTATTGCGCTGCGCGGCCAGGCCCTCGAGCCAGGCGAAAGCGTGGTCGATCTCTTCCTCGGGGAAGCCGGCGGCCGCCAGCTCGATGCGCAGGGTTGGCTGGTTGTCGGAGTCTTCGAGTTCCCCTTCGTGGTAGTTCTCGAAGAGATACATCAGAAGATCGAGCAGAGTCTCTTTCATTTCTCTGAGTTGGATGCAAAAGTGCGTCCCGTCACTTTTGCACCTCGCCGGCGAAAAGACGCGGTTTGGGTGCCGGCTCACCGCCAAGCTTGGCGCAGCCTGCGCCGAGCGCCGCACGCGGCGGCGACGGCAGTATAGGCCAATTGCCGCGGACGTGCCGTTTCAGCGCCATTTCAACCGCGTTGCAGCCGGGTGAAGGTATCGCCCGGACCGGCGGCGACCCAACCTTCCAGTTCCAGCGCCGACAAGGCGGCGCTAACCTGTTCGACCGGCAGACCCAGACGCGCGACCAGATGGTCCAGCGCCACGGTCTCGAAGCCCAGTGCCTCCAGCACCCGCGCCTGCAGCGGATCGGCGATCGTCGGCGCCGTGCGCGGCGCGGCGCTTTCGGGCGCGGCGCGCGCGGGCAAAAGCGGTGCCAGCTCGGCGAGGATGTCGTCCACCGTTTCGACCAGCTTGGCGCCTTCGCGGATCAGCGCGTGGCAGCCGCGCGCGAGCGGGTTGTGGATCGAACCGGGAATGGCGAAGACCTCGCGCCCCTGCTCGGCGGCGAGCCGCGCGGTGATCAGCGAACCCGACTCGCGCGCCGCCTCCACCACCAGCACGCCCAGGGCCAGACCGCTGATGAGACGGTTGCGGCGCGGAAAGTTTTCCGCCAGCGGCGGCGTGCCGGTGGGGAATTCCGACACCAGCAAGCCGTGCTCGGCGATGGCGTGGGCCAGCTCGCGGTTGCGCGCGGGATAGACGCGGTCCAGACCGTTGCCGCACACCGCGACGGTGCAGCCCTCGGCTTGCAGCGCGCCGCGGTGGGCGGCGGCGTCGATGCCCTGCGCCAAGCCGCTGGTGATGGTCAGTCCGCGTCGCGCCAGCTCGGCGGCGAAGGCCTGCGCGTTTTCCTCGCCCTGGCGCGAAGCGGCGCGCGCGCCGACGATGGCCAGTTGCGGCAAGGCCAGCAGTTCGGTATCGCCCAGCGCGAACAGCGCCAGCGGCGCGCCGGGGATTTCGGCCAGCCGCGCCGGATAGCGCGGGTCGCCGAAGGGGATCAGCGCGCGCCGCGCCGCCGCCAGCCATTGCAGATCGGTATCCACCGCCCGCCAGTCCGGCTCAGCGAGCGCATGGCAGGTTTCCTCCGGCACGCCGGCCGCGCGCCAGGCCGCGCGACCCGCGTTCAGGATCGCCCGAGGATCGCCCCAACGCTCGAGCAGCGCCCGCCCGCGCGCGGGGCCGAGGCCCGGAGTGCGCAGCAGCGCCAGCCAGGCGCGAAGCGTTTCGGAATCCATCGCCGCGCGCTGCGGCCGCGGCTAGCCGGCCGGTGGCCGCTGCGGGCTGCGCACCTTGTCGAGGACGTGCACCGGCCGCGTGTCGCTGAGCACCAGGGCGTAGGACAGGCGTGGCGTGGTCTTGAACACCATCAGCAGTCCCGCTCGCTGTTCCGGCAGCGCGACCCGGCCGTTGCCGTAGGGATCCGGCACCTTGCGCCCTTTCTGATAAATGGAAAGCACGGTGCCGGGATCCAGACCCGCCTCGCTGCCGCGGTTGAGCGCCACGATCTGGTATTGGGCGATCTGGGAAACGCCGCCGAACACCGAGAGGATGGTGCCGTCGACCGGCCGCGCGGGCGGGTGCGGATAGAAATCGGCCTGGAAGTTCTCCGCCTCCTGGGGCAAGAGACGGTCGCCGATCAACACTTCTTGATAGGACTTCGACAGCGTCATCTCGGCCGGCGGGCCGGCGCTCACCAGCTCCGCTTCGCCGGCGGGGATCGCCTCGTAACCCAGCAGATCGCCGCTGTCGGGGTCGATATAAGGACCGCCGATCTGCACCACCGACCAGCCGGCGGCCGTCTCCGACGGCAGGTTCTTGACGTAGATGCCGTTGTTCTGCGCCGCGATGACGTGTTCGTCGGTGTAGGCCACCACGTAGGGCGCGCGTTCGGCCTCGTCCTTGCTCACCAGGCGCGGGGCGTTCAGGAACTGGCGGATGGCGTCGATGGGAATCGCCGGGATGGCCTCGGCGAGCGGCGACTCGCGCACCTGCGGCTCCAGCTTCTCGGTGGCCTCCGGCATCAGCCGCGGCCGGCCGTTGACCATGACCAGTCGCAGCACCTCGCCGGGATAGATCAGGTGCGGATTCCGGATCTGCGGGTTGACGTACCACAGCGCCGGCCACTGCCAGGGATCGCGCAGGTAGTAGCCGGCGATGTCCCACAGCGTGTCGCCTTTCTTGACCACGTAGCGCAGCGGCGCGTCCGCGCGCAGCGACAGCTCGCCGGCCGCGGCGGCTGCGGCGGCCCCGTCGGTCACCGGCTCGATGGTCGGCGCCGCGCGCTCCGGCGGCACCGGCGGAATGGTTTGGTCTGCCGCCGGCGGCGTGCCGGCGCAAGCGGCCAGCACGCCGCAGCACAGCGCCGCCAGACCGCGGCCCGCAGGTCCGAAACGAAACGCCGAGGCGTTATACTTTTGCATCGCGCACCCCCTCATCGGCGCGGCCCCCATCGCAGTCGATTTTGGCACAAATCCCAACACGGACGCACGCTTGCCGGTAACTCTCAAAGTCGCTTCGCAATGGCCGTCCTGCCCATACTCCACCATCCCGACCCGCGGCTGCGGCACAAGACGCCGCCGGTGACGCAGTTCGACGAGACGCTGCAGAAGCTCATCGACGACCTGTTCGAAACCATGTATGCCGCGCCGGGCGTGGGGCTGGCCGCCAATCAGTGCGGCGTGCCCTTGCGGCTGGCGGTGATGGACTGCTCGGAGACGCACGACCAGCCGATCGTGATGATCAACCCCGAGATCCTCGAGCGTTCCGAGCGACACATCGTGGAGGAAGGTTGTTTATCGGTGCCCGAGGCGCGCGACAAGATCCCGCGCTACCGCCGGGTCAGGCTGCGCGCCTTGGATCGCCACGGTAAGCCCTACGAGCTGGACGCGGAAGGCCTGCTGGCGCAGTGCATCCAGCACGAGCTGGACCATCTCGACGGCAAGCTCTACATCGATTACCTGTCGAGCCTCAAGCGCGAGCGCATCCGCAAGCTGCTGTCGAGGCGGAAATCGGCGAGCGGCGACTGATCGGCGCCGAAGCCTCACGCCGCGCCAATCGCCGCTCGCGCCCCGGATCCCACATGCGCCTGGTCTTTGCCGGCACACCGGAGTTCGCCCTGCCCGCCCTGGAGGCGCTGCGCGAGGCCGGACACGAAATTCTCGCGGTCCTGACCCAACCCGATCGTCCCGCAGGCCGTGGCCGCAAGCTCGCGCCGACGCCGGTGGCGCAGCGCGCCCAAGCGCTGGGCCTGCCCGTGCACAAGTTCGTCAAGCTCGACGCGCAGGCCCAGCGCGTGTTGCACGCACTGGCCCCGCAGGCGATGGTGGTGGTCGCCTACGGCCTGATTCTGCCGCCGGCGGTCCTGGACATCCCCGAGCACGGCTGCCTCAACATCCACGCCTCGCTGCTGCCGCGCTGGCGCGGCGCCGCGCCCATCGCCCGCGCCATCGAAGCCGGCGACCGCGAAACCGGAATCACCGTGATGCGCATGGACGCCGGCCTGGATACCGGACCGATGCTGCTCGCCCGGCGGCTGCCCATCGAAGACACGGACACCACCGCCACCTTGAGCGAGCACCTGGCGCGGCTCGGCGCGCGGCTGATCGTCGAGGCCCTGGCGGAGCTCGCGCGCGGCGAGCTCAAGCCCACGCCCCAGCCCGAATCTGGAGCGAGCTACGCGAAGAAGCTGAGCAAGGAAGAAGCGCGCCTGGATTGGACACAGCCGGCCGAGGTACTCGCGCGCAAGGTGCGCGCCTTCAATCCCGCCCCGGTGGCCTGGAGCGAGCTCTCCGGCGAACGCATCCGCTTTTGGTTGGCGCACGCACGCGGCACGACCGCAGCCGCGCCGCCCGGGACCGTGATCGGCGCCGGTGGCGAGGGACTCCAGATCGCCTGCGGCACCGGCGTGCTGCACGTGACGCAACTCCAGCGCCCCGGCGGGCGCGTTCTGCCCGCCGCGGACCTCGTGCGCGGCTGGAATGTCCTTGGCCGGCGTTTCGAATAAGCCGCGCGCCGCGGCGGCGCGCGCCGTGGCCGAGGTGTTCGAGGGCCGCAGCCTCGACGAGGCGCTGCCGCAAG
>Ga0209581_1002062_pt1 | contig 20689 bp, 17 predicted proteins | sample Coa_R2_FD_187160 | JGI IMG/M metagenome (GOLD analysis project Ga0209581, IMG submission 187160) | Surface soil microbial communities from Centralia Pennsylvania, which are recovering from an underground coalmine fire - Coalmine... | ecosystem: Environmental > Terrestrial > Soil > Unclassified ...
CCTTCTGCACCCCGATGAAGCGCCCGGAATGTTGCCGGCAGTGGTGCAGGCGCAGGCCGCGATGAAGGCAATCGACCACAGCGGCGCAATGAGTCAGAGCTTGATCTACGCCGTGAAGGCGGCCGAGGTCATGGGCCTCGCGCAGGACCCGGCGCGCTTCAAGTCCTACCTCGACGCTTTTATTAAAGCGCAGCAGGTGATGGGCAAGACGATCACTGCGGAACAGCAGTTCGATTTGGCGACCAACTTCAAGGCGGCGGCGGCTTCGCTGTCCGATCGCTTCAAGACGACCACGGGCATTTCACTGGCGCAGGAGATGCGCGGCATGCGCGCCGGCGTTGGCGTCGACCAGTTCATCAAACAGATTGTTGGCGGCTTCCAAGGCTCGCAGCACGCCGCGGCAAAAGAATTTGTGGCGATGGGGCTCGCCAACCGGGACGATTTCGAGCTGACTAAGACCGGCGAGATCAAGGGCTTTAAATCCGGGCGCCATGTCGCCGGTTCCGATCTGGCGGCTTCAGACCCCGATTTGTGGGTCTACCGCTACCTGCTGCCCGCGCTGCGCGCGCACGGCTATGTCAATCAGCAGGATCAAATCAATGAGGTGCGGCGCATGTTCACCAGCTCGCGCTCGGCCGACATCGTCGCCAAGCTGATCCAGCAGCAGCAGTCGTTCGAGAACCACGCCAAGCTTTACGGCGGCGCGCGCGGGCTCGATGCCACCGATGCGAACCGCGGCGATCCCTTCGTTGCGCTCGACTCGTTCACCGAGTCGCTGAAAAATTTTGCCGGCACGCTGACCTCGCCGACGATGAAGGATGCGGCGGAAATGTTGTCGGGCTGGGCCGATCGCTTCGGCCATCTCGCCGCGCGCGTGAAGGACTGGCAGGGACGGCACCCCGACGTCGCCAAGGCCATCGGCGGCGCCGCCGTCGGCGGCGGCCTGCTCACCGGCGGCGCGTTGACCTGGGGCCTGTTCCGCGGCCTGTTTTCGGGCTTCGGCCTGAAAGGCTCGGCGGCGGCGCTGACGGGCTCGGCGGCGGCGCTCAACGCCGCGGCGGTGCGGCTCGGCGCCGGCGGCGCGGCCTCGGCTGCCACCGGCGGCGCCATCGCGGCCGGCGAAGGCGCAGCGATCGCCGGCGTGCGCAAGACGCTCGGCCGCGGCGCGACGGTGGCAGCCGGCCTTGCCGCCCTCGAAGCCATGAAGGCCGACAGCGAAACGCCCGGCAACCCGCTGCGCACGGCGCTGCGCGAGCTGTTCGGCATTGCCGATGATCGCGAGCCGGCGCCCTGGGCGCCCGGCGGCGCCTGGAACCGCCGGGCCGAGGAGATGCCGGCCAGCGGCTTCAAGCGCCTCGACGTTGAGGATATCCGCCGCTCGCTCTACGGCGAGCCGGCGAAGGCCGAGATCACCGGCTCGGCCGATATCCGCGTCAGGGTCGAGGCCGGCGACGGATTGATCGCCAAAATCGAGGAGGTTGCCAACCGCGTCGGCAACTATTTGCACATCAACGGCACGATGCCATCGGGCACGTCGGGCTCGACTGGCCCGGCGATGCCGGAGTCGATGCCCGGCGCTGCCGGCGGGCCGTAAATGCATGGACTCCGTTGAGCAGATTGCCGCCCTGACCGACGGCGCCGCCACGCCGTCGCCGCCACTCGATCCTCAGGCCGCTGCCGATGCGCCGCCTCAGGCCGCTGCCGATGCGCCCCCCGGCGGCGGCAAGCGCAAGCGCCGCACGCCGGCACGCGATATCCTCATCGGCCTGATCGACGATCAATGCGAGCTGTGGCACGATGCCAGCCGCGCCGCCTATGTGAGCTATCAAGTGCATGGCCATCGTGAACACTGGCCGGTCGCGAGCCGCACCTTTCGATTGTGGTGCTCATCGGAATATTTCCGCGCCACCGCCGGCGCCGCAGTCGGCGGCAGCGCGCTCGACGACGCGCTGCGGATCATCGAAGCGCGCGCAATCAATGATGGGCCGCTCTATACGCCGCACGTCCGCGTCGGCCGCGCCGGCGGCGTGCTCTATCTCGATCTGGCAGACGACGACTGGCGCGCGGTCGAGATCACGCGCGACGGCTGGCGCGTCGTCGGCCAGCCGCCGGCCCGCTTCCTGCGCACGCCGAGCCTGCGCAGCCTGCCGGCGCCGGAACTGGGCGGCAGCGTCGAGGATCTTCGCCCTTTCGCGAACGTGCGCAGCGATGGGGATTTCATGCTTGTTGTTTCGTGGTTGGTCGCGGCGCTGCGGCCTGGTGGCCCGTACCCGATCGCGGCCATCAACGGCGAACAGGGTTCCGGCAAATCATTTTTCTGCCGCCTGCTGCGCGCGCTGGTAGACCCGAGCGCCGCGCCGATTCGCGCCCTGCCGAAAGACGAACGCGACCTGCACGTGTCGGCGAACAATTCATGGGTGCTCGCCTTCGACAATCTCAGCGGCCTGCCGGGCGCCATGTCTGACGCGCTGTGCCGCATTGCCACCGGCGGCGGCCTCGCGACGCGCGCGAATTACACCGATCGCGATGAAACAATTTTCGAGGCGTCGCGGCCGGTGATGCTGAACGGCATTCCCATGCTTACCGATCGCGCCGATCTTGCCGAGCGCGCGTTGACGATCCACCTCAAAACGATCGAGGAAGCCGCGCGGCGCGCCGAGGATGACCTGCTCGCCGAATTTGAAGCCGCGCGGCCGAGCATTCTAGGCGCGCTGCTCGACGCCGTCAGCGCGGCCGAGCGCCATCTCGCCGATGTGCGCCTCGACAAGCTGCCGCGGCTTGCCGATTTCGCAAAATGGATCGTCGCGGCCGAGCCGGGCCTAGGCTGGCCGCCGGGCGCATTCCTGACGGCCTTCGCCGACAATCGTCGCGAGGTTGCCGAGGCCTCGTTCGAGGCCGATGTGGTCGCCGTGGCCATTCGCGACTTCGTGACGGCGGCGGCGTTTCCCGACGGCTGGCACGGCAACGCGACGAAATTGCTGGCCGATCTCAACGGCCGAGTGAGCGAGGCGGTTCGCAAGTCGCGGCGCTGGCCTATGACGGCGACGGCGATGGGTAGCGCCGTGACGCGCGCCTCGCCGGTCCTGCGGTCCAAGGGCTTCGTAATCGAGCGATTCCATTCTGGCGCGACGTCGATCACGATCGTCCCGCCGCACGGCGAGCCGGCCGGGGCAGCGGCCGGGATGCCTGCGCCGCTCGACGACGCGGTGCCGCTGTGACCCGCCACGCATGCGCCGCCCGGTGGCCCGCCGCCTGAGTGAGCGAGGCGGTTCGCAAGTCGCGGCGCTGGCCTATGACGGCGTGCCTGCGCCGCTCGACGACGCGGTGCCGCTGTGACCCGCCACGCATGCGCGCTGTGAAAACCCCCGCCCCCTTGGCTGGCGGGGGTGCATTGGCGGCCACCGGCGGCCAAGCGCGTTACGGGTCCTTCCTACCCACCCCCCTCTCGCGCGGCGCTTAAGCGGCCCGCTTTCTCGCTAGTCGCACAGGGGACAAAACTGACCGAACTCGCCGAACTCGGCCCCCGCAAGTTCGGTTCGGCTCGCCGCGCGGCCGAGCTGCGCGCACCGCAGGTTGGCGCGCGAGGCCCGGCGGCGAACTCGGCCCCCGCAAGTTCGGTTCGGCTCGCCGCGCGGCCGAGCTGCGCGCACCGCAGGTTGGCGCGCGAGGCCCGGCGGCGCTCGATTTTGGAAACCTTGGAAACCTCCGGCCACCTTGACGCGCGGCGCATTTAGCCCTGATTTTGTTGAGTTTTGGCCACCTTGGAAACCTTGGAAGGCGGTTCTTTCTTTGGTTCTAAGAGAGATAAGAAAAGGGCTGCGCATCGCGCATAGCGGAGGCCGTCGGCCACCTGCGCGACCGGCGATCTGAAGTGAAAAAGCAAAACCCGGAAATTAGGTTTCCAAGGTGGCCACAGCGCGAGATCGTACGCGGCGGTAATGACTTAAGCCGGCCACCTGGCCGATGGCAGAGGTGGCCGAAGGTGGCCAGCCTTCCGCCGCCGGTGGCGGCGAATTAACGCCTCGTGGCGACAGGGTGGCGACAGCGGCCACGTGGTTCCTTGCGTGCAGGTGAAAAAAGTGTTGTATTGCTGGCGCGCCCGAAGAGATTCGAACTCCTGACCCCCAGATTCGTAGTCTGGTGCTCTATCCAGCTGAGCTACGGGCGCTTGTTGCCGCCGCCGGCAATGGCCGCGGAACCGGCTTTAGCTAACGGTTCGACCCCGGCTTGGCAAGTCGCGGGCGGGCGGCGCGGTTTCAAAGCGGGGACAGCGGCAGCCGGGTGCGCCGGACGATGCCTTCGATCATGCCCGGCGCGACGGCCGCGGCGCCCATGAGCGCCGCCCGGCCCGGCCCGGTAGAGGCAAGGCCGGACAGCAGCCCGGCAAAGCGGACGGATTTGCCGGTCAGGCGGCGCGCGGCGGCGAGGTAGCGGGCGGGCGTGGAGCCGGCAAGGATGTGCGCGGCGGCAAGATTGGCGGAGGCGAGCGCGATCGCCAGGCCGTCGCCGGTGAAAGGCGGGATGTGGGCGAGGCGATCGCCGACGCGGAACACCGCGTCGGCGTCGCGTTGCAGATGGCTCCCGGTCGGGCAGACCACGGCCAGCGGCTTGTCCCACACCGGCTCGCTGGCGGCGAGCCGCTCGGCGAGCGAGGGCAGCGCGCGTGCCAAATGGTCGGCAACCGGCCGCCAGCCGGTGCCGAGCCGCGCCACCAGTTCGCGCGGCATCAGCAGGCAGAGATTGGCGACGCCGTCCTCCACCAGTTCGAGGCCGGCATAGCTGCGCCCAGCAAAGAAAAGCTCGACGCGGCCGGCCAGTGCGCGGCGCTGGGCGTCGGCGAGGCGCAAGTGCATCTTCAAGCCGACACGCGAACCGTCGCGCACATCGTCGATGCCGCGCAGCCCCCATTTTCCGGTCGCCAGCACCAGGGTGCGGCAATGCAGGGTCTGGTCGTCGCAATCGACCATCCAGCCGTCGCGGCCGGCCTTGACGTTGCGCACGATCGCACGCTTGACGCGCGCGCCTTGCAGCGCGGCGCGGGCCAGCAGCGCACCGTCGAGGCGATAGCGCGACAGCGACAGCGCGCGAAACGGCAAGCCGGCGCCGATCTCGCGCCCCGGCGAATAGACCGCCACGCGGTCGATGGCGACCGCGCCCATGGCTGCCGCGTCGACACCGAGCGCGCGGAGCTGCGCCTGCGTCTCGACGCTGAGAAATTCGCCGCACACCTTGTGGTGCGGACCGGCGCTGCGCTCGATCAGCACGACATCGCGGCCGGCCGCGGCGAGCCCGCAGGCCGTCGCGGCGCCCGCCGGGCCGCCGCCGACGATGATGGTTTCCACGCGCGTCATTTCAAGCGGCCGATGGCGAAGCGGAACATGAACCAGCGCAGGTCGACCGCGTCCGCCGCTATGCCGGCCCGCGCGATCGCCCTCACCCACTCCGGCCGCGTCAGCGAGCGCGCGACCGACACCCGCCCGTCATAGGTCACCACCGGGTGCAGCCGCAGCACGACGCCGGCGAGCGCGATGAAATAGAACGGCACGCGGCTGCGCTGCAGGTCGTAGATCACCCAGCCGCGCCGCGCCTGCGTCTCCATCCAGCCCAGAAAACGCACGATCGCGTCGTCGGACAGGTGGTGGGTGACGAGGCTGGTGGTGATGAAGTCGATCGGGCTATCGGGCTTGAACGCAAAGATATCGGCGGCGTGATAACCAATGTCATCGGCCGCATCGCTTGCGGCACGCGCAATGTCGACGACCTGCGGACTGAGATCGACGCCGATGAGCTGCATCGGCCGGCCGCGCTTGCGCGCCCAGCGCCGCACCGCGCGCAGCAAATCACCGTAGCCGCAGCCGATGTCGAGCAGCGTCAGGGGCCGATCCGGGGGGATATTCCTTACCGCGCGGTCGAGCCATTGCAGCACCGGCCAATGGCCCATCATCGCGCCATTGAAGCGCGCGAGATCGGCCAGGATCTTGGCCAGCTCGGCGCTGTCGATAGGACCGTCGAGAATTTCCGCCTGCGCGCTGCGCCGGGCGCGGGCAAAAACGGGCGAAGGCCGGCCGGCGGTCAGGTCCATGCTTGGCCTCACGCGGCGGTGCGGAACAGCATGGTCTCGGCGGTCAGCCCCGGCCCGAACGACATGGCGCAGCCGCTGCGGCCGCGCGCCCCCGAGCGCAGCAGCTTCTCGATCACGAACATCACGGTGGCCGACGACATGTTGCCGTAGCGGCGCAGCACCTCGCGTGAGGCGGCCAACGCGGTGGGGCCGAGCTCGAAGGCGCGCTCGACCGCGTCGAGCACGGTGCGGCCGCCGGGATGCACCGCCCACAGGTCGATGGCGCGGCTGTCGGCGCCGGCGAGAATTTCGCCGCTGTGCGCGCGCAGCGCGTCGTGGATCGCCGCCGGCACCTGGCCCGACAGCACCATGTCGAAGCCGAAGTCGCGGATGTTCCAGGTGATCAGCTCGCGCGTGTCGGGCACCAGCACGGCGCGGAAACTGTCGAGCGCGGTGCCGACCGGGTCGGCGCTGACGAGACAGGCGGCGCAGCCGTCGCCGAACAGCAGGAACGACAGCACCTGCTCGAGGTCGGTGGTCTCCTTCAGGTGCAGCGTGCACAGCTCGATGTTGAGGATGAGCACGCGCGCCGCCGGCTCCGAGCGCACGATATGGCGCGCCAGCTTGAGCGCGTTGATCGCGGCATAGCAGCCCATGAAGCCGATCATGGTGCGCTCGACCGTGGTCGGCAGCCCGCAGCGCTCGACCACTTCGTGATCGAGACCGGGCGCCGAGAAGCCGGTGCAGCAGGTGATCAGCAGATGGCTGATGCGATCGCGCTCGGCGCCGAGCCGCAGGCGCTCGACGGCGGCCTGCGCCAGCCCGGGGGCGTGGCGTTCGAAGCGCTGCATGCGGGCGGCGATGTCGGGGAAACCGCCGCGCAGATAGAAGCGCTCGCCGTCGACCGCCTCGCCTTCCGGCCGGTTGCTCGGCGGCAGGCAGGAATAGCGGTGTTCGATGCCGGACTTGTCCGCCATGCGCTGGAACAGCAGGCCGTTGCGGCGATCGCCGTCGAACAGCGACTGCGCGAAGCGGCGGAAGGCGTCGTGCACGTCATAGGGCGGCACCGCCGTGGCGACGCGGTTGATGTAGGCCGTGGTCAAGCAAGTCTCCCGGCGCAGTGTCCCCTTGGCACAAGAACACCGCGGCGGGCGCGATATGGCCGGATCGGTTTCAAATCACCGTGACCACAACCGAATTGGCCCCGAAAACAGGCGGAAATTGCCGCGGCGGCGTGCCGGAAGAGAAGATTATGCCCGCGCGCGCTCGCCGCGCCGCGAATTCAGGTCGACGGCGCCGTCGGGAATGGCGATGCGGAAGGTGGCGCCGATCGTGCCCGGCACAAGGTGAATTTCGCCGCCATGGGCGCGCACCAGTTCGGCGGCGATCGCCAGGCCCAGTCCGGTGCCGCCGGCGCGCGCGCTGCCCTGGAAAGCCTGAAACAGGTGGGCGCGCGCTTTTTCCGGCACGCCCGGCCCGGTGTCGGACACTTCGAGCACGACGACGCCGCCCTCGCGTCTTCCCGTGATGCGGATCTGGTCGCGGGCCGGATCGCGCTGGCCGCGCGCCTCCAGCGCCTGCACGGCGTTGCGTGCCACGTTGACCAGAACGCGGAACAGCTGATCGTGGTCGGCATCGACCGTGAGCCCGCGTTCGACCGAGACGATCCAGCGGATCGGCACGTCGAGGCCGAGCCCGAGCGCCTCGTGCACTTCCTCGATCAGCGGCTCAACGTCGATGCTCTTGCGCTCCGGCGGCGGCTCCTGCGCGGCGCCATAGGACAAGGTCGATTGCGCATAGGCGATGGCGCGCTCCAGCGCGCGCATCAGCTTGGGCGCGAAGCGCTGCACCTTGGGATCGCCCGAGGTCGACAGCTGGTCGGAGAACAGCTGCGCCGAGGCGAGCAGGTTGCGCAGGTCGTGGTTGATCTTGGAGACCGCCAGCCCGAGCGCGGCGAGCCTGCTCTGCTGATGCAGCATCGAGGCAAGCTCGCGCTGCATGGCGGCGAGCTCCTCCTCGGCGCGGCCAACTTCGTCGGAGCGGCCCGATTCGGCGATGATGCGCGCGGGGTTCTCGGGGTCGGCGCGGAACGCGATCATGCTGGCGGTGATGCGGCGCATCGGCCGCACCAGCAGATAATGCAGCGCGAGGTAGACCAGCGCCGCGGTGATGCAGGAGATCACCAGCGACAAAAGCAGGATGTTGACCGAGAACGTGATCATCGCCTTGCGCAGCGGCGCTTCTTCGAGGACGATCTCGAGAAACTCGCCTTTGGCCATCGGCGCCGGCCCCACAACCCTGATGGCGTCGCCGGGCTCGTCGTAGACGAGCAGCTCGAAGGCGTCGTAGATCGCGCTCCACCACGGCACCTGGCGCATGTCGATGTCGGCCTCGACCTTGACCGGCACGTTGGACGCGGCGAGCAGCCGCCGCTCGTTGCCCATTTTCATCGCCACCGTGCGGGCGCCGACGCTGTCGAGAATCTGCTTGGCGAGGCTTTCGGGCACCATGCCGCTCGGCGCGGCGTCGAGCACCAGCGCGGCCGTGTGCGCGGCGGCGAGCCGGTCGTTGAGCCAGTTGAGCCGGAAGTTCGCCACCGACGGCACATAGATCAGCACTTCCGCCACCATCACGAAGGCGATGGTGAGCAGCAGCAGCTTTCCGGACAGGCCGACGCGCGACGGCGGCGGCTCGGCCGTTTGAGATCGTGTTTTTGCTTCGTTGTTCACCGACAAAATGGCCTCAACCCAGGATGCGCAGCCATCTGATGATCCGCCGCAGCATTGGACGCGTCAAACTGGGCGTAAAAAAGTCGAGGGCGGCACGCTTTCCCGCCTCGGCCAGCGTCGGATAGGGCAGCACGATCCCGGTCAGGGCGCGAATATTGAGCCTGCGCGCGATCGCCAGCACCCACATCGCGATCGATTCGCCGGCTTCGGCGCCGACGATGGTGACGCCGAGGACGCGGCCGCGGCGCGTGGTGACGACCTTGATGTGGCCGCGGGTCGTCCGCTCGGCCTGGGCGCGGTCATTGTCGTAATAGGGCCAGCGCAAGATACGCAGCTTGAACTTGCGCGCGCGGGCTTGGGCCTCGGTCAGGCCGGCCTGCGCCAGTTCGGGATCGGTGAAGGTCACCCACGGAACCGCGTCGCTATCGGCGCGCACCGGCATTCGGAACAGCGCATTCCTGATCACCAGAGCGGCGTGATAATTGGCGGCGTGGGTGAACTGCGGCTGCCCGGCCGCGCAGTCGCCGATGGCATAGACGCGGCTGTTCGAAGTCTTGAGGTTTTTCTTGACCACGATACCGGCCCGCTCGTGGCGGATGCCGGCGGCGTCGAGATCGAGCGCCTCGATCGCGGCCTTGCGCCCCGTAGCGACCAGGAGGTGGCTGCCCTCCGCCTTCTCCTCGCCATTGGGCCCGGTGAAGGTCACCATCGCGCTGTGGGCGATATAGTCGACGCCGGTGACCTGCACGCCGCTGCGCACGACGATGCCCTCGCGCTCGAGCTGGGTGAGGACGATAGCGGCGGCCTCGGGGTCGTCCTTGGCAAGCGGCGTTGCCGCTTCCAGCACGGTGACCTCGCTGCCGAGACGGCGGAAGCCCTGCGCCATTTCCAGGCCGATCGGTCCGGCGCCGATGACGACCAGATGGCGCGGCCGCTCGGTGAGACGGAAGATGGTTTCATTGGTGAAGAACGGGCCTTTGTCGAGCCCGGGGATCGGCGGCACCGCCGCCGTCGAGCCGGTCGCGATCACGAAACGCCGCGCGCGGATTTCATGACTGTCGCCGACGGTGACGGTGCGGCGGTCCTTGAACTTGGCTTCGCCCTTGATGACCTGGACGCCGAGCCCGATGAAGCGCTCGGCCGAATCGTTGGGCGCGATTGTCGCGATGACGCGCTGCACATGCTCCTGCACCTTGGCGAAGTTCACGTCCACGGTCGTGTGCACACCGAAGGGCTGTGCGCCGTGCGCCAGCGCCGCGCGCCGGGCCGCCGCGAGCAGCGCCTTCGACGGCACGCAGCCGGTATTGAGGCATTCGCCGCCCATCTTGCCGCGCTCGACCAGCACGCAGGAGACGCCGAAGGCGGCCGCCGCAGCGGCTACCGACAACCCGCCGGAGCCGCCGCCGATGACACAGATGTCAGGTGTCAGTGTTTCCGCCATGCGACCTCGCCTTTGCCGTGCGACATTATCACATGGCCGCGCGCGAGCGTGCACGCAGACGCCGGACCAGCGCCGGCAGCAGGGCCAGAAGGCCGAGCGCGATCAGGGCGCCGACCAGCTCCGGCGTCAGCACGCTGCGCGCATCGAACGAGACGCGGCAGTCCCCGCCCCCGGCATTTACGCAGGCGCGGTAGGCGGCTTCCTGGACCGCGATGACACTGCCGAGCCCGGTGCCGGCGAGCGCGTAGACCAGCGCCCCGGGAATTATGCCGAGGACGGTCGCGGCGACGAAGGTCGACAGCTTCACCCCGGCAAAGGCCGGCACCAGATTGACCAGGAAAAACGGAAAGGCCGGCACCAGGCGCAGAAACAGCAGATAGAAAAACGCATCGTCGCGAAAGCCCTTCGCCAGCTGCGTGACGCGCGGGCCGGCGCGCCTGAGCAAGGGCTCGCCCAGCGCCGTGCGCGCGATCAGGAAGATGACGATGGCGCCGATGGTCGCCCCCGTGATCGCCGCCGCAGCCCCGATGACGACGCCGAACAGGAACCCGCCGCACACGGTGAGAAACGCGGCGCCCGGCAGCGACAGCATGACCGCCGCGGCGTAGATGCCGGCATAGGCCAACGCCCCCAGCGCGCGGTGGCTGACGACAAAGGCGTCGATGGCCGCATGATGGCGGATCAGCGCCTCCAACGACAGGGCGCCGCGGCCGAAGCCGAAGTAGACGGCAACGCCGGCGACTCCGATTGCCGTGACGATCATGAGCCGGCGGGCGAGGCGGGGCTGAGCGGACATAAGGACTTTATACACGCAGCCCGGCCGCGCCGGGCCCGCCCTCACCCCGTTGTGAGGCGTTTTGACCGGCAAAAGCGTCAAGATTGACGGGCAGGAAGCCCTCCCTTATAAGCCGCGCAAATTCGTGCCGATCCGCACCTGAGCCAGCGGATTTCATGGCAAAATCGCCACGGCGCGACCAGCGGAGAACTTCAATCGTGAAGCGGACCTATCAACCGAGCAAGCTTGTACGCAAGCGCCGCCACGGTTTCCGCGCGCGCATGGCCACCAAGGGCGGACGCAAGGTGGTGGCGGCACGGCGCTCGCGCGGGCGCAAGCGGCTGTCCGCCTGACGGCGGGCATTCGTCCGCAGCGCTTTCATGGAACGGTTGCGGCAAAGGGCGGACTTTCTGGCGGCGGCGTCCGGGATCAAGGTCGCCGCCCCGGCATTTCTGCTGCAGGCGCGCAAGCGGGCCGACGCGGGGCCGGTGCGCTGCGGCTTTACCGTGTCAAAGAAGGTCGGCAATGCGGTCGAGCGCAATCGCGTCCGCCGCCGGCTGCGGGAAGTGGTGCGGCTTTCGGCCGGCGATGCAATGCGCGCCGGTCATGATTATGTGCTAGTCGGGCGGCGCGCGGCGCTCAACGCGCCGTTTGCGCGCATGGTGAAGGATTTCGACGGCGCGCTACGGCGCGTCCATGAGGGGCGCGGAGCGGCAAAACGGTAACTCGATGACCGACAACAAGAATACCATTATCGCGATCGCGCTGTCGGCGCTGGTGCTGCTGGCCTGGCAATATTTCGTCAGCGGGCCGCAACAGAAGGCGCGCGAGGAACTGGCGCAGCAGCAGGCGCAGAAACAGGCCGCGCAGCCCAATACCGCGCCGGCGCCCGCCTCTGCGCCGGCCGGCGTGCCGCAGGCTCCGGGCCAGGCCGGGCCGAGCCCGGCCGCGGCGGCCGCGAGCCGCGCCGATGCGCTGAAGGCCTCGCAGCGAGTTCCGATCAGCACCGAGAGCGTTCAAGGCTCGATCGCCCTCAAGGGCGGCCGCATCGACGACATTTCCTTGGCCAAATTCCGCGAGACGGTGGATCCGAAGTCGCCGCCGATCGTGCTGCTGTCGCCGTCGGGCAGCCCGGAGCCGTTCTACGCCGAGTTCGGCTGGACCGGCGCCGCCGGCAGCGACCTGAAACTGCCGAACGGCGAAACCGTGTGGAAGCAGGAGGGCTCGGGCGCGCTCGGCGTCGGCCATCCGGTGACGCTGACCTATGACGGCGGCGGTCTGGAATTCCGCCGCACCATCTCGGTCGACGAACGCTACCTGTTTACGGTGAAGGACGAGGTGGTCAACAAGACCGCCAACGCCGTGACGCTCTATCCCTATGCGCTGATTTCCCGCCACGGCACGCCGCAGACCGCCGGCTACTACATCCTGCACGAGGGCCTCGTCGGCTACCTCGGCAATGACGGCTTGCAGGAATACACCTACAAGAAGATGGAGGACCTCAAGCCCAATGCCGCCGGCGTCAAGAGCCTCGAATTCGACGACACCAATGTCTGGCTCGGCATCACCGACAAGTACTGGGCGGCGACGCTGTTGCCCGCGACCGACGCCAAGGTGAAGGCGCATTACACGACCGGCCAGATCGGCAATACGCCGACCTACCAGACCGACTACCTGCTCGAGGCCCGCACCATCGAGCCGGGCTCGACCGCCTCGGCCAGCGCGCGGCTGTTTGCCGGCGCCAAGGAAGTCGCGGTCGTCAACGGCTACGAGAAAGAGCTCACCCTCAATCACTTCGACCTGCTGATCGACTGGGGCTGGTTCTATTTCATCACCAAGCCGCTGTTCAACGTCATCGACTATTTCTATCACCTGGTCGGCAATTTCGGCCTGGCGATCCTCATCGTCACGGTGCTGATCAAGATCGCGTTCTTCCCGCTGGCCAACAAATCCTACGCCTCGATGGCCAAGATGAAGGCCATCCAGCCGCAGATGACGGCGATCCGCGAGCGCTTCGCCGACGACAAGGTCAAGCAGCAGCAGGAGATGATGGAGCTTTACAAGAGGGAGAAGATCAATCCGCTGGCCGGCTGCCTGCCGATCGCCATCCAGATCCCGGTGTTCTTCTCGCTCTACAAGGTGCTGTTCGTCACCATCGAGATGCGGCACGCGCCGTTCTTCGGCTGGATCCACGACCTGTCGGCGCAGGATCCGACCAACATGTTCAACCTGTTCGGCCTCATCCCGTTCGATCCGACCGCCCTGCCCATGGTCGGCCATTTCCTGCATCTCGGCGCCTGGCCGCTGATCATGGGCGTGACCATGTGGGTGCAGATGAAGCTCAACCCGACGCCGCCCGACCCGACGCAGCAGATGATCTTCAACTGGATGCCGCTGATCTTCACCTTCATGCTGGCGAGCTTCCCGGCCGGCCTCGTCATCTACTGGGCCTGGAACAACACGCTGAGCGTGGCGCAGCAGTCGATCATCATGCGCAAGCACGGCGCCAAGATCGAGCTGTTCGACAACATCAAGGCGCTGTTCGTCAGGAAGACGCCGCAGCAGTAGCGGCGCCCGTCATCGCCGGGCTTGTCCCGGCCGTCCACGTCTTTACTGTCGCTCCGCTGTCAGGCGTGGATGCCCGCGACAGCCGCGGGCATGACGCCGAAGGTGCTGGCCGCGCATGACCTCGAAAGCCCAGTTCACCCGCGACGAAATGGAAGCCGGCCGCCGCCTGTTCGCCGGCGACTGGCAGTTCGTCGCCGCAGCCGGCTCGCCCGCCTCGCTGCCGCCGATGAAGGGCGTCGAGGTCGCGCTCGCCGGCCGCTCCAATGTCGGCAAATCGAGCCTGATCAACGCGCTGACCGGCCGCAACAGCCTCGCCCGCACCTCGCGCACCCCCGGCCGCACCCAGGAGCTGATTTTCTTTACCGCCGGCGAGGGCTTCACGCTGGTCGACATGCCGGGCTACGGCTATGCCGCCGCCGCCAAGGACAAGGTCGCGGCCTGGACCGAGCTCATTCACGCCTATCTGCGCGGGCGCGCCAACCTCGCCCGCATCTATGTTCTGGTCGACGCGCGCCACGGGTTGAAAGAGACCGACGCGCCGATGCTCGAGGCGCTCGGCAAGGCCGCGGTCAGCCATCAGGTCGTCTTGACCAAATCGGACGAGCTGAAGGCCGCGGAGCTTTCAGCCCGCATCGCCGAAGTCGAGGCCGCGCTCGCCAAGCGCCCGGCCGCGTTTCCGCACGTGCTTGCCACCTCGGCGGAGGACGGCTCCGGCATAGTCGAGCTTCGCGCCGCGATTGCCCGGCTGCTGGCCGAACGCAAAGGCGGATGACCTAGTTCTTCGGCAGCACTTTCTCGATGCGGCGGTCCGGCACGAGCCACACGACCGCCACAGCCGCGTAGATCGCAATCGAGGCCCACGGCGCGACAAACGCGAGTGCCATCCCGATGAGGTAGAGAATGGGCGAGATCTTCCCTTTCAGGTCGCCGCCGAGAGCGCGCGCCAGTATCGACCGCGCCCCGTGTCGGTGCAGGATGGCAAGCTGCAGCAGCAGGTAGGCGATCGAGGGCATGAGCAGACTGGCGCCATAGACGGCGGTCGGCAGCGCCGCCAGCGGGTTTTCACCCAGCCAATGGGTCGCCGCCGGGATGAGCGACAGCCAGAACAGCAGGTCGGCGTTCGCCCACAGGATCAGGCCGTCGACATGCGTGACGGTCTGCAGCAAATGGTGATGGTTGTTCCAGTAGATGGCGATGTAGATGAAGCTCAGCACATAGGCCATGAAATTGGGCGCGATCGTCGCCAGCGCCGCCCAGTCGGCGCCGTGCGGTATTCTCAGCTCCAGCACCATGATGGTGATGATGATCGCAATGACGCTATCGCTGAACGCCGCCAGCCGCTCGTTTCCCATGCCGCCGACCCCTTCCACGGTTGCAGGCGGAGCCTAACATAGTCATTTACCGTGGTTGCGCGACCGGCGCCCGGGCGAGCCACGGTGCATTGGCGAGCAGCATCCACATCGGTTAGAAAGCCACCGACCGCAAAGGCCGACACCATGGCAAAAGCCCCCAAGATCGATCCGCAGACGCAAGCCCGCATCCTGGTCGAGGCGCTGCCGCACATGCAGCGCTACGACGAGGAGACCGTCGTGGTGAAATACGGCGGCCACGCCATGGGCCAGGAGCAAATGGCGCGCGATTTTGCCCGCGACGTCGTGCTGCTCGAGCAGACCGCGATCAACCCCGTGGTGGTGCACGGCGGCGGGCCGCAGATCGAGGCCATGCTCAAGAAGCTCGGCATCAAGTCGGAATTCGCCGCCGGCCTGCGCATCACCGACGAGCAGACCGTCGAGATCGTCGAAATGGTGCTGGCCGGCTCGATCAACAAGCAGATCGTCGGCTACATCAACGCCGCCGGCGGCAAGGCCATCGGCCTGTGCGGCAAGGACGGCAACATGGTGCAGGCGCGCAAGGTGACGCGCACCGTGGTCGACCCGGGCTCCAACATCGAGAAGGTGGTCGACCTCGGCTTCGTCGGCGATCCGGAAAAGGTGGACCGGACCATTCTCGACCAGGTCATGGGCCGCGAGATGATCCCGGTGCTGGCGCCGCTTGCCACCTCCGCCAGCGGCGGCACCTTCAACGTCAATGCCGACACCTTCGCAGGCGCCATCGCCGGCGCGCTCAAGGCCAAGCGCCTGCTGCTGCTCACCGACGTGCCGGGCGTGCTCGACAAGAACAAGGAGCTGATCCCCGAATTGTCGGTCGCCGACGCCCGCAAGCTGATCGCCGACGGCACCATTGCCGGCGGCATGATCCCGAAGGTCGAGACCTGCATCTATGCGCTCGACCAGGGCGTGGAAGGCGTCGTCATCCTCGACGGCAAGGTGCCCCACGCCGTGCTGCTCGAATTGCTGACCGACCACGGCATCGGCACGCTGATCCACCGCTGACCATCTGGTGTCATTCCGGGGCGCCGCCATAAGCGCGTTCACGCGCGTCGTCGACGCGCTATGGCGGCGAACCCGGAATCCAGAACACAACTAAAGCTCCGACAATTTGCTCTGGATTCCGGGTCCGACCCTTCGGGCCGTCCCGGAATGACGGACTTCATAGGCTTCCGCTAGCATGGCGCATGATTCGCGCTCTGTGGCTCGGCCTTGCGCTCATCCTGCTTATGGCGACGCAGGCACAGGCCGGGCTGACGCTGTGCAACCGCACCAGCTACCGCATGCAGGCGGCGATCGGGCTTGAAAAGCGCGCCACCGTCGCGACGCGCGGCTGGTTCCAGGTCGATCCGGGCGAGTGCAAGCTGGTGCTCGAAGGCGCGCTCGACGCCGACATGGTCTACCTGCATGCGCGCACGCCGCCGCTCTACGGCAACCCGCCGGTCGCCCAGAACGGGCAGGCCGGGCTGTGCGTGCGCGAGAGCGATTTCGACTTCGCCGACGGCCGCGGCTGCCCGGTCAGCCAGCAGGCGCGCTTTTCCGCGGCACGGCCGGCCGAGCAGCCGAACGGCCCGACCGTCAATCTGGCGGAGGAGGCCGACTACGACGACGCGCAAGCGCGCCTTGCCGGTATCCAGCGGCTGTTGGTGATCGCCGGCTACGACGCCTACCCGATCGACGGCGTGCAGGGCGCCAAGACGCAGGCCGCGCTCGCGAAATTTCTCAGCGACCGCAAGCTGCCGGCGGATGCCGCCGCCCAGGCCGGGTTCTTCGATACGCTCGTCGCCGCGGCCAACAATCCCGCCGGCGCCGGCTTTGCCTGGTGCAACGACACCAAATACACGGTGATGGCGGCGATCGGCGCGGTCGAGATGGGCGCGATCGTGACGCGCGGCTGGTACCGCGTCGACGCCGGGCGCTGCCTGCGGCCGGATTTGCGCGGCGATCCGCACCGGCTCTACTCCTATGCGGAGGCGGTCGACGACAGCGGCCGCGCCATCAAGCGCGACGACGGGGCGCTGTCGTGGGGCGGCAACGTGCCGCTATGCACGCGCGACGGCAAATTCGACCTCAGCAACCACAAAGATTGCGCAGCGCGCGGCTTGAATTCGGCCGGCTTTGCCGTCATCGATATCGGCGCCAATCCGTCGACCATCGTGCGTTTCAAGGAACCTTAAGTGCCTTCATCGCCGAGTAGAAACTCGCGCGGCTTCGCCGGCGTCGAAACCTGGGTATTCGACCTCGACAACACGCTCTATCCGCATCACCTGAACCTCTGGCAGCAGGTCGACGACCGCATCCGCGCCTTCATCGCCGACTTCCTCAAGGTCACGCACGATGAGGCCTTCCGCATCCAGAAGGACTATTACAAGCGCTACGGCACCACCATGCGCGGGCTGATGACCGAGCACGGGCTCAAGCCCGACGACTATCTGGCATTCGTCCATCAGATCGATCACTCGCCGCTGACGCCCAATCCGGCGCTCGGCGCGGCGCTGGAGGCGCTGCCGGGCCGCAAGCTCATCCTCACCAACGGCACGCGCGCCCATGCCGACGCCGTGATGCGGCGGCTGGAGATCGACCGGCATTTCGAGGACGTGTTCGATATCGCCGCCGCCGACCTCGATCCCAAGCCGCTGCCGCAGGTCTATGAGCGCTTCCTCAAGCGCCACCGGGTCGACCCGCGCAAGGCGGCGATGTTCGAGGACCTGGCGCGCAATCTGGAAGTGCCGCACGCCCTCGGCATGGTCACGGTGCTGGTCGTGCCGGAGGCCCAGCGCGAGGTGTTCCGCGAGGGCTGGGAGCTCGAAGGGCGCAACGCGCCGCACGTCGATCACGTCACCGACGATCTCGCCGGTTTTCTGCGGCAGGCGCTGCGCGGCGGCTGATCAGGCCGCCGGGATGACCTGCTGCACCAGGACGGCAAGGCCGATGCCGGCAATGCCGGCGCCGATGAAGCGCAGCTTCACGGCGTCATGGCGCGCGATCGCCCGCGCGAAGGCCATCGCAGCAAGCGCGACGGCGCTCTGGATCGCGGCAAGCCCGATCAAATAGGCGGCAAGCGGCGTGCGCTCGGCGCCATAGATCGACTCGCCGAGCGCATAGCCGTGCACCAGGCCCACCGCCACGAACAGCACGAGCGCTCCGCGCAGCGGCAGATCGCGGCGCGACAACACGATGGCGCCGAGCAGGATGACCGAGACCGCGACCAGAATTTCATCGGCCGGCACCGCGATGGCCTGCAGATGCACGGCGACGCCGCACATCATGGCGACGACGAAGGCGACGGCGAGCGCCGCGCCGGCGCGATGCGCCGCTGCCAGACAGCCGACGGCGACGACCGCCGCGAAATGATCGATGCCGATGATCGGATGACCGAGCCCCGACAGGATGCCCTCGCCGAAGGTGACGGGCATGCGGCCGCCCATCAGGTGATGGGCAAAAGCGGGCTCCGCGGCCGCGGCCAGCGCGGCGGCGGCAAGGATCGGGGAAACTATACGGTTCATGGCTGATCTCCTCCCGGCAATCTTAGCGTCCGCCGCAAAACTTGACATCCCCTGCCGCGCCCCCGACAAACCGTGCCCGGACGCCGGGGCAACCATGACCGACAAGCTCGCCAGAACCATCGACGACGCCTTCGAGGCGCGCGACACCATCGGCCCCAAGACCAGGGGCGCCGTGCGCAAGGCGGTCGACGACGCCCTCGCCCTGCTCGACGCCGGCAAGGCCCGCGTCGCCGAGCGCCAGGCCGGCGGCCGCTGGCACGTCAACCAATGGCTGAAGAAGGCGGTGCTGCTATCGTTCCGCTTGAACGACATGAGCGTCATCCCCGGCGGCCCCGGCAAGGCGGTGTGGTGGGACAAGGTCGATTCCAAGTTCAAGGGCTGGAACGCCGCGAAGTTCAAAAAAGCCGGTTTCCGCGCCGTGCCGGCTTGCGTGGTACGGCGCTCGGCCTATATCGCGCCGGGCGTCGTGCTGATGCCGTCATTCGTCAATCTCGGCGCCTATGTCGACTCAGGCACGATGGTCGACACCTGGGCGACGGTCGGCTCCTGCGCGCAGATCGGCAAGAACTGTCACATCTCGGGCGGCGCCGGCATTGGCGGCGTGCTCGAGCCGCTGCAGGCGGGGCCGGTCATCATCGAAGACAATTGCTTCATCGGCGCCCGCTCGGAAGTCGCCGAAGGCGTCATCGTGCGCGAGGGCTCGGTGCTGTCGATGGGGGTCTATCTCGGCGCTTCCACGCGCATCGTCGACCGCGCCACCGGCGCGGTGACGCAGGGCGAGGTGCCGCCCTATTCGGTTGTCGTGCCCGGCTCGATGCCCGGCAAGGACGGCGGCCCGAACCTGTATTGCGCCGTCATCGTCAAGCGCGTCGACGAACGCACGCGTTCCAAGACCTCGATCAACGAATTGCTGCGCGACTGATGTCCGCCGATCCCGTCGCCATCGCCCGCGACCTCATCCGCTGCCGCTCGGTGACGCCGGCGGAAGGCGGCGCGCTCAAATATCTCGAGCGCGTGCTCAAGGACGCGGGCTTCACCGTCCATCATCTCGCTTTCAGCGAACCGGGCGAGGACGTGGTGGAAAACCTCTACGCCCGGCTCGGCAACGCCGCGCCCAACCTGATGTTCGCCGGCCACACCGACGTGGTGCCGCCGGGCGACGAGAAGGCCTGGACGCACGCGCCGTTTGCCGGCGAATCGGACGGCAAGGAGCTCTACGGCCGCGGCGCGGTCGACATGAAGGGCGGCATCGCCTGCGCGCTCGCCGCCGTGCTCGACCATCTCAGCGAGCGCGGCAGGCCGAAAGGCTCGATCTCCTTTCTGATCACCGGCGACGAGGAAGGCATCGCGGTCAATGGCACGCCGAAGCTTTTGAAGTGGGCGGCCGAGCAGGGCGAAACCTTCGATCACTGCATTCTCGGCGAGCCGAGCAATGTCGAGGCGCTCGGCGACACCATCAAGATCGGCCGGCGCGGCTCGCTCAACGGCCACCTGATCGTGCGCGGCCGGCAGGGCCACGTCGCCTATCCGGATCGCGCCCAGAATCCGATCCGCGGGCTGGTGAAGCTGGTGGAGGCGCTGCAATCCGAGCCGCTCGACAAAGGCAGCGCGCTGTTCCCGCCCTCGCATCTCGAATTCACCTCGGTCGACGTCGGCAACAAGACCGTCAATCTCATCCCCGGCGAGGCGCGGGCGCGCTTCAACATCCGCTTCAACGACAACCACTCGCTCGATTCATTGAAAGCGCTGATCGCACAGCGCGCGAAAAAGGCGTCGGGCGGCAAGATCGACTTCGCCTTCGAATGGGAGCCGTCGAACGCCGGCGTATTCGTCATCAAGCCGGGGCCGTTTACCGACATGGTGGCAACCGCGATCGAGGAGGTCACCGGCCGCAAGCCGCATCTGTCGACCAGCGGCGGTACCTCCGACGCGCGCTTCATCGCCGCGCATTGCCCCGTCGTCGAGTTCGGCCTGGTCGGGCAGACCATGCACCAGACCGACGAGCGCGTGCCGATCGCCGACTTGCGGGCGCTGACCACGATCTATCGCAGAATCGTCGACCGGTATTTTGCATAATTGCTGACTTCCGGCGCCTACTCTTCCCCTCTCCCCTTGTGGGAGAGGGTGGCGAGCCCGGAGCGATAGCGAGGGCGAGCCGGGTGAGGGGTCCGGATTCACCGTCGAGCGCAGACCCCTCACCCGCCCTCGCTCGGCTCCGCCG
>Ga0209581_1002064_pt1 | contig 20670 bp, 20 predicted proteins | sample Coa_R2_FD_187160 | JGI IMG/M metagenome (GOLD analysis project Ga0209581, IMG submission 187160) | Surface soil microbial communities from Centralia Pennsylvania, which are recovering from an underground coalmine fire - Coalmine... | ecosystem: Environmental > Terrestrial > Soil > Unclassified ...
GCCGTCTCCGAGAAGAAGACATAGGACCGGTTCTTCAGCCGCAGCTCCTCGCCGTCCTTCGGATTGGCCTCCATGTATTCGCGGATCTTGTCCATCGACATTTCCTCGCGCGTATAGATGCCGCGGTCGATGAGGATCTTGCCGACGGGCGTGTAGGGCTTGCCGTTGCTGGCGATGTAGTTGAGGCGCAGCAGCGTGCCGTCGTCGAGCTTGACGCGCGTCGAGCCCTGGATCTGCGCGAAGAAGGCGTCGACCGGATCCTTGACGTAGCAGATCTCCAGCCCCTTGCCCTTGAGCGCGCCGGCCTCGATGTCCTTGCGGTCGTAGCCGCCGAACACCGTGCTCGTCTTGCCGATCAGGCTCTTCGGCGGGCTGTACAGCGGCACCTTGTATTGGTCGGTCGGCGTGCGCGAGCCGTCGACTTCGGTCTCGTAATAACCGGTGAAGAAACCGTCGAACTGGTGGTGCGGCTCGATGCGCACCGGCTTGAAATTATCCTCGAAGAACTTGCGCGCCGCCTCGCGGTCGACCGGCCCCGCCGCGGCGAGCGTCCTGGCCGCCTCGCAGGCGGTGTAGAGGCCGCCGTACAGCGGCCGCGCCTTGCGCATCGCCGGCGTGGCCTGCAGGATGGCGCCGCAGCTCTTCTGGTAGGTGGCAAAGGCGGCGGCGAGGTCGTCGTTCGTCCAGCCGTCGAGCAGCTCGAAGCTCAGCGGCGCGACCTGGGCATGGCGCATTTCGACGGCGAGCGCCGGCGCGCCCGCCGCAAGCGCCGCCGCCAAAATCATCGCCGATGCCGCCCGTGCGCGTCCCCCCGCCATGCGTTCACTGTCCGGCTTCGGTCGCAACCAGCTTCCAGTTGGGATCGCGCGAGGAGGTGTCGCGGGCGAAGGTCCAGACGTCGGTGACGTCGGTGACCCGGTCGGCGCTGCCGTCGACGACGTTGCCGTTCTTGTCGCGCGTCGCCGAGACGAGCTTTGAGTGGAAGCGCACGGTGACCTGGGCGGTGCGGCCGCGCAGTTCGGCCTGGGTAATCTCGGCCTCGTCGATCGAGACGAAACGGCTCTCCACGGTCTCGCCCTTCTTGTCGCGCTCGCTGATGGCGTTTTCAAAGCCGTCATAGACTTCGCGCGCCAGCAGGTTCTTCAAGGTGCGGCGGTCGCCTTCGGCGTAGGCGCTGACGATCATCTCGTAGGCGGCGCGCGCGCCGGCGATGAAGTGCTTGGCGTCGAAACCCGCATCCTGCGCGGCGATGGCGTCGAGCCCGCTCGCCAGCGCCGAGCCGGGCTCGGCGACGCCCTTCCAGCGCTCGCCGGGCGCCACCGGCTCCTCGGCCGGCTTGCTGACCGCTTCCGGCGCGCGGTTCGGCAGCGCCACGACCTTCTCCGGCGCCGGCCGCATCTGCTCGCGCGCGGAATAAGGATCGTAAGGCGGGCGCTCCCGCCCGGTCCGCTGACCCAGGACGCTGCGCAGGCGCAGGAAAATAAACACGGCGAGCGCCAGAAAAATGATGGTGTAGATGTCGAACACGTCTCGCATGCTTTCGTGTACTCGCGGGCGAAGCGTCAACCCGCAGCCTCTCGCCGGTCAGGCGTCGTGACGGGCGGCCCTGTCGTAACTATGTAAGCCTGGAGCCGCACCGATCCATAGGCGTCGCGCCGAAGCTTGTGGGCGCTTTTGAGCCTCTCAAGACGCCGACCTTAGACGATTGGGGCGTCACTTCCAACCGGCCAAATGGCGGGAAACACCGATGAATGTGGCGAAATATCTGTTGCTGACGGCCATATTGGCGGTGTTGCTGCTGCCGGTCATGGAACTGGCGGCGTTTATCGCCGTGGCGGCGCAGATCGGCTTTCTGCCCGCCTTGGCGCTGATCGCGATGGGCTCCGTCAGCGGAGTGCTGATCCTGCGTCACGCCGGCGGCGGTCATATTGCCCGCGTCAAGGTTGCACTCGGAAACGGCAGCTTCACCACGCTGCAGGCCGACAGCAGCGGGGTCCTCGTCCTGCTGGCCGGAATTCTCTTGGCGATCCCGGGGTTTATCACTGACGTCCTGGGCCTGCTGCTGCTCATTGCACCGCTGCGGCGGGCGATCGGCGCGGCCCTCGGAGGCCAAAGCGACGGGCCGCGCGCCGACGGCGTCGTCGACCTGCCGCCCGAGCAGTGGCGCCGCGTGCCGGATCGCGAACTGCCGGACCGGCGCGGCGCGCGCGACGGCTGACGTCGCCCGCCCGCGATCCTTGTTCCCTTCAGGACCCTGTGTTAGCCAACCGCGCGCGAGCGGCCAGGAGATTTCATGAACTCGACCAATGGCGGACCCGGCCAGGAGCCGGTGTTGGATGCGCAGCCGCAACTCAACGTGGTGGCGCAGTACATCAAGGATCTGTCGTTCGAAAATCCGAACGCTCCGCGCACGCTGATGAGCGGCGGCCAGCAGCCGCAGATCGGCATTCAGATCAAGGTCGACGCCACGCCGCTGTCGGACAGCGACATCGAGGTCTCGCTCAAGCTCGAAGGCAAGGCCGAGGGCGGCGGTGCCGTCATGTTCGCTTTCGATCTCACCTTTGCCGGGGTGTTCCGCATCCGCAACGTGCCGCCGGAAAGCATGAACGCGCTGGTGCTCATCGAATGCCCGCGTCTGCTGTTCCCGTTCGCGCGGGAGATCATTGCCAACACCGTGCGCAACGGCGGCTTCCCGCCGCTGCTGCTCGATCCGGTGGATTTCGTCGGGCTCTATCGCCAGCGCATGAGCCAGATGCAGCCGGCCAACGATCCGGCGCCGCAGCTCTGATCAGATTTCGCGATACTGCCGCCACAGCGCTTCATCGCCCAGCGTGGCGATGAAGGCGCGGTGCGCTTGCCGTTCGGCCTCGCTGAGGCGCGGCGGCAGCGCGACCGGCCGCTCGCGCAGCGTGATCGCCCCCTCGCCGTTGGCCGTGTGCGCGGTCACATCGGCAAGGCCGAGCATGGCTTGCCGCGCGCCGGTCAGCTCAACATAGACCTCGGCGAGAATTTCGGCGTCGAGCAGCGCGCCGTGCTTGGTGCGGCGCGAATTGTCGATGCCGTAGCGCGCGCACAGGGCGTCGAGGCTGTAGGGGCCGGCCGAATGCTTGCGGCGCGCCAGCATCAGCGTGTCGATCAGCCGCTCGCGCGCGATCGGCCCGCGTTCGGCCCGCTCGAGCTCGGCGCAGAGGAAGCCGTGGTCGAAGCTGGCGTTGTGAATCACCAGCGGCGCGTCCTCGCCGATGAATTCGAGGAAATCGTCGACGATGTCGACGAAGCACGGCTGGTTCCTCAGGAAGTCGGTGGTCAGGCCGTGGATGGCGGTCGCTTCCGCCGGCACCTCGCGCTCCGGGTTGAGATAGACGTGGAAGGTGGCGCCGGTCGGGATGCCGTTGACGAGCTCGACGCAGCCGAGCTCGACCAGGCGGTGGCCCTGGGCAGGGTCGAGGCCGGTGGTTTCGGTATCGAGGACGATCTCGCGCATTGTGCTTCCCTTGTCATTGCGGGCCCGCCGCTTCGCGGCATCCCGGAATGACAACGAATCATTATCGTCGCCTTTCTGGCATCTTAGTCACTTGCGCCAGAATTTCACGCACTTGCGCCCGCGCCGCTTCGTATCCTTGCCCGCTATCCACGATGAAATCGGCGCGCGCGCGCTTGTCGGCGTCCGGCATCTGCTTGGCCAGCAGCGCGTTGAACTTCTGCTCGGTCATGCCCGGCCGCTCCATCATGCGGGCGCGCTGCGTGCCCGCCGGCGCCGACACCACCACCACGGCGTCGCAGCGGCTGTCGCCGCCGGTCTCGTACAGCAGCGGAATGTCGAGCACCGCCACTTTGGCGCCGCGGCGCTCGGCCTCCGCCAAGAACCGCTCCTCGGCCCGGCGCACCAGCGGATGCACGATCGCCTCGAGCTTTTTCATCGCCGCGGCATCGCCGATGACGCGCTCACCGAGCTTGCCGCGGTCGACCTTGCCGGCCGCCGTGGTGCCCGGAAACGCCGCCTCGATCAACGGCACCGCCTCGCCCTCGTAGAGCCTATGCACCGCGGCATCGGCATCGTGCACCGGCACGCCCTCCTCGGCAAAGAATTTCGCCGTGGTCGATTTGCCCATGCCGAGCGAGCCGGTGAGACCGAGGACGATCATTGGGCGACAAAACCGTTTTTGCGCAGGAAGGCAAGCAGCGGCAGCAGCGGCAGGCCGAGAATGGTGAAATAGTCGCCGTCCACCCGTTCGAACAGGTGCACGCCGAGGCCTTCGAGCTGATAGGCGCCGACGCTGGCCAGCGCGGTGCCGCCGGCCATGTCGAGGTAATCGTCGACAAAGGCGTCGGAGAAGTCGCGCATGGTGAGGCGCGCGGTATCGACGCAGTCGAACAGCGTCTCGCCGCTCCGCACCAAAGCGAGCGCCGAATGCAGCTCGTGGCTGCGGCCGCGCAGGTCGCGCAGCTGCGCGGCCGCCTCGGCGCGGCCCGCCGGCTTGCTGAAGCGCTTGTTGCCGCGGGCAAGCGTCTGGTCGGCGGCGAGCACCAGCCGCCCCGGCAGAGCCGCCGCCACCGCCTCGGCCTTCTTGCGCGCCAGAAGCCGCGCTATGGCCGCGGCATCGAGCGGTCCGGCTTGCGCCTCGATCGCCCGCTCGTCGAGTTCTGCCGGACGCGTCTCGAAGCGCAAGCCGGCCGCGGCCAGGATTTTACCGCGCACGTCGCTTTTCGAGGCGAGGACCAGAGGCTGGGGCGGTAGCCAGAGCGGCATAATCTTGTCCTATCCCTGCCCAGAAAGGGGTGGGTCGCCCGCCTGAGCGCAAGCGAAGACGGGCGGGCTGGGTGAATTCACTTCTTTAGCAGATTGCTCCGGCTCGCTGGCGCTCGCCACCCCCGCCCGCAAGCGGGGAGGGAAAGATCAGCCGATCGGCTGCCGCCGCCGCTCGGTCAAAAGCCGCATCACCGCGGCGGCGGTTTCCTCGATCGAGCGCCTGGTGACATCGATCGAGGGCCAATTGTTCTTGCTGCACAGCCTGCGCGAATAGGCGACTTCCTCGGCCACCGCGGCCTTGTCGATGTACTGGTCGTCGTCGCGGTGGGCCTTGAGGCCGAGCAGCCGGTTCTCGCGGATCTGCACGATGCGCTCGGGACTGGCGTAGAGCCCGACCACCAGCGGCCGCGTCAGCTTTTCCACCTGCGGCGCCAGCGGCACGCCCGGCACCAGCGGCACATTGCCGGTCTTCACCCCGCGGTTGGCGAGATAGATCGAGGTCGGCGTCTTGGAGGTGCGCGACACCCCGACCAGCACGACGTCGGCCTCCTCCAGCCCTTCGACGTGCTGGCCGTCGTCATGCATCATGCTGAAGTTCAGCGCGTCGATGCGCTGGAAGTATTCGGCATTGAGCACGTGCTGGGCACCCGCGCGATGGATGGTCTCGGCGCCGAGATAGGACTGGAACAGCCGCAGGATCGGCCCCAGCACCGACATGCAGGGCAGGCCGAGCTCGCGGCATTTGCTCTCCAGTCCTTCGATCAAGTCCTCCTCGAGCAGCGTGTAGAGCACCAGGCCCGGCGACTCGGAAATTTCCGCGAGTACGTGTTCGAGCTGCTTCTTCGAGCGCACCATTGGATAAAGGTGCTCGACCGGCGCCACATTGGCGTATTGCGCCGCCGCCGCGCGCGCCACCGTGATCAGCGTTTCGCCGGTCGCGTCGGACACGAGATGCAGATGGAAATAGCCGGTGTCGGGCATCGGGATAAGCGACGGGCGTTCTGTGGACGTTCCGGGAGAAGGCCACGGCTTTTTGCCCGGCGCAAGCGCCGTTCCCCCAGCGCCGCAAGAGCCATCCACATTGCTGGCTGCGGGACGCCGTCGGCCGGCAAATCGGAGGACCGTGCCGTCATGTGGACGACGCCCTGGGGACGGCAGGGGAGAACTCGGCAAACATCCGATAGAAGCCGGCGTATCGATGTGGACAGAAACCCGGCCATTAGCAGGGGATTCTGAATCGCCACTCGGCTAGCGGTGGACAGGATGTTGATCGGCAGGCATGAGTCCAATCCACGGCCTAACAACAACCACTACAAAGATTCTTAGAGGAGTTATGGAAGAAGCCGTTGGCGCCGGGAGTACGGGGATAAAGCCTCTGCTTCGTGTGCTCGGAGGCGGACATGAAGCCGTGCCGCCGGTTTGGCTGATGCGCCAGGCGGGACGTTATCTTCCGGAATATCGCGCGGTGCGGCAGAAGGCCGGCGGCTTTCTCGATCTGTGTTTCAATCCGGATTTGGCGGCGGAAGTGACGCTGCAGCCGGTGCGCCGCTTCGGTTTCGACGCGGCCATTCTGTTTTCGGATATTTTGGTGCTGCCGTTGGCGCTCGGCCGCAAGGTCTGGTTTGTCGAAGGCGAGGGTCCGCGGCTGCAGCCGCTCGGCGATGGCACGGCGATTTCGGCCATGCCGCGTGAGCCGGATACGAAAATCCTGTCGCCGGTCTACGAGACCGTGCGGCGGGTGAAGGCCGCGCTCGGGCCGGATACGGCCTTGATCGGTTTTTGCGGCGCGCCGTGGACTGTTGCGACCTACATGATTGCCGGTCAGGGCACGGCCGACCAGGCGCCGGCGCTGGCATTCGCCGCGCAGCAGCCGGAAACCTTTGCCGCTCTGCTCGATCGCCTCGCGCAGGCCTCGATCGGCTACCTGCTCGGCCAGCTCGAGGCCGGCGCCGAAGTACTGCAGATCTTCGATACCTGGGCGGGCGTAGTGCCGGACAAGGATTTCGACCGCTGGTGCATCAGTCCGGTCAAGACCATCATCGACGGCGTGCGCGCCAAGGTGCCTTCGGCGAAATTCATCGGCTTCCCGCGCGGCGCCGACTTGCGGCTGTTGCCCTACATCGAGAAGACCGGCGTCGATTGCGTATCGCTCGGCTGGAATGTGACGCTGGCTTTTGCCCGCGAGCTGCAGGAGAGCCTGCCGGTGCAGGGCAATCTCAAGCCGGAGATCTTGCGCGACGGCGGCGCCGCGCTCGATCGCGCGGTGGACGACATCATGACCGCGCTCGCCGGCGGCCCTTTCATCTTCAACCTCGGCCACGGTATCTTGCCCGACACGCCGATCGCGCATGTCGAGCGGATGCTCAAGCGCGTACGCGGGTGACCGCGATGTATCTCTGGATCAAGGCCTTCCACATCATCGCGGTCATCGCCTGGATGGCCGGCATGCTCTATCTGCCGCGGCTGTTCGTCTATCACGCCGCGGCGGCGCCGGGCTCGGCGCAGTCGGAGACCTTCAAGACCATGGAATACCGCCTGCTGCGTTTCATCATGACGCCGGCGATGATCGCCACCTGGCTGTTCGGCGTGGCGTTGGTGATTCAGGGCCAGCACTTCGCCGACACCTGGTTCCACATCAAGATCGTGCTGGTGGTCCTGATGAGCGTCCTGCACGGCCTGTTCAGCCATTGGGCGCGCGATTTCGCCCATGACCGGAACTCGCGCTCGCCGAAATTCTATCGTATTGCCAATGAGATACCCACCGCCCTGCTGATCGCTATCGTCATTCTGGCGAGCGTCAAGCCGTTTGGTTAACCACGCCGCTCCACAAGCCTTGCGGCGCGCCCTTGCGCGAAACGCGCCCTCAACATATCTTGATGGCGATCCCACCGAACGCAGGCGGATGCAGTCGCGTTCCGGCCCCAACAGTATCGGGTCCGGTCGCAGCATCGGGTTCCGGGACACTTCCCAACACGCCGCCTCTCCAGACCTGCGATCCCTGCCTCTTAGCACCCGCGTCGTCAGTCCCCATCGTTTTTCGGTCTCACGCCGCCGGTCGATTTCCAAATAGGACTAAACCCGCATGCGGGAAATGAAACTACAAGACCTGAAATCCAAAGCGCCCGCCGACCTTCTGTCCTTCGCCGAGGAGCATTCGGTCGAGAACGCCAGCACCATGCGCAAGCAGGAGCTGATGTTCGCGATCCTGAAGCAGCTCGCCCAGCAGGAAGTCGACATCGTCGGCGAGGGCGTCGTCGAGGTGCTGCCGGACGGCTTCGGCTTCCTGCGCTCGCCGGAATCGAACTACCTGTCCGGCCCCGACGACATCTACGTCTCGCCTTCCCAGATCCGCCGCTTCGGCCTGCGCACCGGCGACACCGTCGAAGGCCACATCCGCTCGCCGAAAGAGGGCGAGCGCTACTTCGCGCTGCTCAAGGTCAACAGCATCAACTTCGAGGACCCGGAGAAGGCGCGGCACAAGATCAACTTCGACAACCTGACGCCGCTCTATCCCGACGAGCGGCTGAAGATGGAATACGAGGATCCGACCAAGAAGGATCTCTCCGCCCGCGTCATCGACATCGTCGCGCCGATCGGCAAGGGCCAGCGCGCGCTGATCGTGTCGCCGCCGCGCACCGGCAAGACCGTGCTGTTGCAGAACATCGCGCACTCGATCACGGCGAACCACCCCGAGTGCTATCTGATCGTGCTGCTGATCGACGAGCGGCCGGAGGAAGTCACCGACATGCAGCGCTCGGTCAAGGGCGAGGTCATCTCCTCGACCTTCGACGAGCCGGCCTCGCGCCACGTCCAGGTCGCCGAAATGGTGATCGAGAAGGCCAAGCGCCTGGTCGAGCACCAGCGCGACGTCGTCATCCTGCTCGACTCCATCACCCGCCTCGGTCGCGCCTACAACACCGTGGTGCCCTCCTCGGGCAAGGTGCTGACCGGCGGCGTCGACGCCAACGCCCTGCAGCGGCCCAAGCGCTTCTTCGGCGCCGCGCGCAACATCGAGGAGGGCGGCTCCCTCACCATCATCGCCACCGCGTTGATCGACACCGGCAGCCGCATGGACGAAGTCATCTTCGAAGAGTTCAAGGGCACCGGCAACTCGGAGCTCATCCTCGACCGCAAGGTGGCCGACAAGCGCACCTTCCCGGCGATCGACATCACGCGCTCCGGCACGCGCAAGGAAGAGCTGCTCACCGATCCTGCGGTGCTCAAGAAGATGTACGTGCTGCGCCGCATCTTGAACCCGATGGGCACCATGGACGCCATCGACTTCCTGCTCGACAAGCTGCGCAACACCAAGAACAACGCCGAGTTCTTCGAGAGCATGAACACCTAAGGTGCCGATCCCTCCCCGCCTGGCGGGGAGGAATCGGCGCGCCCAAAGTTTGGGCGCGCTGCCGCTATTTGATGCGGTTTTCCGGGCCTTTTCGAAAGGAATTCGAAACCTGTTCGGGCGAATTTAGCGGCGCCGGATGGACGTCACGAGCAGGTCATGCCGCAGAGCCGCTTCCATGTCCCGCGCCCGGCATTGTGGATTGCGGTTCCAACCTTTGTCGTCGCCCTCGCCGCCTTATTCGCACTGACGCTGTGGCCGTCGCTGCCGCTCGCCGCGTTCATTGGCTTCAGCGGTGCGCTCGCGGTCGGCGCCTTTGCCGAGGCGCGGCTCGCCCGCATCATGCGCTCGATCAGCAAGATCGCCGGCGGCGACCGCTACACCGGCCTGCCGCCGCTGATCGGCGACGGCGCCATCCAGGCCTTTGGCGAGACCGCCGAGACGATCCGCAGCGCATTGATCGAAGCCGACACGCTCTGGGTCGACCAGCGCCGGCGCGAGACCGAGGCGCGGCTGCATCACGCCGGCCGCGCCTTCTTCACCGGCAGCTTCCGCGCCGCCGTCGACGAGGTGGTGAGCGCTTTCACCAGCGCCGGCGAGCGCATCCGCGCCACCGCCGCCGATCTGGCGCAGACCAACCGGCTGATGGCGCAGCAGGTGACTGAATCCGCCGCGGCCGCCAGCCGCGCCGCGGCCGACGTCGCCGGCGTCGCCGAAGCGGCGCGCAGCGTGCAGAGCCTGGTGATCGATTCCGGCCGCCAGGTCGAGGCCACCCGTGCCGCCACCAAGCGCACGGTGAGCGAGCTCGCCCGCGCCGACGAGACCATGCGCAATCTCGACGCCGCGGCCGGGCGCATCGAGGAGGTCATCAAGCTCATCCACGCCATCGCGGCGCAGACCTCGCTGCTGGCGCTCAACGCCACCATCGAAGCGGCGCGCGCCGGCGAGACCGGCAAGGGCTTCGCCGTGGTCGCCGCCGAAGTGAAGGAGCTCGCCCGCCGCACCGACCAGGCGACCAAGGAGATCGGCGACCAGATCCACGGCATCCAGCAGGCGGTGAAGCAGACCGCCGAGGCGATCGTCGCGGTCGACCGCAGCGTCGATGATATGGGCGAGGTCAACGAGACCCTGACCCGCCTGATGGAGCAGCAGATCGCCCAGCTCGACGTCATCGGCAGCGAGGCCGAGAAGGTTGCCGCCACCGTCGGTGAGGCGCTGCCCGGCGTCCGCGCGGTGATGACCGACGTGGCGACCGCGGGCGACGCGGTGCTCTCCACCACCGGTGACTTGATCGCGCGGGCGCAGTCGCTGACCGCGTCGGTGAGCCGCTATTTCGCCGACCTCGACCACGGCTCGATCAAGGTCGGCATTTTGCATTCGCTGTCCGGCACGCTCACCGCCAGCGAGCGGCCGCTGCAGCAGTTGCTCGTCATGATGATCGAGAAAATCAATCGCAATGGCGGCCTGCTCGGCCGCCCGGTGGAAGCCGCCATCATGGATCCGCGCTCGGACCCGGAGGCCTATGCCGCGCAGGCCGAGGCGCTGCTGCGCGATCACAAGGTCGCCGCCATCTTCGGCTGCTGGACCTCGGCCTCGCGCAAGCGCGTGTTGCCGGTGCTGGCGAAATACAACGGCCTGCTGTTCTACCCGAGTCAGTACGAGGGCGAGGAGCAGTCGCCGCACGTCGTCTACACCGGCGCGACGCCGGCGCAGCAGGCGCTGCCGGCGGTCGACCATCTCCTGAAGCTCGGCCGCCGCCGCTTCTTCCTGCTCGGCACCGACTACATCTATCCGCGCACCACCAACGCCATCATCCGCAACTATCTCGCGTCCAAGGGCATCGGCGGCGACGCGGTCGACGAGCTCTACACGCCGTTCGGCGAGAAGGCGTGGAGCCGCACCGTGCTCGACATCCGCAAGTTTGCCGGCCGCGACGGCGCCATCGTCGCGACGCTGTCGGGCGATGCCAATGTCCACTTCTTCCGCGAGCGCGCGCGCCAGGGCCTCGACGCCGACATCCTGCCGGTGATGAGCCTGTCGCTGGGCGAGGCCGAGCTGCCGGCGCTGGCCGAGCGCAAGCTGGTCGGCCACATGGTGTCGTGGAGCTATCTGCACACCATCGACACGCCGGAGAATCGCGCCCTGATCGAGGAATGGCGCGCCTTCACCGGCGACGCCAAGGCCGTCACCAACGATCCGATGGAGGCGAGCTGGATCGGCTTCCAGCTCTGGGTCCAGGCGGTCGCGGCCGCCCGCACCACCGAGGCCGGCGCCGTCAAGGCCGCGCTCGCCGGCCGCAGCCTGCGCGCGCCGTCGGGCTTCGACGTCGTGCTCGACGCCGAAACCCAGCATCTGCACAAGCCGGCGGTGATCGGCCGCTTCGACGAGCGCAACGTGCTGTGGCCGGTATGGGTCAGCGACGGGCTGATCGCGCCGGAGCCGTGGAGTCCCTGGCTGGCGAAGACGCCGATGCGGCGCGCCGGCTAGCCGCTCGCCGGATCGGGCAGGCAGATGGCGCCGCCGCCGCCGTCTTTCTTGTCGGCCCTGGTCTTGTCGTCGGCCTTGTCGGCCAAAGCCTGCCGGCATTCCCGCAAGCTCGAATAGCCGCATTGCACCTGGGAATGCGCCTTCTGGTGAAAGCCGCACCAGTCCTGTGCCTGCGCCGCCCCCGGCAAGGCCGACGCTGCGGCGATCGATAGAGCGCCCGCCAGTCCGGTCCAAATTCGCATTGTGTCAGCTCCGCTCGACGCCCCCGATCGGATGCGCCGATTGTGACCGATGGCCCCGGGAGATCAAGCCCGCCGCATGGCCAAGACCGTCTGCGCGATCTGCGCCGGCTCGCCGACCGGCAGCGAGCAGCGTTCGCCGACGCAGATGAAGGCCGCGGCGCCGCTGGCGGCCCTGAGCTTGTCCTGGGCCGGATGGCCGGCCGGCAGATCGGCGCTCGACCGCGCCCGCAGCACGATGCGGTCGAGGAACGGCAATTTGAGCGCGGCCTGCGCCAGCCTTTCGTCGCCGGTGACGACGATCTCGGCGGCGCGCAGCCGCAGGTCGAGCGCGTTGAGCAGCGCGACGTGGCCGAACAAATTATGCCCCGCCCTCGCCAGGATGCCCTCGATCAGCCGGTCGGCCTTGTCGCGCCATTGCGCGTCGCCGGTGAAGGCGGCGAGCCGCACCAGGTTTGCCGCGGCCACCGAGTTCGCATTGGGCGTGGCGTCATCGGCGGTCGCATGCGGCCGCAGCAGCAGATCGCCGGCGTCGTCGGCGGTGAGGTAGTAGCCGCCGCTGTCGGCGTCGGCATAGTGCCGGTCGAGCGCGGCCTGCCAGGTCAGCGCCTGCTCAAGCAGGCCGGGCTCGCCGCTGACCTCGTAAAGCGCGAGCGCGGCGCGGATCATGGCGGCATAATCGGAGGCAAGCCCCGGATAAAGCGTGCGGCCGGCGCGGAAGGAATGGCCGAGCCGCGACGCCCCGACCGTCATCGCCCGGTTGATGAAATCGAAGGCGCGGCGCGCCATCGCGATCCATGACGGCTCGTCGAGGATGACCCCGGCATTGGTGAGCGCCGCGATCATCAGGCCGTTCCAGTCGGCCAGCACCTTGTCGTCGAGGCCGGGCCGCACCCGCCGGTCGCGAATGTCGAGCAGGAGGCCGCGCAGCTGCGCCAGCCGCGCCTCGTCGGCGTCGCTGTGCTCGCGTTCGTTGAGCCGATTGAAAATGTTGCGGTGTTCGAAATTGCCGTGCGCCGTGACGTCGTAGTGACGGGCGAAATATTCGCCGTCGTCCTCGCCGAGGACCTGCAGCACCTCGTCGTAGGACCAGACGTAGAACTTGCCCTCCTCGCCTTCGGAGTCGGCGTCGAGCGAGGCGGCGAAGGCGCCGTCCGCGGTCGTCATCTCGCGCTTGAGCCAGCCGACGGTCTCTCTGGCACGCTGCGCAAACAGCGGCTTGCGGCTGTGCTGGAAGGCGAGCGCCAGCAATTCGACGAGCTGGGCGTTGTCGTAGAGCATCTTCTCGAAATGCGGCACCAGCCATTTGTCGTCGACCGAATAGCGCGAGAAGCCGCCGCCGAGATGGTCGTAGATGCCGCCCTGGCTCATCTTCTCCAGCGAATGCTCGACGGTCTCGAAGAACTGCCGGTCGTGGGTGCGGATGCCGGCGCGCCACAGCATCTCCAGGATCGCCGGCTGCGGGAATTTCGGCGCGCCGCGCAGGCCGCCGTTGACCTGGTCGAACATGTTGCCGATCTGCATGGCGCCGGCGTCGAGCTCCTTGACGCCGACCGTGACCTTGCCCTCCGGCCGCGCCTTATCGGCGAGCCGCGCCAGCAGCGCGGCGCGGTTCTGCTCGATCTTGGCGGGCTCCTCCTTGAACAGCCGCGCCACCTCGCGCAGCACGTCGACGAAGGCCGGCCGGCCGAAGCGCGATTCCTTCGGAAAATAGGTGCCGCCCCACACCGGCTCGCCGGCGGGCGTCAGAAACATGGTCAGCGGCCAGCCGCCCTGCTCGCCGAGCAGATGCAGCGCGTTCATGTAGATCTGGTCGATATCGGGGCGCTCCTCGCGGTCGACCTTGATGTTGACGAACAGCTCGTTCATCACCCGCGCCGTCGCTTCGTCCTCGAAGGACTCGTGCGCCATGACGTGGCACCAGTGGCAGGCGGCGTAGCCGACCGACAAGAGGATCGGCTTGCCCTCGCGCCTGGCGGTGGCGAGTGCCTCCGGCCCCCACTGCCACCAGTCGACCGGATTATGCGCGTGCTGCAACAGATAAGGCGACGTGGCGCCGGCCAGGCGGTTGCTGTGGGATGTTGCGGCGGTCGACATACTCTGCCTCGTCAGGTCCGGGCATCCATACAACGCGTCAACATGCGGAAAAGCGCAATGGCCAGAGCCCGCATCGTATTAGGTCGAAGCGGCGCAGTCGGCACAGCGCGCTCCCCTCCCCCTTGTTGTGGGGAGCGGTTGGCGGTGGGGTTGGTTACTTCTGGAAATCCGCCACCCCCACCCGGCTCGCTTCGCTCGCCACCCTCCCCACAAGGGGGAGGGTAAGGATCGAGGCGCTACGGCAAAATCGCAAAGGCCCGCGCCGGGAAGCCGAGGCCGTCGCGCACTTTCGGCCAGGTGACGACGATCAACGCGCCGGTCGGCGGCACCTTGTCGAGATTGGCCATCACCTCGATCTGGTAGTGGCCATGCTGCAGGATATAGGTCTCGGAATCCATCTTGTCGGTGGTGTCGGTATCCATGGCCTCGTGGCCGGTGGCGGTGACGCCGCGCTGTTCGTAGAGGAACTTGATGGTCTCGAAGGCCCAGGCCGGGAACGGCGCCCGCTTGAAGCGTTCGGGGTCCTTGTCCCAGTCCTTGGACATGTCGGTGCGCAGCGCGACGAAACTGCCGCGCGGCACGCGGCCGTGCTTCTTCTCCCAGGCCTTGAGGTCGGCGACCGAGAAGGCGTGGTTCGGATCCTTGCCGAGATATGGCGTGTCGTCGAGCACGATCAGCGGCAGGATCATCTGCTTGAGCGGAATCTTGTCCATGGTGATGCCGTCTGGCGCGAAATGCGCCGGCGGATCGACATGCGTGCCGTATTGCCCGACCATCTCGTACAGCGTGGTGCGGAAGCCGTCATCCGCGATGGTGTAGGGCTTGTGCGTCTTGGGATCGGCGGCGGGCGAGAACCTGGCCTGGCCGAAGCCCGACCACACCGGCGTTGTCGGACCGAAGCTGTGGGTGAGATCGACGAAGTCCTTGCCGGCGATGATGCGATAGGCGCGCGCCAGGTCGCTCTCGGCCCTGGCCGGGGCGCCGATAAAAATGACGGCCAAAACGGCGACGACACGAAACGTGGCTGCGGACATCGCACCCTCCTCGCACGGGAGAGGCGATCATAGCGCCGATTGCGTTGGCCTTCCTATGGCGGCGGCGCCGGCTTGCGGGCGTGGGCCGGGGCGATCCGGCGCGGCCGCTGGCGGATCAGCGAAATGACGATGCTGGCCATCAGCACGACGAGCAACGGCCCTTTGATCGCCGTGAACAGGCCGTTGAAAATCGAATGCAAAGCCTTGTCCATGATAACGTCCCGGCTTGCGCTCTCCCCGCACCAGGCTGCTTGACCAACAGCCGCGGCCGCCGCTGCGTTCCCCCACGATGTCGTGAGCGGCGCGGTACGCGGAAAATTCCCGGGGTCTTGCGGAACACATGCAAGCCATGCGCGTTGCGCCGCCCCCGGGCCGCCGGGCTATATTGGCTGCGCGGCGGGCCGCTATAATGGCGATGCTGCCGGCGTATGGGTTGGGGCAAGTGGAATGAGGCGGCTCGCCGTTGCGTTGTCGGGATTGGTGGCGGCCGCCTCGGCGGCGCTCGGCGCCGAGCAAACCTCGCCCAGCCCGTGGAGCGTCACAACCGCCACGGACCTGCGCTACTTCACCTGGCAGAGCGACCGCGGCTACCCGACGCGGGCCTCGGCGGCGAGCGGCGGCAGCGGTGCCGAGCTCTACGCGCCGTTCGCCGCGCAGGCCTCCGGCCGCCTCGCCAATCCGGACTTCAAGCTCGATCTGGTGGCGCGCGGCGGCTACGTCTGGGCGCGGCAGACTTCGGGCACGCTGAGTGGCGAAGTCTCCACCATGACCGACACGCAGACCGGCGCGACGCTCACCTATTACGGCTGGCGCGGCCTGCAGCCCTTCACCGCGCTCGCCACCAACCTGCCGACCGGGCGCTCGTCGCTGCCGGGCTCGGCCGCCAACGCGCGCATGGATCCCGACCTCGTCGACATCGCCACCTTCGGCGAGGGCTTCAACGTCGGCCCGACGCTCGGCGTCAATGTCCCGATCACGCCGACCCTGGTCGTCACCGTGAGCGCCGGCTACACCTGGCGCGGCGCCTTCAACCGCGAGAACCCGCTCGACGCCACCGATCCGAACCTGCAGAGCGCCGCGCACATCAATCCGGGCGACGTGCTCACCACCACCGCGGCGGTCGCCTACAAGACCGGCGCCTGGGTCATCACCGCCAGCGGCGCGGTGTCGTTCGAATCGAAGACGATCCAGAACGACATGCCGTTCTACAAGCCGGGCACGCGCTATATCGGCAACGTCAGCGCCACCTATACCTGGCCGGACAGCGGCGTGACGACGGTGAGCGCCGCGGCGTCGCACACCGACCGCAACGACGTGCTGTTCACCGGCGCCAGCGATCTGATCCGCGAGGCCATGAACACCAACTCGGATCTGTACCGCGTCGGCATCGACCACCTGGTCCCGGTGATGAAGGACCGGCTCTATGTCGGGCCGCTCGGCACCTTCCTGTACCGCGATCACAACGGCTACAACCCGACCACGCTGCAATTCGTGCCGGAAAAGCAGCGCTGGACGGCGGGCGGCGCGCTGCGCTTCGCCAGCGCCGCCAACGTCGTGTGGAACACGCGCGTCGAGCACGTCTGGACGCGCGAAAGCGACGATCCCGCGATCGGCGGCCAGCGCTTCAGCGTGCTGGCCAATGCCTTCGTGCCGGGTTCGGCGGTGCCGATCGTGTCGAGCGACGGCTGGCAGTTCGTTGCCGGCGTCAATGCAAAGTTCTAGGATAGGTCCATGAAGCACCTGGCAACGGCTGCGACCATCGCCCTGCTTACGGCAGCGGCGCTGCCTGGGCCCGCGCGCGCGCAGTGCGCCGAAGGCATGACGGCGAGCGGCGCCTGCGTCGATGCTGGCCTTGCCGCCGGCGCAAGGCTCAACGCGCTGACCTTTTCGCAGCCGAAGATTTCCTACACCGCCTATCCGCTGCTGCCGAACGGCGACTTCACCTTCCGGTATCCGTACAATCTGATCCTCGATCCGCTGGCCGGCATCGCGCAGCGCGGCAAGCCCTGCGTGCCGACGCGGCTGCGCGCCTGCTGAGCGGCGCGCGTCGGCGACCAGACCCCGCTAAGCCTGCCGCCCGGTCGCGCGCCACCACGCCGCGCGGTAGACGCCGAGCTCGGTGAAGCCGCCGTCGACCGGCAGATCGATGCCGGTGAGAAAGGCCGCCTCATCGCTGGCCAGGAACATCACCGCGTAGGCGATGTCCTCGACGCTTGCCGCGCGGCCGAGCGGCGTCGCCGATACCATGGCGTCGACGAAATTCTGCGAGCCCGCCGTCATGTGCGTCTCGAGGATGCTCGGGTGCACCGCGTTCACCCGGATGTTGAACTCGGCGTATTCCATCGCCGCCGCCTTGGTGAGCCCGCGCAGGCCCCATTTGGCCGCGCTGTAGGCGGCGGCAAAATGGCCGTTGATGCCGGCGGTCGAGCCGATATTGACGATCGCCCCTGCCCGCGCCGCCTTCATCAGCGGCGCCACCGTGCGAATGCCGAGGAAGCAGCCGGTGAGGTTGACGCCGAGCACGCGGTCCCACTGCTCGCGCGTGGTGTGCTCGATGTCGACGCCGCGCAGCGAAATGCCGGCATTGTTGACCAGCACGTCGAGGCCGCCGAACCTGTCCTTGGCGAAGGTGACGGCGCTGTGCCAGTCCTTTTCATCGGCGACGTCGAGCTTGCGGAATTCGCAAACGCCGCCTGCGGCGCGGATGGCCTTGGCCAGCGCCTCGCCCTCGTCCGCTACCACGTCGCCGATGACGACACGGGCGCGGTGTTGCGCGAACAGCCGCGCTTCGGCCGCCCCCTGCCCTCTGCTGCCGCCGGTGATGAGAACGGTTTTGTTCTGGAAGTCGTGCTGCACGGCCTATCCTCTCGTGTCGCGATGGGTTGCGGCTGAGCTTGTCGCCCGGATGGAGCGAGCGCAAGCGAGCTTCGGGCGGGCTACGCCTGGAGGAGCGCGGTGGCGATCATGGCCAGGCAGGAGACGAGGCCGGCGACCGGAATCCAAATCGGCACGCGCACGTGCGGCCCCGGCGTAGGCGTGCGGCGGTGGCGCAGGCGCAGCAGCGACAGGTTGACGAGCATGAACACCACGAGCGTGGCGAGCGACGTTGCCTCGGCGAGCGCCTCGAGCGGCACGGTCATGGCGAGCACGATCACCAGCACGGCGACGATGACGGTGGCCAGGATGGGCGTCGCCGTCCACGGATGGACCCGTCCGGCAAAGCGCGGCAGATCGCCTTGCTGCGCCATGCCGTAGATGACGCGCGCGGCCATGGTCATTTGCGCGAGGATGGTATTGAGCGTGGCGACGATGGCGATGGCGCTGATGGTGGCGGGGCTGACGCCGGCGACCGTGCGGAAGACGAGGCTGAGCGGCGCGGGCGAGACCGCGAGCGTCGCCGGCGGCAGCACGCTGATGGCGATTGAGGCGACGGCGAGATAGAGCGCGGTGGAAATCAAGAGCGTCAGGATCATGGCGCGCGGCAGGTCGCGGTGCGGCACCTTCGCCTCCTCGACGACGTTGGCGAAGTCTTCGAAGCCGACGAAGGCGAAGAAGGCGATGAGGGCGCCGAACAAAATCCCCGGCCAGGCGGCGGGCTCGAGCGGCGGCGGCGAAAGTCCGACCGGCACGTGCCCATAGATGGCGGCGGCGACGATGAGAAGCAGCCCGCCGGCCTCGATGAGCGTGAACACGCTCGCCAGCAGCACCGACTCGAGGATGCCCCAGGTCGCCGCGCCGGCCAGGATGACGACCACGGTGACGACGATGACGGCCTGCGGCAGGTCGACGAATTGCCGGATATAGCCGGCCGAGCCGACGGTCACGGTGGCGGAGGCCACGATGCCGATCGCAAGCGTCAGGAGGCCGGTGAGCGTCGACAGGATGCGCGAGTGAAACGCCGCCTTGACGTAAGCCGCCTCGCCGGCGCTCACCGGAATTCGGGTCGACAGCTCGACGTAGGATGCGACCGTGAACGCCATCACCAGCGCCGCCAGCAGAAAGGACCAGGGCGCCGCGGCGCCGGCATGGCCGGCAACGGCCCCGATCAGGACATAGATGCCGGCGCCGATGGTGATACCGACGCCGTAGAGCACGAGCAGCGGCAGACCGAGCCGGCGCTTCAGCCGGGTCTGAATTTCGCTCGGCGGTTGTTGCGGCATGCCGTGCGCGCCGTCACGCCGGTTTGCGGGCTTTGAAGGCGAGCGCGCGCGACGAATAGCTGACGCTGCCGTCGTCGCTCGCCGGCAATATCGAGCGCATCCTGTCTCGCAGTTTTTGGCGTCCTTGGTCGCTCAGCTTGGCGATCGCCTGTCCGGGCGGCGCGATCGGGACACAGTGTGTGTCCCAGTAGTCGTCGAAATCGCGGAAACGGCGGGTGGCTTCGAGTAGGGTCACCGCGATGTCGGAGAATGCTGCGGCCCGCAAGGCGGCGCTGGCTCCGGCCGGCGTCGATTCCGGGCGCATCGGCGGGCGCAACACCTCGGCGCCGATAGTTTCGAGTCCGCGCTCGATGGGGGCAAAAGGGGCGTCGTTCGCGGTCGGGGCGCGATGCCAGACATAGGCGGTGACAAGCCCGCCAGGCCGCAGCACCCGGTACATTTCCGTCAGCGCCTTGGCGCGATCCGGGATGAAATTGATCACCAGCGCCGAGGTGACAATATCGAATTGACCGTCGGCAAACGGCAGGGCCATCGCATCGGCGACCTGGAATTCGGCATCTGGCGCCTGGATACGGGCATGTGCGATTTGCGCTTCGGCCGGATCGACGCCGACGACGGCGGTCGGCGCGGCGGTGTGTTGGATGATTTGAGTGAATGCCCCGGCGCCACAGCCGATGTCGAGCCAGCGCAGGCCTTTGGGTGGATTGAGCCAGTCGATGAAGCGCTCACCGATCATGCGGCTCCACGGCCCCATCAGCCGGTCGTAGGCCGCGGCGTCGTCGAAGACGACTTTGACTTCAGCCATTCCAAAATTCCAAAGCCCGGCCGAATGATGAGGCGGCGGGGCCCATCTGTACTGCCAAGTTTGCCGGCATGCCAACTGGGTCACGCTTGACCTCGTGGTGCCTTGGGGCTTGCTTGTCTGGCAATGCCGGCGCTCGACCGCCCCACCATCTTCGCCCTCTCCTCCGGCCGTGCGCCGGCGGCGATTGCCGTCATTCGCATATCGGGGCCGCGTGCGGGTGAAGCGCTCAAGGCGCTGACCGGCAGGTCGCCTGAGCCGAGAAAAGCCGCCTTCGCGCGGGTGCGCGATCCGCAGACACAAGAGCCGATCGACGAGGCGCTGGCGCTGTGGTTTCCGGCGCCTGCGAGCGAGACCGGCGAGGACACGGCCGAGCTGCAGCTTCATGGCGGCCGCGCCGTGATCGCTGCGACGCTGGCCGCGCTCGGCAAGATCGACGGCCTGCGGCCTGCCGAGGCTGGCGAGTTTACTCGCCGCGCCTTCGAGAACGGCAAGCTCGATCTGACCGCGGTTGAAGGTCTCGCCGATCTGGTGATGGCCGAGACCGAAGGCCAGCGCCGCCAGGCGCTGCGGCAGATGCAGGGCGCGCTTGGCGTCCGTGCCGAAAGCTGGCGCGAGCGCTTGGTCCGGGCGCTGGCGCTGATCGAGGCGCGCATCGATTTTGTTGACGAGGCCGATGTGCCGGAGGATCTGGTGCAGCCGGCGTTGGCGCTGGCGCGCGAGCTTGCCGGCGACATCGAAGCCGTGCTCGCCGAC
>Ga0209581_1002065_pt1 | contig 20666 bp, 19 predicted proteins | sample Coa_R2_FD_187160 | JGI IMG/M metagenome (GOLD analysis project Ga0209581, IMG submission 187160) | Surface soil microbial communities from Centralia Pennsylvania, which are recovering from an underground coalmine fire - Coalmine... | ecosystem: Environmental > Terrestrial > Soil > Unclassified ...
TCGCGGTTGTCGCCCATCATGAAATAATGTCCGGGCGGCACCGTGTAGACCTGCGTATTGTCGGCAAAGCCGTTGTCGACGAGGTCGAGCGTGTAATAGGAGACGCCGTTGGGCAGCGTCTCCTTCCAGCGTTTCACCGGGGCCTGCGGCGCGCCCTCCTCGGTCTCGACGAAATCGTCGGCGCGCTCGCGCTTGACCGCAACGCCGTTGATGTTGACGACGCCGTCGATCACCTGGATCTTGTCGCCGGGCAAGCCGATGACGCGCTTGATGTAGTCGGTCGAAGTGTCGCGCGGCAGGCGGAACACCACGACGTCGCCGCGCTCGGGCAAGAAGCCGCCGGGCACGCGGCCGGAGAAGATCGGCGGCGACAGCGGCAGCGAGAAATGGCTGTAGCCGTAGGAGTACTTCGACACGAACAGGTAGTCGCCGACCAGCAGCGTCGCCTTCATGGAGCCGGAGGGGATGTTGAACGGCTGAAACAGGAAGGTGCGGATCACCAGCGCGATGATCAGCGCGTGAAAGACTACGCGCGCCGTTTCGCTGATGCCGCCTTCTTTCCGTTTTGTTCCGGATGTCACGCTCATCGGCCTCGCATCCCGCCCGAAAGGGCCAACGCTCCCCCGGGCGCCCTTGTAGCGGCTGGCACCACGCCGCGCAACGCAGAAGGCCATGACATAAGCGCTTGGATGAATTGCAATTCTCAGCTTCGGCCGGCACCCGCCGCAGCCGCCTTGGGCACCGCCGAAATGATGACAATGGCCTGCGCGGTCGGGCCTTCGTCGGTCAAAGAGAGCTCGATCGACGCCTCGCAGCCGGGCGGCGTGATCGCGCGCAGGCGCTCGAGCGCGCCGCCGGTGAGCGTCATCGACGGCTTGCCGCCGGGCAGGTTGACCACGCCGAGATCGCGCCAGAACACGCCGCGGCGGAAGCCGGTGCCGAGCGCCTTGGCGCAGGCCTCCTTGGCGGCGTAACGCTTGGCATAGGTCTCGATGCGGTTCTTGCGGCCGTCGGCCTTGGCGCGTTCGGCCGGCGTATAGATGCGGTTGAGGAAGCGCTCGCCGTATTTGTCGATGACGCGGCCGATGCGCCGCGCATCGATAATGTCGGAACCGAGCCCGATGATCACGTTTTCACCTTCTTGCGTCCACGGTCCATCGCCGCGCGCATGAATTTTACCGTTTCGGCAAGGCCCTCGAACACCGCCTCGCCCACCAGAAAATGTCCGATGTTGAGCTCGACCACCTCGGCAAGCGCCGCGATCGTCTCGGCGGTGCCGTAATCGAGGCCGTGGCCGGCATGCACCTCCAGGCCGTAGCTCTTGGCCAGCGCCGCGCCGGCTCGGATCAACTCCCATTCGGCCTTGGCCTCGGCCGTGCGGCCTTCCATCAGCGCATCGCACCACGAGCCGGTGTGCAGCTCGACCACCGGCGCGCCGATCGCCGCGGCCGCCTCGATCTGTTCAGCCTGGGCGCCGATGAACAGCGAGACGCGAATGCCGGCGTGCTTGAGCTCGTGCACCACCGGCTTGAGCTGGGCCTGCTGCCTGGCCGCGTCGAGACCGCCTTCGGTGGTGCGCTCGGTGCGTTTTTCCGGCACCAGGCAGGCGGCGTGCGGCTTGGTCTTGAGCGCAATGGCGGTCATTTCCGCGGTCGCCGCCATCTCGAAATTGAGCGGCTTGTCGATTTCGGCCTTGAGGCGGGCGATGTCGTCGTCGCGGATATGCCGGCGATCCTCGCGCAGATGCGCGGTGATGCCATCGGCGCCGGCGGCGATCGCGAGCTTGGCCGCGCGCACCGGATCGGGGTGGCGGCCGCCGCGGGCGTTGCGGATGGTGGCGACGTGATCGACGTTGACGCCGAGACGCAGGTGCTCGAGCTTCATAACAGCTTAACCGTTAACCCGCTCGGCCTTGGCCACCATCGGCTTGGCGCGCAATTGCGCGAGAATGGCGGTCAAATGCTTGAGGTCGTAGACCTCAAGGTCGATCAGCACGTCGGTGAAATCGGGGGCGCGGCGCGTCATGCGGATATTGTCGATGTTGCCGTCGTGCTCGGCGATCACCTGCGCGATGTTGGCGAGCGAGCCGGGCTCGTTGACCGACTGCACGGCAATGCGCGCCGGGAACCGCCGCGGCGTGGTCTCGTCCGAATCCCAGCGCACGTCGAGCCAGCGTTCCGGCTGGTCCTCGAAATCCGACAGCGACGGCGACTGGATCGGATAGATCGTGATCCCCTCGCCCGGCGTGACGATGCCGACGATGCGGTCGCCCGGCACGGCGCCGCCCTCCGGCGCAAAGCGCACCGGCAGGTCGCCCTGGATGCCGCGGATGGGGATGGCGGGCCCTTGCGCGTCGGGAACGCGGAATTTGACCGAGGTGAGCTTCTTCAGCCCGAACCAGCCGCTCTCCGACTTGGGCTTCACCGCCATGGCGGCGGCGCGCTCTTCCTTGTAGTCGGGATACATGGCGCGCGCCACGTCGGACGCCTTCAACTCGCCGCGCCCGACCGCCGACATCACTTCTTCGACCGAAGCCCGCGCCAGACGCGGCAGCGCGCCGGTCAGCTTCTCGTCCGAGTAGGCGATCTTGGCGCGCTGGAACAGGCGCTCGACGATGCGGCGGCCGAGACCGGCATATTGCGTGCGCACCGCCTGGCGGGTCGCGCGGCGGATCGCCGCGCGCGCCTTGCCGGTGACCACGATCGACTCCCAGGCCGCCGGCGGCGCCGTCTGCGCCTTCGAGTTGATGATCTCGACTTCGTCGCCGTTGACGATCTCGGAAGTCAGCGGCGCGATCTTGCCGTTGATCTTGCAGCCGACCGCGGTGTTGCCGACGTCGGTGTGCACCGCGTAGGCAAAATCGATCGGCGTCGCCTTGCGCGGCAGCGCGATCAGCTTGCCCTTGGGCGTGAAGCAGAACACCTGGTCGTGGAACAGCTCGAGCTTGGTGTGCTGGACGAACTCTTCCGGGTTCGAGCCCTCGGCCAGAAGCTCGATGGTGCGCCGCAGCCAGGCATAGGCGCCCGACTCGCGCGACAGCATCTCGGTCGGCGAGCCGGCGTGATCCTTGTAGAGGGCGTGCGCGGCGATGCCGTATTCGGCGATCTCGTGCATTTCGGTGGTGCGGATTTGCAGCTCGACGCGCTGCTTGCCGGGGCCGATCACGGTGGTGTGGATCGAGCGGTAGTCGTTGGCCTTGGGCGTCGACACGTAATCCTTGAAGCGTCCCGGCACCACCGGCCAGGTGGTATGCACGACGCCGAGCGCCTGGTAGCAGTCGCCGAGCGTCTTGACGACGACGCGGAAGCCGAAAATGTCGGACAGCTGCTCGAAGCCGACCGACTTGCGCTCCATCTTGCGCCAGATCGAATAGGCGCGCTTGCGCCGGCCCTGCACCTTCGCGGCGATGCCGCGGTCGGCGAGCTTCTTGGTCAGCTGCTGCTCGATTTCCGCAATGAGATGCTTGTTGCGTTCGGCCAGCGCATTGAGCCGGCTGCTGACGACCTCGTAGGCCTCCGGGTATAGCTCGCGGAACGCCAGGTCCTCGAGCTCCTCGCGCATCTCGTGCATGCCCATGCGGCCGGCGAGCGGCGCATAGATTTCCAGCGTCTCCTCGGCGGCGCGCTTGCGCGCCTCGGCCGGCATGTAGTCGAGCGTGCGCATGTTGTGCAGCCGGTCGGCGAGCTTGATGAGCAAAACGCGCACGTCGTCGGCGATGGCCAGCAGCAGCTTGCGCAGATTTTCCGCCTGCTTGGCTTCCTTGGTGACCAGGTCGAGTTTTTTCAGCTTGGTCAGGCCCTCGACCAGCGCACCGATGTCGTGACCGAACAGGCTGTCGATCTCGGCGCGGGTTGCCTCGGTGTCCTCGATGGTGTCGTGCAGCAGCGCCGCGGCGATGGTGGCGTCGTCGAGCTTGAGGTCGGTCAGGATGGCGGCGACTTCGATCGGATGGGAGAAATACGGGTCGCCCGAGGCGCGCCGCTGCTCGCCATGGGCCTTCATGGCGTAGACATAGGCGCGGTTGAGCAGGGCCTCGTTGGTCCTGGGATTGTAGCGGCGCACGCGCTCGACCAGGTCGTATTGCCGCATCATGGTCGGCTTGCGTGCCGGTCCGGTTTTCTCCGCCGGCTCCATGACAGCAACATTCGGCTTGAGCGGGGCCCGGGCGGGCGCCTGCTTCTGCATGCGCGGCAGATCCGAACGCGGCTGCGCCATCAATACCTCGTAACCGCCGAATCGGGCCGAAATCGGCGTCGGCGGCTATTCTAGTTCAAGATATCACGCCGTTTCGGCGCGCCCGCAAGGGATCGCTCACGTGGTTGCCAAATAACAGAAGGCCCGGCAAACGCCGGGCCTTGCAAGCAAATTCGCCGTCGATGAGGCTATTCCACGTCCTCTTCCGGCGGCTCCTCGGGCGGCGCCAGGCCTTCCAGGCCCTTGAGCAGCTCTTCCTCGGTCATGCGGTCGGCGGTCACCTCGGTATCGTCGGAATCGACGCCGGCGCCTGCGCCCGCCCCGATCAGCGGCACTTCCGGCTCCGGCTCGTCCACTTCGACGTATTTCTGCAGCGAATGGATCAGGTCTTCCTTGAGGTCGCCCGGCGACACCGTGGTCTCGGCGATCTCGCGCAGGGAAACGACCGGATTCTTGTCGTTGTCGCGCTCGACGGTAATCTGCGAACCGGACGAGATCATCCGCGCCCGGTGGCTGGCCAGAAGCACAAGCTCGAAGCGGTTCTCAACTTTGTCGATGCAGTCTTCTACGGTGACACGGGCCATCGGCTCGCCACTCCTTAAAAGGGAACTTTGTCCTGAATTGACCCGCTAGGTATCCCTTGCATGCGCAAATTTCAAGCATTTTTGTCTTGGTTTGGCCGCACCCGTCTGTTACCGAACATAAATCGCAGTTAGGCCCACCGGACCGGATTTCCTCGGGAAGGGCATGATTGCGGGGTACCGGCTGATTTGATCGAAGGTGCCGCCAACCGCCAATGCCGATCTCATTCCGCGCGCCTCGCGCCCGTCGCGTGGCCGCATCCGGGATCTGGAGATTTATTGCCAGCCAGTGAGACCACACCATGACCGTACCCGGCGAAAAAATCGCTTTGTTCATTGATGGCGCCAATCTTTACGCCACCGCCAAATCCTTGGGGTTCGATATCGACTACAAGCGGCTGCTGCGCGAATTCCAGTCGCGCGGCTACCTGCTGCGCGCCTTCTATTACACCGCGGTGATCGAGGATCAGGAATATTCCTCGATCCGCCCCTTGATCGACTGGCTCGACTACAACGGTTACTCGGTCGTCACCAAGGCGACCAAGGAGTTCGTCGACCAGACCGGCCGGCGCAAGGTCAAGGGCAACATGGACATCGAGCTCGCGGTCGATGCCATGGAGATCGCGCCCACCATCGACCACATGGTGCTGTTCTCCGGCGACGGCGACTTCCGCTCGCTGGTGGAAGCCGTGCAGCGCAAGGGCGTCAAGGTCACCGTCATCTCGACCGTCTCGACCCAGCCGCCGATGGTGGCGGACGAACTGCGCCGCCAGGCCGACGTCTTTGTCGACATCGTCACGCTGCAGGGCAAGATCGGCCGCGACCCGGCCGAGCGCGCCGCGCGCGAGGCGAGCCGCGGTCCGCGCGAGGAGCGCGAGGGCGCCCAGCATACGCCGCAATTCCTGCAGCGCCCGGCGGTGCCGCAGCGCGCCGGCGCGGGCGCCGATGACGACGAGGAAGGCTTCGAATAGATCGCGGACTTTTATGGGGCGCGTGATCTTGTCCGACAACCGGTGCCCGCTTCTCGGGATCACGCGCTAGTGGCTGCGGCTGGCGAGCCTGGGCGCAACTGCCCGCGCTGTCCGCGGCTGGTCGAATTCCGCCAAAGCTGGCGCGCCAAGGAGCCGGCCTGGTTCAATGCGCCGGTCGCCTCGTTCGGGCCGAGAGATGCGCGGCTCCTGATCGTCGGCCTCGCCCCCGGCCTGCAAGGCGCCAACCGCACCGGCCGCCCCTTCACCGGCGACTATGCCGGCGTGCTGCTCTACGACACGCTCGCGCGCTACAACTTCGCCCGCGGCGAATACAAGGCCGATCCCGACGACGGCCTTGCGCTCCTCGACTGCCGCATCACCAACGCCGTGCGCTGCGTGCCGCCGGAGAACAAGCCGACGCCCGCCGAGATCGCGACCTGCCGCGATTTCCTCAAGGCCGCCATCGCCGAGATGAAGCGGCTGCGCGCCATCGTCACCCTCGGCCGCATCGCCCACGACAGCACGCTGCGCGCCCTCGGCGCCAGGCCGGCCGAAGCCGCGTTCGGTCACGGTAAAAAACATGCGCTCGACAACGTGACGATTTTCTCGAGTTATCACTGCTCGCGCTACAACACCAATACCGGCGTGCTGACGCCGGAGATGTTTCGCGAGGTTTTCCGCGCGGTGCGCGCCTATCTCGGTTAGCGTTTTGGTGCCGGCGCCCGGCAAACATCGACCGTTTATCGAGTCTTGTTTTATTTAAAATCGTTCCGGCCGGTTGAGAAGTTCCCAACAGCCACACCCCAGTATGGCCGCCGCGGCAAAGCCGTCGCCAGCAAAGGGGGTTCCCCGTGAACGAGGTCATGTCGCCGCCGTCGGACGCGGACATCCTGCCGTTTCCGCAGATCACGCGCGAAGACGAGAAGCTGCTGCAGGTGATCCTGAACAACCTCTCGCACGGCGTCGTGCTGTTCGATGCGGACGCGCGGCTGATTTTCTGCAACCGGCGATACGGCGAAATGTACGGGCTGACGCCGGAGCTGGTGCGCCCGGGGCGCCAGCTGCGCGACCTGCTGCGGCTGCGCGTCGACACCGGAACGTTGTGCGAGGACCCCGACGAATACGCCGCGCGCCTGCACGAGCACGTCGCCAGCGGCAAGACCTTCATGCACATCGCCACCTTGCCCGACGGACGCAGCTTCTCCGTCGAGAGCAAGCCGATCGCCGGCGGCGGCTGGATCGACACCCATGAGGACATCACCGAGCGCCAGCGCTCCGAAGAGCGCGTCGCGCACATGGCGCGCCACGACGCGCTGACCGACCTGCCCAACCGCTCGCTGCTGCGCGAGCGGCTCGAACACGAGCTCAAGCGCGTCAAGCGCGGCGAATGCCTCGCCGTGCTCTGCCTCGATCTCGACCAGTTCAAGGGCGTCAACGACGCGCTCGGCCATCCGATCGGCGACCAGCTCCTCAAGCTCGTCGCCGACCGGCTGCGCGGCTGCACGCGCGAGCCCGACACCGTGGCGCGGCTCGGCGGCGACGAGTTCGCCATCATCATGACGCAGATGAACCAGCCGACCGACGCGGCCGCGCTGTCCAAACGCATCCGCGAGTCGGTCGCCAGGCCCTACCAGATCGAAGGCCACACCATCATCACCGACATCAGCATCGGCATCTCGGTCGCCCCGTTCGACGACACCGAGCCCGATGCGCTGCTGCGCAACGCCGATCTCGCGCTCTACGGCGCCAAGGCCGACGGCCGCGGCACCTACCGCTTCTTCGAGCCGGAGATGAACACGCGCATGAAGGCCCGCCGCGAACTCGAGATGGACCTGCGCAAGGCGCTGGTCAGCAAGGAATTCGAACTGCACTACCAGCCGCTGGTCAGCCTGGAATCGAGCGAGGTCAACGCCTTTGAGGCGCTGCTGCGCTGGCGGCATCCCAAGCGCGGGCTGATCTCCCCGGCCGACTTCATCCCGATCGCCGAGGAGACCGGATTGATCGTGCCGCTCGGCGAATGGGTGCTGAAGGCCGCCTGCTACGAGGCGGTCGAATGGCCCGATCACATCAAGGTCGCGGTGAACCTGTCGCCGACCCAGCTCAACAACCGCAATCTGCTCAACGTCGTCACCGGCGCGCTCGCCGAAACCCGCATGCCGCCCTACAAGCTTCAGCTGGAAATCACCGAAACGGTGCTGCTGCAGAACACCTTCGCCACCCTGCAGACCCTGCACGAGCTGCGCAAGCTCGGCGTGCAGATCGCGCTCGACGATTTCGGCACCGGCTATTCCTCGCTCAGCTATCTGCGCAGCTTCCCCTTCGACAAGATCAAGATCGACCGCTCCTTCATCCAGGATCTCGCCAACGGCGACGAGCCCGTCGCCATCGTGCAGGCGGTGGCCAACCTCGCCAAATCGCTGAAGATGGCGTCCACCGCCGAAGGCGTCGAAACCCAGCAGCAGATGGACATGTTGCAATCGATCGGCTGCACGGAAATGCAGGGCTACCTGTTCAGCCAGGCGCGGCCGGCCAGCGAAATCAGGCAGTTCTTCGGAAGCCGCCGCGACGCGGCAAAGAGCACCGTCGCCTAGCGGGCCGCCCGCAGCCAGGCAACGACGTCCTGCGCGTTCTTGTCCGGCGGAAACACCGGATAGAACACCTTGACGATCGTGCCGTTATCGATAACCCAGGCCATGCGCTTCAACAGCGTCATGCCGGAGGTGGTGAAGGTCGGCAGTTTCATCGCCTTGGTCAGCGCCAGTGTCGCGTCGGAGAGAATGGCGAAGGGCAGATGCAGCCGCGTCGCCGCTTCGCGCTGATAGGCGGTATCCTGCGTCGACAGCCCGTAAAGCTGGGCAACGCCGAGCCCCTTGAGCTCGGCGAAATGATCGCGGAAGCCGCAGGACTGCGGCGTGCAGCCGCGCGCGCCGGGGATGTCGTCCCAGCCGGGCGGCAGCGCCTGCCCGGGCACGCCGGTGCGCGGATAGACGTAGACCACCGTGCGGCCCTTGAGTTTCGACAGGTTGACCGGCCCGCCGGACGTGGCGGGCAGCGCCAGGTCGGGCAGCTTCAGGCCGCTGAGATGGCGCGCGGCGCCGTCGTCCTGCGGGGCCGGAATATTCGGCGGCAGGACGTTCGGATCATGCGTGCCGGGCGCCTCGGTCATGTCGGCCTCATTTGCAGGCGGCGAGAAAGGCCGCAACCTTAGCCTTGAGGCCTTTCGCCGGCCAAGTGGCCGTCTTGATCGATCCTGCAACTGTGATCGGCTGGCCCGCCGCAAGCACTTTGAACAGGGCATCGTCCCGGGAAACCTGGGTCTGCAACTCGGTGCCCGCGGTCATCTCAAAATTCATGCTTTTGCGGGAGCGGCCGTTGACGGTCGCGCGCGCGCCGGCGCTGGTCAACGTGACGCTCACCGGTTCGCCCTCCCCTTTGCCGACATTGCTGTCCGCGCCGATACCAACTTCGATCGCGCCGCCGGCGCGGCACAGCGCCCAGAACTCGTTGTCGGATTCACTTTCGTCTGGCATGCCCTGTAAATAAGGCTGCCCATGCTGTTTGAGCAATCGCCATTGCACCTCGGCCGAAGCCATGGCAGGCGTCAGCGCCAGCGCGGCGGCAATGACGATAGGGAGCGCGCGCCTCATGTCGCGTAACTCATGAATTCCATCAGCGAGCCGTCCGGATCGCGGAAATAGACGGAGGTGCCCGGGCCCTTGGCGCCGAAGCGCTGCAACGGTCCGCGCTCGACGGCGACGCCATGGGCCTTGAGATGGGCCATGGCGTCCTCGATCGGCCCGTCCCACTCGAAGCACAAGTCGGAATTGCCCGGCTGCACCGGCAGCCGCGCCACTTCCGCGGGCTTGACGCCAGGCCCATGGACGTTGAGCTGCTTGTCGCCGAAGCGATAGGCATAGCCGACCGGCCGCGGCACCAAGGCCGCGCCCATCACCGCGACATAGAACGTGTTGGAGCGCTCCCAGTCGGAGACGTGGATGACGCAGTGATCGAGCTTGGTCGGCACCGCCATCGCTCACACTCCGAGCTTCTTGCCGACGCGCGCGGCAACCGTGTGCCGCGCCTGCGACAATCGCGCGCCGCGCTGACGCAGCCGCTCGACCATATCGGCGGGCGCCTTCTTGGGCGAGCCGACGTCGAAGGGCGGCGCGGGATCGTACTCGATCTGCAACTGGATATCACGCGCCGCCTGCTCGCCTTCGAGAATGGCGGCAAGCCGCAGGGCAAAATCGATGCCCGAGGTGACGCCGGCGCCGGTGACGACATTGCCGTCGACGACCACCTTTTCGCTGACCGGAATGGCGCCGAGCAGCTTCAGGTGCTCGAGCGCGTTCCAGTGGCAGGTGGCGCGCTTTCCCTTGAGCAGTCCGGCGGCGCCCAGCACCAGCGAGCCGGTGCAGACCGAGGTGACGTATTGCGCGCCCGCCGCCTGCTCGCGCAGGAAGCCGAGCGTCGCCTCGTCCTCCATCAGCTCCTGCTGGCCGGGCCCGCCCGGCACCATGATGACATCGAGCGGCGGGCAGTCGGCATAGGTCACGGTCGGCACGATGCACATGCCGCGGTCGGTCTTCACCGGCTCGAGCGTGCGCGCAACGAGATCGACGGTGCTGTTGGGCGTGCGCGCCAGCACCTCGTAAGGCCCGGTCATGTCGAGCTGGGTCATGTTGGGAAAGATCAACAGTCCGATCCGGCGCATGATTTATCCCTTCTGCCGCATCAGCCGGCCGCGCTCGCGCTCCCAGGAGCGCTTCTTCAGGGTCTCGCGCTTGTCGTGCAGCTTCTTGCCCCGCGCCAGCGCGATCTCGACCTTGGCCCTGCCTTTGTCGTTGAAATAAAGTTTGAGCGGCACCACCGTCATGCCCTCGCGCTCGACGGCGCCCGCCAGGCGGTTGATCTGGCGGGCGTGCAGCAGCAGTTTGCGCGGCCGCTTCGGCGCGTGGTTGAAGCGGCCGGCCTGCTGGTATTCCGGGATATTGGAGTTGATCAGCCACAGCTCGCCGCCGCGGGAATCGGCATAGGATTCGCCGATGGTGGCCTTGCCGGCGCGCAGCGATTTGACCTCGCTGCCGGTGAGCACGATGCCGGCCTCGAAGGTCTCGCCGATTTCGTAGTTGAAGCGCGCCCGCCGGTTGTCGGCGACCACCTTGAAGCGGCGCTCGGGTTTGCCAGCCATGCCGGGGTTTTAGCGCGATTTCAGCAGGTCGCGGATTTCGCCGAGCAGTTGTTCCTGCTTGGTCGGCGGCGCCGGCTTCGCGGCCTCTTTGGCCATCAACCGGGTCATGCCGCGCACCGCCAGGAACAGCACAAAGGCGACAATGATGAAGTTAATGACGAGCGTAATAAAATTGCCATAAGCCAATACGGCGCCTTGCTTTTTTGCTTCAGCCAGACTCGTCGCAGTGACCTTTGCCGACAGCGGAATGAAGTAGTTGGAAAAATCCAGGCCCCCGGTCACGGCGCCAAGCAGCGGCGTGATGATGTCGCCGACCAGCGAATTGACGATGCCGGTGAAGGCGGCGCCGATGATCACGCCGATGGCGAGATCGACGACGTTGCCGCGCAGCGCAAACTTCTTGAAGTCGTCGAGCATGGCTTCCTTCGCTCCTTCCCGCGCCAGCGATACGACCACGATCGGCGGCGTTTGCCCCGGTCCCCGCTTTCGCGAGGACGGGCAGAACGGCGGCTCGCTAGTTGATCAGGCCGGCGTGCACCATTGCCTCGCGCACGGCCTTCTGCGCCTTTTCGGACGCCGGCACCATCGGCAGCCGCAGCGTATTGGCGCACTTGCCGATCAGCGACATGGCGTACTTGATCGGCGCCGGGCTGGTCTCGACGAACAGGTTGATGTGCAGCGGCGCCAGCTTGTCCTGCAACTTGAGCGCCGTGGCGAAGTCCTTCTTCAGGCAGGCGGCCTGGAACTCGGCGCACAGCCGCGGCGCCACGTTCGAGGTCACCGAGATGCAGCCGTGCCCGCCATGGGCCATGAAGCCGAGCGCGGTGATGTCCTCGCCCGACATCTGGTTGAAGTCCTCGCCCATGGCCGCGCGCTGCTGCGAGACGCGGCTCATGTTGGCGGTGGCGTCCTTCACGCCGGCGATGTTCTTGAGCTCGTAAAGCCGCTTCATGGTGTCGACCGACATGTCGACGATCGAGCGGCCGGGGATGTTGTAGATGATGATCGGGATGCCGATGGCGTCGTTGATCGCCTTGTAGTGCTGGTAGAGCCCGTCCTGCGTCGGCTTGTTGTAGTAGGGCGTCACGATCAGCACGGCATCGGCGCCGGCCTTCTCGGCGTGCCTGGAAAAGTCGATGGCCTCGGCGGTCGAATTGGAGCCGGCGCCGGCGATGACTGGGACGCGACCATCGGCCTGGTCGATGCACCACTCCACCACCTGCTTGTGCTCATCATGGCTCAGCGTCGGGCTCTCGCCCGTGGTGCCGACCGGCACCAGCCCGTTGGTGCCCTCGGCGATCTGCCAGTCGACCAGGTCGCGGAACGCCTTCTCGTCGAGCCCGCCGTTTTTGAACGGGGTCACCAGTGCGGTGAATGAACCACGGAAGCTCGTCTTGGCGGTCATGGCACGCTCCACGGCAGGGCTCGGAAAACCATAGATATCGGGTCGCGGCAGGGCTTGAAAGGCCCGCTTATAAATGGGTTCATGAAATGGGCTGATAGGTGGCCTATCGCCGCGCTTTTGCCCCTGTCCCCGGCTATGCCCGCCGCTCATTTTCCGGGTATCGCTTCATCAAGTTTCTTGGCCTAGCCGGGCATCTCTAGGATAAAGGCGTAAGTCCCGAATCGCGCCGGCCGGGCACGTCAGGTAAGGGATTGAATGGGCTGCGTTAAACAGACCTCGCCGGGCTTTGCCCTGGCGCTTGCGGCGCTTGGCGCAATGGGCGCGGGTCTGGCCATGGCCGAGCCGCTGCAAGTTCCGCCCGAGGCCTTTTCCCCGACCACCCTGACGGCCAAGCCGGCCCCGCAGCCTGCGGCAAATGAGCCCCTCCAGCCGGCCGCAAAGCCCAAGCCCGCGGCCAAACCGGCCGCCGCCGGCTCTGCCAAGCCCGCAGAGGCCAAGCCTGCGGCCGCCAGGACCGCCGCCGCCCCTGCCCCTCTGGCAGGCCCGGTACCGCTGCCGCGCCCGCGCCCGCCGGACATGTCCGCCTATGCCCAGGTCAATGTCGGGCTGCGCGGCGCGCTCTTTGCCACGCGCGCCCGCTTCAAGCCGCTGGCGCGGCCGGCTGCCGCGCGCTTTGCCGTGGCCTCGACGACGACCACCTCCCCGGCCGATATCGAGCAGCTCAAGCGCGTCATCGAGGCGACCCGCAAGGGACGCGAGGCCGACGCCAATGCCGCCGAAAACGCCATCGTCGACCCGCTGGCGCGCAAGCTCGCCGAATGGGTGATCCTGCGCTCCGACAACACCAGTCCGAGCTTCCCGCGCTATGCCGCCTTCGTCATGGCCAACCCGGCCTGGCCCCACGTGCCGCTGTTCCGCCGCCGCGCGGAAAACGCGCTGTGGAACGACGGCGTGCCCGACAGCGCGGTGCTCGCCTTCTTCGCCAACAATCCGCCGACCACCGCCAAGGGCCGCTACATGCTGGCGCACGCGCTGCTCGCCAAGGGCGACCGCGCCGGCGCCGCCGAGCTGGTGCGCTACGCCTGGACCCGTCAGGACGCCAGCGCCGACGTCGAGAGCAAGGTGCTCGAGCTTTACGGCGACATGCTGACGCGCGCCGATCACAAGATGCGCATGGAGCAGCGCTTCTATCTCGACGACGTCGAGGCCGGCATGCGCGAGGCCAAGCGCCTCGGCGGCGATGAGGTGGCGCTCGCCAAGGCGCGCGCCGCCGTCATCAAGGGCCTCAACAACGCCAAGGCGCTGCTCGACGATGTGCCCGCCGCGGCCCGGCACGACGCCGGCTACATCTTCGCGCTGGCGCAGTGGCTGCGCAAAAACAAAAAGCCGGACGAAGCCAAGAACGTGATGCTGACGGCGCCGCAGGATCCGGCGCTGCTGGTCGATACCAATCAATGGTGGCTGGAGCGGCGCATCTTGGTGCGGCAGCTGCTCGACGAGAACAACGCCAAGGCCGCCTTTCTGGTCGCCGCCAATGCCGCGCCGCCGACGCAGGGCAATTGGCGCGTCGACCGCTATTTCACCGCCGGCTGGATCGCGCTGCGCTTTCTGCACGATGCCAAGACCGCGGCGGAGCAGTTCGCCCATATCACCGAAGGCACCGCCAATCCGCATGCGCTGTCGCGCGGCGGCTATTGGCAGGGGCGCGCCGCCGAGGCCATGGGCAAGCCGGCCGAAGCCAAGGACTTCTACGAGCGGGCGGCCAGGCACACCGCGACCTATTACGGGCAACTGGCGCGGGCCCGCCTCGGCCTCAAGGATCTCGGCCTGATCGGGCCGCCGGCGATCCCGGAGGCCGAGCGCAAGAGCTTGAACAATCTCGAGATCGTGCGCGCGGCCGAGCTGCTCTACGGGCTCAACGAGCGCACCATGCTCGCCGCCATGTTCGCCGAGATCGGCGAGAGCGGTGCCGATGTTGCCGGTATGGCCGCTCTGGCCGAGGTTGCCGCCAGGTACAACGACCCCCACGCCATGGTCTTCCTCGGACGCTTCGCTCATGCGCGCGGCCTGCCGCTCGACTACTACGCCTATCCGACCTTCGGGCTGCCCGATTACAAGCCGATCGCGCCGCCGATCGACCCGGCGGTCGCCTATTCCATCGTTCGTCAGGAGAGCGACTTCGATCAGTCGGAAATTTCCTCGGCCAATGCAATGGGACTGATGCAGGTCACGCCGGAGGCCGGCCGCGACACGGCGCGGCGGTTCAAGGTCGCCTATGACGGCAACAGGCTGCGCAAAGATCCCGTCTACAACATGCAGATGGGTGCGGCCGAACTTTCCAACCTGCTGCACTACTACCGCGGCTCGTATCTACTCACCTTCGCCGGCTACAACGCCGGCATGGGCCGCGTACGGCAATGGTTGGCCGCCTACGGCGATCCGCGCGATCCCCATGTCGATCCGATTGACTGGGCCGAGCGCATCCCGCTTGCTGAAACGCGCAATTACGTTCAGCGCGTGATGGAGAATATGCAGGTCTATCGCGCGCGCTTCGGCGGCGGCACCAAGCTCGCGATCGAGGCCGACCTCAAGCGCGGTGCGAACTAGCGGCTTCGAGCTTGGCCCGCTCGGCCAGCCACAGGTCGCCGTAATCCACGTTCTGCCACTGCTCGAACCACGGTCCGCCGCGCGTGAAGTGGACGATCGAAGGCGTACCCTGCGCCGGCTTCTTGTTCCAGCCCTCCAGCCAATTCCACTCGACCGGCAGCGCGCCGATATCCGCATCGGCAGCCCATTGCATGCGATGCAGGTAGGCGCCCGTCTGCGTGTTGACGACCTCGGGCGTCAGCGCGCGCACCGAAGGATGCTCGCAATTGAACAGCATCAGCGACGACCAGTTCTTGCGCGGATAAACGGTCTGCACCGCGCCGTCCATTTTGACCTTCTCGGTCGGACGGTAGTCGTGTTGGACGCAATACACCGCCTTGTCGCCTTTGGCATAGGCGGCAAGGCCGGCGATGTCGGCGAGAAACAGGAAGTCGCAATCGCAGAACAGCGCCCAGCCGCGATAGTTCGCGAGCTTCGGCGTCAGGAAGCGCGTATAGGTGAATTCCGTCGAGGCCAGCGGATCTTGATCGCGCCAGTAAAGCTTTTGCGCACGCAACTCGTCGATCTTGATCGGGGTGACCTCGACCGGAATCGAGGCCCGGCGCTCGAGCGAGAATTTTGCGACGTCGTAGGCAACAGGCTCGCGCTTGTCCCAGCCGATGAAGACGCGGAACGGACTTGTCATTTTGACCTCAAGAGATTCTCAATTTCCGGAACGCTCAACGAAATCGCGCTCTCCCAGGATTGACCGCCGGCCTGGTGGTTCACCCTAACCCGCGCATACCATGGGCTGTTCTTCTTGCCCTCAAACCAATACCAGATCTGCGAATACCCGAACGGTACGAAGACAAAAGTCGGCCTGCCCAGGGCGCCGGCCAAATGCGCATTGGTATTGCTGACCGACACGACTGCGTCACAAGCGCACATGAGTGCGGCAACCCCGTCGATGTCCTGTTTGTTATCGACATCGTCGAGGTGCGCGATCTTAATCCCCGTGGCGGCTTCGAACTCGGCCCGCTCCGCCGCGGTGTCGCCGTACTGCAGATCGACAAAGCGCACGCCCGGCAGCCTCAGCACCGGCAGGAAATCGGTGAGGCGGGCTGTCTTGTGGCGGCCGAATTCCGAGCCAACGCTGCGCCACGACACGCCGACGATTTTCTCGCCTGCCGCAGAGAGGCGGGCCCGCAATTCGTCAGTGCGGCCCTTGTCCGCGATCAGATGGCCCTTGTCGCGTCGCGGAAAGGCATCCCATGACAAACGAAAGTATTGGCCAAGACCGGGCAATGAAATTTGCGCCTCGGCGTTGTCGCGCGGGAAATCGGTCCCGAATGGAACAACGCGCGCTCCCGGAAATGAACGGGCAAAGAGCGCAACCAGGCGCGGCTCGACTTCCACGATGACCGACGGCAGCCGAGCTTGCGCATCCTCGATCATGCTGGCGTAAAGGATTTGGTCGCCGAGCCCCTGCTCGCCCCAGATCCACAAAGCGCCTTGCAGCGTCTGCCCGTGCCATTCCGGCAGCGGCGGCGGCTGCCGAAGGGCGGCGAGGTCCTTGCCAGCGCGATACTTGCTGTAGAGCGGCCAGCCGACGGCGAAACTGCCGCGATGCAGGTGCATCAAGCTTTTGAGTTTCTTCGCTTCCTGTCCGTCCAGGCTGTCATCCTGCTCCGCGATGACTCGATCGAAGATTCGATCGGCCTCCTCGTCCCGGCCCAAGGTTTGCAGCGTCGCCGCGCTCTGCAGCTCGGCCGTGACGGCGAAATCGGACGGCAAACCGAGCTCGAGCGCGCGCCGATAGTGGTTTAACGTGTCCTCATAGGCATTGAGCGCATAGCTAGTCACGGCGAAGTTGAAGTGAGCCATGGCGACATTGCCCATGCGCGGGACGACCTTGCGATGCCACTCGATCGCCTCTTCGTAGCGGCCGGCCGCATGAAGCGCCGCGGCATAATGAAACTGCAATTCAACGTTTGACGGATCGTGGGCGAGCCCTTCCTCGCAACACTTGATCGCCTCGGCAATGCGGCCGAGTTCACGCAGCGAGTAGACGAGCCCAACATAGGCCGCAATCGGCTGCGGGCCTGCGGCAATGGCGCGTCCAAAGTGAATCGCGGCCGCTTCATTGTTCTTGTCCGCCACTTCCAGCTCGGCCAGGTTGAAGTGCGCGACGGGATGGCTTGGCTGCAGGGCCAGCGCCGCCTTGAGCTGCGTCCTTGCCGCCGAGTTGCGACCGAGCTTGGCGAGCGCGATCCCGAGATTGATGCGCGCCTCGATATCATTCGGATTGATGAAAATTGCTTTTTCGAAAACCGGTATCGCCTCTTCGTAGCGGTGCATCGACTGCAGGATCAGCGCAAGATTGAAATGTGCGCCCGGCAAACCGGGCTCCAATGAAATGGCTTGCTTCAGCAGCGGTTCGGCCTTGGTGGGCTGTCCACTCTGAAAATAGGCAAGGCCGAGAAGTTGAAGAATGCCGGGATGCTTCGGGGCGAGTTTGATGGCGCGCTCGTAACCCTTGACGGCGCCGGCAAGATCGCCATTTTTGTGCAGTTCGACCGCCTCGCTCATCATCCGGTCGAGGTGCGAAGTTGGCCGAGGATTTTGGCCGCGGGATAACGACATATCCGGTGCCTCAGCCGTTACTTGCTCTGATCGCGCACGCTGACGGCGAAATGATGCAGGCTGTGCGGAGCGCGCCGGTCCGCGCGAATCTTGAAAGTCGGCTCAGCCAAGTGCTGTTGTCCCCGGTTGGCGGCACACGCCGTGCCCGCGCCTGAAGGGATCGTTACCAGCAAATACCCGCATTGTCACGGTCGGGACAATCGCGATCGTGCCAGCGCCGGGCGCATGTGCTAACCAGAGCGCATGGTTTCGGAACCGGCAAGCATCTTCCTCAGCGCCCCCGACGGGCTGCGGCTGCACGTGCGCCGCTATGGCCGGCCCAGTTCCCAGGCGCTTCCGGTTCTGTGCCTGCCAGGGCTTGCGCGCACCGCCGCCGATTTTGAAACCTTGGCGCATGCGCTGTCGGCTGACCCCAAGCACCCCCGGCCGGTGTTCGCCCTGGATTATCGCGGGCGCGGCCAATCCGACTACGACCGCGACGTCTCGCATTACTCGTTCCAAACCGAGCTCGCCGACATCATGGCGGTGATCGCCGCGCTTGAATGCCAGCCGGCGGTGATCGTCGGCACGTCGCGCGGCGGCATCTTAGCCATGCTGCTCGCCGCTGCGCGGCCGAGCAGCATTGCCGGCGTCGTGCTCAACGACATCGGCCCCGTGATCGAGCCGCAAGGCCTGATGCGCATTAAAGGCTACGTCGGCAAATTGCCGCAGCCGCGCAATTTCGAGGAAGGTGCCGAGATCCTGCGCCGGCTGTTCAGCGGTCAATTTCCCAAGCTCGGCCATGACGACTGGCTCGCCGCTTCGAAGCGCACCTTCAAGCAGGCCGACGATGCGCTGGTTCCGACCTACGACGTGCGCCTCGCCGAGACGCTTGCCGGCTTCGAGCCCGAGCAGCATCTGCCCGCGCTGTGGAAGGAATTCGATGCGCTGGCGCAGCGCCCGCTGATGGTCATTCGCGGCGCCAATTCGGACCTGTTGTCGCCGCTGACCGTCACCGCCATGCGTGCGCGCCGTGCCGAGATGGACGCCATCGAAGTGCCCGATCAGGGCCACGCGCCGCTTCTGGCGGAGCCGGACATCATCGGGCGCATTTCCGCCTTCGCCGCCGGCTGCGATGCGGCGCATTAGCGACCCTGAATGACGCCGATCGAGCAAGCCATTGCCGCGCACAAGTCGGGGAAGCTTGACGAAGCCGAAACCCTTTATCGCGCCGTCCTGGCGCGCAACCCGCGCGAATTCGATGCTCTGCATCTGTTCGGCATATTGTGTGCGCAGCGCGAGCGTTTTGAGGAGGCGGAACGTCTGCTGAGCGCGGCGCTCGCCGTCGACCGCAAGCTGCCGCCTTGCCTGCACAATTACGGAAACGTCCTGAGCAAGCTCGGGCGCTATAGCGATGCCATCGCCGTCTATAACGAAGCCCTCGCGCTGGCGCCGAACTACGCGCCGCTCTACTCGGATCGCGGCAATGCGCAGAACGAGCTGGGCCAGACCGAGGCCGCGGTGACAAGCTACCGTAAGGCATTGTCACTCAATCCAAATTCACCGCCGATCCTCGGCAATCTTGCCCAGGCCTTGATGGCGCTCGACCGCATCGGCGAAGCGGGCCAGCTGTTGCAGCGCGCACTGTCGCTCGATGCGAAAAATCCCCAGGTCTTGAAGCTCTTGGGGCAGCTCGCCTTCCGGCGCGGCGAATTGGATGCGGCGCTCGATTTGCTCGGCCGTTCCCTCGCCGTCAAACCGGACCAGGCCGACGCACACAATCTGACGGGCATGGTGCTGAGGGACAAGGGCCGCATCGACGACGCGATCGCGGCGTTCGACAGGTCGATCGCGCTCGCACCCAAGGACGGCTCGCTCTATTTCGGTCTTGCCGAAACCAAGACCTTCAAGCCCGGAGATCCGCATCTCGCGGCTATGCAATCGCTTGCCGACAGTCCAGGTACGCTCTCGCCGCGCCAGCGGGTTAATCTCGAATTTGCTCTCGGCAAAGCCTATGCCGACATCAAGGACCATGGGCGCTCGTTCCGCCATCTCCTGGCCGCCAATGCCGGCAAGCGGGCAACGCTCGCCTATGACGAGACGGCCGAATTCGCCTTTTTCGCGGACATCGAATCCGTCTTTTCGCCCGCGCTGCTGGCGGCCAAATCGGGCGGCGGCGATCCATCGCGGCTGCCGATCTTCGTGCTTGGCATGCCCCGCTCGGGAACGACGCTCGTCGAGCAGATTCTGGCGAGCCATCCGGCGGTGCACGGCGCCGGCGAAATTGAAACGCTCAACCAGATCGTGCAAGCGCGGGCCGAGGTGCAAAGCCTGCCGTTTCCGGCATTCGTGGCCGCGCTGACGCCGGCGGATTTGAACGCCATCGGGACGCAATACACGGGGGCGTTGTCAGGGCTTGCGCCAGCCGCCGAACGCATCACCGACAAGACGCCGCGAAATTTCTTTTTTATCGGCCTCATTCATCTGGCGCTGCCCAATGCCGTCATCATTCATACCGTGCGCGATCCGATCGATACCTGCTTGTCCTGCTTCTCGAAGCAGTTCATGACCGGCCAGCTGTTCACCTACGACCTCGGCGAGCTCGGCCGCTATTATCGCCGCTACCGGTCGCTGATGGCGCATTGGCGCCGGGTGCTGCCGCCGGACCGTATCCTTGATGTGCGCTACGAGGACGTGGTGGCCGACCTTGAAGGACAGGCGCGACGCATCCTTGGGCACTGCGGTCTGCCGTGGGACGAGCGCTGCCTCGCGTTCCATCGCAACGAACGCCCGGTGCGAACGGCAAGTGCCGCGCAGGTTCGCCAGCCGATTTACGGCGGCGCGGTCGGACGCTGGCGCGACTACAAAGATTTCATTGCGCCGCTGCTGGACGAGTTGAGACGTAACGATTGACAAAGTTCGTGGAAATTACTGGTCGGGCAAGACTCCTCGGGCGCGTTACACCGAGAGCAACTTATAGCTTAGTCCTTTGACAATCGTGGTCGTCACCCGAACTTATGTGCCGAAACGCTGCCGCCTGGTGCAGCGCAACCTTGCCGAGCGCCGAGACAACCGATTTTCATCTGTCGACGGGCGCTGCGCCCAGGCACTTGACC
>Ga0209581_1002078_pt1 | contig 20531 bp, 13 predicted proteins | sample Coa_R2_FD_187160 | JGI IMG/M metagenome (GOLD analysis project Ga0209581, IMG submission 187160) | Surface soil microbial communities from Centralia Pennsylvania, which are recovering from an underground coalmine fire - Coalmine... | ecosystem: Environmental > Terrestrial > Soil > Unclassified ...
CGGGCGTGGTCCATCAAGGTTCCGCGGCCGGAGCGCGCGCCCATCCACGCGGACGTATCGAGGATAAGTACGTGATCGCGAGGAATGTGGTTTCGCGTGCCGAGTTGAAGCTGTGCGGTCGCAAGCAGCAGCAGCGCGATCCCGAGGAGCTGTAGCACCAGGGACCATGGCTGCTGGATGCGCCGCTTCTGCCTCTTTGTTGAAATATTCTCCGCGGGTTTCCAGAAGCGGAGAGTGGCGACCACCTGCCGGCGGCGCGTGCGGTCCAACAGGTACAGCGCGATCAACACCGCAGAGATGGCGCTGAACAACGCGACGAATTCGCCAACAGTGAGGTTCAAAAGCGACACATTCAGAACCGCAGAAGGCAGATCAGCATGAATGACTTCATTGCACGGCCCGGGCGTGCGCCATAGGACCAAAGATTACATCTTCGATGCTGGTATTCGTGGAGACGCCGACATATCGTCCACTGTTGCTCAACGCCAGCCGCTCCAGCGCGGCGGCGTAAGCGTCAAACGCCTCCGTGTATTGCTGTCGCGCAGCGGCGTCGAAGCTGAGATCGAGGCGTGCGCCGCTTTCAGCGTCCTCCAGGTCGAGCTCGCCATCCCATGGCGGAGTGCGATCTTCTTCGGCCCACACTTGAACCAGAAGCAATTCGTGCCCGAAATCTGCCAGATACTGCAACGCCTTTACTGGGTCTGCGTCGTCCAGGAAGTCAGAGATGACAATAAGGAGACCGCGCTGCGCATAGCTGGAAACGAACTCGCGGGTCACCTGAAGCAAGTCCGTTGAGCCGCCGTGCTCGAGCGTAGCAAGGTACTGGACAGCCGGCATCAGGCGGTGGCGCCCGCCGCTTGCAACGAAGGAATCATACAGATGGTCGGAAAACGGCTGTATGCAGATGGTGTCCAGGCGAACGAGTCCGATATAGCACATTGCGGCTGCCAGCCGCTTTGCATAGAACAGCTTACTCGGCTCTCCCGTCTGCATGGATGCGCTGGTATCGAGAAGGATGCGAACGGGTACGCGTGGCTCGACCTGGAACATTTTGAGGAACAACTTTTCGAGCCGCAGATATGCGCGCCAGTTGACCGCGCGGAGGTCGTCGCCGTGATGGAAGTGCCGGTGATCGAGAAATTCGATTCCGGGGCCCGGATACCGGGAAAGATTATGCCCGCCCACCAGCCCAGGAAACGATTTCTGCCATCGGATCGTGAGGCGCTCAAGCTTTTCCAAAAGCTTGCGATCGATGAGCGGTTCTGCCGCTGTCGCCACGGAGGTTCTCTCTCGCCTTGAGCGTAGCACGCGGGGACAAGGCGGGGGTTTACTGGGGGAGCCGATGGATTCACACTGTCGGGGACTCCGCGTCCGTTCCGCGGCGGAGTCTCGGCCGTCATCCCTGCCCGGCTGCCGGTTCGATTCCGAAACTTCCGGCCAGCACAGCGGCGCCTGCGGGTACGTCCGGTCCCATCTCGATCGGCCGCTTTGCCCCGCGAAGGTCGCAATTGCTCACCGCAATCTCGCCCGTCCGCTCGCCCTCTAGACGCAGAAACACTTGCGCGCCCTTCGGCGCGGCGCAATCCCGCAGCCATGCGCCCCTGGTGTGGATGAGTTTGACTACAGGCTGGCGGCCGGCCACGCTCACGGTTCGCAATCCGCTGACATCGAGTCCCTTGACGTCGTCGCAAACCAGCGCGGGCCGCTTTTCGCCCGGCGCCCCGGCAAGCGTGATATCCCGCATGCGCAGCCCGGTCACATGGCGGCAGTAGAAGCCGTACGACGATAGCCTACCGAACATGCGCGCTTCGGGATAGGCCTGGGGGATCTCGGGAATCTCGCGATTCACCCATTCTTCCAGTCCGGCTTCGTCACTTTCGATGTGGATGCCCGCAAGCGTGACGTCTTCAACATCGAAGCCGTGCAGGCCCGTCACGGAGCTGGTCAGGATCGATCCTGTGGCGTGCACATTCTCGATCATCACGCCGCGCAAGCTCCCGGCCGATCCATCGGGCGTCTGATGGCGGATCCCCCGCCGCAGGAAAATCGGCGTCCGGACCCGCTGCATCCGGATATTCGAAATCACGACGCCTTCCAGGCGCCCGCCGTCCACCATCTCCAGGGCGATGCCGGCGATCACGCGCGCATTCAGCGCGACGTTCTCGTTGGCAATCACGCAGTTGCTGAAAGTGATGTTTTCGAATGCTCCCCACGTGGCTGTTCCGAACTTCAGCCCGTTGCAGCAGGAGGTCAGAACGCAGTTGGTGATCGTGATGTTGCGGGAAAGGCGGGCCTCGGTTCCATATGGGTTCTCGCTCTTGAGGCAGATTGCATCGTCGCCCGTATCGATGTGGCAGTCGGAAATGAAGACGTTCTGGCAGCCGGTCAGATCGATGCCATCGGTATTGGGGCCGATCACCGGATTCTTGATGGCGACGCCGTGAATCACGACGTTATCGCAATTGATTGGCCTCAAGGTCCATCCGGGCGCGTTCTCAATGCGCACGCCTTCAATCCGCAAATGGCGGCACCCCACGAATTCGAGCAGCGGCGATGGCCGGTCCAGCGGCTTCCAGTCGTAGGTGGCCACGTCCCGCCAGCCATCCTGCGGGGCCGGCTTGCGCCGTCCGCTGGGTATCCAGAACGCAGGCCCCTGGCCGTCGATCCGTCCCGGCCCCGCGAGCCCAATATTTTGGGCGTCTCTGGCGAAAATCAGGTGTTTCTGGTTGGCGTCCCCGTGGGCTGGGGGGCCCGGCTGCGGAGAGTAGTCTTGCACGTCCTTGCTGCCAAGCAGCGTCGCCCCCGCTTCCAGGTACAGCGTTACGTTGCTTCTGAGCACGACCGTACCGGACAGATAGACTCCGGGCGGGACATACACCATGCCGCCCCCGGCGGCGTGGCAGGCTTCAATCGCGGCGTTAAGGGAACGCGTGTCCAGGGTTCTGCCGTTCCCGGTCGCGCCGAAGTCACGGACCTGGAAGAGGCTTAAACCCTGCTTTCCGCCGGGCGAGGCCCACAGGGCTGGGCGGATCAGCCCCCCCGCCAGCGCGCTTCCGCCGAAAGTCAACCAGTTTCGTCGATCCATCACCAGCCCTGTTTGTCGCGCGCCGCTCCCGCTAAAAATCGAATCGCAGCCCGAGCTGTATGTTCCGGGGAGTGAAGCCCGGCGCGGCGCCGTTGTTTTGTCCGAACGTATTGCTGGCGATATTGGTGTCGGGCCAGCCAAACTGCGTCCGATTCAACGCGTTGAAGAACTCGGCGCGGAACTGCGCCTTTATGCGTTCGGTCGCCTGGAAATTCTTTAACAGCGCCGCGTCCAGGTTGTTGCTGCGGCTGAAGCGTACGTTGGTAAACCAGCGCGGCGCGTTGCCAAACGTAAAGGCGGCGGGCTGCGAGAATGCGGACGTGTTAAACCAGCGGTACGTCGATGGGTTGTCGACCGGCACGTCCTTCATATTGGTCACATTGGGCTGTTGCGAACCGCCGAATGAATTCGTGTTGTTTGGTGCGGTGAAGTGTGACGGCAGTCCCGACGCAAGCCGGTAGATGCCGCTCACTCCCCATCCGCCCAGAACCGCATTCAGCCACTTTGGCCATGCGCTGCCAAGCGCCCGGCCTTTGCCGAAAGGCAGGTCCGCCATGAACGCGGCCGCGAAGCTGTGGGGCACATCGTGACTGCTGATGCTGCGCTCGAGCGACAGGTTGTTAAAATCGCGCGCCGCATCGACAAGCCCGGGAGATCCCTGCTCGGAGGCGTTGTCAATCGCCTTCGAAAACTGATAGGACAGGTCCAGCGTCACGCCGTGCGAAAAGCGTTTCTGGAGATGGGTCACCAGCGCGTTGTAGCTCGAGGATGCGCCCGGCATGAAACTTGCCGTGACGCCGTTAAACTGCGGATACGGCCGGAGGAGTTGTCCGTACTGCACCGTCGGTCCGGAAAGCGGTCCGCTGCTGATCAGGCCGTAGAACGGATTGGGGACCTGTTGCAGCAGTTGGTTGCCCAGCGCCAGCGCCGAATCGGGAAGCTGATCGAACTGGAAGCCATAGCTGCCGTACAACAGTTTTCGCCCCTGTGTACCGGTATAGCCCGCTTCAATCAGCACATTGCTTCCCAACTGGTATTGGAGGTCAAAGCTGTATTGCTGGATATAGGAAGCGCGAAGGCTCTTCAGAACCCCTCCAACGCCCTGGCCGACATTGGTCAACGCTCCGGCCGAGGAGCCAGTGATGGGCAGCAAGCCATCGGGGAAGGGGTTCCGCAGATATGCATATGGCGTGCGTCCACCGTCGAGCGAGGTGGTCCAAGGCGTGGTCTGCGAGAACCCATCCGTGCCGGTGGTCGCGCCCGGATAGTTGACGCGGTCGTAGAAGATCCCATAGCCCGTTCGCGCCACCAATTTGTCGCTGATCCGGTAAGCAATGCCGACCCGGGGCGCGAAGTAGTTAAATCCGGAATCCCATTGGGTGCGGTTTTGCGGGGTCACATACACCAAGCCGCCTTTGAGGTCCGGCCTGCCGATCTGCGCTCCGATCGGATTCGGCACGCTGAGATCGAGCCGCGCCAGGCGGTTGTAGCGCTCCGTGCGACCCTGCTGAATCTCGTACCGCAGTCCGTAGTTCACGGTCAGCTTGCGGTTCACCCTCCAGGTGTCCTGAATATAGAAGCCGTGGTACGGATCGGTCACCGCGGGGCGGATTCGAATCGGCAGTCCACCGCCCGATCCGGTTCCAAGCAGCAGTGACGCAATCGAGTTGCCGGCCGTCGCAATTCTCGCGTCAGGATCCGGTCCGCTCGTGAAATACCGGTCGAAATTGAAATTTGGTCCGTTTACGTCAGTGCCGTTGATCTGCATGAGCTGGTACGACCATCCGAACTTGATGCTGTGACTGCCCAGTTCCTTGGTCGCGCCGGCCTGTAGGCTGAGCACATTCTGCACGTTGTTGAGATAGCGGTTGTAGGACAGGCTGGTATAATCGCCCACGTTGATAACCGGCGGCGCTGCGACATCGAACCGGGAAACCAGCGCCGAGGGGAAGCCCAAGGTCGTGGAGTCGTAGCCAGCTGCCGGCGAAAGGTCGATTTCTGACCATCGACCGCCTCCCACCAGGGTGGTAACGACAAATGTTGGGCTGACGATGAAGGTGTTGCCCCATGAAAGCTGTTCGCGCGGATTGCGGGCGAAATAGCTGGTCTCAGCCGGACGATCGAAGAGGATGGCCGGGTCGTCGTTCTGACGGCCGATGGTAAAGCGCGCGAACATGGTGTGGCGTTCCGACCGCGCCCAATCCATTCGGGCGTCGTAGCGGTTATAGGAGGTGGAACTGCTGCCGGCGCCGTACCAGTTGTTCACGCCGGTGATTGGATCGCCAGGTTGGTTGGGCTTGGGGAAGAGCTTCAAGACGTTTAGCGCGACCGGGTCGAAGCGCGACTGTGGAATCACGTTGCCGGGGAACGGGCGACGGATATACTTGCCAGGTTGCGCCGGGTCGAGCGCCGTCGTGGTCGGATCATAGATCACTGCCAGCGAACCATCGCGATTGCGCGTGGCTGAGAAATCACCTTGCAACTGTTGCGCGGTCGGTACGGTGGAGAGACGGCTGGCTGGAGCGCCCGTGCGCAGGCCCTCATAGGCGAAAAATCCGAACAGCTTTTTGGATTTCCAAATAGGGCCTCCAATCGAGCCGCCGAACTGGTTCCGCTTGTATTCGGAAAGCGGCCGGCCGGCGCGATTGTTGAAGAAGGAATTGGCATCCATGTTGTCGTTGCGGTAGTAGTCGAAGATCCCCCCGTGATATTCCGGGCCGCCGCCACGAGTGGTAATATTGATAACTCCGCCTCCGGTGCGGCCAAACTCGGCGTCGTAGGTATTCCGGACCACTTGCATCTCCTGAACCGCTTCCACCCCCGGGCTGGCAATCAAGCCGCCCCACTGCCCGGAGCCCATTGGGATGCCGTCCACCAGAACTGCGGTGGTTTCATGACGGCCGCCGTTGAGCGAGAACCGGTTCGTGTTCTGATCGGGCGTGACGCCCGGCACGCCGGTACGGGCCGACACAACGCCCGCCGAAGTGTGCACAAGCGCCAGCGCGTCTCTGGCATTCAGCGGCAATTGACGCACAATCTCGCTGGTGAGCGTCATCGAACGATTGGCGTTCTGAGTATCAACCATCTCGGCGTTGGCCGTCACCCGCATGGCCTCGGTCACGCTGCCCACGACCAGCTGTAAGTTCACCTCCAGAGCCTGGTTGGTCGAAAGCTGAATTCCTGACCGGTCATATGTCTGGAATCCTGGATGAGCGACCTTGATCTCGTAGGTGGAGGGCAGCAGCCGGGAAAACGTATACCGGCCGCCCTCATCCGTCGTAGCGCTCCGCACTTCCCGGGTAACCACGTTGGTCAGAGAAACCGTTGCTCCGGGCACGGCTCCTCCGGTCGGATCGGTCACCACCCCGGTGATCGTTCCTGAAAAGGTTTGAGCCAGCGCATTTCCAATCAGGACACTGGCCAGAAAAATGGCGCGTGCGCTCCAACCTGGGAGCGAAGCCTTGTTCGACATGGTGCTCGTCTCGCCTTCTCGTCTCACCTTGTAGCGGGAACCGCCGGGAACTGCAAGGGAATTTACGGTTAGCCGGTTGTAAGAAGTCTGTTAAACTGGAGCGGTATTAGTGACTTACGGGAGAAGGCGAAATCGTCCGCACGGCGATCGTCTGGGGCGGCCGCATCGTCGCGCCGATGACGCTGGTCTTAAACACAACCTCGAAGTACGGTAAAGGCGCGTCAGGCGGTCTGTTGAGCGCTCTCAGCACTTGCGTGCTCCATAATTCCGGGTTGGTGACCAATTCGCTGGCCGACTCGGTCGCGTGCATGCCGGCGCCCTCCAGGATCAGCACGTTGCCGGTATGCGCCAAGTTGGGGACAAACGCGACGACCCCATACGATTCCATCATGGGCGGCCGGACCGCGGTCACGTAGCGCTCCTGTTCGCCGGCGCGCGGGTGTTTGTTGAGGACGATGCCGTAGCCGGCAGCTTCGTCGTGATCGAAGTGAAAATTCAGGTCGCTCTCAAAAAATTCAACCCACGGGTTCGCTCGCCGGCTCCCCAAGAGAATCACATTGGATGTTTTCAGGTCATCGGGAGAGAAATCCCGGGCGAAATAGACATGGATGCGCCCAGCTTCGGCGCCGCCCAACGCCAGCACCCGCTGCAGAGCGTGTACGTCGGCCATGCTGGTGTAGCGCCGCGAGATGATGAGCTCCAGCGCGCGCCGCAAATCGGCGCTCAGCTCGCTGCCATAGCGATTCGCAAAATAATCTCTGCGGAAATAGTCGCCAGCCGGTACAGGACGCCGCGTGACGTCTTGCAGCAGACTGAAGTTGGAGTCGGCCACTACGACGCTGGTTGCATGTTCGGCGGAGAACATCCGCGACCACAAGTTTTTCAAAGGTGGCGGAACGTTGATCCCGGACAAAGGTTCCGGCGATGCTGGCCGGCGGACTGCAAGCAAAAGGCAGGCGACAGCGAGGATGAGGCTGATGGCGGGAAACACATAGCCGGGAATGCGGCGGCTTGCCGTCTGCGCCTCTTGCGGCGTGGAGACTTCCGGCTCCGAAACGGGCGTACAAGCCCGCGGCCTCGGGACGAAAACCAGCGAGTAGGCGCCCTTGGGGATCTCCACAATTTGGGGCTCATCCAGCCCTTCGCCGGCGAAATAGGCTTGCAGCCTTTTTCTCAATTCGTGGATGCTGACCCGAACTATGTTGTCGAGCGAGGTGTCGTACTGGGAGGACCGTCCGAAGACCGCGCTCCCGATCTCCTGCTCCCGCACTTCACATCCGGGAGACTCGAACGTTCGGTTCGCCAGGTACAGGAGGAGCTGCCGCTGCCGTGGAGATTTCCTGAACTGCCGGCTGGCGGCAATTCGTTCCACCAGCTCACGGCCGCCTGCATCCGAAGGCGGGGATACAGAGGTCGACACGATTATCGGAGCCGCTTGTCCTTGAACAATATCTGCCCTTGGTTTCCAATTTAGCCCATTAAAACCGCAGTTTCCATTTTGGACGGCTCCGCGCCGGGGGGGTTGCTTCGCGGCGGCTCTTTGCTGCGCGCCTCTTTGCGGTGCGATCTCCTGCGACCCGGCCTGTAGTATCCTGTTAGAGAACACAGCTTTTTGAGAGCCGGAGGTCCGAATATGGACAGCTTTCCCACCTTGACGTGGATCCGAAAATCAACATTCCTCGCAGGGCTTTTCCTTCTGGCCGGCGCCGGGGCCTGGGCGCAGACAAGTTCGATTGAAGGCACTGTAAAGGGCGAAGACGGCAACGGTCTGAAAGGCGCCACGGTTCACATCACCAGGACGGACATAAAAGGCAACTACAAAGTCAATACCGACAAGAAAGGCCATTATTTTCACGCCGGCCTGCCGCTTGGGACGTATGACGTGAGCGTGGAAGTGAACGGCCAGACCATGGACACGGTCAGAGGCGTAAGGACTAAACTGGGCGATCCCACCGAGGTCGACTTTGACCTGCACAAGATGGCGCAGCAACGCCAGCAGATGCAAAAAGCCGCGGAAACCGGCGAGTTGACCAAGGAGCAGATGCGCGAAATGTCGCCGGAGCAACGCGCGGCGCTTGAGAAGCAGATGAAGGAACGCGCCGCCCAGCTTGCTAAGAATAAAGCCCTCAATGACGCCTATAATGCTGGCCGCGAGGCTCTGAACCAGGCGCAGGCCTTGAAGCCACAGGTGGCGCGAGAGACTGACCCGGCCAAAAAGCAGGAATTGCAGAAAACGCTGGTCGCCCAGTTAAACACCGCCATTCAGAAATTTGATGAGGGCGAAAAGGCCATCGACCCCAACGATCCGAAACAGGCCGCCAACATGAGCGTGATCCAGGGCAACCTGGCGGAGGCGTATGGCGCGCTGGTCGATTCGACAACCGGCCAGGAGCAGCAGGACGCGCTAGCCAAGGCCATGGATGCCTACAATAAGGCGATTGCCTCCAAGCCAGATGACGCCGCGCTGCACAACAACTACGGCCTGATGCTGGCCCGGGCGAAGAAGATTCCGGAGGCGCAGACAGAGCTGGCCAAGGCGGCTCAGATCGATCCCGCGAATGCGGGCAAATATTATTACAACCTGGGCGCTGTGCTGGTCAACAGCGGTCAGTACGACCCGGCGGCTGAGGCGTTTAAGAAGGCCATTGACGCGAATCCGAACTACGCCGATGCTCAATACTGGTACGCGACGGCGCTGTCGTCCAAGATCTCCGCGACGCCGGACGGAAAGGTAGTCGCTCCTCCGGGAATGAAAGAGGCTCTGGAAAAGTATCTTCAGTTGAAGCCGGACGGCCAATTTGCCGAAGCGGCCAAACAACTGTTGGCCACCATTAGCGGACAGATCGAGACGAAGTACGAGAATCCAAACGCTTCGAAAGGAAAGACGAAGAAGCGTTAGAACGGCTTCGCGGATCGCGGCTGGCTATTGAAAGGTGACGGGCGCCTGAGAGCGCCCGTCGTCATTTTATGTTGCGGTTTATCCTGATACTACTCGCGGCCATCCTGCTGATCTCGCTGCTCAGATCGATCATCGGCATTGTAGTGAAGGGCTTCGCCCAGGCGCTCAGCTCAAACGACGGAAACGCAGCCATGCGAGGCGGCGGTCCGCCGGCGAGCGAGTTAAAGAAAGATCCCGTTTGCGGCGCCTATGTGCCGGCGGCGACGTCTGTCAAGAAGATGGTCGGAGGCGGCGTGGTCTACTTCTGTTCCACCACTTGCCGTGACAAATACCAGGGTTAGGGCAACGGCGCTCTCGGCCTGGCCAGCGCACGCGATCCGGCACAATTTACATGAAACTCTCAGAGATTGCAGCGGCGCTTGGATGTGAACTGGTCGGCGACGGCGATATTGAAATTTCGGGCGTCTCCGGCCTGGAGCATGCGGGCCCGTCAGAGCTTACATTTCTCGCAAATCCGAAGTATGCGCCCCGCGTCAAGCATACGCGCGCAGCCGCGATTCTGGTCTCTTCAGCCATTCGGGACGCAAACGTCCGCTGCCTCATTTCGAAGAACCCGTATCTGGACTTTGCGCGCGCTCTGGAGCTGTTCTACACGGCGCCGCGGCCGCTCCCAGGAATTCACCCTCTGGCCGTGATTGCGGGATCGGCGGAAATCGGCGAAAACGCGTCCATCGGGCCGTTTACATATATCGGTGAGAGGGTGCGGATCGGGCGCAACGCGGTTCTGCATCCTCACGTTGTGATCTACGAAGGCGTGCAGATCGGCGATGATTTCTACGCTCATTCGCATGTAACCGTCCGCGAATTCTGCCGGATCGGCCACCGCGTTATTTTGCAGAACGGGGTCGTAATCGGGGGCGACGGATATGGGTTCGCGAAGAAATCGGACGGAACGCACTATAAGATCGTGCAGTCCGGCGTAACGGTTATCGAAGACGACGTGGAAATACAATCACTGACCTCCGTGGATCGCGCCACCGTGGGCGAAACTCGCGTGAAGCGTGGCGCCAAGATAGACAGTCTGGTTCAAATCGGCCACGCTTGCGTGGTGGGCGAGGACAACATCATCTGCGCACAGACGGGCTTGGCCGGGAGCTCGGTGCTCGAGCGCAATGTGTTGCTTGCGGGTCAGGTGGGCGTATCGGGCCATCTCACGATACACGAAGGCGCCGTGGTATACGCCCAGAGCGGCATCGGCGGAGATGTCGCGCCGGGGGCGGTAGTTTCAGGCTCGCCGGCTTTCGATAGCAAGCAATGGCTGCGCGCCGTCACCGCCTTCCCTAAGCTGCCAGAATTATTGAGGATGGTGAGACAATTGGAAAAACGCGTAGAAACGCTCGAGCGCGCTGCTGGGGCGACCTCTGTCGTCAAAGGAGTGGACGCCGCGGAGGAAGACCGGTTGCGCCCTCTGCCCGGTAAAGCAGTTTCCGAGTCGTAACCAAGTGGCATGAACGAGACTACGCCCCCTGATCTGAACCACGAACTGGAAAACCATCTTGCCGGCAACGGCAGCGCGCGCCGTCCTGTGGCTTATCTGAATGAAGCCTTTCTCGAGAGCCCGGACGCACGGCCGCTTCGCATCTTATCTGAGTACTTAGAACCGCTGTCCCACTTTCGGGATGAAGCGATCCAGGACACGATTGTGTTCTTCGGCTCGGCCCGGATTCACGAGATGGGTCCGATGGGGCGCTATTATCGCGACGCCCGCGAGTTGGCGCGGCTGGTAACGGAATGGTCCAAGCAGATCAAGGACACGACCCACCGTTTCGTCGTGTGTTCGGGCGGAGGCCCCGGCATCATGGAAGCGGCTAACCGCGGGGCACAGGATGCAGGCGGCAAGACCATCGGCCTGAACATCGGACTGCCGTTTGAGCAACGTCCAAATCCCTTCATCACGCCGGAACTGTCCTTTGAGTTTCATTACTTCTTCATGCGCAAGTTCTGGTTCGCCTACTTGGCCAAGGCGCTCGTCGTTTTCCCTGGCGGGTTCGGAACGTTGGATGAGTTGAGCGAGATCCTCACGCTCGCGCAGACGCGAAAGCTCGAAAGCAAGATTCTGATCGTGCTGTACGGGCGCGACTACTGGCGCGAGATCCTTAACTTTGACGCCCTGGTCAAATACGGAATGATCGCGCCCGAGGATTTGGAGCTGTTCCGGTATGCGGACACGCCGGCGCAGGCGTTGAGTATTCTGCAAGAGGGGCTGACGCGGCATTATCTGGAGCCGGAAGCGCCGCTTGCAGAGCCGGTAAAGGAGGCGCCGGCGATCGCGAAATCGAGAGTGTAAGGATGGCGGTTCCGCCGGCATTGAAGAGCGCTGTTGCGCGGCTCGGTCGGGTCGAGCGGGCATTTCTCGTTTCTCTCGCGCTGGTGATCGCCTTGACGCCGATTGCGCCGGAATCCGGATGGACGGCGCTGGCGCGGTTCCTGTGTTTCGCCCTGGCAGCGTGGGTTGCGGCCCGCCTGGTCCGCATCGCCTCGCGGCGCGCGATCTGGAGATTGCGCAACCGGCTGATTGTCACCTACCTGTTTATCGCGGTCGTGCCGGTTACTCTGATTGTGACGCTCGCCGCGCTGAGCGGGTGGGCCCTCACCAGCCAAGTAGCGGTTTTCCTGGTCACATCGGAGTTGGACCGTCGAATCAAGAGTCTCGAATCGGCCACCGACAGCCTGGCTCGCGCCGCCGCGTCAGAGCGCTTTGGCATGCTTGGCGCCATGGGCGAGCTGTTCTACAACGAACGATTTCCCGGTCTTCAGATCATTATTCGAAGCCGCTACGGCGTGCTGCATTATCCGCTCAACTCCGAGTTTCCTCCGCCGCCGCCCGGCTGGAACAAGATATCCGGGGTGGTGCGGAAGGACGGCCAGTTCTGGATCTGGTCGCGCTCCGTTGCCGAAGATGGCGACGTAACCGCGATCGCGCCGCTCAACAGCGAGTATCTGGCCAGGCTGGCGCCCGGGCTGGGCGTGGTGCGGTTTCTGTATCTGCAAGACGTCGCCGGGCGCAGGCGGGGGAGATTGAACATCAACATCGATGGCCGCGATCTGGAAATCGCGCCGGAGCCGGAGCGCACAACCGAGGCGCTGCCTCCGCCAGCCGGCGCTTATGATATCCAGGTGCAATGGTCCGCACTGTACCCGGTGGCGATCTGGCAATCGGCGGGGCGGCAGGAGAATGCCCTTCTGGTGGTGCGATCACGGCCTTCGGCGGTCTACTCCACAATTTTCAGCCGCAAGACGGACTGGGTCCAGGGTGCGCTGGTCGTCATTCTCGTTGCGGTCTCGATCGCATTCCTGATCGTCGAACTCATCTCGCTGGTTATCGGAATCACGATGACGCGCACCATCACCCGCGCGGTGCACCATCTGTACGAGGGGACTCAGCGCGTCATGCACGGCGATTTCAGCCACCGGATCGAAGTGTACGGACGCGACCAGCTCGCCGAGCTCAGCAAATCGTTCAACACCATGACCAGCAGACTGGAAGAGCTGATCCAGGTGGCCAAGGAGAAAGAGCGGCTTCAATCCGAGATTGAAATCGCTCGCGAAGTGCAGAGCCAGCTTTACCCCAAGAAGGCGCCTTCGGTGCGATCGCTGCGCATCACGGCCGTCTGCAAGCCGGCGCGAATGGTCTCCGGCGACTACTTCGACTACGAATGCGTGCGGGACGATAAGGTGGCGATTGCGATCGGCGACGTCGCCGGGAAGGGCATTTCTGCGGCTCTACTCATGGCGACGCTCCAGTCAGCGCTCCGTACGGAATTGCGCAGTTCACTGGAGCTGGCCATGGCGGCGGGAAACGGCCAGCGGGTGCAGAACATATCGACTGCCAGACTGGTTTGCCATCTGAATGAGCAACTGCACGCGTATACCTCGCCGGAAAAGTACGCCACCTTCTATCTGGGGCTTTACGATGAGTCGAGCAGCGAATTGCGGTATACGAACGCGGGGCACCTGCCGCCGATTCTGATCCGCAACGGCCAGGCGGTGCGGCTCAATGTAGATGGCACTGTGGTCGGCGCGTTTGCATTCGCGCAATACGACGAAAGCCGGATACTGATGGAGCGCGGCGATCTGCTGGTCTGCTTCACGGATGGAGTGACGGAGCCGGAGAACGAGTACGGGGAGATGTTCGGCGAGGAGCGGCTCATCGAACTCGTGACCAAGAATGCGCACCGGAGCGAGGACCAGATTGTCGAAAGTGTGATTCAAGCGGTGGAGCAGTGGACCGGATCGCCCGAGTTGCAGGACGATATGACTCTGCTGCTTGCGCGCCGACAATAGAACACCGCATGGATCACATCCCGCGCCGCCTGGGGTTCCTGGCGATCGCCATTGCGTTCACGCTTGCAAGCGGAACGCTGGGTTTCGTTGTCATTGAGGGGTATCCGCCGTTTGATGCGTTCTACATGACGTTGACCACGGTGACCACGGTCGGATACAAGGAGCTCCACGATCTCAGCCGCGCAGGTCGCATTTTCAATTCGTTTCTGATCTTCTTCGGCGTGACAACCATATTTTTTGCAGTCGGCCTGGTGACGCAAACGATGGTCGAGCTGGAGCTGCACCAATACTTTGGCAAACGGCGGGTGCGCAAGATGATTCAGAACCTTCGCAATCACTATATTGTCTGTGGATTCGGCCGCGTTGGGCGCGGCGCGGCTGAGGAACTGGCCGCGGCAGGAGCGCCGTTTGTCGTCGTGGACCGGTCCGAAGAGCGCGTGGCGCGCGCGCTGGCCGCCGGCATGACCGCCGTGCGGGCCGACGCGACGCGCGATGAGACGTTGCGGGAGGTTGGGATCGAGCGCGCCCGCGGGTTGATCGCGACGCTGTCGACAGACGCCGACAACCTGTTCGTGATCCTCTCAGCCCGAGCGCTCAATCCCTCGCTCAAGCTGTCGGCGCGAATCGCCGAGGAGGAGGCAGAGCAGAAGATGCGGAGAGCCGGCGCGGACTTTGTTTTCGCGCCGTACAATCTGGTCGGCCACCGTATGGCTCAGGCCATGATGCGGCCGCACGTGGCGCAGTTCATCGATTTCACGACAAAGAACATCGGCCTGGACGTCGGAATTGAGCAGGTCCAGGTCGCCGAACGGAGCGAGTTCGCGTCACGATCGCTCGAACAGCTTCAGTTCCGCCGCGAGCTGGGCGTCATTGTTCTCGCGATCCGGCGCGCGGACGGGAGCATGCACTTCAACCCTCCGGCCGATGCCGTCATCGGAGGCGGCGACTGCCTCATCGTGATGGGCGAGCCGGAAAATTTACGGCGAGTGGAGCGCATGTTGATGCCGGTCCCCAGTTCGTGAGAGCCGCCGCCGCGCAGCGTCCGGGCGGCGAGCCGGCCGGCCTCCGGCGCAGATAGAATGAGAAGCGCTTGGAATCCGCGGACGTGATCATCATCGGGGCCGGAGTCGTCGGCTCCAGCATCGCCTATCACCTCACCGAAGCCGGCTGCCGGAACGTGCTCATCCTTGAGCGCGAAACCTCCCCAGGCAAGGGATCCACGGGCAAGAGCATGGGAGGCGTGCGGGCCCAGTTTGCAACGCCGGTGAATATTCAGATGTCGCTGTATTCAATTCCGTTCTTCCGGGATTTTGAGGAGGCCACCGGGCATCCTTCCGGCTACAGGCCGCAAGGCTATCTCTTCGTCGCCACGCGGCAAAGTCATCTCGAGTATTTACGCGGCAACTACAGCCAGCAAACGGCGCTCGGCTTGAAAACCGTTCAGTTGCTGTCAGCCGGGGAGGTACTTCGCATCGCGCCCGAGCTGCGATCGGACGATATCCTCGGCGGCAGCTTCTGCTGGACGGATGGATTCGTCGACCCAAACAGCGTTATGAGCGGCTTCATGGCGCGCGCTGTCGAGCGCGGCGCGCGGCTCCTGCGGGATACGGAAGCAACCGGCATCGCGATGGATTCTCATGGCGTGGCCGGCGTCAGAACCACGCGCGGATTTATGGCCAGCCGCACCGTGGTGAACGCCGCGGGCGCATGGGCCCGTTTAGTTGCGCAACTGGCCGGGATCGAACTGCCGGTCGAGCCGCTGCGCCGTATGCTGGTTCCGACCCAGCCGTTTGACCGAATCTCGCGCAAATCGCCAATGGTGGTTGACATGGCGACGGGATTCCATTACCGACCCGAGGGCCTCGGCTTGCTCTTGGCGTGGAATGATCCCGACGAGACCCCTGGGTTCAACATGAACTTCGATCCGGCCTTCATTGAAAAAATCCTGACGCGGGGCGTGGACCGCGTGCCGTGTCTTGCCGAGGTGGAGATCAATCCGCGGCGGGCCTGGGCCGGGCTCTATGAGATGACGCCCGATCACCATCCCGTGCTCGGCCGCGTCGACGAAGCGCCCGGGCTCTTTCTGGCCAACGGTTTCAGCGGTCATGGCGTGATGCATTCTCCGGCGACGGGAAGGATTCTCGCCGACCTGATCCTGAAAGGCTCCACCGAGCTGATTGACGCCGGTCAACTCAATCTGCGGCGTTTCGCGGAAAACCGGCTGCTGAAAGAGACAGTGGTGCTGTAACAAATCCGTCCGACGACGGCGCAGGATCTCTCAGCGCCGCGTGATTCGAGTCGCGTCGCCACTTCAGGATTATCTTGGACAATTTGTTGGACAAACGCTCGGACCGGCGCGGCTTTGTCGAGGCAGAGTATAATTTCCAAATTCGTCAAGAGCGAAGGGAGCGCGGTATGCCCACTATCACGCTGACAGATCAGCTTGGCGCGTCGATCGATATCGACCCGGATCCGGCGTCAGCCATCGCCAGGTATTTCAAAGCCGTTCCGAAGCTGCTCGTGCAAGACAAGACCATACGCGACTTGGAGTCGCTGACTCTGGCGGATCCGGGGATCACGTCATTCCGGGTTGGCCTGACGTTCGCCGAACCAGCGCCGATCGGAGCCACGGATATCGATTTGACGATCAATGCGGGCGCATCTGGCAGCCTCGATATTTTTGTCCCCAGCCATGATATGCCGCCCGGGGCGCCCGATTCCCTCTTCCCCTCCGATGATTTCGGCGAGGACGTATCCGTCGAGCCGAACGAGCGCTACGTGTCTGCCGGTTTCACTGCCACGCTGGGCGCTTCCATTGGAGCGCGAGCGTCCGATTTGAGCTTCGGCTTCGGCGCAAGTACGTCGATGTCGGTGGTCAATTATCAGAAATTCAAGGTGACGCCAGAGCCGCTCACGGCGCTCGACGCCATTCGCTGCACGTTATCGAAATTCGAGCTGCCGGGCGACATCGAAGATCTTGAAGCCATGGCGCCCGACAGCATTATCACGCTGTCCGGAACCGGATCGCTCAGGTTTTCAGCGAAGGCGAATCTGGTGGCCGTCTCCAATCCTCTCGCCACGGTTGACCTCGGATCGGCGCTTCCAGAAATCAACCTAGCTCAAGGCAACTCGATTACAGTTGGCGCCGCATTCAAACAAACCGGCGATTACCAGATCCGGGTGCGCAAGGTTGGACTACAGACGGTGCGGCTCGGCTATTTCAAACGCCACGTCTCGGAACTGGATATTTCGGCCAGCGCGCAGGCCGGATTTTCCGTTTCGGTGGAAGGCGAGGATCTCTTCGCGAAAGTAATTTCAGCGATCAGCCCGGACGCCGCCGCCGACCTCAACGAACTCAAAGCCGCCAATATCGATTGGGACACGATGGGCGCAATCCAAGCCACGGTCAAGGCTAGCATCGACCGCTCTCTCGAGATTGCGGTATCCGCGGAGTGGGACAGCATCGGATCGCATAAGGCCGCCTTCCTGTACGAGATTGATCTCAGCGCGCTGAATGCGGAGAGCCGGGCGGCGATTCATAAGGCGCTCGACGGCGATCTGACCGAACTGATCGAACGGGAAGACCATTTGCCCGCCGGCATCCGGATGATCCACAGCATCTACACGAATTTACGCCAGCGCAAGCATATATACAGAATCAACCTGCTCGGAATTTACAATTTCCTGTCCATATCCAAGCTCACGCTGAAAGGGCAGGTTTTATTCGATCCCGCCAGCGGGCAGCTCACGATTGCCGACAGCGCGGCGGCGAGCAAGCTTCAGGCTGGCGTGGTGAACGTGGGTGGGAAGCCCAACCAGGCTGACCCGCAGCAACTGCGTAAAGCGCTGGCCGCATCATTTCTGATTACGGCGACATATCGCGCCGCCGGCTGTGTGATTTCTCCCCCGCAGTTGACGAGCAGCCAGACGTATTTCGAGCTGCACAACTCCACAAATCGGGAGCTGATGCAGGATGAATTGGATCTCGCAGTCGGGTTGGGGCTTCTCACGCCCGCCGAGCAGCAGCGATTGACGCAAGGCATCGGCGATTTTGGACGGACGATTGTTTATGCCCACGCCAGCTACAACGACCAACTGACGCGCGCGTTTTTTGTCGACGAGGGCGGCGCTCCACGCAATCTGTCGGAATTTGAATCCATCGGAAGAAGAGCGATGCAGATCGCCATACATGACGACTCGGTAGACCGTTTCCGGCTCAAACCGCTCCAGGACGATGCGCTCTGGAGAAAAATGAAGGATGTAGGTCAGCCGGGCTTTGCTCGCATGGACGAATTCAGGGGCCTCACCGCGCCGCAGATTGGCGCTATTGTCGCGGATTACTCCGTCATCGTCTGGTGGGCCGGCGCTATGTCGAAAGCGGCGCAAAAGCTCGTGGCGCTGCAGGCTTTTTTCAAAACGAACCCGAAGCCGGACCTCGAAAACAACACCTTTAAGAGGCTGCGCTCTGATCTGGCCGATCACTTGAGGGCCGTGGCGGCCGATACAAAAGACCAGTTTGGCCGTCCTTGGGGCATGATCGTGATGGACATGCTCTCCGGCGGGCGATCTGAGGCATCGGTGATCTACGCCGGCCCGGTAATCAGCCTGACGCGGTCGCGAAAGTCGGTTACCGCGGGCGTCTGAGCCGGCCGAAGGGGGCGCGACGGCAGGCAGCGTCACGGCTGGAGCGCAGGCGCGTCCTTCAAAAGTCCAGCCTCAAGCCGAGACGCCCGACGAGCTACCGCGCCTGGCTGTGTTTAAGGCCTAAGGCTGGCGGCCGGTTGACCCGCAGGCTTCAGAAATCCGGACGAGTCCATCCAGGCATAGAACAAGTCGATCCATCCATCTGTCGGAATGTTTTGCTTCCTCATTCCGAATCCGTGATTCCCCCGGCGGAAAATGTGGAGTTCGGCCGGTTTTCCGGCGCTGTGCCAGGCCATGTACAACCGCGCGCTGGAATTCGGAGAAATAAGCTTGTCGTCATCAGCGATGACGATGAAGAGGGGCGGCGCGTCGTCCGGAACGGGCGTCGCCGTGCGGTAAGCTGGATAGATCGGCGCGGCGAAGTCCGGCCGGCTGTTCGCATCATGCTGCATCACAGGCCCCATCGCGACGCCTCCGCCCGCTGAAAATCCGGCAATGCCGATCCGGTGAGGATCGAGGGACCATTCAGCGGCATGCTGGCGCACATAGCGGATCGCCTGGCGTCCATCTTCTTCGGCAATGGCTATTGCCGCCTTTGTGGCTTCATCATAGGGCGGCGGGTTTTCAGACTTGGTGTCGGCCGCGCTCAGTCTGATTCCAAGATTGCGGAGATAATCGCTCATCGCCGCCTCGTCTTCAGGCGTATGCATCAGACGATATTTCAGAACGAACGCAGTGATTCCATGTTCGACCAGCCAGCGGGCCATGTCTACGCCTTCGTAGTCGACCATCAGGAAACGGAAGGCGCCGCCGGGCGCGATAATTACGGATGCTCCATTCGCCTTTCCCGGCGCCGGCTTGTACATGGTCAGAGTGGGAGTGACGACGTTGCGAACCATCCGGCTGCCGCCACGGTCCCCGGATTGCTCGCGCCACGTCCAGGTTTCGGAACCGGGAGGCGTGGAGGGCCAGATCGCGTACACGCCGGCCGCATCGGAACTCAGCGGTTGAGGCGCTTGCGCCGAAACGCAAGCGGCGGTCGCAAGAACCAGTAAAATCCGCATCGGATTTTTATTATTACTTGCCCCTATCGCTTCGCGCACGGACTGCGAAGGTCGCAGGCGCGTTGACCGCGGCGGCGAACCGCGGATTTAAAAATCAAATCGGTCGATATTGGCGCCATCGAACACAAACGGAGCGCCCAACAGGATCTGCCCGTCCCGAATCTGCACCTTTCCAAGTCGGCCGGCGGCAAACCGGGCATCGGAAGGTTTTAACTTGCCTCGCGCCGCGGCATTCGCCGCGTATACCGTCAAATATCCGAGGTCGTGCGTGTTCCACAGCACCACTGCCTGCACGACGCCTTCGTGCACGTAGGCTTTACACAGGCTCGGCAGCGAGAGTCCCATGACTTTAACATCCGAGCGGCCTGACTGCTTCACCGCCTCGGCCGCGCCGGGCACCGCCGGCGCGGCAATGCCCATGATCAGCTTCACATTCGGGTAGACCTTGAGGATCGTTTGCGTTTTGGCGAATGCTTTGTCGCGATCGTCATCGCAGGGTTCGATTGTGACCAGGTTGAGGCGTGGATGCGCTGTCCTGAGCCGCTCGCGTATATAACGGATCCATTCATTCTGATTGGCTGCCGTGAGCGCACCAGTAATGATTGCAAAATCCCCACTCCCGCCCAGCAGGAGAGCGGCGCGGTCCACCAGCGTGTACCCGATGCCTTGCGGCGTGGCTTGATTAACAAAAAACTCGCGAGCGTCCGGGTCCGCGTCCGCATCCCACGTCAGGACCGGAATGCCGCGGCTCATCGCCTTCCGCAGGACGGTGGAAATGCCGGCGCGGTTTTCTACAGCTACCGCTATCGCGTCCACATGCTTGGTGATCCACGCCTCGACCACCTCGTTCTGCTTGGCGGCGTCAAGTTCAGTCGGTCCATCCCAGATCAGATTCACCCCGAGCTCTCGCGCCGCCTCTTCGGCGCCTTTCCGGCAGCTCACGAAATACGGGTCGCCTTTCGCTTTGGGCATCATTCCGATCGTTACTGAAGTTGGCGAGCCGGCGTGGGGCGCGATCTCCCG
>Ga0209581_1002079_pt1 | contig 20520 bp, 19 predicted proteins | sample Coa_R2_FD_187160 | JGI IMG/M metagenome (GOLD analysis project Ga0209581, IMG submission 187160) | Surface soil microbial communities from Centralia Pennsylvania, which are recovering from an underground coalmine fire - Coalmine... | ecosystem: Environmental > Terrestrial > Soil > Unclassified ...
GAAACAATACTTGTAGATAAAATGCTCCGAGGCGATCGCGTGGCGCTTGCGCGGCTTATGACTATTATTGAAAGCCGCCACGGATCGGTTCCCGAAATACTCAGGCGGATAAACTCAAAAACAGGACGGGCATACATAATTGGCGTTACCGGCCCTCCGGGAGCAGGAAAAAGCACTCTAGTGAACGAGGTAATTCAATCCCTTCGGACAAGAGATAAAAAAGTAGGGGTAATCGCTATTGACCCGTCAAGCCCGTTTACGGGAGGAGCAGTGCTTGGAGACAGAATCCGAATGCAGAACCACACACTCGACGAGGGTGTATTCATAAGAAGCCTGGGAAGCAGAGGAAGTCATGGGGGATTATCAAGGGCTACAAAAGAAATAATGAAGCTCTACGATGCATTTGGCATGAACTATATAATTATAGAAACTGTAGGTGTGGGACAGACAGAGCTTGACATCATAAAGCTTGCAGATACCGTGCTCGTTGTGCTTGTCCCGGAAGCGGGCGATTCAGTTCAGACTATGAAGGCAGGGCTTATGGAAATCGGGGATGTTTTTATCGTGAATAAAGCCGACAGAGAAGGAGCGGACAGGCTCTCAAGAGAGATTGAATATATGCTCTCTCTAAAACCGAGAGAGGATAGATGGAAAATCCCGGTCGTCCTTACACAGGCGCACGAGGGCGGAGGAATAGAGGATGTGGTAAAAGCGATTGAGAATCATGAGGCATTCCAGGCTGAGAGCAGCCTGCTTAGGGAGAAAAGAGAAAAAAGACGAGAAGAGGAGTTCTCGCAGATTATACTGGAAATCATAGAGCGCAAGATTTCTGAAAAACTAAAAGGCGGCGAAATGAAGAGAATTTTAACCCTCGTCAAAAATGGAGAAATAGATCCATACGAAGGGGCAGATTTAGTGATCTCAAAAATACTCTAATGACCTCCAAATATTAATCGAGGGTATATTATGGAATTTTTTATATTGGCTTTAACCCTTCTATCTATCTTTTTGGTCGCCAATTTTTCCATACCCGAAGATGACAGTAATGTTTATGCACAGAGGCGATGGGAGATGGTCGAGACACAGATTATCTCGCGCGGGATACGGGATTCAAGACTCATTCGTGCAATGCTCAAGATACCAAGACATAAGTTTGTTCCCGAAAATTTAAGAGACATTGCCTATGGCGATAATCCTCTTCCGATAGGAATAGAGCAGACAATATCTCAGCCTTACATTGTCGCCCTTATGACAGAACTCTTGAGGCTAAATAGCGGAGAAAAGGTGCTTGAAGTCGGCACAGGCTCCGGCTATCAAACGGCGATACTCGCCGAGATGGGATGCGAGGTCTACACAATAGAAATACTTGAGCCTCTTTCAGAGAAGGCGCAGCAGGTTCTAAAATCCCTGGGCTATGAGTATATACATTACAAAATCGGCGACGGGTATAGGGGCTGGACCCAATTCGCGCCATTTGATGCAATAATCGTCACAGCCGCCCCAGACCACATGCCTCAGCCGCTCATTGAACAGCTCAAGACAAATGGCAGAATGATAATCCCAGTTGGAGTACAATATCAGGAGCTCCTCCTTATAAAAAAAACCGATAAGGGCACGGACATGAAGACCGTAACCCCTGTTCGATTCGTCCCGATGACAGGAGAAGCACAGAAATCAAAAATTAGAGAGAATTAGCAAGGGCAATCCCCCCACAATCTAAAGGTCCAATCTTACTACATCGCCCCTTTCTATCTGCCTCGCACTTTCGATAATAATCCCTGTGGCCGCCTCTTTTTGAACATTAAGCACGACGAGTTTTCCAAGTAAGGCACCGGGGATAACCACCTCTCCTCCGGCATCCGGATCAAAAGCCCTGCGAGGGAGTTTGTAGATTGAGAATGTATTTCCAGGGACTATCCCCTCCTCCTGACCTACGTCAATGTAGACAATGTCTCCCCTGCCGCTTAGTTCTATGTTATTAAGAGTAGCAACTACGTACCCATGAGTCTCTTGAACCCCCTTTTTAAGCACCACCTCTTTTACAAAAGGCTCAAGGGGTCTAATCCTCGCTCCGCGCGTTATCTCCCTATATGAATACGTGATTTTCGCGGATGACATTTTCTTTCCTAAAACTTCTAATATCTCAATCTCTCCAAGAATAGCCACCTTATATCCGACTCTCCTTCCGGTTAAAGGATGAAGTACGGGTTTTGATGAACGGAATATGGTAAATTTGTCTCCCGGCTGAACACCATCATCTGAGCCAACGTTTGCATAAACTATGTCGCCTTTGCCAAGGAGGATCTTAGGCGGCTCAGAGCTAATAATGGTGCCCATATGCTCCCATTCATCCGGCAGTATAAAACCTTCGCCACCCGCGCGGGAATAGAAAAATACAGGAGGCGGAGGTTCGATTGCTTTCACAGTTTTTACCTTAACTTCAGGGCTAATTTTGACCACCGGGAGCGTAGGAACTTTAGGTGGAGCAGGCTTTAGAGAGAGCACATCGCCAGGATATATAAGGTTGGGATTATCAATGTATGGATTCAACTCCCAAAGACGGGGCCAGAGAAGGGGGTTATTAAAAAACCTTTTTGATACCTTTGAGAGTGAATCTCCAGGACGAATTACGTAGATAGTGACGCCACCTTTAGGCTCTGGAAGTTCCTGAGCTAAAGCCATACCGCCTAAGAAAACTACCACCAGAATTAACTTTAGGCGCATCCTTTTAATACCTCCTTTAAGTTTATCTCTAAGGGCCTCCAATTTAGACTCTCCGCTTTCATACTTAACAGAAATTTACACCCTTTTGAAACAATTAAAAAGAGGTCCATAATTTTTTGAAGGCTTAATCAAGACCTGTTATCTCTCAATAAATGAAAACCATCCCGGGTTCCTCACATTCCTTGCCTACTCTTTACATGTTTAGTAAACTCAATTAGCCCTTCCAATCTTTCATATACTTAACTTATAGTCTATAATTAACCCATACAGCACTCGAAATTCACAAGCGCTCAAGATAGATAAAATATGGAAAGCCTCATTCTTATAAACGTGACCTTCAATGAAACCAGGGTTGCCGTTATAGAGAACGGATCACTTGCCGAGTTGTATGTGGAAAGAAAATCACAGCCTCGAACGGTCGGCAATATTTATAAGGGAAAGGTTGGAAAGGTTATTCCTGGGATGCAGGCGGCCTTCATTGATCTTGGGCTTGAAAGGTCGGGGTTTATCTCCGTAGAAGATGTACACGAGGACTCGTTCCTTGAATTCTTTCTCGAAGAAGACGAAATACAGGCGCAAAGAAAAAAGGCCAGGTACCTGATTCAGGATATGCTTCGAGAGGGACAGGAGGTTCTAGTGCAGGTTTTAAAGGAGTCCGCCGGTGGAAAGGGTGCCAAGCTCTCCTCGCATATTGCTCTCCCCGGAAAATATCTCGTATTTCTTGGCACCGCCGACTTTGTAGGAATATCAAGAAGGATAGAGAACGAAGAGGAAAGAAAAAGGCTGAGCGATCTTATAAGAAGCTGTAAACCCAAGGGAGTTGGTTTTATCGCCAGAACGGCAAGCGCGGGGCGAACGGAAGACGAGATAAGACAGGATATGGAGTACTTAATCACGATTTGGGAGGAGATCAAAAAGAGGTCGGATGAACAAAAGGCCCCGGTGCTTCTTTACGAAGAGCCGAGCCTTCATATAAGGGTAGTAAGAGACCTAATTACAAGCGATGTAAAAGGGATAATTGCAGACTCAGAGGACGTTTATAAGGAGATTTCGAGTTATTTTATATCGCGCTTTCCAGAACTGGGCACCAATATTGAGCTGTACCGGGATCAGACCCCTCTCTTTGTTCAATTTGAAATAGAGCCTGAGATAAAGAAGATTTTTGAGAAAAAGGTTTGGCTTAAATCAGGTGGACACCTTATTATAGAAGAGGCCGAAGCCTTAACTGTAATAGATATAAATACTGGGAGATACTTGAGCGGCAACACTCAGGAAGAGACTATTTTCAAGATTAATATGGAAGCGGCCTCTGAGGCAGCGCGCCAGATACGGCTTAGAAACCTCGTCGGAATAATTGTTATAGATTTCATTGACCTCAAGAACCGTTCAAAAAGAGAAGAGATTTTTCAAACCTTCATTGAAGCCCTGAGAAGAGATAAAGCCCGCTCTGCGATACTTGAGATGTCCTCTTTTGGGGTCGTTCAGATGACCCGCCAGAGGATAAGAGAAAGCCTTCTTAAATCCCTCTCTGAGCCATGTGGCCGCTGTGGCTCAGTCGGATACGTAAAATCCAAAGAGACTGCCTCTTACGAGATTATAAGGGAGATAAAAAGCCGTATCGCAAGACCTCTTGTGAGAAAAATCCTGGTGCGTTCAAACCCGGAAGTTATAGAAACTCTGAGCAAGATCGAGTCGGAGGGTCTCAAGCAACTTGGGACAGAGCGTGGAGTAGAAATCCTCTTTGAGTCTAAGGAGACCCCTGATTTTGAGGGTTTTGATATAAAGGCCGAATAGCTTGACACGGATTACTTTCTGGCTTAACGTTTATTATAAAGACTGATCTTTTATTAAATTTTTAAAAACCTAAATGTGTTTCTATAAATTAGAAAAAATGAGAACAAAAAGGGGGTGAGATAGAATAAATGGCAGAAGTAATGGTTGGGAAAAATGAAACCCTTGATAACGCCCTTAGAAGATTCAAACGGCTCGTTGAAAAGGAGGGAATCATCTCGGAGCTAAGAAAGAGGGATCACTATGAAAAGCCGAGCGACAAGAAGAAAAAAAGAGCGCGCGCGGCAAGGCTTCGACTTCTAAAGAAGGTTTCCAGAAAAGAGTAGATGCAATATATGAGCAAAACACTCTTCAGGATATTTTTGGTTTCTCTGCTAATTGTCTTCTCATGCAGCAGATCAGAAGACAAGGGCGGAGAAACCAAAATCTCTCAAACCCCTTCCTCACAGGCCATACCAAATGGAGAGCCTAAAGTTCAAAAAAATATGGAGGGGGAGGCATCCAACACCTCTCAATCGCTCACCCGTGCGGGGAAAAATCATCCTCCGGAGATTACATCAATCAATATTGCTTATGTTTCGGATAGCAACCCAAGGGGAGGATTAAGGGCCATTGCAAAGGGAAGGGATTTGGATGGAGACGAGATTAGTTTCAGATACCAGTGGAAGAGAAACGGAGAGAAAATCACAGGGGCAGTTGGTGAGGTCCTGGAGTGGCAGGACGATTTTAAGAAAGGAGATAAAATCTCGGTAGAAGTGATTCCGTATGATGGGAAAGATGAGGGAATCTGGAGGGTAGAAGGAGAATTTACGATTCCAAATTCTCCTCCAAGAATAATCTCGGAACCTGAGGCGAAAATGGAAGGAGGGAAATTTAGGTACGCCGTAAAGGCCGAGGACCCCGATGGGGACCCGATTGAATTTACCCTGAAAGAGGCACCCAAAGGAATGTCAATAGACCCTAAAACGGGTCTTATCACTTGGGATTTCGATGAGAAAGACGCCGGAGAATATAAGGTTGAAGTAATAGCCTCCGACCCTGAAGGGGCTAAGTCCTCTCAAATTCTTACATTAACGGTTCCAAAAACCAAGTAGTATTTCAAAATCTTAACCCTACCCTCTTTGTCTCTATCAGCTATCATTTTAGCTATGGTGTCCATCGCAAGGCGCAACCTATTCTATGATAAAACCAGGCTCGCCATTACGCTTGTGGGAATAATGTTTGCGGTGGTCCTTATGACCGCTCAGATTGGAGCATATCTTGGATTTGTAAGTAACGCCTCGCAGATTATTGACCATTCTCCTGCAGACATCTGGATTACATCCAAGAATGTGGTGAACTTCGACTCGGCAAAACCATTTTCAGAAAATAAGATAGACAAGGTAAGAGAAGTCAACGGGGTGCTCTGGGTTGAAAAACTCGCTCAAACCTGGGGGCTTATGAAACTCAGAAACGGCGCTACAGAATCTGTACAGATAATTGGGTTTAATCCAGAAACCGGCGTCGGCGGCCCCTGGAAAATGAAAGAGGGAAATATAAAAGACGTAAAGGTCGGAAATTCGGTTATAGTTGACGAGTCATCATTGAGAAGGCTGAAAGTTAATATAGGCGACAAGGTGGAGATATTTGACAAGCAGACCGAGGTCGTTGGAATAAGCGAGGGCGTGAAATCATTTACGACATATCCCATAGCCTTCACCTCTTACAAAACCGCAAAAAACTATTCGCGAATAATGAGAAACGATCAAACCACCTTTGTCCTGGTAAAACTCGAGCCGGGTGTGAATGTTAATTCAGTCGTGGAAAAGCTGAGAGGGACAATGAGTGGTGTTGACGTTTATACAAAAAAGGAATTTAGCGAAAAAACAAGAAGGTACTGGAGGGTTCAGACAGGAATAGGGATTGGAATCGGAGTCACAGTGCTCCTTGGATTCATAGTGGGAACCGTAATTGTCGGACAAACTATATATTCATCCACTATGGAACACCTGCGCGAATTCGGAACGCTCAAAGCGATTGGAGCCACAAACACGGACATTTACAAAATTATCTTTCAGCAGGCGCTCATCAATGCGTGTATCGGATATGGACTCGGTTTTGGGTTTACTCTCCTTACAAGGAGCTTGTATGAACGCCTCGGCGTGGTTCTGGTTTTGACCCCTCAGCTTATAGTGGAAATGTTTTTCACAACCGTGTTTATGTGCCTCCTTTCTTCATTCATCTCGATTCAGAAGGCAGCAAAGGTTGACCCGGTGATTGTGTTTAGGGCTTAATGGATACTTGGTGCTATATGCTAGGTAAAATCAACGTCAATTCGATTACCTGGCATATAGAAGCTTATCGTTGCGAGGAACTTTAGTTCCGAAGCAATCTTAGTAGGTATTGAGATTGCTTCGCTGCGCTCGCAATGACACCTCGATATGAATAGAATATGAAACAGATAGAGGTAATTGACGTACACAAGATTTACGAAGAAGGCTCAGTGAAGGTTCATGCCGTAAGGGGGGTGAATTTATCCGTAAATACAGGAGAATTGGCTCTCCTCATGGGACCTTCGGGAAGCGGAAAGACAACGCTTCTATCGGTGATGGGATGCATATTGAAGCCAACAAAGGGGCACGTGCGGATTATGGGAGAAGAGATATGTGACTGGAATGAAAACAGGCTTCCCCTGACAAGAAGAAAACATATAGGGTTTATATTCCAACACTTTAACCTCCTGAGCGCCCTTACAGCCCTTGAGAATGTAGAGGTCTCTTTAAACCTCAAGGGGATAAAAGGCAGAGAGGCAAAGGAGGAGGCGCGGAGATTACTTGAGCAGGTTGGATTGGGAGACAGATGCGATTTTCTGCCAAGGGATATGAGCGGGGGAGAGAAGCAGAGGGTTTCGATCGCAAGGGCGCTTGCCGGGAATCCCCAGATTATACTAGCAGACGAGCCTACTGGCAATCTTGATTCCCAAAACGGGCGAATGGTAATCGAGCTTCTCAAAAGCCTTGCTGATAGGGAGAATAAGTCTGTGGTAATTGTCACACACGACAATAGAATCACAGACCTTGCCGATAAGATTTATCAGATGCAAGACGGCGTTGTTGAGAATGGATATATTCCGTAGGGCGACAAGATTCACCCCTACAATCAAGCTTTAACAGGCTCTTCTAGTTTTCTCTCCTGGACTCTGATCTGGACAAGCTTTAAAACTCCCACAACTACTAATCCAAGGGACATAAGCTGAGCCAAAGAGATTCCTGGGATAAAACTCGGCGTCGTATGCCTTATAAACTCTACAAGGAATCTCTCCACACCAGTCAGTATTAAAACCATTGATGAAAGCCAGCCAACAGGCATATTTTTTTTACGAACCCTCCATATATAGATAAATATCCCCAGCGTCAGGAGCATTTCATAGATTTGAGTTGGATGCACCCTTTGATTTGTCGGGGGAGAACCTATTGGAAAAGCCATAGCCCATGGAAGATTGGAAGGAGTTCCGTAGTCGTCGCCCACAAGAAAGCAGCCAATCCTTGCAATCGCATAAGTGATGACAATTGGTGCCATCGCGTCGGTAGCGAGCCAAAAGTTTACCCTCTTTATCCTCATAACAACAAAAAAAAGCAGAGTCGCGCCCACAAAACCACCTAAGTATGTAAGCCCCGACGAGAGGTATCTTACAGGGTCAGATATGAATTGTGAGAGCGTTACATTTTCTAAAAGAAAGAGAATCTTCGCTCCTATAAGGCCTCCGATTATACTCGCGACAAATGCCATATCGAGAAGGTCTGCTCCTAAGTCCCTTCTTTTAAACTCGCTCTCGCACAGTTTATAGGCAACAAGGAAACCAATAATCATCATTACCGTATATGAAGAGATTGAAAAATTACCTATATTAATTGTTGGATACATTTATATACGGCTCCCGGGTTGGAATTATTTTCTTTGAAGAAGGCTAGAGAGTCTCATCCCTGCATCCGCCCTCTTTGAGAATCTTTTCTATCTCGTATCCCGCCGCAATGGTCGCCGTGCGGGCAATTAGTTGATACGCAAGATGGAAAAATTTTTCGCATTCTCCCTTTTCACAGGCATCTTCCTTCTGAAAGGACAGGCATGAAAATTCCATTCCCTTTGTATTTAAATTGTCAAATTCGCTCTTTCCCTTGTTTAGCCTGAGAAAACCGCCCGCCGTTTTTGCTTTAACGAGATAAACCACAGGCTCTCCTACGGCTTCAGACCCCAATTTCAATGAGGTCGGTATCCCTTCTTGAATCACCACATCCCTTACTGGCTTCCCCCCTTTTGAGACCCTCATCTGCTTTCTTCCTTCGGCGTTAAGTGTTCTTATATAATCTGCCCCGAATACGCTTATTACGGCCATTCCATAAGTACCTGAGTTGCTCTTTACGAAAAGAAACGGATTTTCTCGTATGCCCCTCTTTGCATATTCGTCTCTCAGTTCATTGAGAACCGAGTCAGCAGACCGAGCTACCTTTTCACGATCTCCGGGGTCGTCAAAATCTACGCCGCTTTGAGAGACCGTTTTTATGGAGATTATCCAGGGGTCAATCCCGATTATCCCCGCAACCTCGCGAGCGAGTTTGTTGTAGAAATCAAAGTGAATGTTTTTTCTTCTCGTATGCCAGCCGATTTCGACCGGAGGCTCGACAGGCTGTCGAATATCTCTCAGTACCTTGGGACACTTTGATGAAAAATCATTATTTATCAAAATAAGGTCTGGAATAAAATCCGAAATGAAAACCGTGTTGCCGTCTCTTTTTAATCTGAAAGCCTTGACCTCTTCTCCGGCTACAGTTTTAAATCTCACTTCATCCTCATAAAGCTCGTCGCTTACTAGTCCAACCTCAACTGAAAAATCCACGCTCTCAAGAATAGATTTGATTACGTATATATTCTCCCAGTAATAAGGGTTCCTTGTGTGAAGCTCGGGGATTATGAGAATCCTTTTCGCCGCCGGATAGCTCTGAGTAAAGTATTCTTTAAAAAGTTTGGCCGTACGCTCTCTAAAGACCGGACAGAGGTTATTGAACCCGGCGGGGAATATGTTTGTATCAACGGGAGTGATCTTATGGTGAGAAATCCTGAGATCAACCGACGTATAGAGCGGAACATTCACTTTCCGGCACTGTTCGTCTATCCAGCTCTCAATCTCCCCCGATTTTTCCTCAATCTTTCGATTTATTTCGTCAATAAACTTCATAACGGTCTATTTACAGTAACCAGGGATTAATTCCAATCCCCAATTCTTAAATTATCCTTTTATAACATAAGTCCCGGCAAATTTGTCATGCCAGGCCTGATTCTTTGAATCAAAAATGGCCCAGATAAACCCCATAAATATGAAAAATGCGGATACATAATACCCAAGCCACCTTACGAAAGCCTCCCAGAGCCTCATTGATTCTCCATCGTCTCTTATTATCCTGATTCCCAAGATCATCTTTCCTATGGTTTTCCCCGTAAGCCCCTCAAGAAAAACAAAATAAGTAGAGCCCAAGAAAAGCAGAACAACGTATATTGGAATTAACACATCCATAATTCTCCCTCGGTCAACACTAAAACCAGCGCCGATGAAGAAAAGGCCAAATCCAAGTGTAAGCGTCGCACTTCCAAAAACAAGTATGAGATCAATGATAAACGCCTTAGCCCTCGAACCAATTCCAGCAAAATCAAAAGAAGTCATCCCTTCTTCCTGTTGAGATTCCGCAGATGAAAGCCTATAAGGCAAGAAATCGGAAGGGGTGGACAAATTCAGGGCTTTATTTTCTTCATCTTTAACCGATGCAAATGCCTCGGTTGAGATTGATCGAATGTGAGGGTCATTCCAAATCCCCGACCGAGTCTCTATGTGAGATAAATCAGGTGTAGGCAATACAGCGACAGATACAGGTTTTTCTATTACGCTTTCATTCACCTCCGCGCCCTTTTGCTTTCCCGCCTCGGTGATGGATTCATAAATAGCCTTAGACATCGGGTTTGGTTCAAGCGGATTCCCACATCTTTTACACGCGCTCAAGTAATCAAAACTGTTAAATCCACAGTTGGGGCACTTCATTGTCTTTTAAAGATAGCACAACACAGATGGAATCACAATTAAAATCTAACTGGAGATTAACACTTGAGGTAAGGAGAGGGGTATAAAAGAAGACCTCCTTAGTGTCTAACATTATTAGATAAATAAACACAAGGAGGTCTGTGATGAAAATACCCAAAAGAATTATCCACAAAATTTCCCGAATTATCAAGGATACATCAGCCCCATATTCACAAGCCCTGCCTGACACACAAAGACACCTGCTCCCACAGCTTTTATTCGGACTCTTAGCAGCCGGTTCTGCTTACGCCTCAGATGTAGCGAGAAAAATGGAAGGAACCTCTATAGGAGCCAAAGAGATGAAGGTACTGAGGTTTGCGCATCATCCCAAGTTGTCATACGATCAGCTACTTGAGGCTCATATAAAACGGCTCTCAAGACTCATAGGGGATGAAGACAATAAAGATCAACATTTGCGAATTTATGGAGACATCTCAGAGTTAGTGAAGCCCTGGGCAAAGGGCATGGATGCGATAGACACAGTAAGAGACGGCTCAGACCTACAGGAGAAGAAAAAGTCTGGGTATTGGCTAAACGAGGTGTATTTAAGCCCAAAGGGGGGCAGGATAATACCTGTTGTGTCAACCCTTTTCCACAAAAGACAAAGGGTTTAAGAGCCAGACTGCTGTGATACTCGATGGGATAGAGGCGGCTTACAGAAGCTCTGGAAATAGAGGGGTTTGGATAGCCGATAGAGGGTATGACAACAAAAAAGTACTGGACTGTGTGCTTGATCACGAAAGAGGGTTTGTCATAGGAGTCAGGATTGATCCGAAGGTATCAAGACAGATAAGGGATGAAAGAGGTAAGAAGAAACGGCTAAGCACAGTGGCTTGGAATACAAGGATGAAATACAACCTGAGCGACTACGGTGGGAGGGGAAAGATAAGGTTTGGGTTTAGTTCTCCAATAACTCTGCCCCATAGAGATGAGCCGCTAACAGTGGTGGTCTATATCCATATGAGGGCGGATCAAAACCACCAGGAGCCTGTAGCGGTGCTGACGAACATGAAAGTAGAAACCGCAGATGATGCAGCACAGGTAGTAGAGCACTACATCAGCAGATGGAGTGGATGTGAAGACCCCATAAGGTTCCTCAAGCAGACATTTAGAATGGAGAAGTTCTTGATAGATGGAATATCTGCAATACGAGCTTGGTTCTTCGGGATCTGGGGTAGTGATAAGGAGGGAGGGAAGTTAGGGAACCACTTTATTTCTGTGGCATTTAGTATTTTGTTCGAGATTGAGAGTTGGGGAAAAATACTGCAGTGGATGGTAAAGCTAAGCCAACCTTTTGGCAAAAATGTAAAGTTCAAATACTATCGTATCATTCGAGGATTAAAAGAACTTTTCTACTTTCTCCTTCTTTCTCATCTCCCTCTTCCTCGCTCCCCTTAATCTGTTAATCTCCAGAAATCTAACCCTTGACAGAACAAAATCCACATGATACCTACTTAAAACCCTTAGTCACAACAAAGGAAATTAACCACGAATAAGCACGAAGATTTAAAGTAGTCAAGTCATGCTATTAAAAAGGAGATGAGAGATTGAAGGAAAAAAGAGAAAAGTATCTACATACCCCTGTGCTTCAGCCATCCGTGAGGAAGATAAAGAGCATAGGTGACTACGTTCATGCCTTTTCCAATATGTCTTTTCAGGCAAGAGCGCTTGGTGAAGGAGCAAAGACTCTTTTCGACATGGTCAATGCCTCCGATTGCTTAAAAACCCTCACTATAGCCGGAGCTCCCGTGCCCGGAGGACTTCAGGGCGTAATATGCGACTTAATTGAACTCAGATTTATAGACGTTATCGTCACTACAGGCTCTCAGATTGCGCATGATCTGGTAGAGGCTCTGGGATTCAGCCATCATAAGGGCCATCACACGATGGACGATTTAGAGCTTAGGGATTTGAGAATTGACAGGATGTACGATGCCCTTCTAGACGAGACAAAGCTAAATGAGGTAGACCTTATACTAAACAGGCTCTGGGAAAAACTAGAAAAGAGGACTTTTTCCACGCCTGAGCTTTTCATGGAGGTTGCAAAATACATTACAGAAACAGGAATCCATAAAGGACAGAGCTTTCTTGTAAGCGCAGTGAGAAACGGCGTCCCTATATTCTCTCCTACGATTCATGATAGCGAAATTGGAATTTCACTTACGACATTCAACAAGAAAAACCCCAAAAGAAGAATCATCGTTGATCTACTCCTTGATAACGAAAAATACATAGAGATCTTCTCCGACCCTAAATATAGGAAACACGGTGTCCTCATTCTGGGCGGTGGCGTTCCGCGAAACTGGACACAGCAGGTAACGCCCATGGTTGAATTTATAAAGCATGGGGTTCAAATCTTAGAAGATAGGGAAATTGGCTATGACTACGGCGTTCTGGTTACAACAGACCAGCCTCAGTTCGGTGGTTTGAGCGGAAGCACGCTTGATGAAGCCATATCGTGGAACAAATACGCACCTCAAGCAAGGTTCGCCACAGTTCATTGCGATATGACCATCGCCCTGCCCCTTATGGTTGGAGCCGTAAAGGAATGGATGGGGATTTAATGATTGTAGGGGCGATTCACAAATCGCCCCTACCAAAGATAGAACAGATTTAGAAGATACCTTACGGTCTAAAGATTTCCGGCAAGGCTCGAATCAATAGCGGCCTTTAAACCTTCATAATTAGCACCTTGAACGGCAAGCCCGTTTACAAAAAACGAAGGCGTTGAGTTCACACCAACTGATACCCCTTCTTTCATCTCATTCTGGACTTTAGCAGCCGCATCGGGAGAACTAAGGCAGGAGTTGAATTTATTTGTATCCAGCCCTATATCCTTTGCAAAGCCCTTAAGCTGATCGGTTGATTTTTCAACCGTGATCTCTTTCTGTTTGCTAAACACCAAGTCATGAAATTTCCAGAACTTGTCATTCCCCTGCTGGTAGGCACATACTCCAGCAATCGCTGCACTTTTGGCCCAGGGATGAATCTGTTCGAGCGGGAACTGCTTGTATACAAGCTTCACCTTGCCGTTATACTCCTTTAGAAGCCGAGGAAGAACGGTGGTGCTGGCAGACTGACAGAAAGGACATTCAAAATCCGAATATTCGACTATCGTGACTTTTGCATCCTTATTCCCCTCTACAGGCACATCCTTAAGGGAAATCTTTTTCATTGTTTCCTCAAGCGGATTGACCTTTGAGTCAACCAGTTCTCCCAAAACTATATATTTCCCATCTTTAGTCATGAGTATAGGAACTGATTGGCGCCCCAAAGGAATTGTCCCTTTCTTAAGTCCCGATACACCAGTGTCCTCAAATTTTTGAGTGTCTATTGGCTCTCCAAAAACTAAATACCTCCCATCATTACTGATGAGAAACGGAACCTCTCCTGAACCCTTGGAGGATTGAACCACAAAAGTACCCTTCTTGAACCCTTCGAGAGAGGTTTTTTCGTATCCCTTTACTTCAATCTTTGTATCTGCAGGAAGACGCGCTCCCAGTGTCCTTTTAAGAAGGAGTTGAAGCCTCTTTACATCATCAGCCGATATGTTCTCGGCAAACACCTGAACCCCAACCACAAAAAAGGATAAAACCAATACAGCTATCCAAAAATACTTAAATCTCATCTTTATTTTTCCCTCCATAACTAATTTTATGTGCGTAAATATACCACTATCCACCTGGAAAGCAAACGAAGAACCATACAGCAATCCATTAAACGCTACGGTAGTATCATAGTGTTTGGTGAGCATGGGTTTTCTTGATAAGAAGCCCTATTTAGTTGTATAATAGTCGCATGAATATAGTGGGCTTATTATTTGTCTTGCTTCTTCTTACGATAGTAATTCTAACAAGGGACGATGTATTTGGAGAGAAGGCAGACACTCTCAAGTCATTAATTAAGGGGCTTACCACAAGGAAAACTCAGATATTGAGAAACAAACCATTTATCGCTGCGGTACTTTCAATTCTCATTGGCATGACCGCCAGGACAAATCTATTTGATAGAGTTGAACTCTTTAAATCCATTGGGCTTTCTCCGGATAAAAAGATAGTAATTACTCAGAAACACATGAACGTGACAGACGAGAGCGGGCATTTTCTCTTCGGGGTTATTATCGGATATGCATTTGATAGCTGGGCTGCCGCGTTCGGCATAGGGTGTATGAAAGAGATAAGTGATTTTGTTGACCATTACTACCATCACAGTGTAGATCGGCCCCAGATAATCCACGACGGAATCGTGGATCCGCTATACTGGATGCTCGGGGGGATTGTTGGGCATTTTTCCATTGAAAGGGTTCACATCTTTTTCAGCAGGAAAAAGAGAATAACCGATCGGATTGAGAAGGATAAGAAAGAATTAGGGGTACTGTAGGCTTAGCTCACTTTTTCAGCATCTTTTAGATATTCCCATTCCATACAAACCCTACGATAAATTTTACCCTTTTTAAACTTGCAAAATACAGCCGCATATTGGTCCCGCTCAGATTCCATTTATGAGATTGGTTATAGTGAAGCTTTGATGTTGTATTATCTAAAGAGTGTTTTAAATCAATATAAATATAGATAGGGATGGTCAAGTATCGGCAATGAGAAACGTTAAAGGTAGAACATCTGTAAACGTATTTCTAATTGACCTCGCTTTCCTGCTTTTCTCTATAATAGCAGCGGGGAATGTCGAGGGGCGGGAAGCGCCTATATTCGACCCACAGGATATCTTTCATCCCGTCGTATCTAAAAATGGAATGGTCTCAACAGAGGAGCACTTTGCGACTGAGGCTGGTCTCCAGATTCTCAAAGAGGGTGGAAACGCAGTTGATGCCGCCGTGACAATCGCGTTCACGCTTGCGGTCACCCTTCCCCGAGCGGGCAATATCGGGGGAGGTGGGTTTATGATAATACATCTGGCAAGATCAAATAGAACAATCGCCATTGATTACCGTGAGAAGGCTCCTAAGAGAGCGACTCGCGATATGTTTCTGGATAAGAGCGGCAATGTTGATGCAGAAAAATCCACACACAGCTATCTGGCCGTAGGAGTTCCGGGTACAGTGGCAGGTCTTACAACGGCACTCAAAAAATACGGAACGATTTCTCTCGAAAGGGCGTTGCAGCCCGCGATTAAACTTGCAGAAGATGGGTTTCCCATAAACCAAGAGTTGCAAGGTTCCCTTATCGAATCGCAAGAGTGGATGAAATCCTCTCCTGACAGCATGACGATATTTTTTAAGAAAGGCTACGTTCCTTATGATGTCGGTGAAATACTCGTGCAAAAGGATTTGGCATGGAGCTTAAAACAGATTGCTAAATATGGGGCGTATGCATTTTACAAGGGAGAGATAGCGGACATGATTGTCGCCGCTATGAGGGCCAATGGTGGACTGATCTCAAAAAAGGACCTCGCGGCGTACAAGGCAGTCATACGCAAACCCATTCACGGCACATACAGGGGATACGATATTTACTCAATGCCCCCTCCGAGTTCAGGCGGGGTGATTTTGGTGGAGATATTGAACCTGTTAGAGCCATTTCCAATTAGCACTCTCGGACATAACACTGCGCAAACGATCCACCTAATGGCTGAAGGCATGAAATTGGCTTATGCAGACCGGTCTAAGTATTTAGGGGATCCGGGTTTTATAAAAGTGCCCACATCGAGTTTAATTTCAAAACGGTATGCAGATGAGTTAAGACGTAAAATCAATCCCAATAAAGCAACACCCAGCATTGAAATTTTCCCGGGTGATCCGATAAGATTCGAGAGAAGCAGGGATACAACCCATTTTTCTGTAATGGACAAATATGGAAATGCGGTTTCCAATACGTACACGTTGAATCTCAGGTATGGAACTGGTTTTACCGTTCCAGGGACAGGGATTCTTCTAAACGATGAAATGGATGATTTCTCCGCCAAGCCGGACGCTCCTAACACCTATGGCCTGGTTGGCGAAGATTATAATGCCATCGCGCCTGAGAAAAGGATGCTGAGTTCGATGACTCCGACAATTGTTATGAAAGATGAAAAACCATTTCTCGTAACCGGCAGCCCCGGAGGAAGTCACATTATCACCACAGTATTGCAGGTGATTATAAATGTCATTGATCACGGAATGAATATTGCCGCTGCGACAAACGCCGTACGGATTCACCATCAGTGGTTGCCCGATGAGCTAAGGGTTGAGAAGGGTTTAAATGGCGACACTATACGCCTGCTTACAGAAAAAGGGCACAACGTAGTGATTGAGGATGCTATGGGCAGTGCAGAGAGCATAATGCGCATAGGCAATTTCTTTTACGGTGCCTCTGACCCCCGCACACCCAGCGCTTTGACCCTGGGTTATTAGGAAATACTAGAACCGGCCTCATAGATGGACATGGGGTTAAGGATATGTTTTTTGGGCGAACACGAGATTCGCCCCTACAAAAATGGGACGGCTCCTCAATGGGACGGCTCCTCTGCCAAACAAATTTTCTCGCAGCCGCTATCCGACTTTATACCCAATCCTTCTTAAGAATGCCTTTCTCTCCTCAATATCCTTCTCAGTCTCAATCCCTTTCGATTTCAACCCATCAATTACACCAAGAATGCCCCTCCCCTGTTCAGACTCGGCTATGATTACCTCAACGGGATTCGCAGTGGCACAGAAAATTCTACAAACCTCCGGAACATTCTTTATAGCATTCAACACATTAACTGGATAGCTATTCCTGAGAAATACAATAAAGCTATGACCCGCTGAGAGGCTGAGTGCGTTATCCCTTGCCAGCTCAATAAGATCAGGTTCAGTACCGCTATACCTTACAAGGCATGGCCCCGAAGATTCACAAAAGGCGAGTCCGAACCTTATGCCCGGAACTGTATTTACAAGAGCTTCATAAATATCCTCAACTGTTTTAATAAAATGGGATTGGCCTAGGATTACATTTACATTATCTGGTTTTTGGATTTTTACAGTTTTAATCTCCATCGTTTCCCCCCTTAATCATTTCTCCGAAAATTATTTTGGCATCCTTTTAACAATTACTCTTCCTGCAATAGGAATCTCTCAACTATGGTGTTGTAGGACTCGATGTCAGTGAGGTTCGGTACATGCCCCTTACCCTTATGCACATGGAGCACCGATCCCGGAATTAGCTCATGGAATCGGTAAGCACGCTCAATGGGATATATATCATCCCTGTCTCCGTGCATGATGAGTGTGGGCACATTAATCCTGGGCAGTAATGGCTCTATATCATCTTTATAGTAGTTCTTCAAAATAGAGACAGCTACAAAGGGATTGGACTTGAGTGCAAGCGTTACCAATAGGTCATGCTGCCAGTCAGTATCAGGCTCAGGGAAACAGCGCCTCATGTATGAGCGCATTGCTTCCTCATATTTATTCCGTATAAACGCAATTAAATCGGCTTGATTGGAGCTGCGCGTTAGAGTAGGGTTACCGCAAGTGAGGACGAGCTTAGATACCCCGTTGGGATACTTAACGGCGTATTTGACAGCCGTCTTGCACGAGACAGAAAAACCTATGGGTATAATGGTGTCTAAGTTCAACTCCTCTACGATGAAGCGGAGTTCATCAGTAAAGTTATCGAATGAGTAGGCAGATTCGTCCATTGGTTTGTCTGAGTCACCTGCCCCCCGCTGGTCATAACAGACTACAAAAAAGTTTTTAGCAAAGTGTGAAATCTGAAAGAGCCACATCTCGTAGGAAATATGGAAACCATTTAAAAGCACCACAGCCTGTCGCTTGTTACGATGTCCAAAGGCCTGGATACGTAGTTTAACACCATTGTGATTAAGAATCATAACGATACTCCCCCCTTATAAGCATGACATCCCGATTATAGCACCGTTCTACGAGAAATGCATTAACCTTTTATATTCAAGAACACTCTGCAGAAGGATATAAGTCGAGAGAAAGCTGACAACCAATGGCATCGGTCTTCTAGTGTCCCGGCCCTCTATGAGAATACACCACTAAACCGACTAGGATCGGCCAATGGGTCGGGATAAATTTTTAAAAGAGATTGAGCAATATTTTGCTTGAAACAGGCTACCTTCCGTGTGACAATTATTAAGAGAAACCTTTATGCACAAAATTTGTATATTTAGGATTGGTTTTTGCGATATGAGTAGCTTATATAAACTTAATTGGAGGTGATAACTAATGACAGAATACGAGTTTGAGGGGTTGGAGACTTTGAAGGCAGATGTAAATAAGCTACGTTCTGACCTCATTGACCTAACCGAGAAACTCTCGGATTTGGGCAAGGATGGAACAGGGGTAGTAAAGGAAGAACTCGAAAGCAAGGCCCGGGTCCTGAAGGAGAGGCTGCGCCAGATATATAAGGACACCCGCAAGAGGAGCAAGAAAACAGCCGAAATTGTACAACAACAGATTGAAGATAGAATACTGATGAGCCTGCTTGTGGCTTCCGGAGTGGGATTTCTTTTGGGCATAATCCTGAGCCGGATAATAAGGGCTAAAGATTCCGAATAATCAATCATCGCCTTCCGTGAGAGGCCGATAAGAAATCATTTCTTCTCAATGGGAATTGGCAGTTAGAGAGAATCCTGACTGGAAAGAACTATTTTTTTGTGTAACAACAGTTAAGGGTTTGTGCACAAAATAGGGGAATGTCAACCAACTCGGCTCATAGCAGAGGTGACTAACATGAAAGATAACGAATTTGAACATAAGATTAAATTCCTAGAGCAACAGGTACATGAACTGCAAAAACATGCCACAAAAAACCCCGTGCGGCTGAGAAAAGTACTATCGGAAGCACTTGAGGAATTGCACGATTCACTAGAAGAACTGAAGGTAGCTGAAGAGGAATTGTACCAACAGAATGAGGAATTGATAGAGTCCAGTAGAACTGTAGAGCTGGAGAAACAACGCTATCAGGAACTTTTCGATTTTGCCCCAAATGGTTATCTGGCAACAGACCCTGAAGGAGTCATAAAGGAGGCAAATTTTGCTGCGGCGTCCATGTTCCAGTTACGACAAGGCCTTCTGGTAGGCAAATCCCTGGTCGTCTATGTTGCTGCAGAGGATCGTAAGGCCTTCCGTGATCAGCTAAGCCGATTAAGACGGTTGGAGAAGATGCAAGACTGGGAGGTGAAACTCCAGCCGTTTAAGGGCGAGCCTTTTCCTGGTGCAATCACCGTAGCCATCATGCGCAATACAGAGGGAAGGATCATCGGCCTACGCTGGTTGATCCGTGATATTACTGAGCACAAGAAATTGGAAGAAGATAGACTAAGATTAAGCAAGCTGGAATCAATAGGAGTCCTAGCTGGAGGCATAGCGCACGATTTTAACAACATGCTTGCCGGAATTATGACTACAATGTCTCTCGCAAAGATGGACCCTAATATAAGAATGGAGACCTATGAGGGCCTCACAGAAGCGGAACGGGTGTGTCTTCAGGCAAAAAGACTAACCCAGCAACTCCTTACATTCTCAAGAGGAGGAACCCCCGTTAAGGAACTGGTCTCAATAACAGAATTTATAAAAGATACAGCTACATTTGCGCTGAGAGGCTCTAGTGTGAGATGCGATATTAGCATTGAAGATGATCTATGGAACGTGAGGATAGACGAAGGACAAATATCTCAGGTCATAGGCAACATTGTGATAAATGCAGCCCAGGCGATGCCACAGGGTGGTGTAATAAGTATTAGAGCTGAAAATATAAACTATGAAATGGACAACTTGCCGTTAAGAAATGGAATGTATGTAAAAATAAAGATAGAAGATGAGGGGATAGGAATACCGGAAGAGCATCTGTCAAGGATATTTGACCCATACTTTACCACAAAGCAAAAAGGGAGTGGACTGGGACTAGCCACTGCATATTCAATAATAAAGAGCCATGGTGGATTCATAGATG
>Ga0209581_1002082_pt1 | contig 20464 bp, 15 predicted proteins | sample Coa_R2_FD_187160 | JGI IMG/M metagenome (GOLD analysis project Ga0209581, IMG submission 187160) | Surface soil microbial communities from Centralia Pennsylvania, which are recovering from an underground coalmine fire - Coalmine... | ecosystem: Environmental > Terrestrial > Soil > Unclassified ...
CCTCGTCGACGACTACCAGGGGACCGGGCAGATCCCGCTGGATGTCGCCGCCCAGGATATAGACTTCCTGGTAACGGGCACGCTCAAGTGGCTGCTGGGCGGCCCCGGCCTCGCGTTGGTCTATATTCGCGAGGGACTGCTGCCCCAGATTCAGCCGACGGTGGCGGGCTGGTTTGGCCATCGCGAGCAGTTCGAGTTCAAAACACGCGAATTTGAGTTCCGTCCCGATGCCGCGCGCGTCGAGATGGGCACGCCCGCCGTGCCGACCATCTACACCGCCAACGGGGGACTGGATATCGTGCTGGAAATCGGCCCCCAGACGATTTGTGAGCGCACGCGCTACCTGACGAACGACCTGATCGAGCGCTCGCGTGGACGCGGCTGGAAAGTACGCGCTCCTCTAGAACCGGAGCGGCGCAGCTCGATCGTCATGCTCGAATTCGAGCGACCAGAAGAGGTGGTCGAAGAACTGCTCAAGCGCAACATCATCACCGACAAGCGCCCCGGCCTTGTGCGCGTCTCGCCCTACTTCTACAACACCATCGAAGAGAACGAGCAGGTGATCGAGGCGATCGGCGAGATTCTGGAGCAGCGCAAGCTCTGAAGCCTTCAAAGCTCCTGCTGCTGAAAAATGAAGCAGGCCAGGGAGGCGAGAACGGCCACCAGACCTGTCCCGATCAACAGCGGTTTCAGAATATCGAGCAGCGCGGCGCTCCCGGCCAGGAGCTGAGAAACGCGATCCGCGTTGAAAAGCACTGAGGGCAGAGCCTGGGTGATTGCCGAACTGAAATTTGGCAGCAGGAGAAGCGCGATCGTGCCAACGAAGGCCAGTCCCCCGGCTGCAATGGCGTTGCGAAAGCAGGTGCTGGCCAGAATCGTAAAAACCAGGGAAATGCTCAGCAGCAGCAACAACGCCAGGTTGAGAATGCAGAAAGCTCCCAGCGGCAGCGCGCTGAAAAGCAGGCTGGTGTAATAATAGGTGCTCGCGGCAGAGAGGGTGATGCTGAGGATAAGCGTCAATTCGTAGGCGCAGAACTTTGCCAGCACAAAAATGGCGCGTGGGACCGGTTTGGTCAGGGTCGTCACAGCGGTCCCACGGCTGCGTTCATCGGCCACGCAGCCCATTGCCAGCAAGATAAAGGCCAGGGGAGCGAGCTGGAGCATATTTTTGAGATAAGAATTGAGCGCGTCTTTTGCCGTCTGCGGCGGCAGGATAATCGTGATGCCCTGCCCCAGGTTGCTGAGCAGATCCGGGGTCAGTTTTGTGATGATAGGGCCGGAAATCCCCAGGATCAGAAACACAACAACAGCAATCAACAGGCGATACGTGCGCCATTGTTCAAGCAGTTCCTTTTTGAGAAGCGCCCAGAAGATTTTGCCCATTATTTATCCTTTTTCCTCCTGATTCGTTTGCTCATGAATCAATTGCACAAAGACATCTTCCAACGTCGGCACCGCGACCTCGTAGCGCAGGAGGGGCAGCCCGTTTCTGGCGAGCGCAGCGGGCAGAGAGCGCGTTGCGCATGCGAGATCGTTGACATAGATGCTGGCCCGCGTGCCATTGACCTCAACTCGCTGCACATATGCCTCCTGCTCAGGAAGGCCGCTCAGCACGTCGGCCTCTATTCCCAGTTCGACTGCGATGGCCGGCCTGGCGTAGCGTTCTTTGAGCGCCGTCGTGGAGTCCTGAGCTAGCAGCGTACCCTGAGATAGCACCGCGACCTCGTCGCAGACGCGATCGACATCGGCAAGGATATGAGACGAGAAGAAGATGGTCGTCTGTCCTTTCAGGCTGGCGAATAATTCGAGAATCTCCTTGCGACCAAGCGGATCGAGCGCCGAGACCGGTTCATCGAGGAAAAGCACCTCCGGGGAGTTCATTAATGCCTGCGCGATTCCCAGGCGCTGGCGCATGCCATGCGAATAACCGCCGATTCTGCGCTTCGCCGCATCCTTTAGTCCGACCAGTTCAAGCAGTTCCGCGCGGCGCTTGCGATAGATTGCAGGGCTGAGCTTGAACAGCTCACCCACAAAGTCGAGCATCTCATCGCCGCGCATCCAGTTATAGAAAGCCGGCTGCTCGCTCAAGTAGCCAATGCGGCTGCGCACATCGGTGGTCTGGCCGGTAATCGGCGCGCCCGCTACCCAGGCTTGCCCGCCGCTTGGGGCAATCTGGCGAGTGAGCAGTTTGATCGTTGTGCTTTTGCCCGCGCCGTTGGGACCGAGCAGGCCGAAAATGCTGTGCCGGGGAACACTGAGCGTCAGGCCCTTGAGTGCCTCAAAGCGGCCATAGACCTTGCGCAGGTCTACGCAGCGAATAGCCATCTCCTCCTGGCGAACCATCCTACGCCTCCTTGCGCCCGACGATAAAGTAGCAGATTGGTCCGAGCGTGCCAACAAGCAGAATGATCAGCGCCCATGCAACCTTGCTGCCGCGTACACGCTCCGGCTCCCGGCGAATCAGATCGACCAGGGCAAAAACAACCAGTACAAGCTCCAGGATAACAAGCGGGATCAGCAGGGCAACGAACTGGCCGGTGGGCATGGATAGATGCATACGTGTGCTCTCCTTGTATTCTCATTGATTTAACATTTCAGTAATTACTGAAATGTTAACGTATCCATGAGAAAAAGTCAAGAGGGAGGAAAAATCGTTGGGAGTTCACAGATGCTTGAGCAAGAAAAAGAGGCTACGTATTTTTTCTCAAAGGCAGCAGACCGGCGGGTATTCTACGAAAAGCGGGTGCCATCGGCGTTATAAATTGCAAAACGATGACGTTCTATGGTATAGTTATGACTGGAAAAAGCTGAGTCGAGGTCGCGCGGATTCCTCTCCGACTGTAGACCGATCACGCAGAGGGAGTTGCACTTTATGTCCGTCGTCCTGGTTGTCCTTTTCATTATCGCCCTCTTGATCACGTTGGCCGGTTTGGTTCTCTCCCCTCGCACACAGGCGCGCAGACCGCAAAACGAGTATCTTGTGACTCCCAAAGGCAGGAGAATCGTCGAATCCACCCCCATTCCGGCACGCTCACGCCGGACGGCGCCCGCTATGACTGCTCAAGCGGCCCCGGTGCGACGAAGAGCCAGCACGTTGCTTGAGGGAGCGAGCGCAGATTCGCCGCCAACCTACCAGACGCGGGCCGTTGCGCGCCGGACTTCTGCCGACCTCGCCAGGCCGGTGCGCAAACCGGCAGGGCGTTCTGCCAGCGCGCGCGCGACCTATCCGGGTCCCTGGGAGGCTCTCAAAGATCGCCTGGGGACATGGCAGGTTGCGGTGCCCGGCCTGATCGCGATCTTCCTGCTCGGCTTTTACCTGCTGAATACCGCTCTCCCCTATCCGCTGATCTGGATGCCCGTGACTTTTGGCACCTCGAATCCGCCATCCTCGTCCGCTCCCGGCGACACGCCCGTGTACGCCGCCTCGAAGCACCTTATCCGGCTCAGCCAGCTCGATCCCGCGCAGTACCGCTCCACCCAGGAGTTTAACCTCTGGGCCTATTCCGCCTGCTCCGCTGCTTCCATGACCGAAGTGATTAACTCGTACAATCATACATACAAAATTACTGATATACTTGAGGTAGAGGCCGCGATCCATGAAATAACGCCGGACGAGGGCCTGCTGGAAGAGGTGGGAATTCAGCGGACCGGCGCGCGTTTCGGCTTTAAGACCACCTGGGGACACAACTTAAGTTTAGACCAGGTCATTGCCGCGGCGAACAATGGCACGCCGGTTATCGTCAGCTTCCCGCCTTCGCGCTATCCCGGCGGCCACATTCTGGTTGTGCGCGGCGGAGACAGCAATTACGTCTACCTGGCCGACTCCTCGCGTCTGAACTGGACGCAGATTTCGCACGATCGCTTCATGCAGCTCTGGGCTGGCTTTTATGCCATCATGACGCCGGCCTGATTGCTGGCATCGGCAAGAGGGCGTGGGTTAGCCCTCTTGCTCCTGTTCTTTCTCCGCTTTCGGCACGTGCAGCTTGATGCGCCGGAAGGCTTCGGCATACTCCATCTCCAGCCCCTTTTTCTCCTTCGCCTCCTTCGCAGTCCCGGCGCCCCATTCTTTAATCTCTTTCAAGATATCCCATTCCTGGTCAAACTGTGTTTTGTGACACTTTAAGCCATTTGCCTTCTGTTCGATGACTGCGCTTATATCGATATAGGTGTTGTCCTGTCCCGACCCAAAGAGGTAAATCTCATGGACGCGATAGGGCTGAAGACCCTCGGCCAGCAGTTCGCGATACGAGCGAGGATTGCCCGCCGCCGGGAAGATCGCATCCAGCACAATGTTGCCGGTCGCCCGGTGATCGGGATGGTTGAGATAGGCCGTCTCCTCCGGCTTCTCATCGGGATCGGGCGCAAAGATGTGCTGTGTGGGATCGTGCGTTATTACTACGCGCGGGCGATATTTACGGATCAGCTTGACGACTGCCCTGCGCGCCTCTTCCGTATTTTGCAGATGACCATCGGGGAAACGCAGGAACTCGACTGCCTGCACGCCCAGCACCTCGCAGGCCGCGCGCTGCTCCTGCTCGCGGGTGAGCATCAGCTCGGTCGCATCGGCGGAGGGGACCTCGCTGCCCTCGGTGCCGTCGGTCATCACTGCCCAGGCGATCTTTTTGCCCTGCCTGGCCCATAGGGCGCTGGTGCCCGCCGCGCCAAAGTCATTATCATCGGGATGAGCGCCAATCACCAGCGCCTCAAAATCGGGTTCAGTGACTACCGCCAGCGCGCCGGGCGCTTTTCTGTCTGCCATGATACTACCTTTCTAGAAAGCGAACATTTCATCTGCCAGTCTGTTCCAAAAAAAAGAGCAAGTTGTATGGCTCTCTTTTGAGAACAAAAGTCCCAACGCCAAATCATCCCGGACTCCGCACATCATCGGTTACTTATTCTGCCCGGCGACCTTCTGATCGGAAGATCAGCCTGAGCTTTCGATCAGGAAGAGAAAAACGATGCTTCAAACGCCTGGGTCACTTCCTGGGCCGTCACCGTGCGTCCTGCCAGCTCGTCCAGTCCCACTGCGCGCTCAGGAAGTGTGCGGAGCAGGAGTTCTTGTTCGGCGGGCGAATGTGCGAGCAGGCGCGCCAGCTTCTCACAGTCCCAGTGCAGCAGCACGCCTGCCTGTAACAGGCTGCCGTTGCGCCGGCGCATCATATCCAGGCCCACCACCTTGCGTGTTCCCGCGACTACCTCGTAGGGCGAGTTTGAGGCGTAGCAGGCCCGGCGTAGCACCGCCTCGCGCTCGCGCAGCCCCTCTTGTTTCGCCAGCGCGCGGGCCGCGTGCGCTTCGTCCGGTGGTATCGCACGCGTCTCAACGCCGAGCATACGCAGCGCGCGCACCCAGGTTTCGCCGAGCCAGCGATACGACTCCACCAGGTCGGACAGAACCAGGGGATGGTCCGCCGGCAGGACCACATCCAGGCCAAGCAGGTGGGGTCCCACCAGAACCGCCGTGCCGCCGGCGCGGCGGTGATAGACAGGGATCGCCTCCTCTGCAACTGCCTGGGGATTCAGAATCGTCTCCTTCTGAGAAAAGCCCAGGACCAGGGCCTCAGTTTCCGCCTGAGACCAGGACAGCACCGGAGTGCTTCCCGGTGCTGTCCTGGCCAAAAGTTGCTCGCTGCGCTCGATATGCGCCTGTTGATCCGCGCTAGTGAGCGCAATGATCTCAAATGAGTGCCGATTCTGCAAGATCTTTCTCCGCCGGTTTGCGCCACGCCCACGCGGCGCTTGCTACAATCAGGCTCAGCATAGCACAGATGAGCAGGCCGAAGGAAGCCCCGACGAGTCCCGCCAGCCAGCCGACCAGCAGATTGCCCAGCGGTACGCTGCCAGCGAAGAAGAGCATATAGACGCTCATCACACGCCCGCGCAGGTGGTCCGGCGCGACGGTTTGCAGCGTCGTATTGGCCAGCGCGGTAAAAGCGATCTGTGAGAAGCCCACAATCGCGATCAGCACCAACGAGAGGGGATAGATCGGCGAGACCGAGAAAATCGCCAGCAGCACACAGAAGACCAGCGCGCCGATCAGCAGGCGGCGCATGTTCGGTCCGTTATTGCCCCAGGCCAGCCACAGCGCCGAGGCCAGCGCGCCAAAGCCGAGCGCCGATGAGAGAAAGCCGAAGCCGACGGCCCCCGAGTGCAGCACATCGGTCGCGAACAGGGGCAGGACAACGTTGAAGTTAATGCCAAACAAAGAGACCAGCCCGACGACCAGAATGACCAGCCGCACCGAAGGCGTGCGCCAGACATAGGCCAGTCCCTCGCGCAGACTCTGCAGGGTCTTTGGGCGGGCATTCACATCCGCGCTCTTGCCGGGCTGTGCATGCAACTGGCGCACATCGATCATCGCCAGCCCGACCAGCACCGCGATAAAGCTGATCGCGTTGAGCAGAAACAGCATAGTGACGCCGCTGACAGCGATAATGATGCCGCCAAGGCCGGGACCAACGATGCGAGCCAGGTTAAAAAGCGAAGAATTCAGGGCCACAGCGTTAGGCAGGTCCTCGCGCCCCACCATCTCCACGACAAAAGCCTGGCGCGTCGGCATATCCAGGCAGTTCGTGAACCCGAGCATCAGCGCCAGGATATAGATCTGCCAGATCTGGACCGTGCCGCTGACGATCAGCAGCCAGAGAACAAAGGCTTGGAGCATCGCAGCCGATTGCGTACAGAGCAGCACATTGCGTTTGGGCCAGCGGTCGGCAAAGACTCCCCCGAAGACCGAGAAGAGCAGCACCGGCAGAAACTGGAGCGCGCCCACCAGTCCCAGTTGCCAGGGACTGTGCGTCAGCTCCAGTACCAGCCACGCCTGCCCGGTGGTCTGCATCCATGTGCCGATCAGCGAAATCATTTGTCCGAACCAGAAAAGACGATAATTGCGGTGGCGCAATGCCAGAAATGCGCGCAGCAGGCCCCTTGCCTGCTGCTGAGTTGCGAGTGCAGGAGCTTCCTGCACCCCACCGACCTCCGGGGCTAACTGCTCCTGGTCGGCACTTGAAAGTGTTTTCATACGAGATCCATTCTAGTCTTTAGATAAACGTCCTAAGCATTCATATGTTTTTGCAGATCCTCGCGCGTGCGCTCATGGCTCGCCAGCTTCTCCAGCAGCGAGGCGCGCATCTGCTCCAGCCCTGCGATTTTTTGTTCAATAAGCTCTAGTTGGTGGCGGATCGTCTCATCCACGCGATCGAGTTGAGCAATTTTTCCCGCCGCCTCCGTCTCCTGGCGATAGGCTGCCTTGAGTTGATGGCGTTCATCCTCCGCCTGAAGAATCTCGCGGATATCGGCCAGCGAGAAGCCCAGCAGATTGCGCAGATTTTTAATGCGCTCCAGGCGTTGAATGTCATCCTGAGAATAGCGGCGGTAATTGCCCTCGGTGCGCCCGGTGGGTGGAAGCAGGCCGACCTCCTCGTAATAGCGCAGCGTGCGCTTGGTCAGGCCGGTCTGCGCCGCCACCTGCTCAATGGTGAACGTTGGCACACCCTCCGTCGCAGGAGTTGGATTCTCTTCAGTCACCATAACAAACCCTCCCCGGCGATGGCGAGGCTAAGAATTTCTCTGGATATTAACATGTATAAGTTTACCATAAGATTACCGTTAACGTCAATGTTAAGGATGAAAGGGAGAGCGGGGAAAGGAAGAGTTGGATATGGGTCACTTGTCCCATGTGTAAGGTGTACCCTGGAAGGTATCCTACGAAATAGGAAATTGCATGATTAGCTGTTTTGAAATTTGATAATCGTACTGCTATTATCACTGTTTGTGACGAAATGAAAAGGAGGGAATCATGAATGTCTCCAATCGGCGCACTCTTCGCACGCTGGCTATTGCTACCCTTGTTACCTTTGGCGGTGCTAGTCTCTGTTTGCTGCTGACCTTTGCTTTCCCCACGTTCGGCCTGCCCAAAGATTATGAAGGCTTCATCTACCTTCCCCCCCAGATTTACCTTTTCGCTTTCCTGGCTCTCCTCTCGCTTCTCCTCGCCTTCATCACCAGTTTTTACGGATTCCGCCTGAGCAGGCATATGAGGCACGCTGGTTGGACAGGGGGCTTCGTAGTGCTCATCGTGCTCCTCCTGTCTGGCCCTTCCTATCTCTGCTATTCGATCGGAGCGATGTGGTCGGTTTTGCCGCCTCTGCCAATTCTCACGTCCGGGGAAAATACCTGGTCGGAGAATACGTGGCTGCTCCTGGCAGCAGGCTCAGTGTTTGTGCTGGTGCTCTCAGCCATTTGCGCTCTTGTCTACCAATCGAGGGCCACCCTGCTCGGCGAGCCGCTCCAGGGCCAAAAATGATCCAGCTTTTTCCCGCGGCAGTTCTATCCCTTGTCGGTCCTGGCTCATTTGACCGAGATTCCCACGCATTCCTGCACACGTTCAGCCGAAGCATCTGGTTGAAAGTGTGCGGGAAAAATTTTCTCGACTCGCTCTCTATGCAAAGATTCGACCAATGTACCAAGCTCAGATTTTCCTCCCTGGGGAAATGGTTCGCGCCCTGTGATATGATAAACGCACAACAGGCCGTCTCCCCTGCCGCTCTTTTTTGCCTGTTGGAAGCTGGCCGATATTTTTCAGGGGGAGCGGAGAACAATCAGGAAAGGGAAAACAGAAAGTATGGAGTTTTCGGGTACTCAAACGATGGCCGCACCTGTGCAGAAGGTCTGGGCCTTTCTGATGGATGTGCAGAACGTGGCCGAGTGTGCGCCGGGTTTTCAGAGCCTGGAGGTTTTGGGAGAGGAACACTGGAAGGCCGTCGTCGCGGTCGGCGTCGGTCCGGTCAAGGCGAAATTCACGCTGGATGTGACGCGCCCGGAGATTGAGGAGCCGAGGCGCATGGTGGTGAAAGGGCGCGGCAAGGCGCCAGGCAGCGGCGTTGAGATGACCGGGGATATGCAACTGACGAGTCTGAGCGAGAACGAGACGCAGATGGACTGGCAGGCCACCGTAGTGGTCAGCGGAACCATCGCCAGCGTGGGCGCGCGCTTTCTCAGCAGCACGGCAGAGCGCCTGACCGGCCAATTTTTTGACTGCTTGAAGGAGAAGCTCCAGGCGCCAGAAGCAGGCGAGGGGTCGTCCGGTGGAGACAGCCATTAAACGCTGGCAGGAGTTGATTCGGGCGCGCGCGCAGCAGATGGACGCGGCCTATGCTCGCCTGGGACGAACCAGTGTCGATTTCTGGGATCGGCGAGCGCGCGGCTTTCATCGCGCGACCCGCGAGAGCGCGAGCAGCGATCCTTTCTATCAACGCGTGCGCGAGCAGGTCACGCCGCAGTTGAGCGTGCTGGATGTGGGGGCCGGCACCGGGCGCTTCTCGCTGGCGCTGGCTCCCTATGCGCGCCAGGTAACTGCACTTGAGCCAAATGCCTCCATGCTCGGCTATTTGCGCCAGGAGATAGAGGCCGGCGGCCTGACCAACGTGGTCACTGTGCAGAGCCGCTGGGAGGACGCGCCGGCGGATTTGCGCGCCGACATTGTGATTTGTAGCCACGTTCTCTATCCTATCCTCGACATCGCGCCCTTTCTGAAGAGGCTCGACGCCGCCTGCGAACGGATTTGCTATCTCTACATGCGGGCGACACAGATTGACATGCTGACCGCGCCGTTCTGGCAGCATTTTCATGGAGATGAGCGCCGGCTCGCGCCCGGCTATATTCACGCCCTGGATGTTCTCTACGAGCTGGGGATATATGCGAACGTTGAGGTGGTCACGGCCCCGTTTACGCTGAACTATCCCACGTTGCAGGACGCCGAGGACGAGTTGATCGAGCAGTTGATTTTGGAGGATACGGCGCAGACTCGCCGAGAACTGCGCAGGTTGCTGGAGAACTGGCTGATTGAAGCAGATGACCACACCTGGCGTTCGCCGGTGCAGGATTTCGTCTCGGGCATCCTCTCCTGGTCGCCCAGACCTTAAAGGAAGGCAGTCGGCAAAAGCCGTACCTGCCTTCCCCTCTACTTACATTGATAGAAGTGTATTTAAGCGAGAGCCTTGTCCAGATTCTGGAAGACAGAAGTGAGCGTGCTATTCACGATCGGTTTGCCGACTGTACCGGCGATCGCGATCGGGCCAGAGAGCTCGGCATTGGCATCATACGTCACCAGCGCGCCGTCCGCCTCATCGGTGATATTTATATTCGCGGTCGCGTCCACGGAGCCGCCGCGGCCCTGGCGTTTTACGCCCAACACGATCAGATTGGGAGCCTGGCGCTGCACAAGATTGACCACGACGCCATAGGGGCCTTTCAAGCCGGGCAGCGAGGTGGTGACGTTAACTTGCAGGCGCGTGGCATCCAGTAATTCTACGGATTCGCAGCCGGGAATACATTTCTGGAGAATCGCCGGATCGAGAATAGCATTAAAAACGCGGGAACTGTTTGCTTTGAATTTGTGTGTTCCGTTGAGCTTCATAAAACCCTTCCTTCAACTACTGAAATAGAGTAAGAGAGCGAGTGAGGCCCAGGTCATTTTCACAAGCCTCACTCTCGCTATGTTTAGCCGTTCTGTATTGTAACTGTTTATCGCTGACCTTTCAAGCAGGATCGTGTTTTGCGCCAAATATTCCTACATTTCTCTTCCAATAAATCGCCTGCCGGTCGTATCCAGGACTCTCGCCAAATGTGCTAGTCCGGCCAGGAAAATCAGAGAGGTGTGCTATACTGTGTGTAAATGTATCTATTTATATCAAGAGAGTTCAAAGAGGTACCAGTACGCTGAACTGAGGTAGTGTATGGCATGGTTTGATAAGCGCCGCTGGCCGCGTCGCAAGGCTGAGTTGGAGAGGAAGGCCCTGGCGGCCTCGGTGGAGGAGATGGAGGCGCGGGGAGAGTTGGCCGATGGCGACTGGGATGAGGAGTCTGAAGACGACGCCCCAGCGGACAGGACGGCGATCATTCCCCCGTTGCTGCGCCTGCAATCTCGTCCCTGGCCGGTCGTGCGGGTTGACTCCGTGAAGCGTTCAGGAGTTGTCGGCGAGCAGGTTCCGCAGGCGAACGACGCGCTTGCCAGGACGCAGGAGCCGATACGGGCGAAGCGCCTGGGGCGATCCACCAAAGTGCATTTGCAGGCGGTGCGGGTTGACGAGGCGCGGGAGCCGATTACCGAACGCGTTCACTCCCTGGAGGCTGCTGGAGCCCCTGCGGAGCAAGGAACCGCGCGGGGAGAACCTGCGCTGGATAGTCAGCGCGCATCGCAGCAGGAGACGGCAGAGGGTGAGGAAGTTGCTCGCGTTCCGTTACAGCCTGTGAATGGGAGCGGCGTGATCGAGCAAGGGCAGGAAGAGGTGACGGTCTCCTGTGCGCAGGTTTCCGCGCGCAGCGTCGTCACAATTATGCTTGCGGGCAACCCTGGTCCCGTCGTAGTCCAATACGTCACGCTGCATCCCGACGTGGGATTTACCCTCCACCTGAGCGCACCGGTAAGCGCGCCTACGCCTTTTAACTATCTCTTCTGGCCCTGTTAAAGCGTAGTTTCCGTGCCGGCGCGCTCAGCCTCTTCAGGGATGGGCAGGGCCGGCAGGGTGAACAGGAAGCGGCTACCTTCGCCTGGTATACCGCTGCTTTCGACAGAGATCTTCCCGCCGTGCATCTGCACCAGGTGGGAGACGATGTAAAGGCCCAGGCCGATGCCTCGCGTCTCGCTGCTGGCCGCGTGGGGCACGCGGTAGAAACGCTCGAAAAGCCTGGCCTGAGCGTCGGGAGGAATCCCCACCCCCTTATCCCGCACACTAACCTCGATCCGTTCCGGCTCCTGGTCGTCCCGCGCTTTGCGCAGGCTGACCGTCACCGGGCTGCCGAGCGGGCTATACTTGATTGCATTCTCAACCAGGTTCGCGATAACCTGAGCCAGGCGTGCCTGGTCGCCCATCACCAGGTACGGCTTTTGTGACTCATCAACGCAACATTCCAGCGTATGATGCTCGGCCAGATTTGCCAGGTCCTTCACGACCTGCCGGGCGATTTTCGCCAGGTCGACGGTCTCGGCCTTGAGAGTAAACTGTCCCTGGTTAATGCGCGCGGCATCCAGGAAGGTCGTGACAATGTTATTCAACTGTTTCGTCTGCGTGGCAATCGTTTCCAGGTGTTCTTCAAGCGGGAGAACTGTGGAGGGGAGTTCAGTTCTGGCGCGGCGCAGCGTGCGCAGGGCGCTCTGGCTGCGTGCGAGGATGACCGTCAACGGATTGCGAAATTCATGGGCGGTGATTGCAAGAAACTCATCCTTCATTGCGTTGGCTTCGCGGAAGGCGGCCTCGTCGGCCCGCGCCTTGATGGCCTCCTGCTGCCAGCGCGCCTGCTCCATAGCGACGCCCGCCAGTTGAGCGATCCCCTCGACAATGGTGATATCCCAGTTGGTGAAGCTGGCGGGTCTCTGCTCTGCTGCGTCCGGCAGCGAGGAGAGCGAGCGATCGAGCAGCAGCAGGCCCAGGATCTGCTGGTCATGTTTGATCGGGGCGGCCAGCACCATTACCTTCTCAAAAGGGGGAGCCTGGGTGGGCCAGTGTTCTCCGTTGAGCAGTACGGCGTGGCCCTGCATGATCTGTGCATAGAAACCATGAGGCCGACCGACGACCGGGTCCAGCCAGATCTGCTGCTCTTGCAGCCAGCGGGCCTCTTCGTCGGGAGCGAAGCCGAGCGAGAGCAGTGGTTCAAAGGTCGCTTGCGCCTGCTGGAACAGGTGAACCGTGCCGCGCCGGCAGCGCAGGGTTTTCAGCGTTTCGGACAGCACGCTATGGAGAATTTCGCGAATATCTGTGCTATAGGAGACGGCCTCGGCGATATGTAGAAACGTCTCCAGGGCGCTGCGAATGCGCTGTTCCGCCTGCACCTGCACCGTAATGTCGCGGAACGCTGTGACCAGGCCGATCTGCTGCCGATCGTGATTTCTCAGCGGGGTTGCGGTAAGTTCCACTACGCGCGTTTCGCCATCGGCCCTGGTCGTGACGACGCGCTCGCCACGCACCTCTACCTTATCGTGCAGCGCGCGGGTCAGCGGGAAGTTCTCGTAAGGGATGGGGCGTCCATCGAGCGTATAGGCGGGATGACGCTGGAGAAAGGTCTTGAGCGACGCGCTGGAATAGACCGGGACGCCAAGAAATTGCGCGGCTGCATTGTTGCGAATAAGCACCTGCTCGTCGGGCATGATGACCGTAATGCCCTCGGTCATGGCCTGGAAAACTGCGTCCAGCGTGTTGGCGCGTTCGTTGGCGAGATCGGCGGCCTGCCGGGCCTCGTCCAGCAGGCGGGCCTTCTCAATCGCCAGGGCGCACTGGGCCGCGATATCCTGCGCGAAGGCATATTCGCCCCGGGTGGGCCTTTTGCGCTGCTTGTAGTGAATCAAAATCAGCCCTGGACAGTACATCGGGGCAAAGGGCACCTCCTGGGCCTTTGCGGATTCCGGCATCTCTTCTGTTTTGACAGGAAGCTCCCAGCCGGCCTCGCGATGTGGAGGACTGCCCATCAATGGGACAACCAGGATATTTTTCAGTTCGAACTGCCGGAACCAGGCGATCTCCTGCTCTGCCGCCTGTTTCTCGCTCACCAGGATCGGTTTGCCGGCATGAATGGCCTGCTGGAAGTTGGGCAGGTGGTTCAGGGTGAGCTGGAGCGCGGAGAGATCGTGATCGCCGTCCCGAGTGAGGGAGCCGACGGGACGAAGCGTTGTCTCATCGGGGTCGAGCAGCAGCGCCAGGCCGTCGTGCGCCTCCAGGCTGCGTACCAGGTGATCGGTCGCCAGTCTGAGCACGGCGGGCAACTCTTCGCCGGAGTTGACCGTCATGGCGACCTGGTAGATGGCGCGCGCACGTTCGATCAGGTGTTCGGCGCGCCTTTGCTGCGTCTGAGCCTGCTGAAAGAGGCGCGCGTTATCAATGGCGATCGTGGCCTGCTGCGCGATGGCCCGCGCCAGTTGCTGCTGATCGTGGGAAAACGTGCGAATCTGGCCCGGATCGTCCAGCGACATCATCCCGACCGGGCGCCCCTCGCGTATAAGCGCCAGCAGCAGCACTGAGTGGGTCTGAAAGGTTTTCGCAAAGTCCTCTACGCTTGGCTCGGCGCGCAGGTCTTCAATAAAAAGCATCCCGTCGGCGGCCAGCAGGCGCTGGATGACCGGATTCTCAAGCGGCAGGGGACTGCGATGCCAGATCGCGCTGGCTACCTGGACCATTTCTGCTGCCAGCTCTGGCGAGGCGATATAGTATGTGACCGGGCGAAAGCGCTGCGAGGATTCTTCCAGCAGCCAGACGGCGCAGCGAGTCACCTCGCACAATTCGGTTGTGCGTGTCACCAGTTTTTGCAGGATATGTTCGAGATCCAGCGAAGAATTGAGAATATCCGCCAGTTCGCGCAGAATGAGGCTTTCGCGGAGCGCTTTTTGCAAACGTGCATGCTCAACCATGTCGGCTGGCGGACGATCCTCTCCTGACATGCTCCAGTAACCCCTTAAAAATACTTGCCTTGAGCGTCGTTTTGACCGGATCGAGAACTGCTACAGGTGCAAGGCGTGCGTAAATACAAATCTGTATCTCATTGGGGAGAGCCAGTGATAGATCAAGTGTAACAGGAGAGTCTACTATGCGTCAAGTGATAAAGGACCTTTTTCGGAGATTCGCGCCGGGCCACTTTCAACATATGCAGCCCCTGTCACTTATGGGGATGTGTTTAGAGACCATGAAGAACGTTTGGCGGAGAGTTCTGCGTCCGTTCTCCAAAAAAGACTTGACAAAGCTACTATTGTTCTGTTATATATTATTACATTGACGCGTGAGTATTGATCTCTATGTGACATTAGTGCATTAGTATTTATGCTGCTGCGTGCGGCGTCTCTGCTCTCCTCTCGCGTCAGGGTGTCCTTTTTTCTCATGGCGTTTCTTTTTCCCTGGTTTTCCTGGTAGTTTTTTTGCCCGTCTGGCTTCGCATCTTTTGCTCGGAGTCGGTCTGTTGCTGTCTGGTCTTTATAATTTGCAAGGAGGACTGCATGTTTGCTTCACGCAAGGAGGCCCGTTCGAGGAATACTCGACTCTCGATTCTACCCCCCCTCGAATTCGTCGCCGCATCCAGCCACGCGCTCTATTCTGGGCGGCCTTCCTTCCGCTCATCGTGTTGAGCGGTCTGCTGCTCAACGGGACACTGCTCATCCCGGCAGCCTTTACCGCTCCTGCTGCGTCCTATAGCGTGCCAGGGCACAATACCTTTCGGCAGTTCTTGCGTGAGGGCAACCAGAGCAAGGCGTATCAGGGCACCTTCGTCCGCCCCGGCAGAGACCCCGGCGCGCTTCTCCCTCCAGCGAATGCTCCAGTGGTCAAGCCCCTGCCCGGCGCTGAGCCTCCTACTATGAAAGACCAGACGTATCTGCTGGATGACTCCTTCGTCCTGCACCGCCCGATCGTGGCGAGCTCCACCCAACCGGCCGCGATACAGGGAGCAGCCATTCCCGCAGGCAGCACGCCGTTTGTCACGGTTGGCAGCGATGGACGCCTGGAAATTGATCTGCCCCGCGGTTCCCTCGACTTTGCCCACGCAATCCTCCTCAATGGGAGCGCACCGGTGGGCCAGTTCTTCTTGCGCCTTCATCAGATTACCGGGCATTTTATTGAGGCTGAGAGTGTGCTGGGAACCTACCAGATCCAGATTGTGGATAGCCTGGGCCACGTCATTCAGGGAGTGGTCTTAACGAAACCGGTCACGATTGTCTATCACTATCGGTCCTGGGAGTTGCGCGATCTCAACCTGGACCCGGCCCACCTTCATCTGGCATGGTCCGGTTTGCTCACCAGCGCACGGGCCGCTAGGCGTTCCAGCACCGGCTTGGTGCTGCCATTGACGAATAATGCTAAAACCAGGACGCTTTCGGCGACGACGAGCGTCCTGCAAGGAGCGTTCACCCTTTCCGGCTCTCCCGTGCTTGCCACTCCGGCTAAACCCGATCTCTTTGAGGTCAGCGGCAATACCGGTCAGTATAGTTACAGCTATCCTATAGGAGTAGCTCCCGGTCCTGCCGGCTTCGAGCCACATCTGCAACTGGTCTATTCCAGCCAGGCGACCAATGGACGCCACAGTGCCCGTGCGCCTGCCGGTGACGAGGGGGATGGCTGGTCGCTCTCGCTTGGCTCCATTACTGCTGCTCAGTATCCTGCCAGCAGCGCCGGAGGAGCCGGCATCTGGTATTCGATCAACGGTGTCGATGGCGTGAGCGATAAGCTGGTGCCTGCTTATCAGAAACCCAATTTTTATGAGACGCAGCACATCTCTCACTTGCTCATCGAATGGACGGGCAGTTGCTGGAATGTGTGGGGCAAAGATGGCACGCTGTTTCAGTTAGGCTGTACTCCCGATTCGCAGCAACAGACTTCGGCAGGGATGTATGAGTGGGATGTCAATCGGGTCGTGGCTCCCTATGACAATCCCGGCCAAGTCAAGCTCATGCTCGTCTCCTATCTGCAGGATTCGCCCGATGGAGGCACGACCATCCGCGATGCCGGCATCAAGCAGATCCAGTACGGTTTTGCTACCTCTCCAACTGCCAGCAGCCTGAGCCTGGTGTCGGGCACGGTGGACTTCCACTATCACATGCCGACTGTACCTGGCGGCCAGGACGCCTTTGCTACCGCCTACGGGACCAATTACAACTGCGCGTCCAGTCCTCCCGCTTCCACCAGCCTGCGCTGCGATGATCCAGGAACCTACAACTCGGTGCTCCCGCCCGATGTGATGGCGACGATGACGTTGGATACCGTGACCAGCTATGTCGGCACCGATACCGGGGGCAACCCAGCCTACCGCTACGCATTCACTTACCAGGATCAGCCCTACACGACTACTTATGTCGATCCCTACACCCAGGTGCAGGAGGCGGCAGCAGGCGAGCACCTGCTCACCCAGATCACTCCCAGCGTGTACCTGGCAGGCATCGCTCACACGCGCAAAGCGGTGGTCTTTGGCTATAGTGCCAGCGGGCTGACCGACAGTTACTATGATCCTAATCAGTTTGCCCAGGGATCGACCACGATCCATTTCAGCGGGCTGACCTCCTGGAACTACCTGACCTCTTACGAGGACCTCTCTACCAGTGTGGGCGCGCACATCAGCTACGCGACCGCCTATGCCAATATGACGGGCACGCCCTATGTCACCGATGGGCAGGGCAATGTGACCGATGATCGCTTTGATCCGCTCTACTGCACCAACCAGGCGAATAACCCTGACCCCAGCAAACGTTGCACCGGAGTGTACGCGCACCCTGAGAGCGATAGCTGGAGCTTGCAAGTCGTCACTCAGATCTCGGCGCTGGGCACTGATAGCAGCGGAAATCCCACTGTTGCCACGACCAGCTATCACTATGTGCTTGGTCAGGCTGACAGCGATGACATGCCGGTAGGTTGCAATCCGATCACCGGGACTGGGGTGCCGGCCCAGGAAGCTGCCTGTGTGGCCGACACCTGGGTGCCGGGCTATGCCAACGGACAGGAACAGCAGGATGGCGATTGGAGCGATTACTACCATAGCGAATTGCGCGGCTTCAATATCGTCTATATCAGCAGTCCCGCAGGGGATCTCGCCGTCGATTACTACTTCACGATGGCCGGCTGGTGGACGCCAGCTTACCGGGGCAGCAACTACAACGGCGGGCAACTTTACCAGGAAGATATTTACCAGGGCAATGTGGAGTCGGCCAGCAAACTGCTGCGCGAGACGCTGAACTATTATCCGGGGAGCAGCGTGCCCAGCGGCAACCCCTACAGCAACCTGAGCGCCTGCAACAGCAATGAATATACCCTCTACGCTCCCTGTGTGGTCGCTCCGCTGGAAACCAAAACCAGTGTGCTGGAGAAAGGTTCATCTAGCAACGCTGCCTGGTTGGATACCAAATATACCTATGATGACCTCAACAGCACCCAGGGCTATGTGGCCAGCGGGTATCACAACCTGATCCAGGAAGTGATCAGCGGAAATAACCTGAATACCAATGTGTATCCGATCACCAAAAAATGGACCTACACGACGACCGACCAGGAGAGTGGCCCGGTCTACTACACCGTAGACAAGGCCACGCATAGCGAAATCGACGATACCAAGGGGCATGTCTGGGCCTGTCAGAACCTCACCTATGACGAGGGGCGCGCCTCCGGGGTGCCCAGTCCCGCCGAGGGCCTGGTGACGACAGAGACGAGCTACAGCACATGCGGCACCCCATCTACGGCTATCACCAGCTACACCGCCTACGATCAATATGGCAACGCGGTCGCGACCGTCGATCCATTGGGGGTTGCCACTCCCAGCCTCTACAGCAGCCACGGCTGCTCGGTGAGCGGGATTGTCGATCTTTCCGCGTCCTGGGCAACGGGGCATTTCACGGACTGCACGACCTATGACACGGCCACGACCGCCGGGCTGCCGACCAGCCAGACGAACGCGCTGGGCCAGACGACAAGCCTCGCCTATGATTATACCTCTGCTGCGCTACCTACCAGCAGCACGGACGCCAACAGCCAGGTGACGGGCTATAGCTATAGCTACGATGGCAACGGCAACGAAACGATCGGAACCAGTGAGCCGGGGGAGAGCGGAGCGTACACCGTGCGGCAGAGTGAGAACTCGCAGTGTACCACCAGCAGCACATTGCCCTGCTACGAGATCGACACCAACAGCTTGCTCTCCAGTAGCGCGATCTCGCGCACGTTCTACGACGCGCTGGGGCGCGCGATCGAAACGCGCACGCCTGGTCCCACGCCAGGAGATGATACGATCGTGGCCACCGTCTACAACGACCAGACCCACACGAAATGGGAAAGCGTGCCGTTCCAGGTAGCTGCCGGCTCTGGCTGGCTCGATCCCAACGGGGCCACAGACATCAATGGCAACGCGCCGGCAGGCACGACGACCTTCTACGATGCGCTGAACCGAGCAATTGCCGTCCGGGACCCCAATTATGGGTCTTCTCAGGAGCCAGGACAATTTTGTTCCTGGGGCCTGAGCAGTAGCTACACCTCCTGCACCAACTACACTACGACCGGGGGAGCGAGTTCGATGGCGGAGGAGTCGGATACTGACGCCAACGGGCATGTCGTGCAGAAGCAGATGGATGCGCTGGGTCAGGTGATCTACGTTAACACCTATAGCGGGGCGCAGCAAAACGTCCTGGAGCAACAAACGCAAACGCTCTATAACGCGCTTGGGAAAGCGTATTATATCGAGACGGATGACGATCACGCGCAGGGTGGGCAAACCATTACCACGATCTATACCCACCTGACTTACGATGATCAGGGCCGCCTGCTCACGCTGATCGACCACGATCAAGGCACGTTTACCTATACCTACGATCCCAACGGCCAGATTCTCTCCGTTGTGCAAACCAATGGGTCGAGCAGCCGGACGCTGGGCTATAACTACGATCTGCTGGGCAGACTCGGCTGCGAGCAGACTGCTGCGCCTACCATCAACTGGAACGGGGCGTGCAGCGCGGGCAACCCTCTCCAGCAAAACACCTATGACACGACGTTTCTCGGCACGCAAGGAACCACTGACTTTCCCATTGGCTACCTGACCCAGAGTGTGGCCACAACCTATTATCCCGATAGCACTTCGGCGAGCGTGACCGAGCAGTTTCAGCACGATCAGCGCGGGCGGCTCTTGACCGAGCAGGTCAGTCTGACCCTGCCCGCCGGCTGGAACGTCACCGCCCTGCCCTCCTACCAGGAGACCATGCTCTATAATGACGCTGACCAGGTAACGACGACCAGCACTAGCGGTTCGGGCGGTTACACCTTCACCAATGTGTACGATGAGACAACGGGAGTGTTGCAGGGGTTAAGTAACAATGGCAACAGCACGGCCAATCTGGCGAGTCTCTCGTATAACGAGTATGCCCAGCCTGGCAGCATCACCCTGCTCAACGGTGCGGTCTCGTCCCCAACCAGCCTGGCCAGTGAGACGTTCAATTACGATGGCAATTTGCGCCCAATGAGTCTTTCCGCCACCTGGTTGCCCGGCAGCGGCAACAGCGGGCAGATTCTGAGCCAGAATCGGACCTATGACAACGCGGATAACGTTACCGGCATGAGCACGACCTTCGCAGCGGTGCCTGGCCAGAGTGGCTCCGGCGGCTCAGAGACACAGAACTTTTGCTATGATGAGCAAAACCGGCTGGTGTGGGCCGGCAACTCCGGCACCCAGCCGGGAGCAGGCAACGGGACCTGTGGCTCTGGCACGCTCACCAGTGGGTTGAGCGGCGCAGGCTACAATGCCTCGTATATCTATACCAATCTCGGCCAGATCTGGCAGGGACCCCTTAATGGCCAGGGAACGGCTGTCCAGTATCTCTACTGCAACAGCAGCGCCAGCGGCCCGCATCAGTTGACCGGCGTGTATCCCAGCGGCACGACCTGCGCGAACAAGGGTAGCGCCACGGCGATCTACGCAGCCGGCTACGATGCCTGGGGCAACGAGACCAGCCGCACCTATAACA
>Ga0209581_1002084_pt1 | contig 20448 bp, 14 predicted proteins | sample Coa_R2_FD_187160 | JGI IMG/M metagenome (GOLD analysis project Ga0209581, IMG submission 187160) | Surface soil microbial communities from Centralia Pennsylvania, which are recovering from an underground coalmine fire - Coalmine... | ecosystem: Environmental > Terrestrial > Soil > Unclassified ...
ATAACTGCGCGAAGGCGAACAGGCAGACGAAGAACCCGATGCGGTTTCGCCGTTGCTCCAACTTGCGTCCTTCCCCTTTCACGTGTGCCGCGCGCGCAGCCGCGCAAGTCGCGCGCCGCGTTTCCGGCGGCGCTCAGGCGACGAGCGAACACTCTGCGCGTGAGCGTGTATAATGCCTTCATCGCACGTCGGACTCAACAAGTAATTCAAGCTCTAAAACTCAAGACGAAGCAAGTTCAAGACTCCGAGGACTCTTTCGATGAGCAAAAAAATTTCGAGACGCACGTTCGCGAAGGTCGCGGGCGCGGCAGCGCTCGCCGCCACTTCAACTCCACTCCCGGCGCTCGGCTCGCCCGCGTCGCCGCAGCAGAACCGCGGCGCTGGCGGCGACTCGCCCGCAGGCCGCGCGTTCCCCAAAGGCTTTCTCTGGGGCACGGCCACGGCCTCTTATCAGGTCGAGGGCGCGGTCAACGAAGACGGTCGCGGCCCTTCGATCTGGGACACCTTCTCGCACACGCCGGGCAACGTGGTGAACAACGCCACGGGCGACGTGGCCGACGACCACTATCACCGCTACAAGCAGGACGTTCAACTGATGAAGTCGCTCGGCGTCAAGTCGTACCGCTTCTCGATTGCGTGGCCGCGCGTCTTCCCCGAAGGCGCAGGCGTGCCGAACCCGAAGGGCCTCGACTTCTACAACCGCCTCGTTGACGAACTCAACGCCAACGGCATCGAGCCGTTCGCCACGCTCTACCACTGGGACTTGCCGCAGGCGCTTCAGGACAAGGTCGGCGGCTGGGAGTCGCGCGACACGTCCAAAGCTTTCGCCGACTACGCGGCTTACGTCGCACAACATCTCTCTGACCGCGTCAAGCACTTCTTCACCATTAACGAGTTCGGCGCGTTCGTCGAACTCGGCTACCGCGTCGGCATCCACGCGCCGGGCCTGAAGCTCCCGCCCGCACGCTTCAACCAGACGCGCCACAACGCCGTGCTCGGCCACGGACTCGCGGCGCAGGCCGTCCGCGCGAGCGCGAAGGCGGGAACGCGCGTCGGACTCGCGGAGAACATGAACATCTGCGTCCCCGTCATCGAGACGCCCGAACATATCGAAGCAGCCGTGCGCGCGACGCGCGAGATGAACGCGCCGTACATGACCGTGATTCAGGAAGGCAAGTACACGGACGCATACCTGAAGTTCGCGGGAGCGGACGCGCCCAAGTTCACGCCGGAAGATTTGAAGATCATCTCGACCCCGCTCGACTTCGTGGGCATCAACGTTTACACGCCGACTTACGTCCGCGCGGACGCGTCCTCGCCGCTCGGCTTCGCCTACGTGCCGCACCCTTCGACGTTCCCGCACATGGCCTCGCCGTGGCTCTTCGTCGGCCCCGAAGCGCTCTACTGGGGGCCGCACCACGTGGCGAAGATTTGGAACGCCAAGGAGATTTACATCACCGAGAACGGCTGCTCGTCGGCGGACGTGCCCGCGGCGGACGGCAAGGTCTATGACACAGACCGCGTGATGTACCTACGCAACTACCTGACGCAGCTTCAGCGCGCGACCTCGGACGGCATCCCCGTGCGCGGCTACTTCCTCTGGAGCCTGATGGACAATTTCGAGTGGGCCGACGGCTACACCAACCGCTTCGGCCTGCACTACGTTGACTACCAGACGCAGACGCGGACGCCGAAGCTCAGCGCGGGGTTTTATCACGAAGTCATCGCGCGCAACGCCGTCGCTTGAATCATTCGCCCGGCGTGAAAACAACATTGCCATGTCCACTCATCGCAAGCTTCCTCTTCGATTCCTGTCGGCGTTCGTCGCCGCCCTGTTGCTCTGCCCGGTCGTGCCGCCGACGCGAGCCGTCGGTCAGTCGGCGTCACAGACCGACAAGTATCCGCCGCAGGTGAAATTCACAGGCGACGGCGACCACCGGAACATGATGGAGCAACTCGGCATCAAGGCGCTGCGACCGGGGGCCGACCCGAAAAACCCCAACACCTTCGACGAGGCCAACGCCAACAAGTACCCGCTGCCGGAACTGCTGGTCATGAAGAACGGCAAGAGGGTGACAAATGCAAAGCAGTGGAAGGCGCGGCGCGCGGAGATCGCGGAAGACTTCGAGCGCGAAGTCTATGGTCGCATCCCGAAGAACGTTCCCGGTGTGAAGTGGGAAGTGACGAACACGAGCACGACAGATGTGGGCGGCATCCCGGCCATCACGAAGACGCTCGTCGGCCACGTTGATAATTCTTCGTACCCGCTCATCAAGGTTGACATTCAGGCGAGCGTGACGACTCCGGCGAACGCGCCGGGGCCTGTGCCCGTGATGGTCGAGTTCGGCTTCGTCTTCCCTCCCGGCTTTCGGCCCCCGCCGCCTCCGCCCGCCGCGAACGGCCCCGGCTGGCGGCAACAACTACTCGCCAAAGGCTGGGGCTACGCCGTCATCATCCCGACGAGTTATCAGGCGGACGGGCCGGAACTGACTTCGGGCATCATCGGCCTCACGAACAAAGGTCAGCCGCGCAAGCCCGACGACTGGGGCGCGCTTCGCGCGTGGGCTTGGGGAGTGAGCCGTTTGATTGACTACTTCGAGACCGACAAGGCCGTTGACGCCAAACAGGTCGGCGTCGAAGGACTCTCGCGCTACGGCAAGGCCGCGCTCGTCGCCGAGGCTTTCGACCCGCGCATCGCCGTCGGCTTCATCGGCTCGTCCGGCGAGGGCGGCGCGAAGCTCCACCGACACCTCATCGGCGAAGCGGTCGAGAACCTGACCGGCGGCGAATATTATTGGATGGCCGGCAACTTCATGAAGTACGGCGCGTCGGACGCCGTCTTCGGCGCGAAAACGGCGGGCGACCTGCCCGTTGACTCGCACGAGTTGATCGCGCTGTGCGCGCCGCGCCCCGCCTTCATCAGCTACGGCGTGGAAGAGCACGGCGACCCGAAGTGGGTTGATGCCCGCGGCAGCTTCATGGCCGCAGTCGCCGCAGGCCCGGCTTACAGGCTTCTGGGCAAGCGCGACCTCGGCACGCCCGGCAACTACCTCACCGACCCGATGCCGCCCGTCGGCCAACTCATCGGCGGCGAACTCGCTTGGCGACAGCACAACGGCGGCCACAGCGTCGCCGAGAACTGGCCCGCTTTTCTAGAGTGGGCGAGCCAGTTCATCCACGCGCCGCGACCGCGTTTGGGCCAAACCATGTCACACGTCGAACAGCCGGAGGCCGGCGCAGACCAATCGAAGCCGCGCGGCGACCGGCCCGTTCCGCGCGCCGACCGCAACTCTCAAATCGCACACGTCGAGCTGTTGGAGAAAGCGAAGAAGGGACGCGTTGACGTTTACTTGGAGGGCGACTCGATCACGAGGCGCTGGGGCGCGAGCGACGAGCAGTACAGAGCGTTTCTGGCGAACTGGCGGCAGAACTTCTACGGCTGGAACGCGGCGGACTTCGGCTGGGGCGGCGACACGGTGCAGAACATCCTGTGGCGGCTTGAGAACGGCGAACTCGATGGCGTCAACCCGAAGGTCATCGTCCTCATGGCCGGCACGAACAACGTCGGCAAAGAGTCTCCGCAAGGCGGCGAAGACCCGCGCGTCGCCGACACGGTCGAGGGCATCAAGGCGATTTTGGACATCTGCCGCAGCAAGGCTCCCGGCGCGACGATAATTCTGATGGGAATCACACCGCGCAACGACAACATGGCGGTGATGCCTCTCATCAACGAGATCAACAGCCGGATCGCGAAGCTCGCCGACGGCAGAAAGATCAGGTACCTGAACATCAACGACCGTCTGGCCGACAGGGACGGCAGGCTCTACGAAGGGATGACCGTCGCCGACGGCTTGCACCTCGATGTCAAAGGCTATCAGGTTTGGGCGGACGCCTTGAAGCCCGTCTTCGACGAACTGCTCGGCCCGCCCGCGAAAGAAGATCACGCGCCGCCGCCGACCGGAGACCCGAGCGCGAGAAAGGTTCAATGACCGACCGCGCGGGAGGAGGACAAAAGTCTCCTCCCGCGCGGGCGGAGTCAGCAAATGAAAGCATGGAAGCGAAGCCGGTCGTAAAAAGCGAGCAGGCGCGTCAGCCTTGGGGGCCTCGCGCCTGCTCTAACGTGATCACTGTCCTCACCCCAGCAATCACTGAGGCGAAGGATTCACCAACGCCTCGGTTGTCGCACATAGTAATCGAAAGCGTCGCGCCGCGCAAGCGAAGGGCGCGTGCGCGACAAAATATTCTCCCCGACGCGCTAAACGTCAACGGCAAAGCGCGACGGCTCCGGCGATGCCGGCGTCTTCGGCCTGACAGCATTCAGCCGCGGCGCGGCCTTCCGTTCCCCGACAGGCGGTATGTTGACAACGCCGGACGGCATAATGCAACCTCGCTTCTCGCGACCGCCACTTCCGTCTTGGCCGTGAGAAGCGACGCGGGAAATGGAGACGAACGGATGAAAGAAAAGCGAAGCGAAGACCTGGGCGAGCAACTCCTCCGGCAGGGGCTGAAGGAGAAGTCCTTCTCGAAGGAGCGCAAGGCCGCCATACGCGCATACCTGCGCGAGGGTTCGATAGCGGGCGCGGCCAGAGCATTAAGCAAGCACGACGAGACGGTCAGGAAGCACCTGCTCTCGACCTTCTGGCACTACCTGATCGTGGAGAAGTCATAGGCGCCGGACGATCCGGCGGGGACGACTCCGGGGCCACGCCGGTGTCATCCACCTGTTCTTGCGCCCCTCTTGCATCCTCGTTACATCTACGCCGGAGGGCGGAACGCGTCCGCGCTTACTAATTGTTGAGGCGTGCGACATTCTCGCAAAGCCCGTGCTCACCGACCCGACAAAAACTCGCGAGGGGCATTACTCGGATGAGCAATGCCCCTCGCGCTTCTCGTTGAAGAGGCCCAAACTTACGAGAGTTTAAAGCGACGAGTGGCTGTCTCTGCCGCTCGTCGCTTTGAGTCCCGATCAAAAGTTTAGCTTCAGGCCGAACTGCTTCCAGTTCGGCTCAGTTCAAAGGCGACCTGGCCTTCGCCTTCCGGCTCTGAAGTTCGCGTGTGTTGACAAGGAAGCCGCCGCGTCACTCGAAGGAATCGGCGGGCTGCTCAAGGACAGCTTCCGGCGCGTCCACATAAAACTCGACCATGTCCGCCGGGGGCCTGAAGCCGTGCCGCAGGTAAAGCGGGCGACTCCTTTGCGTGGGCCAGAGGATGACCGCGTGCACGTCTTCGGCTTCGCAGCAGCCCAGCGCGGCTTCCAGTAACATTGACCCGACGCCCCGCCCGCGCTCCGACTCGCGGACGAAGAAGTTGGTTAAGTAGGCGTGACGCTCGCGCTCCGGCGTCGGGTTCGGGATTTTCTCGATCAGTTGAAGCCAGACGTTTCCGACGATCAGCCCTCCGCCTTCCACGACCCAGCAACGCCACCTGCCTTCGTCATTGAGCCGCCCGGCCATCCAGAGGGCGCAGCGTTCGACGAACTCGTCCTCGCGCTCAAGTGCGCCGCCGGGCGACGCGCGGAACTCGTAACGGAGCCGCGCGAGCGCAAATGCGTCGGCGGGCGTGGCCTGCCTGATGCTGATGTCCATCTCTTACCCGCGCGGATAAACTTATCTCGCCCTTCAGCGCGCACGCATCTCGTCGAGCGGCGTGACCCGTTTCGGCTGCGGGTACGGGACGGCCTCGCCTTTGATCGCGCGCCAGAGGACGAGGTTGAACAGTTCCACGTCGGCGACATCTTCTTTGCTGAAGTCCAGTCGCTCGGAATCCTCTGCGACGCGGCCCTGCGACGGGTTCATCTCGTCGAGCGGTTGCGCGGGCGTCTCGGCGGCGTAAGGGCGCAAGTCCGGCGCGGCGTTGAAAATCTTGTGCAAGGGGCGACCGAAGCGGTCGAACTGCGAGAGCGGCGCGAGGCCGAGTATCTCCTCGACGGTCGCCACAACGTCGGTCGTGTTGACGAAGCGGTGAATCGTCCCGCCGCGGTTGTACGCCGAGGCGACGAGGAGCACGGAGCGGTGCGAGTCAACGTGGTCGGGGCCGTCCTGCGCGTCGTCTTCGAGGATGAAGAAGATTGTGTCTCGCCAGTAAGGCGAGCGCGAGACGGCCTCGACCATCCGACCGAGCGCGAGATCGTTGTCGGCCACGTAGGCCCGCGGCGTGCGCTTGCCCGCGCGCCCGCCCGAAGTGTGGTCGCCCGGCAGGTGCATGATCTCGAGCGCGGGCAAGTTACCTTTACGCACGAACTCCTGAAAGTCCTTAAGCCAGACCTCTATGCGTCGCTGGTCTGTGATGTTCAAGTCGAACGCCGGGTAATCCTGATTGGTGTACGGGGCGAGCGATGCCTTCGATGCACGATAATGCTGAGGCGCGTCGGGTGTACTGTTGTCCGCCTCGACGGGCACGCAGTATTCGCCGTAGTCGCGCAATGTCAGACCTCTTCTGATTGCCGCGTCCCAGAGAAAACCGCTCGCGGGTTCGTCCGCGTCGCCCTCGTCGTCGGGTCCGCCGCGGCGGTTCGAGTAGAGCGCGGGCGTCGTCTTCTCGGTGTAGTCGGTGACGTATGCGGAGGTAGTCCAGGGGTGCCCCTGCTGGCTCACCTCCGCGTTGACGAAGAAGCGGTCGAAGAGGCCGAAGCGCGCGGCGAGCGAGCGGTGGTTCGGGTTCGACTCGCGCGGGAAATAAAGCAGCGATGCGTCGCCGTCGCCGTCCTTCACGTCGCCGAACATCTGGTCATATGTGCGATTCTCCTTGATGACGTAGATGACGTGTTTGAAGGGCGGGTACTTGTGGGCGGCGCGCGTCTGCGACCAGTTGTTCGCCGCGACGACGCGACGCGTCAGCGCGCTCAACTCCGTGCTGCTCAGTCGCGGCGACACCACGTTGACCGTGCCGTTCAGTTGCCCGAGCGTGTAGTCGGTCGAGCCGCCTTCGAGTTTCTTGTCCGGCTGCCTCATCAACGGGTTGGCGCGCGTCCCGCGCCCCTTGCCGTTCAGCACGTAGAGCGCGTCCGTCGTGGCGACGACCGCCGTCGGATACCAGCCGCAGGGGATTCGCCCCGCGAGCGAGTCGGCGGCGCGGCCAGTGTTTGCGCCCGAGGTCGCGCGCCCGAGGTCGAAGACGGCGACCGAGTTGTTGTCGGCCTCGGCGACGAAGAGGCGCGAGCCGTCCGCCGAGAGCGCAAGAGCGTCCGGCGTGCTGCCTTCGAGCGCGCCCGAAGGCGGAGGGTCGGCCAGTTGTGTGACGACGCGCCGTTGTTTGGTGTCAACGACGGCGACGCGGTCTGTGGACGCGGAGGCGACGAAGAGCCTTGAGCCGTCGGCGCTGAGCGCGAGCGCGGAGGGGTGTCGCCCGACGACGACTTTGCCCGCGTCCGCGAGCGTGCCGTCAGCGTTGACGCCGAAGACGTTCACGGCGTCGCCGCCCCAGGCCGAGGCGTACACCTTACCGTCCGGCGCGGCGACGACCTCGTAAGGGTAGTGATCCGTCTTGAGCCGCTGAACGACGCGCCCGTTCACGAGGTCAACGACCGCGAGCGAGTCGGCAAGGTTCTCCGCGACGTAAAGTGAGCGCCCGTCGCGCGAGACCGCGAGGCCCGCGGGGAACCGCGTGCCGCCCTTCTTCGGGTCTTTCTCGGCCAGGACGATCTTGCCGACGAGCGTCGCGCGCCCTTCGCGCCAACTGTAGCGGAAGACCGCGTCCTCGTCGCCGCCGGAGGCGTACAGCGTCCCGCCGTCGGGCGAGAAGGTCAGTCCGAGAAAAGCCGCCGGCTGCGGGAGCGTCTGCACGACGCGCCCCGTCGCAAGCTCGACCACCTGAATGCCCTGCTCGCGCCAGCCGCTCAAAGAGAGGACGAGATAATGCCCGTCCGGCGAGAGCCGCATCGCGAGCGGCATGTTGCCGACATCGAACGCGCGCCCCGCCGTGTCGAGCCACGCGCCCGTCGGGAGTCGCGTCCTCATGTTTGAAGGCCTGGGCGCACGCGCACTCTGCGCGGCGACATGCGTCGCGGCTGTTGCCAAGGCCAGGGCGACCAACCCTCTCAGCACGACAAACGAATTAACTTTGCGGATAAGATTTTTCATGTCTGCGACAGCTTCGCTCGGCGACGGACGGTTGCGGCGTTGATTCGCAGTGCGCGCACGGCGTTTGGGTTTATGACTCGCTCAAAGTAGGTTAAGAATTGGCTCGCGCGCAAGCGCCATTATTGCGTAATTTTTTGGAGCCAATTCATTACCCGTCAGCAGACTCTGAGCGAGAATGAAACGGGAGTAGCCGAGTTTCGTTGACAACCCCAAAGAATTAAGGCGGGTGAGCTCGCCCTCGAAGCAAACACGCCCGCCTTAATAAATTTCCGCCCGTCTAAATGTGACTTTACCCATCTGTTTGCCACGATTGGAAGCATCCGCTTGCCGGGAGTACAACTAAAACCATAGATTTTTGCCCCCTACAAATTTTGTCTGTTAGAAATTGGAAGCATGAGTTCGCCAAAAGTACAAAATGGAAGCAACAGCTTGCCGGAAGTACAAATTTGAAATATCAAGCGGCTTAAAGAAGAATAGGCTTCTGAGAACTCTATCAATTATAGAGGTTACGCAGTTGGGATGAGCGAATAGAGCGGATTGGCGACGTAAGCGCGTACCGCCTCTCTGATGATCGAAGTCTTCGCTTCATACCAACTGATGCCTCTGTGATGGCAATGGCTCTCCAGACGCAGGAACGCCCGCAGGCACAGGTTGATGTGGTTGCGCCACGCCCGGCGCGACCGCACCTGCGCCCGCTCGATCAGACAGAACTGCTTGATGCCACGATGATAGTTCTCTATCGCCCACGCGAAGCCGGCCCACCTGACGCGCTCCAAGTCATTCATCTCCACCTTGTTCGTCGCCCACACCTCAACGCCGCCGTTTGTGGCAACTATCTTGAAGATGCGGATCAGCCCGAAGCCTTCGAGCCACACCACGCGCCCGTCTGCCCCGACCTCGACCTCACTGACCGCACGTAGCCCCATCCGGTCGGGGTTCACCTTGCGGTTCGATTTCAGGCGCGTCAGCCAAGTCCAGCCGAAAGAGCGGCAAAGCTTCAGGTTTTCGAGGCCCGAATACCAGCTATCGAAGACCACGCAGGCAGGTTGGAAGCTGCGCTCATGCGCGGCTTTGATCATCGCCGAAAAGTGGTCGTTCTTCGTCAAGGCGTCCTTCTTCTTGTCGAAGATGCGGTAATCGACGGGGACATGGCGGTCGCCGTCCGTCCACAAAAGTGTAATCAGGTTGATGCCGCTCACCACCGCGTGGTGCTTACCAGACCAGTGGCGCACCACCAACTCCATCTTGCGGGCGTAAGGCTTATCCAGGGTCGAGTCGTCTATGACAAGGATACCCTGGCTCAAGCTAACTTGACCGCGGGCTTCTGCCCACAGGGTCTCGGCATCAGGCTCAAGGCGATGGAGCAAGCGAGTGAAAGCGTCGTGTGCCGGTGCCTGCTCCTCGTCGCCTTGTACCTTCGCCGCTTCGGTCGCGCTCACCGAGCGCGGCGAGGCGATCACGAAGTTGATGTAGTCGTCGTCAGAACACTTGGGCGGATTCACGCCCTTCTTCTACTACATTTTCTTCAACTGCGTAACTTCTAAATTAGAGAGATTCAGCTTTATTTACTCAGCTTTAGTCTTCAGGCTGTTGGATAGTCGGGCCTATTGCGCCTTGATATCGGCCATTATAAGGCTTAACTAATCGCGAGGAAGTCTTAAATATAAATAACTGTGCAACAGGTTGATGTGAATGTATCCTTACGCTTAAGGTTGAAAGATTACAAATTTCGAATGTGACTTTACCTGCATACCCTGCATCAATTTGACCATCACAACAATTTATTAGCATAAACAACCTAGCTAATGAACCTTTTGTTTGAACAAATCCAAAGTAACCAATAGGCATCTTTATATGTTCATGGGAGCAACCAAGAATAGCACTCTGTGGCGGGAGGACAATTCCTTCATCTTTGATAAAGTCCTCTATTATCCATGTCGGCGGTATTTTATGCCCATAAACAATTTCATTGTTTATATCATCAGGTTGTATGGATATGATTTTTCTATCTAGTGTAAGAGTTAATGAGTTATTATCGAAACATCGAGCATCAGTAACTATCTGATGCTGTTCGACTAGATACTTTAGGTTATCGCCGACTATTAGCATTTTCTAAAAAATCCCCAAATTGCAACTATGAAGGCAAGTATAGAAAGAGCTAGAGTTAAGAGCCAACGCCATTCCTTCTTTAAATAAGTTGCAATTTTTTGTCTCGTGGGAAATCTCGTGGGCGGATTCTTAGGGACAAGAGTATCTCTCCTAGAAGGTGCATCAACATGTGACTCCAATTCAAAAAAGCAGCATGAACAGAATGCATCGCCTCTCTGAAATGACACTGTTTGTTGTCCAGCATTATACAATCCTATCCTTAATGTTGAGCAGAATCCGGGGTCAATCTTACAAGATGAGATTTGAATACCTTTAAAAATATATGTTCCCTTGCCGGTAACTAGACCAAAAACATTGGCAGGCATACCTATTGTTTGCTCTGTTTCTATAACGGCAGAAGTCCCTGATTTAAGAGAGAAACCTCCTAGCGGTATCTCATAGTAAGTATTATTCGTACAATCGAACCAACTATCACCGACACTAAGATCTAGCGTGGCTGGCCCATCATCTATAAGTATTGTACCTTTGACATATACTAAACTATCGCTCGATTTATTTAGCTTATAAAAATCATCATAATTCGTTGTTAATCTATTTTGTAGATCAACTATGCTCACGTTTAAGGTCCTTTTCACCAATTACTGGATTTCCGAAAACTCATCCGGGGCTAGTCACAAAAGTGCTTACCGTGCGTCAAGAGATAATCACCCAAGTTTATTATGAAGTCATCTTATAAATACCCGCCAGATAGTCTTGAGCTAATGTTTATGCGGATTCTAGGAACCAGAGGCCTTTATAAAACCAGTTTACCCTAATTGTAAACATATTTTATGAACTATTCTTAGAACTTTTATACTAATAGTTACCAGCTCTTTGTCGCAGTAAATTTGAGGGCTGATCTTTAACTTACCCGCGTGATGATGGACAACCTGATGCCGCACCGAACCGCTTCGCTCTACGTGCAATACACGCCCGAAGAGACGCGGTGGATATTGCGGAGGCTAGAGTATCATTATACGCCCAATCATCGGAATTGGTTGATCTGGTTAGTGTATAGATGAGCGTCCTCGAACGGCAATGTTTGCGCCAGCGTATCCCCAACGTTACTTTGCAGTGGAGGTCGCCGCTAATGAAGCGCGCCTCAATGAGGCCAAAGCAACCATCACATGGAACTTCACGGTGAATGACGCCCAGTGAAAGTTGAAGCGGCTTCACCCTCCAACTCCCCTGTGACAAAGAACTAGACTTGAGTTTCCTTTTTATCTGTTGTCACCCTACCTCCTTGCCATTGTCCTCTATAAAGTGAACTCTTCCCCTCAATTCTAAATATATTAATATGAGCAATCCTGGAACCTAATTCCAGTTTAAAAGGATAAGGACCTGCTACATGAATCCCAAACGTGGGTGCCCCTGAATATCCTGGGGGGTGAACCCCTGTTTCTAATACAACTCCCGAGCGGAAGAGAGTACTTCTTGGATGGAACACTCCTAACATATCCTCGTCTAGTGTGATTTCTTCAATTATCTTCACTAGATAATATTCGCCAGAAAGAAGTACCACCGTTGTCGTAGTTGTATCTTCGTATTTACCAAGTAGTTCAACCTTTGGAGTTTCTCTTTCTTCTTTTCCTAAATATCCTGATGAACAGATTCTATAAACTTCACCTACCCTCAAGTCAAACCCCGCTCCTTCTGGATTTTTCAACTCTCTTTCAGAGAGATTCTTTATCAACTCACCCTTGTTGATTCTAGATAATAGGATGTCTATGCCGATTACCATTTAACCCTCCCTCTTAAATTCTTCAATTTGAAGTAAAGTATACGCCACCGTTAATTTTACTTATAACCGATTGGTCAGGAGGGTTCACATTTACTTCAGTTCATCTTCTGAAATCAACTCCCGTAATTGATGTAAAAAGTTTTCGAGAGAGTTAGTAGCCTCAATGATCTTTTGGCCGCTAGGTACGCCTACTCCATGTACTATCGCATTACGTATCCGCCTGATTCTTTCAAACTCACTTCTGTTTTCATTGGGAACAATCCCTAATTTCACTAATGTATCCGCAGCAAGATTGAATCTTATTCCCGAAAATTCAGAAGACCGACTTTGAATTATCCTTCGTGTCAAGGTTTCAAAGGCAATCCACCGTGACATGAATAGGTTTAATGCTTCCAATTGCGGAGTTGGAGTCTCATCCTTCTCAGTGAAGCTATAAGGGTTACGAGATCCTATCTCGCTTTTAGCTTGAGCATACAAATTATATCGCCCTTCATCTCCTGCCACAATTTTATCTACAACTTGTTCGGCGATTGGCCTTTCCGGATTCAAGTCTAAAATAAAACCGTGTATTGAGTCTGGATTATTCAAATCAACTAGCTGGAGAAACCGAAATAGGATATCGGCTCTGCCCATAATAGGTTCACCTGCCTTCTCCGTAGGTATTGATTGTACGACTCCGTGTAAATACGCGGCCAGTTCATAATGGTTCCGAAACGGATCAATTCCCGCGCGCGACTTCATTGCCCGCTGTAATCTTTCAAGAGCGATTTCTGCTGCCAATACAATTCCATTCAGTTCATCTAGGACGGCATGTTCATCTTCTGATGGAATACCACTAAGAGGCTTATATATAAGATCATGCTCAACTTCTGCCCAGCCATGCATGAGAACTGAGGCGATCTGAATTTCAATTCTTGCTTGAGTATAGTGTACTTGTGATTGAGATAAATCGCTTTCACGCAATTGAACGCGATAGTGACTAGCGTGATAGCCAGTAAATCGCTTTTTATATACATCTGTATGTTTAGTTTTTTTTCCAGACTCCGGGAAAACTTTAGGCTCCTTCACTACAAACCGAGAGGCAATCAGTTTTTCAACCTCTCCACGATCCCCCGGAAAGTAAAGCGCTATACGAACTCCTGCTAGATCAACAATATCACCGTAAATATCATCAAAAGTTTTATACTCTTTTTTTTTATTTCTCTCATTGAGTTTAGTCTTAAGTCCACTTGGGTTCTTAGCTCTATGGCTAACTATCGCACGAATACCATTTTGTTCAAGATCTATCTCACATTCTTGATGGCAAAGGCGCGCGGCTTCCTGATAGAAATCATATTCGCGAAGATATTGAGCGATAAAATCATCAATTATAGACATAACGCACTCCAACCATACCTAAGCACCCAAGCAAAATTAAGTTGCAGTATGTAGCTCTTTGAAAGCCACTTGATACTCCGCCCCGACATGATCGAAGATGTGGTAAATCTTCTTCCTGGATTTCATGTATGACCCATACAGGAGTTTACCAGATGTAATAACTTTCAAGGCTCTTAGTGATATATGTCAAAATGCATTTGGCATATCTGCCCGTGAAGACTTTACATCTTCGATTTTATATATGATCAGACGGTCCCGTTTTTGTTTTTGACACGTCCATTCATGAGAATGTTTGTAGTATCTATATGAAGATCACTCATCAAGGAGTGTTCCCGCTACGCCTAGATTAATGTACCTGTCTAATGTAATTGGAGCTTTATTCTTATCTTTGAACCAAACGGTTGCCCGAACCCAAAAACAGCCCCATACGAACATCTCATATAGAAAGTTTTCTCGCCAGTTTTGCATCGCAACAACGGGTACAGCAAATGATTCGTGAAGTTGATATACCACCCTATCAATCTTTTTTAGGTATCGTTCGTATGTGGATGTAGTAACCTCTCTTATATACACATCGACAAATAATTGAACATTATAGTAATCCTCGTAATTCGAAGGCTTTGCAACATGACAGAGTAGATAAGGATGGGCTGGGTTTATCTCCGGGCCTACGGGGCCTTCAATTACTTTATCTGCACTCTGTGGTTTAGCGGGAGAACTACGTACCAAGCGGTGGAGATCAGCTACCACTCTTCGCGAGAGATCTTCTGGGGTAGAAAAGGGTTGGAAGACGTGGCGCTCTCCAATTTCTTTTCTGAGCTTACGAATCTTGGTCGCGTTCCTTCCTATATCCACTGTCGTGGGACCAACCGGGTAATCTTCTGAAGTAAGATACAAGAGGACAGGCAATCTTTTCGCTATTGCTGTTCGGTATTCCACCTCGGTAATAGACATATTTGATTGCCTATCTATTGTTCCATACCGCCATCCCAAGACACCAACATATACATCAGCTTCAGACACCTTGGCTATTGATAATTGAAGCGGGTCTCTCGGGTCCGCGCCAAAATATTCCATTGCAAGAAGGTCAATGTCATCACCCATTTTTAGTAAAGTTTCAATTAAAATTTGTCGATGTTGCCGAAGATCACTGTACGTTGAACTGAGAAATACTTTCATCGGTACATCTCCCCTACACCAGCTCTTTAAATTTTAACGGGTCTATGGAATCCTACATGGGCAGTTATCCACAATTGGTACGGGCTAGGGGAATTTATCATTTGTCTCTTTTAAGGAGATGGTTGTCTTCTTTTAAGAGTCGGTCGTTGAGGAGGGTTAGGATCAAAAGGGGTTGCGAGAAAATTTTTTGCTTCTTCAACGGCCTCAGGGCTATTAACATCTGGGTCTGAACCGGCTTCCACCGCCGCTTTATACTGTTGAACTGCGGAGGTACGATTACCTAGAGCATCATAAACATTGCCTAGCTTGACGTGCGCCCAAGCTTCTACCCAGCGAGGTTTTAAGTCACCTTGTAATGCCTGTTGAAAATTGAAGAGGGCTTCATCCCATCTCTGTTGCTGTATAAATATCAGTCCTAAATCATAATACGCCTTAGAAGAAGTGCGGTTAAGTTTTATTGCGTCGTGAAGTCTTTGAATGGAAGTTTGGTCATCTGAAGTGTTTGAGTAGTCAGTGCCCGAATTACTTGAATTAGATGCCGATCCCTGAGCAGAGGGAGCTGATATAAAATAAAAGTCAGCCATTAATGAAGATGATTCCCAAGGGGTTTGTTTACCTAGAGACTTCTCGCGCACGCTGATACGCACACGTTTGAAAACTTCCTCTACCCCAACTTCCGGCATACGCATAAACCGAAGAAGCTCTTGGGTGTACAACCCGTTACCAGAATCACCGTCACTGGCTTCTGATCCAGGCGACGTAGCATAAGCGATTAAAGTCCCACCTGGAGCAGTAATAGCCGCCAATCCCCGCGTAGCTGAACGGAAACTACGCGCAAAAGGGTTGTTACGACAGGCGTCTAAGATCACGATGTTAAGACTATTTGGCGCTTCATCTAGCTGTGCTAATACAAAGCCCGCATTGACTGCCTCGTACTCGACCTCCTTCTCATTCTCGAAGGTCGCGTCAACAGGGATGAGGTAGTTTTCGCCATTCACTTGCATCCCGTGGCCGGCGTAATAGAACAAACGAATATTGCTGGTCTTCGCCTTTTCTCCGAATGCGCGGATAGACCGTTTCATATCGTTCAAAGATAAGTTTTCTTGGTAGATAACATCGAAGTTAAGCTCCCGTAGGGTCCGAGCCATAGCGCGTGCATCGTTGACTGGATTTTTGAGCGGAGAACTAGCATACGCGCCATTCCCAATAACTAACGCGACACGCTGTTTCGGGGTGGTGGTTTGGACTTCCATACCACGGTTTTGAGCAAGAGTAGTTCCCGCACATATAATAATTGCTAAGAGGGGAAAGATAGATATTTTTCTCATAATCTCTTAGTTGTTGAGAAGTTTGGGTTGAAAGCCGCCGTGGAGTCCTCGCCCAAGGCTACGACAGCTCCCGGCAGGGTCGCTATGATACGGGTACGGGTGGGCGACCGTGCCTAATTTGACGGGCAGCTTATATACCAACTAGCAGCAGAAGACAATGTTTTTCTTGACAACTATGTTGTTTTCTTTTTGTTAGGAATATCTTCACTCTATTTTTTTTCTAGGAGGCGAAAAACCGCTTAGGTTGAGTCTTTATTGGCTATTCGCTTACAATCGGCGGCGTTAGGCTAGAAATCCTCTCTGCTGCCGGAATAACCACAAGGCAGCAAGGCATCACATCTAATGGCGATTAAGAAATCTGACCTCTACTCATCGCTCTGGGCTTCCTGCGACGAACTGCGCGGCGGCATGGACGCCAGCCAGTACAAGGACTATGTCCTGTTCATGCTGTTCATCAAGTACGTCTCCGACAAGTACGCCGACAGCAACGACTTCGCCCCGCCGGTCGTCATACCGCCGGGCGCGAGCTTCAAGGATATGGTCGCGCTCAAGGGTAAGAGCGACATCGGCGACAAGATCAACACGCAGGTTATCCAGCCGCTGATTGACGCTAACAGCCGCCTCGCCCGCAGCGACTTCCCCGACTTCAATGACCCCAACAAGCTCGGCGAAGGCGACGCGATGGTGCAACGCCTGACCAACCTGATCGGCATCTTCCAGAAGCCCGAACTAGACTTCTCGAAGAACCGAGCCGAACACGACGACATTCTCGGCGACGCCTACGAGTACCTGATGCGCCACTTCGCCACCGAGAGTGGCAAGAGCAAGGGGCAGTTCTACACGCCGTCGGAGGTCAGCCGAGTCATCGCCAAAGTCATCGGCATCTCGCCGGCGAACACCGTCGCCGCGACGACTGCCTACGACCCGACGTGCGGCTCCGGCTCGCTGCTGCTGAAGGTGGCCGCCGAGGCGGGCAAGCACATCACGCTCGAAGGGCAGGAGATGGACGTGAGCACCGCCGGACTCGCGCGCATGAACATGATCTTGCACGACTTTCCGACCGCCAACATCCTCACCGGCAACACGCTCGCCGCGCCCAAGTTCAAGGACGGCGAGCGGCTGCGGACTTACGATTATGTCGTCGCCAATCCGAAGTTTTCAGACAAGACTTGGAGCACCGGCATCATCCCGGTGAAAGACCCTTTCCAACGCTTCGAGTGGGGAGTGCCGCCCGCGCGGCAGGGCGATTACGCTTACCTGCTGCACATCATCCGCTCGATGAAGAGCAACGGCAAAGCGGCCTGCATCCTGCCGCACGGCGTCCTGTTCCGCGGCAACGCCGAGGCGGTCATACGCGAAAGACTCGTCCGCTCCGGCTACCTGAAGGGCATCATCGGGCTGCCTGCGAATCTCTTCTACGGCACGGGCATCCCTGCGTGCATACTCGTGCTCGACAAGGAGAACGCCGCCGCCCGCCGCGGAATTTTCATGATCGACGCAAGCCGTGACTTCATCAAGGACGGCAACAAGAACCGCCTGCGCGAGCAGGACATTCACCGCATCGTGGACACCTTCGCCCGGGTGGCCGAAGTGCCGCGCTATTCGCGCCTCGTGCCGCTGGATGAGATCGCCGACTCGAAGAACAATTACAACCTGAACCTGCCGCGCTACATTGACAGCACCGAGCCGGAAGATATTCAGGACATTGACGGACACCTGCGCGGCGGAATACCGCGACGGGACATCGACGCCTTCGCAGCTGATTGGCAGCAATACCCAGATGTCCGCGCGGTGTTGTTTGAGCCTGCCGAGCGCCCCGGCTACCTACGTCTCAAACTCCCGCTCGACCAAGTGAAGCCAGCGATTCTCAGTCATTATCAGTTCGCCGCATTCCAAGCAAAGGTGATCAAGCTGTTCGCCAAATGGCGCACCGCCCTCACCCCTCTGCTGACAAGTTTCGGCAAAGCCGGCAATCCGAAACTCGTCATTCATGAACTGTCGGAGAGTTTGCTGCTAGCCTTTCACTCCGTACCGATCTTGAATGCCTATGATGTGTATCAGCATTTGATGGACTACTGGGCCGAGATGATGCAGGACGATTGCTATCTGATCGCCGCCGACGGCTGGAAGGTGGGCGCTCAGCCGCGCGAGATTCGTCAGGTCAGGGACAAAAACAACAAGCTGATCTGGCCGGAGCCGCACGAATACCTGAAGGGGAAGCGGCGGTTCAAATCAGACCTCCTCCCAGCGTCGCTCCTTGTCTCCAAGTATTTCATCGCCGAGCGTGATGCTATCGAATCCATCGAGGGCGATCTATCAGCCGTCGAGCAGCGGCTTGACGAGATGCAGGAGGAGCACGGTGGCGACCAAGCCGACGGCCAGCCAGGGCTGCTCTCGGAAGTCATCGAGGGCGAGGGCGACAAGCAGAAGATAACCGCCAAGGCTGTGAAAGCCCGGCTCAAGGAGATCGGGAATGACCCAAACTTCGCCGACGAGCGTAAGGTGTTGGAGGATTACGCCGCCCTGCTCGATCAGCAGACGAGGACGAAGGCTCGCCTCAAGGCCGCGCAGGAAGACTTAGACGCTAAGATTGACGCCAAATACCCCACGCTGACAGAGGACGAGATCAAGACGCTGGTAGTGGCTGACAAGTGGCTGGCCGCGCTCCACGCCGCCGTGCAGGACGAGCTGGATCGCGTCTCGCAAACACTAACAGGGCGCATACGCCAACTGGCCGAACGCTATGCAACGCCGCTGCCGCGGCTGACCGAGGAGGTCGAAGCCCTCGCCTCCCGCGTTGACGAACACCTGAAGAAGATGGGAGCGGCATGGAATTGAAGCCCGGCTACAAGCAGACCGAGGTGGGCGTGATACCGGAGGACTGGGAGGTATGTCCAGTCGGGCAAAAGGGTGAAGTCGTTACTGGCAAGGCATTGGCAGTTAATGGGCCGGGTAAGCAACGTCCATACCTACGCACAAAGAATGTCTTTGATGGACGGATAGACATCAACGACGTGCTAACGATGCCGATGACTGACGAACAGTTCGCGCACTTTAAGCTTCGACGCGGCGATGTGCTCCTGAATGAAGGGCAAAGTTTAGAACTCGTTGGGCGATGTGCAATGTATCAGGATGAGTACCCTGAGCCATGTGCAATACAGAATCAGCTTCTGCGTTTTAGGGCTAAGGACGGAGTGTCTGGCGTTTTTGCGTCATATCTCTTCAGATATTGCCAACAGACTGGTGTGTTCGCACGGATTGCGTTGCAAACCACATCTATCGCACACCTCGGCGGTTCACGGTTTGAACGACTCCTTCTTGCCTGGCCTAAGAGTGAGGTTGAACAAAGTGCGATTGCGGAAGCGTTGAGTGACGTGGATGGACTGCTGGACGGGCTTGACCGACTCATTGCCAAGAAGCGCGACCTCAAACAGGCTGCCATGCAGCAACTCCTCACCGGCCAAACCCGCCTCCCCGGTTTCCGCGGCGGGTGGATGGAGAAGAGGCTGGGGGATAGTTGTGAGGTAATAACAAAGGGAACGACTCCAACATCTATCGGAAGAAACTTTTCGGAATCCGGTGTGAACTTTCTGAAGGCTGAAAGTTTTTCAGAAAGCGGTGACTTGTTGCCGGATAAGATCGCTTTCATAGACAGCACAACTCACAAGCTTCTAAAGCGATCACAACTTAAGGATGGCGATTTGTTGATTTCAATCGCTGGCGTTCTTGGACGAGTCGGACATTTCACCAAAGAATATTTACCAGCAAACACTAATCAGGCACTGGCGATAATTCGACTCGGAAGTTCGTCGAAACTCGAACAGAACTTTCTCTTCTATTGTCTGTGCAGTCCAATGACTATGAAGCAGATCAATGATGTGAATGTTCAAGCCGCCCAAGCGAACATCTCGCTCCAAAACGTGCGGGATTTAGTAGTTTACGTGCCGCCCACCCACGCAGAACAAGCCGCCATCGCCTCCGTCCTCTCCGACATGGACGACGAAATCGCCGTGCTGGAACGGCGGCGCGAGAAGACCCGTGCCCTCAAACAGGCAATGATGCAAGAACTACTTACAGGTAGGATTCGACTATGCGAACCCAAGGGATTAAAGGCGAAACATTCAAAGCAGTTTGAGGATGCAGTAATCATTTCCGTCCTTACCAGTATGTTCGGAAGCAAAGAATTTCCGATAGGGCGGCTGCGATATACGAAGTTATCCTATCTGTTTCATCGGAAAGCAGAGCACTCTACTCAGGACTACCTCAAGAAAGCCGCCGGGCCTTATAACCCCAAAACGCGGTATGCCGGCGCGGAAAAAATAGCAATAGCGAATCGCTACATTTCCAAGCACAAAAGTGGGCAATATAGTGGTTTCGTAGCCGCAGCCGAAAGTGAAAAGGCGCGGAACTACTTCGTGAAGTGGTTCGGTGAAAATGCCTTGAGGTGGTTGGAACAGTTCCGCCGCAGAAAGAAGGATGATCTGGAGCTATTGACCACAGTAGATATGGCTATGCAGGAGCTACGAAAAGCTGGGAAACAAGTGAGCGTTGCAATGGTCAAGCAACTGCTGGCAAGTGAACCCGAATGGGCACCGAA
>Ga0209581_1002086_pt1 | contig 20386 bp, 20 predicted proteins | sample Coa_R2_FD_187160 | JGI IMG/M metagenome (GOLD analysis project Ga0209581, IMG submission 187160) | Surface soil microbial communities from Centralia Pennsylvania, which are recovering from an underground coalmine fire - Coalmine... | ecosystem: Environmental > Terrestrial > Soil > Unclassified ...
CTTCGTGTACGCGCCTTCACCGATCTGGTAACTGGGGTTCAGCTTGTGATAACTGCACCGACAGAGGACAATGCCCGCTCGCGCCGCATCATGCAGCCACTCGTCCGGGATTTGAACGCGCATGCGGCCTTCAAAGAAATAATGCCATTTGTTCCAGACCCCAACCAGGGGCAGGGTTTGTGCGAGCCACGGCAATGTGATGGTACGCTTCAGAAATGCTCTTCTTTTCATGATGCGCAGCCTGCATAGGTGAATTTCCAGTTAATTCCTCGGCAACTCGATCCGATAAAGCGCGTGATTGTCCGCATCGAATTCCAGTCTCGTCCCAGTATGTTCGATGTTAATACTCTTTCCGTTTTCATTCATAACTTGCACGTTCTTCGGCCAGACACTGCCAACGCGACTGAGCCTGATATGAAGGCGGTCCCTGGCGCTGCGCTCATAATGGATGTCCAAAACCATATCCCGGTAATGGAGGTTGCGCAACAAAAAGTCCTTGCCCTGAGAAACAATCGCCTCAGGCAATCTGCAACGATAAGACCAGCACCGAAACTGCTCGCGGTCACTTCGGTCATCACAATCTGTTGGACGTATTCTACCAGCCAAGGTTCCTTTCCCCAATCCACTTTGCGTGCAATCCTCGAGGTCCGGGTGGGCGCGAAGCTGTGCTTCTGAAACCAGAATGTCAGAGCCGATTGATATTTATCAGCCGCTCCGGCAACACCCGCCCTGTTCAAGCGGCAGGCGCGCAGCCAACGATAAAAATGCGTCATCCAGCATCGGTCTTGATAAACTTGAACACGCGAAGTGATTCAGGGATGTCGCCGATGGATTCTGCACAATATAGCGCCTGGCTCCGGGATCTGGCCCTGGATCTCCGATGGTCATGGGACCATGCGGCCGACGAACTTTGGGCTCATCTTGATCCGGAACTCTGGAAGCTTACACACAATGCATGGGTCATCCTCCAGACAGTCTCACGTGAGAGGCTCGACCAATGCCTGGCAGATCCAGCCTTTTGCGAAAAACTGGAGAAGGCGCGCCGTTACTTCGAGTATTACGATACGCGTAAACACTGGTTCACGACGGCGTATCCTGATCCTCCATTCAAGGCAATCGCCTATTTCAGCATGGAGTTCATGCTGAGCGATGCTCTTCCGATATATTCGGGAGGACTTGGTAACGTCAGCGGCGACCAACTCAAGGCGGCCAGCGATCTGGGTGTTCCTGTTTATGCCGTGGGGCTCTTATATCAGCAGGGTTATTTCCGCCAGAGGATCGATGCCGATGGTCATCAGGAACCACTCTATCCCTATAACGATCCAACGCAGTTGCCGATCTCTCCACTCCGCGAGCCTAACGGGGAATGGCTGCGAGTATCCATCCAGTTACCGGGTGTTCGACTCTACCTGCGCACGTGGGAAGTTCGAGTGGGGCGCGCGCGTTTGTTTCTGCTCGATTCGAATGATCCGGCGAATCTGCCCGACTATCGCGGTCTGACTTCAGAGTTGTACGGGGGCGGTCCGGAAACCCGCCTGCAACAGGAGCGAATCCTCGGGATCGCCGGCTGGCGACTGTTGCGAGCGCTGGGACTGCGTCCGGAAGTCTGCCATCTTAATGAGGGTCACGCAGCGTTCGTTGTACTGGAGCGCGCCCGCGAATTCATGGAAGAATCAAAGCTGCCATTTGACGAGGCGCTGGTGGCGACCCGTCCCGGCAACCTCTTCACCACCCATACACCGGTCGAAGCCGGGTTTGACCGCTTCTCACCGGCCCTGATGAAACGGCACTTCAGCCGCTACGCGGAAGTGCGGCTTGGAATCCCGCTCTCCCAACTCCTGGGCCTGGGCCGTTTGAATTCGGCGGACGATTCGGAGCCATTCAACATGGCATACCTCGCCATTCGTGGCAGCGGCGCAGTAAACGCCGTGAGCCGTCTGCACGGCGAAGTCAGCCGGCGATTGTTCCAGCCACTGTTTCCACGCTGGCCCCGTGCGGAGGTACCGGTCACCCATGTAACAAACGGTGTTCATGTCCCGACTTGGGATTCGGGGCCGGCGGACCGAGTCTGGACAGAGGCCGCCGGCAAGGACCGATGGCGTGGGGACCTCGAAGAATTGGCTGGCGCGCTAGACTCTATCCCGGCCGTTGAACTCTGGAAGATGCGAACGGAGAATCGCCATCAGCTTGTCGAATACGTCCGCTCCTACCTCTCACTCCAACTCGCCGGACACGGGGCAAGTCCTGAAGAAATTGACCAGGCGGCTCACATCTTCGATCCGAATTCGCTGACGATTGGGTTCGCACGGCGCTTTGCCACTTACAAGCGGCCCAACTTGATGCTGCAGGATCCTGAGCGCCTGCTCCGAATTCTGACGAACCGCGAAAGGCCAGTTCAGCTCGTTATAGCCGGAAAAGCGCATCCTGACGACCATGATGGCCAGGAGATGATCCGCCAGTGGATCCACTTTATCCGCAATACGCCCGCGCGGCAGCACATCGCATTTCTTGCAGACTACGACATGCAGATGGCCGAACATCTGACCCGCGGCGTCGACTTGTGGATCAATAACCCCAGGCGGCCGTGGGAAGCCAGCGGAACCAGCGGGATGAAAGTGCTCGTCAACGGAGGTCTGAATTTCTCAGAGCTTGACGGTTGGTGGGCCGAGGCATACTCACCGGAAGTGGGATGGGCAATAGGAGACGGGCAGGAGCACGATTCCGACCCTGAATGGGACCGCAGAGACGCTGAACAGATTTATTCGCTGCTCGAAAACGAGATTATACCCATGTTCTATCAGCGCGATGTGGCAGGGGTTCCGACCGCCTGGATCGAAAAGGTCCGCGCAAGCATGTCCCGCCTCACACCAAGATTCTCCGCCAATCGCGTGGTCAGAGAATATACGGAAACTCATTACATAGCGCGTGCGAACGCCTACCGTGAACGAATAATGTCTGGGACCGGGGCCCTGGAAGGTCTTGTCCGTTGGCGGAGAGAAGTTGAAAGGTCCTGGACTCATCTCCGCTTCGGGTCGCTCAACGTAACTTCGCATGATGGGCTACACATTTTTAATGTTCAGGTCTATCTGCATGAATTGAGCGCGGAGGCCGTGCGGGTCGAGTTATATGCTGACGCGACGGACGGAACCCATGCCGAGGTTGTAGAAATGAAATGCGCCGCTCCACTCGTTGGCGCCTCCAACGCGTATCAGTACACGGCTTCTGTTCGAGCGACCCGCCCGGCAAATGATTTCACGCCTCGTATCGTGCCTTATCACCCGTTGGCTTTGGTCCCACTCGAGTGCGCACGAATTCTCTGGTACAGGTAGAGCGCCTGTTACCTGCCAACGATTCTATTTCCGGAAATGCATTGCCCGCCGCTCAAACGTTCCCGGCCGCAAGGGCTCCCTTCTACGCGTATGGATGAAATTCCTCGAAGCTGAATCACCACCCTGATTGCTATCAGCCCGCGAGAAAGCTGCCGATTGCAGCTGAATCTCTGGTGGATTACAACACAGCCGCATCCGCCAATTTGCGAATTTCGGGTGACGACAAGGAAATTTCCGGACGACGCTGAATAATTACACGTAAGCGGTGCCCCGGGAACGGCGAAGAATCCCCTTTCGAACGGGTGAGCACGATCCGGGAAATTCAAGTGTCGAATCTCATGTAGTCTTCGGAAGGCTTTGAAACCAGGTAAATCTTTAAGATTGTTGGTCGGGGCGCCCAGATTTGAACTGGGGACCTCTTGGTCCCGAACCAAGCGCGCTACCAGGCTACGCCACGCCCCGACTAGGCTGCACAACGCCGGCGAGTGATCCAAAAAAGAATAAAACTCAGGCGGCCTTTCGAGGACCCATCACTCGCCGCTCATCACGCGACAAACAATTACTGGTCGGGACGGCCGGATTTGAACCGGCGACCACTTGCACCCCAAGCAAGTGCGCTACCAGGCTGCGCTACGTCCCGGCAATCGGCGACTTTATGCTCAATTATAGGCTGAATCGAGCAGAGATTCACGCTAGCATCATCGGGAAACTATTGTCAAGATTCCCTCAAGCTCACGCTTGATGGCTTGCACATGGGCGGTGCTCAGGCGGGATTGACCGCGTGACAATGTGTCCGCTGTTTCGCCGGAATTCCCTGCAAGGTACTTGCGCGCGCCTTCGATGGTGAACCCTTCTTCGTAAAGCAAGCGCTTGATCTCAAAGACCATTTCAACATCCGGCTTGCGGTATAGGCGATGGCCAGTCGAACTCTTCACCGGCTTAAGCGTCGGGAATTCCGTTTCCCAGTATCGCAGGACATAGGGCTTGGTCTGCGCAAGCCGGCTGACTTCCCCGATACGGAAGTAGAGTTTGTCCGGAATCGCCAGAGTGGCAGGCGAAGTCCGGACTCGAAAGCTTCGACGCGGCTTGCGTTGTTTCAGCATCGCCTCGATCAGGTTCGAGAAGTTCAGGGCCTGGAAGCCATCTTAGAAAACCCACAGCCAGTCGTCAAGCCTCGATATCAGAAATGGTGTTGCCTCCTCGGGCTTGGCAAATTGACCGGAACCAAGTCCAGGATCGGGTTAAGTCAGGCTATTTACCGCTTACAGTCGGCTCTTTGTCGTGGCCCGGTTCCGCAGACAGCAGTACCCCCTCTTCCCGCCAATTGACCAGCGTGACCTTCCAACGGGCTGCCTGGAACGCGCGCACCGTCCATGCGTATTGGTCCCTGGAACTTTGCGCATAAATGTAACAGGGTCCGGCTGAAGCGACAAAGCTCCGAAACGGCAGCACATTGAGACCTGCCCAGGACTTCATCTCAATCAGGCCGCGGTCAGGATCATCGGTTCCCGTGTACTGAACAGCCAATCCGGGGTCAGCAAGGTAAATCAACCGTGTACCAAGGGCAGGTGGAGCGCCGTACGTGAGTTCAGTGAAGTTTGTCGGGCCTGAAATCACGATTGGCGCATCACCCTGGGCGTTTGCTTCGAGAAATGCGTAAGTTGAATCCTTGAGTGATCTTTCCATTACCAGGCGCCGGTAAGTCTGAGCCTGTTTGATGGTGAGAAATGCGCAAAGCAATAAGCCCAAGGCAAGAGCCGGCGCTTCCTGCCCCTCCAGTGCGCTGTAAAGCCCCCATGCGATGATGATGCTCAAGCCGATCACCGCCGGCAACGCATACGGATCCGAATAGGCACCGACAACGGTTTTAGCCAAAATGACTCCAACGGCGGGTATCAGCAGGAAACCAATCACCGCAGCCACTTCGTGCGGGGGAACATCGGGTATTGTCCGCTGCCGTCGTTCGTCTGCTTTCGAGCGAAGGAAGGAACAATAAATAGCCACCGCCAGCAACATCACGAGCAAAGGAACCGCGGACGGAGCCAGAAGGAAATGCTCATAATAGTACCCGATCGAAGACCAGCGAGGCTTTGCCCAGAAGTGCGGAGCGAATTTCCGCGCACTCTCGATGAGTGGCAGAAAAATCAGCAGAGGTGACATTGACAGTATCAGCGCCAGCCAAACCCCCGCATCGAACTTCTTGCGACGAAACGTCCGCGCAAGTTCCCCCATGCCCAAGGGGAACAGGCCGAGGACGGCATAGTAGTGGCACGAAACCGCCGCGGCGAGACTGACAGCCAGACCCGTCAGGGCAAGGGTCCGACGCCGTCCTTCCCCTGCCCACATCCAGCAGAGCAGAGCAAATGACGTGAAAGCGACTACGAGAGCATAGGCCCGCCCCTCGACAACGTAGTTGAAGGCCGTCGTCATGAACGGGAATAGCATGGATATGAAACCAAAGACGGGCGACGTCCTCCGGGAAACCAGGCAAAACAAGCAGGAGCACATCAACCCGAAGGCCAGGATTTCCGGCAGCCTTATCGTTAAGCCAGAGGTCCCCAACATGCACACAGAAGCGCGGGTTATTGCAAAAGAAAGTGGAGGGGTCTGCTCAGCGCCTGTTTTCAACGCGGCCCAGATGTCATCAAAATGGGGAAGGCGGGAAATATAAAGAGTGAAGAGTTCGTCGTTCCAGAGGATCTTCTTCGCACCAATCAAACCAAAACCAGCCGTGTAAATAAAGAAGAAAAGCACTAACAAGAACCGCTGACTCCGAGCGATTCTCTCCAACAAAGCTTTGGTGCGACAGAGAGACGGCACGCGCCGGGAGGCGCTCATGTCAGTTTTCACCTTAGTTTCCGGAAGGATTCGGGTCGGCCCCAGTCCCCGACAGTCTTACGCAGGATTTGTTCTTTTTGGAATACCACTGGAACCACAAACAGAGTGTGCAGTTCGATCAACCAGTAATACTCAGGCTCAGCCACCGTAGTCGCCACGCCGGACTCGCCAGGCGGTCCGCAATAGCACACGGAGATAAGCAGGGCCCACCCCAAGCAGATTGAATGAGGAATGGCCCATGCCCGCCGACCGGTCAATCCATGAGGCAGGGACTTCCCGAATGCAGTAGTCCTTCAGAAGAGGCTTCAGGCCTGTTTCGACATTTGCTGCAAAATGGTCTTCTTCAATGTCAAGATCCTTGAAAATCTCCGCGCGGTAGAGCTTTAAATTGTTCGAAACGTCGCGTACCCGCTTGCCCAGCAGCAGATTCACCAGCAAGTGATATCCGCGGTTGCAGATTAGCTTCGAGAACGGATAACGGACCAGCGCCGACTCCGGAGAAAATCGGCTGCCGACCGCGCCGTCGCAACCCTCCGCCACGGCATCAAATAGCCCATGGAGTTCCGAAGCTATTGCAACGAAGTCACAATCAATTGACAGGATATACTTGCCAGTCGCAGCGGCATAACCGTCGCGAAGTGCGCGGCCCACGCCATTCGGAGGGTCCCGTTTGAGAAGTTTCACCTTCGGGTTTGACCTCGCCAGGGACTCTCCCACTGCGGCAGTTCCATCCGTGCTGTTGTCGTCAACGATCACGATCTCGCGGATATAATCGCCATACATTCCAAGAAGGGTCCCTACCAGCCGCTCGATATTTGCCTCTTCGTTATGACAAGGAACTACGACCGATACGGCCCCCAAAAGCTCGTGGTGCACTGCAAGATTGGTCGGCGGTGGGGTCTCCACGGGAGAAGAGCCAGGCTTGGCGCCGCGGAAGCAGACCGACCTTGCAAAACAGCGGGCAATCGGGCTCTTTTCAAGGATCAGCTCTATGGGCGGACCCACCGCAGATTGAGGCGCAGGAAGGACCTCGATAAATTCAATTTCCACATCTCTGAATCCCCAATCAGCCGCTGCCGCACGCAAACCTTGAACGCCGACGCCTCTCGGTGAACCTGCGCCAGCGTCGCGTCGGCTGAACAGTCTCGTGACCTTTTGAAAAACAGCGGTAAGGCGCGTCGCGTTAGGCGCGAAGAAAATAAACTGGCCGCCGGGTTTCAGGCATCGAAATGCGGTATCGATAACGGTGGGATATAGCCGATCGTCCAAAATGTCGGAAGCGACAACGTAGTCGAAGGTTTGGTTGGAAAGTGCCGATTCGAAATTCTTCAGCAGTATAGATGTTGTGTTCGGCAGCCTTCTCGATTGCGCCTTGTGCGCTAAGTCTCCGTTGAATGTCGCGGCCGTAAGATGATTCCGCCCCGCAAGAACTGAAGCGAGATGAGCAGTCCAAATGCCGCTGCCGGCGCCGATCTCGAGGACTTTGCGACCCGGAAAGACGGGCAGTGAACGCGCTGCCAGGATCGCCCTGCGGTGAAGCCTTTTCGAGGTCCTGCCGGGATGGCGCTGCCACTCGATCTCGCGGGATCGTTCAATCTCACGCCAAAGTTGCAAATCCGCAGGCCAGTTCTCACGCAAATCAAGGCTTTCGGGCCCACCTTCGCGACCTCTAGCGACAGGCGCTTCAAGCGCTTGCCCCCATGCACCGGCATGGACGTTCAACTCCAAGCTTCGCCCCTCCCAGCCTTGCCAGGCTTGCCTTCAAATCAGTCCCGTTCCATTCGAACCGCCTACTTTTCAATCCCGCAGAAGCCACCCTCATCAACGGCATGTCGATCATGACGCTTCTAATGCTGCACACCGGCAGGAAGCATCTCAGCGCCGGCTGATTGCGCCTTTGTGCGGACCTCGACAATCTCTGCAATGATCTGGCTCACGCTGCGATCGACTTTCCAGGCCGGGAAGTGCGAGCGCAGCTTACTGAGGTCCGAGATATAACAGATATGATCGCCCACGCGGTTCCTCGGGTCGTATCGGTAGTTGACAGCAAGGCCCATTCCTCCCAGCAGGTCGATCGTTTCAAGAATGGAAATGCTGTTTTGCCTTCCGCCGCCAAGGTTATAAACTTCGCCACATTTCGGAGAGCGGGAGAATTCCAGCATAAGCCGGGCGACGTCATCGCAATGGATCTGGTCCCGGACCTGCTTCCCTTTATACCCGAAAATCGTGTATTCCCGGCCGGTCACGGCGCAATCGACAAGATAGGCCAGATAGCCGTGCAATTGCACGGCAGCATGCTGAGGGCCGGTCATGCATCCCGCACGAAAGATCCCGATCGGCATCTGGAAGTATCGGCCGAACTCCTGGCACATCACATCTGCCGCCAGCTTCGATGCTCCAAAGACTGAATGAAGGCAGGCGTCGATGGACATTGTTTCATCGATCCCGTCCCGTCCGTCCGCATAATCGTAGCGCGTGGCCTGTTCGACCAACGGCATCGAATTGGGGCGGTCTCCATAAACCTTGTTGGTGCTCAGAAAGCAGAACGGCGTGTCGCGGCAGTAATCCCGCGCCGCGACCAGCAGGTTCAGCGTCCCCACAGCGTTTACATCGAAATCTTCGTAGGGTATCGACGCGGCCCGATCATGTGAAGGCTGCGCGGCGGCGTGAATAATCAAGTCCGGCCGCTCTTCACGCATCAGGCTGCGCATCGCCGCGCGGTCTCGAATATCCAGAGCAAAGTGGCGGTACCCTACGAACGACTCCTGGAGGAACCTGACTGTTGGCGCGATGGATCCCTGCGGGCCGAAAAAATACTCCCGCATGTTGTTGTCAACGCCAATAACCTCCCAGCCTTCCCCGCAAAGCAGTCGTGAACAGGCATACCCGATCAGGCCGCCCGAACCTGTGATTAGAGCTCTCATTATCATTAGAATGTACTTACCCCGCATGGCGATTGCAAAGTGACGAACCTTCTAGTAACCTTCGAGTAATTGAACGGCCTGGCCAGGCCCGCATGCTGGCGCTCCTTCCCTGCCTGCGATCCCGACAACACACAGGTCCCTGACCCTGCCGACACATAAGGCTGTGATGTCAGTCACATCATCAGGTTTGCGCTGTTGTTATAAGCAAGATGGAAGGGGGGCTGATATGGTTACTGCATTCTTATGGATCGTGGCGTTGGCCGTGGCGGCGTTCCTGCTGTATCGGATTTTTTCAAGTGCGCTAACATACTTCCGCTTGCGGGGAAAACGCCTGGTAACCTGTCCTGAAACTCACCAGACTGCGGCCGTCGAGATTGATGCCAGAGAGGCCGCCCGCGAAGCATTGACTCACACGCCGCAGATGCATCTTTCCCAATGCAGCAACTGGCCTGAACGCAAAGACTGCGGACAGCAGTGTCTGCAAGAGATCGCCATGCGGCCTTCGGATTGCCTTGTTCGGAACGTTGTGATCGACTGGTTCAGCGACAAGGACTGCGTCTTCTGTGGCAGGCCGATCGCAGAAGTCAAGGAATGGTGGGTGGACCATAAACCCGCGCTGCTGACACCCGAAAAAGAGATCATCCCATGGAATGAATTCCCTGCTGAAAAGCTGCCGGAGCTTTTTAACAAATGCGCGCCAGTCTGCTGGTCGTGCAGTGTGACGGAAACGTTCCGGAAACAACACCCTGAACTTGTCACTGACCGTGCGGCTACACCGCTGCGCATACGCCACATCAAATGACCGCCGCGGCCGGCAATGCTGCGGAAGGGATAAGAATGCTTGGCCTTAGCGGCACAGGCCCGCGGGCAACTCTGTCGCTTCAATCGCCTCACTTACTCAATCAAGGTGAAAAACCTCCTCAAGCTCCTCCATCATCTCATCAGGGCGCGAGCCGTCCAACGATTCAAAATAAGGTGCCATCATCTCCTGCCACCGGGCATTGACTTCTTCGTTGGACATCTCTGCCACGGCGGTTTTCAGGTCGGTTGGCGTCTCGAAATACCCAAAGAGCGTTCCATCGTTCCGCATGAAGAGCGAGTAATTGTGCCAGCCTGTGCGACGAAGCGCGTCCAGCATCTCCGGCCAAACGTTCTTATGGTGCTTCTTGTACTCATCGATCTTCTCAGCCTTAACCTTCAACATGAACCCAACCCGTTTCATTTCGCCTCCTCCGAGTTGATTTCAGCACCGACCCGGTATTAAACCACCTAAAGACGCGAAGATGCCAGTGCTTCTATTGCTCGTGCCGCCCGGAACATGTCAACAAACGTTCAAGCCCGATATCACCAAGCCGCGGCGGTCTTGTTTCTTCGCAAATTCATGGTCGGCAGACGTCGAAGGCTTTCCCCTGTAGCCATGGGACTTCGCCAAAAAGTTGAAATGGCAGACTAACAGATGTATACCGTAACAGGATAAGGATGGGCCGGATGGATTCACGGTGGGGTCCGGACAGAAATACAATCAAGCAATCTATGTGGGAGACATTTCCAAACCGCATGGTGCGGCTGCTCCTTACAACGGCTCTGTTGATCGCGGGCTGCGCGACTATCGCGGCAGGCGGTGCGCAGGGGCTGAACCTTCCGACATCAAACATTTCTCAACTCGTCAAGAATATGGCCTGGAATGAGTTGCAGGCTTCCGAGCATCCTGCCCACTACTATCGCTATATTCAACGCGCGATTTCATCGGATGGCTCGCGTACGACAGAAGAGATTGCGACCCGCTATGGAAGAGTCAGTCTCCTGATCGAGGTGAACAGGCATCCGCCGGACCCGCAGCAGGTTGCGAAAAACGAGCAGTTGCTTTCCAGGATTGCCGCGGACGTGCAGCTTCAAGAGGCGCGCTTCAAGGACCAGCAGAGTGAACAACTGCGGCGGGACAACGTTATCAAAGACATGCCTGCCGCCTTTACTTATACATACGCCGGGAGAGATGCAAACGGCACGATCATGCTGAAGTTTCAACCAGCGCCCGATTTTTCTCCAAGTTCGCGGCAATCTTTGGTGCTCGAAGGCATGGCCGGCGAGATGTGGATTGATCCATCTTCGCAGCGAATGGTCAAAGTTGATGGAACACTGATCCGGGATGTGACCATTGGTTGGGGCTTTTTGGCGCGTCTGAGAACGGGCGGGCGGTTTCTGCTGGAGCAAGCGAAAGACGCAGACGGAACGTGGCAGCAGACCCTGCTTTCCGTCCGCTTCGATGGAACGGAGTTCATCTTCAAACCCATTCACATTCACGAGACCATTGTTCGCTGTTGCTTCGAACGCGTCCCCGATGATCTCACCATACGGGACGCTGTCCATATGCTCCAAACCAGCACTGCTCTGCCGAGCGGATGGCAGTCACATCTGGATGATATTCTGAAATCTTCAAGCCTGCCTTGAAGCTCCGTGTCCAAGCCTTGGCCCTTCGAATGGGTAATGGATCCTGAGGCATCTGACGATTTTGATGGTTTGGGAACAGTTGCGCTTATGACCAATGACGCCGAGGCTGGCCGCGTTGCACCTCAGCCATTGACCGCTGTTGACAGGTTTTTTAATGGCTCGCTGTTGCTGATGCTCGCAATCAGCTTTGTGATGCTGGCATCAACAGGAAAGCTGAACTCTCTTTGGATGGGCCTGGTTTTCATTGCAATTGCTATCAGGCTGTGCGGATACGCTCGCAGTTGGGAATTGCAACTTCCCTCGCCTCTCGTAACTTGCCTCACCGTGCTCTACATCCCCTTTTTCTTTCTGGATTTTCTGGTTCTGTCCACAGGCCTCAGCATGCTGCAAGGCTTGTTGAATGCTGCTGTCCATCTCGTTCTGTTCGCAACCATCATCAAAGTTCTTTCCGCACGAACTCACCGCGACGACGTTTATCTTGCCGCGCTGTCGCTGCTGATGGTGCTTGCAAGCGCCGTGCTGACGATCAATACAAACTTTCTGCTGTTCTTCGCGATCTACATCGTCCTCGCAGTGGCTGCATTTATCAGCCGGGAAGTCAGGCAATCTATTGAACTCGCTAAAGGGCCCAGGACGGGCATTTTTCTTGCAGCGGCCGGGAGCCCGGCAAAAATCGACCGGTCTCTCGGGATGACGGCCGCCGTGCTTGGCCTGGGAATCGTCCTGGCGGCCCCAGTCCTGTTCTTTGTTATCCCGAGGTATCGCTCCGGTTATCTGACAGGACTCGAGCCCCGCACACAGAATATTACTGGCTTTTCAGAAACCGTCAAACTGGGCGATCTTCGTCACATCATGCGCTCGGGAGCGGTGGTTTTTCGGGTTTTGCCAGAAGATAGTCCCGTAAACTATCAGGGCGTTTTGTGGCGCGGACTTGCACTCGCCAGCTTTGACGGTAAGCACTGGTATAACAATGACACGACGCTAACGACTGTGCCGCCGGTCTCCCACGGGCGCTTCATAATCCCTCGTGATCCAGGCGCGGAGAGCCGCCCCGAAAAAGCGCTTCGCTATAAGGTCCTGTTGTCTCCTATTTCGTCAGATGTCGTGTTCGCCGCGGCATCCGTACGGCAGACTGCGGGCCGGATGCGGCTTCTGACAGTGGATGAAACAGGTTCCCTGCACGACCCTCAGCATGTCTTTTCAACGACGCAATACGAGGTGGTTTCGCAGGTCGGTTTGCCTCCGCCCGCAGTATTGAGTAAGTCGTCCGAGGATTACCCCGGTGACATACGCCGCCTGTATCTAAGCCTCCCACCTGACCTTAATCCCAAGGTCCGCCAACTTGCGAAAAGAATCGCATCAGCAGCCACGAGCAACTATGCCCGCGTGGTGGACGTGCAAAACTACCTTCGCAGTAATTTTGAGTACACGCTTGAGCCGCAGGGCATCGACTCGGCGGACCCGATGGGCAGCTTTCTTTTCAAATCGAGAAAAGGCTATTGCGAATATTTCGCTTCCGCCATGGCCGTCATGCTCCGGACCCTCGGCATCCCGGCCCGCCTTGTGAATGGCTTCCAGACCGGGTCCTACAACCGTTTCGGCAAAGACTTTGTGGTCAGGGCACGCGACGCTCACAGTTGGGTCGAGGTCTATTTTCCGTCGTACGGATGGATACCTTTTGACCCGACGCCGCCCGACCCTCATCCCGTGGTCGCCTCCGAGCTGGACGATTACATGGATGCACTCAGCCTGTTTTGGAGCGAGTGGGTGATCAATTACGACTTCTCACACCAGATGCAACTCGCTGCTCAGGTTGAGTCGCAGTCGCGAGCACTTCAACAGAATGCCCAACATCGGTTTGGTCTGCTGCGCAACGAAATGGCGGGTCTGGCATTGAGGCTGAAAGATGCGGTGGCCGCGCGCAAATTTCTTCTGCTGCTGGCCGTGATTGGGATCTGCGCAGGTCTCTTACTTGCCGGGTCCGAGTGGAACATCAAGGAACTTAAGTTCCGGTGGGTATGGATGTTCCCACGTCCCAGCAGGCCGCTGAGTTTACGGGAGGCAACTTTCAGCTATATGCGACTTCTCGACATCCTCGGGAAAAAGGGGTTTCGAAAGATGCCCTCAGAAACGCCGATGGAATTCGCAAAGAGGCTTGCGTTAACGCCGGTTTTCGGCCCTGCCAAAGAGTTCACGCATCTCTATTACGCAACCCGATATGGCGAAGAGAGTCTCTCAGTGGCCCGTCTTCGAGAATTGCTCCGACAGATTTCAGAAGTCGCGGTCCATTCGCCCAAGAAAATATGAGCCGCGAGTCATGGGATGGATTTCCCTCCGTCCACTGCGAAGACCTGCCCCGTAACAAATTCACCGTGACAGGCAAGGTGCAAGACCATATTTGCAATATCTTCTGGACGTCCGGCTTTTCGAAGCGGGGTCGATCGAATTATGCGATCAAGCGGTCTGGTTCGCTTCTCACCGGACATCATGATCGTGCCGGGAGCTACAGTGTTGACCCGAATGTCAGGCGCAAGGGCCTTGGCCAGGCACCGCGTCAGCATAATAAGCCCCGCTTTGGAAGAACAATAGTGCATGTAATCCGGCCACGCCTGAAGCCCGCCGAGCGATGAGATATTGATGATGCTGCCTCCCCTCCCGCGTAGCATGATGCGCGCCGCTTCCTGCGCGCAGAAGAACGGCCCCTTGAGGTTCACACTGAGTACACGGTCCCACTGCTCTTCCGTGAGTTCGTCCCATGGCGCAGGAAAGAAAATGCCGGCATTGTTGACCAGGACATCAAGTCGGCCAAACTTCCTCTCCACTGATTTGAACATTCGCCGCACTTGCACGGAATTAGAAACATCCGCGCGCAATGCAACCGCCTCCGCCCCCAGCGCGCAGATCTCCCGCACGACGGCCTGGGCACCACTGCGCGACTGGTTGTAGTTGACCACGACACTCGCGCCGGCGCCCCCCAGCGTCAGGGCAATTTCCCGTCCAATACGTCGACCGGCGCCCGTGACAAGCGCCACCTGGCCATCGAGAGGGCGATGATGGATTTCAACTGACATTGTTGTTTTGAAACGCAGAGATGATTATATACGCCATATCAGGAATCCGGCATCAAGAGACGCAACACTCCTTTCGCCACCTTACGTTTCCCAAATCCGTACCGGGCCCTGCTTGACCGCCTGCGAGATTTGCCCCTAGAATTTGGAGTTTGCCGAACATTCATTGGAGCTTCGCGAATGTGACTTGAGGTCCGAACCCGCGCTGATGCAGTTTCGCTTATAAATCCAGAACTGCAAGCCGAGGATTGCAACCGCGGACGAAGGAGCAGAGTTCTCGCTCACGAAGAGAAGGGATTTCAGGCGTGGCCTTGCCTGAAGTTATTATTTATTCGAAGCCGGATTGTTGCCTCTGCGACAAGGCCAAAGAGCAGTTGAAGAGACTTCAAGTTAAACATAGCTTTGCACTGCGAGAGATTAACATTCTGGAGGACTTAGAGTCTTGCCACGCGTTCAGGGATGAGATTCCCGTTATCTTTGTTAATGGCAGGAAAGCCTTCAAGTACGGCTTGGATGAAAAGCAGTTTGCGCGGCTGCTTAAGGCAGGTTGAAGAGAGCCCACAAACTCGCGGGAACAATACCCTGCCCGTAGCCGTCCTCAAAAGTTGAAAAGGACCCAAACCGACATGAAACTCGACGTTCTCTCTATTGCAGCTCATCGCGATGACACAGAACTGACATGCGGCGGAACAATCATTAAAATGGTCGAGGCCGGCTATCGAGTTGGGATTCTCGACCTGACCGCCGGTGAGTCGGGCACGCGTGGCAATGCCGCCCTGCGCGAACGCGAAGCGGCCAAGGCATCGCGAATCATGGGAATCGCGCACCGTGGAAACCTGTTTATGCCGGATGCCGGCATCGAGCATCTTCGCGAATACAAGTTGAAGATTGCGCAGACAATCCGCGATCTGCAACCACGCACCGTAATCCTCCCCTATTGGAAAGGCCGCCACCCGGACCACTACACGACTGGTCAGATTGGCTACGAAGCATGCTTTTACGCGGGGCTCGCGAAGCTGCCGCTTAAGGGCAAGCCATTCCGGCCGCACAAGATTATCTATTCAAGTCTGTACATGCCTGCGGTCCGCCCGTCGTTTGTTGTGGATATTACAGCACAGTTTGAAAAGAAGCTCAAAGCCATCCTTGCATACAGTTCGCAGTTTTCCCGTGAGGAAGATATGCAGAACCTCTTCCCTTCCCGCAAGGACCTTCGCGAACGCGTGGCCTCGCTTGCGCGGCATTTTGGTCTGATGATCGGAGTGCGCTACGGCGAACCCTTCGTCATGCGCGAAGTCGCGGCCGTGGACGATATTGTCAGGATGCCGGTGAGATCAATTTAGAGTAAGGATATCCTGCGGTTCTGAAGGCAAATCGCACCGAAGCATCAACAAGACGTGCATTTCAAGACAAATGAACTCCGTTTACCCGGGGAGTTCAGAGTGCCGGTAGGCGGTTCTTCCAGCGGTTGCGGACAAACCAGATGACCCCGATCACCAGAAGAATCACAAAGACAGTATCAAAGCGATGGAAGTACGGCTCTAGATCTTTCCACCGTTCGCCGAGCTTCATTCCTGCATAAGCCAGCGCAAAACACCACGGCAGCGACCCAAGAAAGGTATACACGTTGAAGCGAAGAAAATTCATACGGGCGATTCCCGCAGGGAGGGCAATGAAAGTTCGCACAACCGGAAGCAAGCGCGCGAAAAATACCGCCCAGTCGCCATAGCGCACAAACCAACGGTCTGCCATTTCCAGATCATGGCGGGTGACGAATACATAGTGGCCGTAGCGCTCCGCCAGCGGCCTGCCACCTTTGGCCCCGATGAAATAGGCCGCAATCGAACCGATATTGCATCCCAAGGCGCCTGCTACGGCGACGCCCCACAAATTGAAGCGCCCCGTCGAAACAAGGTAGCCTGAGAACGGCATGATGATCTCGGATGGCAGCGGGATGCAGGCCGACTCAATCGCCATCAGGAGCATGACCCCCGGATAACCGGACCCTGAGATGAAGGTCACGATAAAACCGCCGACGAGTTTTACTGCCGAGGAAATCATTGATACGAGGGTTTTCCAATCCGGCGCACAGCCCGCGAAGAAGGGGCCGGCCTCATAAGCGATATAATAGACCGCTATTAGAATGCGTCAGATTCCTGCGAGAACCTGAAACCGGGAAGGGTCATGCCGTCGGCAGACTTCAGGATTTTCAAGCGCTGGACATGACTGCTTTCCCCGCCAACCTTGCGGATCATGGCGTAAGAACTGAAAGCTTCCGAATAAACTTTGGTCACCAGCCAGTTTTCCCCCGTCCCTTCTTTGCACCATACCTGGCCGGGATGTATCTTAGCTACCGCCATACTAAGAAATCCAGCCTTTCCAGCACACTGGGCTTGAACCCTCTGCCTTCGGCCCTCAACAAGATACAAAAAGTCAATCTAACTCGTCAGGGGCTTAACAGTCAACGCTCGGAACGTCCATCCTCCAAGGATCTTCTCGATCCCTCCTGCACGGCACGGCAAATCGGGGACCGGCGTTCCTTCCTGCGGTTAAGCGACTTCCGTGCAAGGTCAACCTCAGGCGTGCGCTGCCGCCCTTTCCTCCAGCCGGAGATGAAAACCGCGCACGCAGCGATGGGAGTAAATTTGGGGTCCGTAAGGATATTCGCGATATAATCGAAGCAAGGAGGACCGCCATGAGGAAACATAGGGGTGTCCCTCTCATCCTGACCTTTATGATGGTTTTGGCGTCCGTTTCGGCCGGGGCGTCCGATAAAAAGAAGGATGTCGATTCCATCGGCAACCGCAGGGTCGCTCACCGCAGCATCATTTCCGAACAGAAGGAAATTGCGATCGGCAAGCAATACGCCACGGAAATCGACCGGTCTGCACGAATTATCAAGGATCCGGTCATCAATGAATACGTCAACCGGGTCGCGCAGAATGTGGCGCGCAATTCCGATCTCAAGATTCCGCTGACCGTCAAGGTCATTGACTCTCCGGACATCAACGCCTTTGCGCTACCCGGCGGGTTTCTGTATGTCAATTCCGGCCTTCTTCAGGCGGCCACGGAGGAAGACCAAGTTGCGGGCGTCGTCGCACATGAGATCGCCCACGTTGCGGCGCGGCATTGGGCAAGCCAAATGACCAAGGCAACGATCCTGCAATATGCCATGCTGCCGCTTATCTTCACCCCCATGTCGGTTGGCGTTTATTACGGGGTCATGGAAGCCTATATGAACGGGGTGCCTCTGGCGTTCCTGAAATTCAGTCGCAACGATGAAGCCGAAGCTGACTATTTGGGCATACAGTACATGTACAAAGCGGGCTATGACCCGAACGCTTATGTAGCGTTTTTCGGTAAGATTGTGCAGGAGCAGCGGCGCGACCCCGGCTCCGTGCCCACGATCTTTGCGGACCACCCTCCAACGGCCGAGCGCATCATCAAGGCTGAACAGGAAATCAAATCCATCCTTCCCAGCCGCAACGAGTATCTCGTGAGCACGTCTGAGTTCAACGATATGAAGGCGCGGCTTGAGGGCGTGATGTCGATGCGCCGAAAGATGGAAAAGGCTGAGGGCGGCCCGACGCTCGAGAAGCGCCAGCCCGATAACAAGACTTCGCCAACCGCACAGCCAGGCGGCCAGCAGAACCCGGACGACGAAAAGCCGCCGGTGCTGAAACGCCGCGACTGAAGCATGTGCTTCGCCGACCTCCGGATTGGCCATTCTTCTCAGGGATAGAAAGGGGAGAGGAAAATCAGCTGCGCTCAGCAACGGGTGTAACACCCAGCTTGCGGAGTTCCTCGAGGTAGTATTTCCGGTAAAGGATCTCCCACTCGCCGCCGCCTTCGGGAATGCTTCGCTTGTGCGTGGCGATGCGCTGGCGGACGGTCTGCTCGATTTTTTCCTCTTCGCGGAGCAGGTCGGTCAGGATCCTCACGATCGCCTGCCGGATGTTGTTAGGCTCATCGAAAATTTCCACTTCGTCCAACTCCTCGATGGCCGTCATGATGCGGTGGGAAAGCTGAATGATTTTTTCGTGGGATAATCTCATTAGCTCGTCAGGAAGACTCCAGCCTAAAGCACGATCTTCCGTTCCCGGATAATCTGCTTCTTGATGGCCTTGAAAGCGTCTTCATAGGTTGCCCCGTATTGTTTCATCTGGTCGCTGTGTTCTTCGAGGATCCTGCGGGCTTCATCGTTGATGCGGTCCTCCACACTGAGTTCATCCAGCACGACCTGCAACATCACTTCGTTCACGTACTCCGGCTGCTCAAACTGGATCAATCCCTCAGCCGTAAGGCGCTTCAACAGCTCCCTGCTCATGTAAGTTGCGTATTCACGTGATAGTTGCATCGCGAAACACTGGGGGAGTTGACCGTCCCAAATTCGTTAGTGTATAGTTTCTACGTTGGGAGTGTCAAGGCAGGCGCAGTTTGAGCTTGCGCGGATGATCCGCTGCGCGGCCTCAAAGGGCGGTTAGCTCAGTTGGTCAGAGCGTCTGCCTTACAAGCAGAAGGTCATCCGTTCGAGCCGGATACCGCCCACCATGGATCAGGGCTCGGCTTTCACTTTCTCGCTTGCATCTGTGCTCACAACACTCTTGCCAACCGTGAGGGAAACCCCTTGCGCCCAATACACTGGGGACGTAGTTCAGCTGGTTAGAACGCATGCCTGTCACGCATGAGGCCGCGGGTTCGAGTCCCGTCGTCCCCGCCAGCAATTTCAATAAATCAGCTCCACAGTACATCGTCAGACCATGGGCCACTGTAGCGGAAAATGTAGCGACTGTGCGTCTTCCGCCGTTGCCCTTAGTGTAGTGCGTCATACGGATCGTAACTTATTCAGCGCCGCTCTTGCGCGCTTGACTTTCTCCAGGATGTCGGAAGCTTTGGCCGTCCAGATGAAAGGCTTCGGCTTCTGATGAGGCTGGGCGATATAGCTTTCGAGAGCGGCGATCAACTCGTGCACGCTGGCAAAGCTGCCACGGCGAATCCGCTGGCTGCGGAGGTCGCGAAAGAACCGCTCGATCATGTTGAGCCAGGAGGCGCCGGTGGGTGGGTGTTTTCTCCTCCAGCCGTTGGAGGAACTTCAGCCCTTCGCGATGCGGATGCCGGGGCATGCCAGCACCGATCACGTTGCCGTCCAGGATGTTGAGCACGGCGAACAGCGGGGTCGTCCCATGCCGTTTATAGTCATGCGTCCTCGTGGCCAGGCGCCCCGGCGCGAGCGGAAGGCCCGGCTGCGGGCGGTCCAGCACCTGGATTTGGCTCTTTTCGTCCACCGCGAGCACCAAAGCGTGCTCAGGAGGATTCCGGTAAAGGCCCACAATATCCTCCCGCTTTTCGGCAAACGCCGGGTCGCTACGGACCTTAAAGGTCTTGGTTCGATGCGGCTTCAGCCCGTGGGCCCGCCAGATGCGTCGCACCGTGGCCTCGCTCACGCCCGTCGCTCGTGCCATCGCGCGTGTGCTCCAGTGCGTGGCCTGCGGAGGCGTCTCTTGAGTCGTCTTGCGTATGATCGCCGCCACTCGTGCGGCAGAGATTTTGGGCTTGCGTCCGGGCCGCGGCGCGTCTCGCTCGATCCCCGCCAAACCATGAGCGCAGAAACGCTGCCGCCAGCGCGCCACGGCCTGACGGCTCCTGCCAACCCGCCGAGCAATCTCCTGGTTCTGGCAACCCTCGGCGGCCAGCAAAATCATCTGCGCCCGCTCGGCCAAACGAAGGGGCGCACGGCGACTCCGCGCCCAGGTCTCGAGTTGTTTCCGTTGTTCTGCACTCA
>Ga0209581_1002087_pt1 | contig 20376 bp, 15 predicted proteins | sample Coa_R2_FD_187160 | JGI IMG/M metagenome (GOLD analysis project Ga0209581, IMG submission 187160) | Surface soil microbial communities from Centralia Pennsylvania, which are recovering from an underground coalmine fire - Coalmine... | ecosystem: Environmental > Terrestrial > Soil > Unclassified ...
TGAGAGAAAGGCTTCCATGGCCTGTTTCATTGGCACACGCGGGCGCCAGCCAAGGCTGCCCTTCAGCTTCTCATTGGAATAACGCTGGTTCTTCCATTCCGCGGCGCAACGGCGCGGGTTGAAAACCGGTGGGATCTGGCCTTTTGACCAGGTGGCGTATTGCGCCCACGCGACGCATCCGCAATAGGCCAGCCAATATGGCACACGAATGGACCGGAAGCGTTTCACCGCCTTGCACGCTCTGAGAAACTCCCGCGCCGTCGGCAGATCGTCATCCACAACGTTAAACACCTCGCCATCGATTCCCGCCTTCAAACCGGCCAGCACAATGGCTTCCGCGCAATTATCCACAAAAGTCAGCGGCAACTGGTTCGACCCATTCACCTGAATCAGTGGACCAAAGGTCCTAATGCCCACTCTGCCGCTCAATTCTCGTTTGCCAGGCCCAAACACGTATCCTGGCCTGACCGTAACATGGGAAAGGTTGTGTCGCTCGGCATATTCCCGCACGATCTCTTCCTGCTTGATTTTGCCAAAGCCATAAGCGTCGAATCGATCCTGCGGCGCGCTTTCCAGCGGACAGGTTTCATCCAGAAGAGCGCCGCGTTTGAGCCTCAGGTTTGAATAAACGGCAAACGAGCTGACATTAACAAATCGCCGCGGCCTTCCATATTTCGCAAACGCAACGACCAGGTTGCGCGCGGCCAGCGCCGAATTCATGAACGCGCCGGCGAATGATTTGTCGATCCCAGCAGCCAAATGGTAGATGACCGACACTCCCTCAACGGCTTCGCGACAGTCATTTCGGGAAAGAAGGTCGCCGATGGCAAATTCAACTCCTTTGGCGCCGGGTTCGCGATTCAAGAGGCCGTTTAAGCGCTGGCAATCACTGGATGGCCGCACAAAGCACCTGATACGCGCGAAGCCGTACCGCAAAAGCGTTTCCACAACCCGCGTCCCGATAAAACCGTTCGCCCCGGTTACCAGAATTCCGGCATCCCGTCCGATCGTGTAATCAGAACCTGGCACGGCGTTGATGAATTGACGCTCACTCATTGTGGGCTGCCTGGCTTATCCTGTTCGTTCGCGCTTTTCAGCGGCCAATTTTCGTTAGACCTTTGGTTCAGCCTCCCCTTGATCCGTTCTGCGTCCTTGCGCCTGCTCCAGGGATTGGGCAAAAGCGTTGTGCCACGCGCTGCCGCAGGAGTGGAAGCTGACCCCGACGGCGGGTTGCCGCTTACCAAAGGGTGGGGATACACATACTCCTTGTATCCTGGCATCGGAACATTGTTAAAGTAGTGCTCGCGCTCTCGCAGGTTCGGCGGGGCCGCGATCACTGCAACCCCATTGTTCCATGAGTAACAAGGCTCGGTGACTTGATCGTTCCACCTGGCAGGCCGGCTCGGCGTGTCGCCGCTGATCAGCGAGCCGCGCGCTCGCCCAGGCTGATCAAGGGCATGATTCACTTTGCGAATCTCCAGTTTGTCGCCCGCGCAAAACGAAAGCGGTGACATGGGGTAGCCTCCGGTGTCCGCATAGGTAAGGGTATCAGATGTGTTCGAGAGGATAATTGAAAAGGGGACGCTTTTTGAGTTACAAAGGTTGCTAATGCGCCGTACCGTATAGCCTGCCCATTGGTTTACCTTCCAGCCCGGGTTGCCGGCGACAGCCACTGTCTGGCCCGCATTATTGCTCGCCGCGGCGCCTGTAAAAAACGGCTTCGGCTCGTTTGCGTCCCAGGGGTTTGTGCCATCGGCGCCTCCCCAGGGTTGGAACGGGAAAAAGCCCCGAAAGTTGCCGAAACCCCAGACCGGATTGTCCCAGTAACCGCTGATGCTGTTGTCATGAAAAACGGCGACACCGGAGCGACATCCGCCCGGGAAGCGATTGAGGTTCGTTCCCGTAAAGGTATTGCGATACACTTCCATGGCTCGCCCGCCTCGAACGCGGCCGGTGCTTTCCGTTCCATGGTTGCCGATGTTGCAGTTAAAAATCCTGTTATGCCTCACCACAAAACGCGCGCCGCCGTAAGCATCTATCATGGCATACAGTGCCGAACCTTTATTAATGAACTCGTTGTCCTCAAGGAAGAGGAACTCCGACGATCCGAGGTTGGTCGGCGCGCTCCAGGAGCCATCGCCATAGCTGCGATCATCCCAGGCGCTATCGTAGATGAACATGCCAGTATGCTGTTTGTCAGTAATCACAAATCTGCAATGGTCGATCACACCCAACACGGTGTCGAAAATCGGGTATCCATTCAGATCCTGCCATGTGCAGTGATCCATTCGGAAACTGCTCCCATTCGTATTTGAGCCCGTTACAACGAGAATTCCGGGAGTAGTAGAAGCGCGTCCCCCATCTTGAAACTCAACTCCAGTCAGTCTCGACACGCCCGGGGAAAGGCTCCAGTTGATCAGCGGCGCCTTTTGTGCGCCATCCTTCACGATGGTGACGCCAGCACCGGCGCCACGAAGCGTAACCGCCTTCTTAACGGACAGCGTTCCACTCCAGGTAGCCGTTCCTGCGGGAATTTGCACAACATCTCCCGTCTTTGCGGAGATAATGGCTTTCTGTACGTCCGATTGGGACGCACTGGGGGAAGTCACTGTGCCTGCCAGCGCCAGCGACGCAGGAAGACTAGCCGAAAGGGAAATGAGCAAAGTGGCGCACGATGCCGGCCAGGCTCCGCCGGCGCGCGATTTCGAGAGCTCATCCAACCCGGTGATGCTATCCCTCGGCATAGACAAAATCGCGGCTCGAGTGCGGTTCCTCAATCTCAGGCGATCGCTCCTGCCGGGCAAGAATCCGCGGATAGTCAGTGGCAATAAGATAGAAGGCGAACCAGACGGGGCTTAAAGTTTTGAAGGCCGCTTCGGTCCAGTTATAAAGGACCACCGCGGCAAGGAAGCCCAGACGATATCGCGCCATTTCGAAATCGGTAAAAAGTTGTGCGCGTATTTTCCAGAAAGTAGCGATGAACAAGCCAATCAGCAGCAACACGCCGACGCCACCCAGTGTCAGATACGTCTCCAAATAACCGTTATGCGCTTCGTTGGGGATGTAGAAGAAGAGTCCCTCCAATTGCTTTAACCGGTCACCGAGCCAAAAACTTTCAAATCCCGTTCCCAAAATGGGATTCGTATCAATTTCCAAAAGGCGCGCCCACAGGATCGTCCGTCCCGATAGTTCGGAGCCTCTGCCGAGATTTTCTGACATGCGCGAGGAGATTCCGAATGTCATCTCCGCTATAACAACCAGAACCAGGGCGGCAAGCAGATATGTCCCGATAAAATTTGTGTTTACGAATCGACTGCCAACCGCGACGACCACGACGATCCCCACGAGCAGGCATGTGACGGATGTGGCGCTGTGTGCCTGCGAGAAAAGCCACCAGATGCCCACGCCGAAACCGCCGATCAGCCACAGCTCCCTGCGCCTCCACGCGCTGCGTTCCATTTGACGGACCTGCAGCAGGTACCAGAAAAAGAAGTAGCCCAGGATCATGCAATCGGCGCCCAGCATGTTTTTATCCATCGCGATGCCATTGTTTGTTGCGCCGCCCCAGGGGCTAAACCCCCGGCCAAACTGGGGATAATATTTGATAAAGAGTATGGACACCGGCACCACAATGTAGGCGCACCGCTTCATCAGACGGATCAACGCCTGCTCCGGATCCGGCTCCGTAAGCACAATGAGCACCATGATGGGATGCCCAAGGATTTTGATCCAGCGCTTGAAGGCCACGAATGGAAAATCGGACCACACAATGGAGACCAGGCAGTAAACCAAAAAGAGAATAAGCCAACGGTTGTTTCGAATAACTTCAGACAGTCTGACCCGGCGTTTAACCAGAACACAAAAGCCCGCGATAATCAGCGTGAAGTAAAAGCAGGCGTCCAGCGGGCTGCCTTCCTCAACCGAGGCACCGCCGCCGACGGGCAAGCCAAAAATGTTCAGCCATCCAGACACCGATCTCGACGCCCCAATGATGAGCCAAAGAATCGGCAGCCAAAGCGCGCCACTGACATCCGGGCGCTCCCGGGCGTCCCGCCTGAATAAAAAAACGATGAAGCCGATGGTGAGAATGGCTGCTACGGGAGGAGGCATGGGCGGGGCAAATGGTCAGCTGTTCGAAGACCAGAGAGGCGGCGCAAAGGGAATCACCTTCATGGAGACGCTCTCCGGCTCTCCAAAGAAAGTGTTGATGCACTCGGCCACGTAACTCACCATCTCCTGGGTCATCTCCGGATAAATGGGCAGGGATAAAATTCGGGATTGGTTGAAGGAGGCTACGGGAAAGTCTGTGGTTGCCCGGCACAACCCCTCATGAGCGACCGCCAGGGGCAACGCTTCGGGGTAGTTTACCGCTGTCGCCACGCCGGCCTGAGTGAGATGCTTCCTCAATGCGTCGCGGTTCTCGGTGCGGATAACGTAGCAGTTGTAAACATGCTCTCGTTGGGAACCAACCTTTGGGATAATGATGTCGCCAATCTCTTCAAACAGGTAGTCATAACACGCGGCGATAAGGCGTCGTGCCCTGGTCCACGAAGGCAGATGCGGCAGTTTCGCGTTCAGAACAGCGGCTTGCACTCCGTCCATGCGGCTGCCGGCGCCTTGCGAGGCGTCCCCGCCTGCGAAGACGTGGCGGGCGGCAGCTCTCAATGCTTCGGCAATCGGGTCGCGATTGGTTACAATACAGCCCGCATGGCCGTAGGCGCTGAGGTTTCGTCCCGGGCAAAAGGAGAAAACAGCGGCGTCTCCAAGGGTGCCCACGTACCGGCCATGGTATCGCGCCAAATGCGCCTGCGAGCAGTCTTCTATCACCCAAAGCTTGTGTTCTCTTGCAATGTTCAAGATGGCGTGCATCTCTGCCGCCTGGCCGTACAGATGCACGGGAATAATGCCAACAGTGGCCTTGGTGACTTTTCGCCGGACGTCCTCCGGGTCGATGGTGAAAGTTTCCTCGTCCGTGTCGCAAAACACGACCCGCGCGCCCGTTTGCTGAATCGCCTCGATGGTTGCGATCCAGCCATGCGCCGAAGTGATCACTTCTGCGCCGGATGTTATGCCAAGCGCCCGCAGAGCGACATGGATCGCGTCCCGGTCACTGGCGCAGGAAACGCAGTGCTTCACTCCCAGCGCGCTGGCCCATGCCCGCTCGAATGTCTCCACCTGGCGCTGGCCAACCTCCGGCGCCCCTGTTATAACTTCAGCGATGGCGCTGTCAATCTCTGGTTTAACCCTCTGATATTGGGCATTCAGATCAACAAAAGGCACTTTCACAAGTCGAGGTGGGAGGAAAAGCGGGCGCCGGTTAAGTTACAGCGGGCGGAGAAGCCGCGCCGGGTTGCCCGCGTAGATTCCGGGAACAGCGATATCTTTGGTAACCACGGCGCCGGCTCCGATCACCACCCGGTCGCAAATCGTCACCGGCAGAATTGTGGCGTTGGTCCCGACACTCACCTGATTGCCCAGTCGCGTCGGCCGCCAAAGCTCTGCGGTTTCGGCCGGTTTACCGCCAGCAAACAGATCGTTGATAAACATCGCGCCGTGCGAGATGAAGCAATCGTCGCCCATGCTCACAAGTTCGCAGATAAAGGCGTGGGACTGGATGCGACAGCGTTTACCTATGGTTGCGCCTTTCTGGATTTCCACAAACGGCCCCACAAAGCTGTCATCACCAATTGAGCAGCCATAGAGGTTTACCGGCTGCACGACGGTGATGTTCCGTCCAAATTTGACGTTAACAATCCCTGCGTTCCAAATTCGTGGCGTAGTCATGGGACTTGTTGTTTGAGTGGCGTGGAGCGGTTGCCTGCCCGCGCGGGCGAGCTCAGGACGTGCTCACGGTCGAGCGTTTCTCAAGCGGTTCTTCTGCGGGCGCCGCGTGTTTTGGGGCAAGCAGCGCATCGTAAGCCGCCAGCAAGTTCTGGCCGACCTTCGCCCACTGCAACTCGCGCTCCACCCGGCGCCGGCCGAAAGCGCCCATTTGCCTCTGGAGTTCGGGCTGGTCCATCAGTTGAGCAATGGCTTTGGCAAACTCGCGTTCGTTGTTGGGCTCCACATAAACAGCGGCTTCCTGTGCGGAGAACCTGGTCTCTTTCAAGTCAAAGGTCACGATTGGCTTGGCGCAGGCCATGTATTCCATCACCTTGATCCAGGTGGAGACGTCGTTCAACGGGCTGGAGGGATCCGGGTCGAGGCAGATGTCCGCCGCGGCAAGGTTGGCTTGCAGTTCTTCGTCAGGAACAAAGCCAGGCAACTCGACGCAGCCGTTGAGTTGCAGATTCTGCGCCAGCCTACGCAAATCGTGCAGCGAATCGCCGGCGCCCATGATTACGCAGTGAAAATCCGATCGTTTTAGATCGAAAAGCAGATGGCGCAGCGCGCGCAGCAAATAATCCACTCCGTCCTGTGGGTTTAGGCTGCCAACGTAACAGAGAATGGTTTTTTTCATCTCGCGCAGCCGCGGGTTTGGCGCCACCGGCGCCATGCGCATGCGATTTGGCCCGTTTCTCACGATGAAAATACGCTGCGGGTTCTTGCCTGCGCGCTGAATCTGCACAGCCTTGTACGATTCGTTCGTGGCGATCGCGATATCTGCCAGCTTGAGGCTGCACAGCTCCAGCAAACGCAGCAACCCGGTTGCAAAACCTTCTTTGGCGCCGTATCGGGATCGGTAAAGCTCGGGACAAAGATCGTGATGATCGAACACGAATTTTTTCCCCAGTAACTTGAAGGGCAAGGCTACGAGGAAGAGCGTGTCGGGCGGGTTATGGGCGTGAATAACGTCAAATCCGCGGGTCACGAAGACGTAGCTGCTTACGGCCAGACAGGCCGCGGTGAAATAAACATATTCAATCAGGTAACCGAGCGCCGACCTCGCCTTGAGCAATAACAAAGCCACTCCTGTGCGACGCACAGGCGACGTCTTGTTGAAGAGTTCCAGGCGCGGGATGCGGTAAACGGTCACGCCGTCCACCAGTTCTCGGCGCGGTTGATTGCCTTTCTGAAGGGCGATCACGGCGACCTGATAGCCCGCGCCGGCAAGCAGGTCGGCTTCGTTCTTGACCCGTGTATCCTGTGGAAAATGGTTTTCCACCATCATCAGGATTCTGGCTTTCGCCTGGTTCATGGTTCGGGGTATGGCGCAGCTACCAGCAGATCCCCTGATAGTTGGCGCAATTCTGCCTTGCCGCCGAGTTGAGCCCCACAAGGTCAATGATCATCGCCGAGTTGTGGTTCGCCAGGATCGCATTGCAAATGCGCTCGGTCCGTTTGGTGACTACCACCACGTCGCTGCCGTGGATCACATCCTGAGGGGATGCAACCATTAACGAAGAAATGTGCGGTATGGTTTCTTCGATGTAACGCTTGTTGGCGCCCACGAGCCTGGCCAGGGCGACTTCCTCGTCGTAGATGGCCACTTTGTAGCCCTTGCCAATGAGTGTTTCCACCAGCAACACAATGGGGCTTTCCCGCATGTCGTCCGAGCCGGCTTTGAAACTGAGTCCCAGAACGCCTACCCGGTTCTTTCCCGTGCGGCGCACCAGATCGAAAGCGGTTTCGATTTGCTTTAGGTTTGTTCGCAACAAGGTATCCAGCATCGGCAACTCCAGATCCAGTTGCCTGGCCTTGTAGAGAATTGCGCGCAGATCCTTCGGCAGACAGGAACCGCCAAAGGCGAACCCCGGCTTGAGGTAGTAGGGCGAGATGTTGAGCTTGGTGTCTTTGCAGAAAAGCTCCATGAGCCGCTGGCCATCGATGCCCAGCTTCTTGCTCAGGTTCCCAATCTCGTTGGCGAAACAGACCTTTACGGCGTGAAAAGCGTTGCAGGCGTACTTGATCAGTTCGGCCATCGCGATGGACGTGCGTTCTACAGGCGACCGAACCCCCGAATAAATCGCAGCTACCGTTTGGAAGGAGCGATCGTCATCTGCTCCGATAATTGTGAAGGGCGGGGAATGAAAGTCGCTGATCGCCGTCGTCTCCCGCATGAATTCCGGGTTCACACAGATGCCGAAATCCTTTCCGGCCATCTTGCCTGACGTTCGCTCCAGTAACGGCCGAATCACTGTTTCCACAGTTCCGGGCAGTATGGTGCTGCGGATCACAATCACGTGGAAGTTGGGACTGGCTCGGAGCAACTGGCCGATCTCCGTCATGACTCGTTCGATCTGCCCGAGGCCGAGGCTCCCATTCTCGTTGCTCGGGGTGCCCACACAAACCAGGGCGATATCGCCGAGTTGTTCCGCTCTCACGCGTGTCTGCAACCTGCCGGCGCCAACAACGCGGCCGATTAACGCCTCCAGACCCGGCTCAATAATCGGGCTTTTTCCCGAGTTGATCAGCGAGACCTTGACCTCCTGAGGCTCGATGCCGGTTACCGAATGACCCATCTCTGCCAGGCATGCTGCCGTGACACAGCCAACGTATCCCATGCCAAAAACTGTGATATCCATAAGAGCTTCTTATCGCGAATGACAACAGGCCGCTTCGAATCGAGAGCTTTCCGCCAGGCCAGTGTAAAACCTGGCTACTTCAGCCGGCGTCGCGTTCCAAAACAATCCCCGGTACTTGCTGTTTACGTAATCGAGGAACGACCTGTAATGGCTCACCGGGTACTCCATCGGGCCGACGGACCCTTCGTCGAAACACAGATAGTCGGGATGCACATCCAGCAGCGCCATACCGCCATGCTCAGCGATCCAGTCTAATTTTCGAAACCAGATTTCCGGCGTCTTCTCCCGCAGCAGGATGAAGAGCGTAAAGTCCTGGGGAAGCGTGTAGGGGATCTCGACGTAACCCCTGGAGGGAGCGACACAGGCTGATTTTTGAGGGTTGGGCGAACTGCCATTGGTGTAGGGCACCCAGAAGGGGAAGATCGTATGTCGCCCCTCGGGCTGCGGCTCGAACGGATCGGTATCGAAGGTGGAGGCGTCGTATTGCACATCGAGGTCATGCAGCCAATCCAGCTTCCGCAGCATGAACCCAGCCCTGAAACCAGAGGCGCCCCATTCGCGGGCGTAGCGGTTGATGCGGGTGGCGCGCTTCTGAAACCCTCGCCGTGAGAAGAAAAGGCGACCATCGTGTTTGAGGTCGTGTATTCCCACCTCGAACCCCGAGGCAGTCAATTCATTCCTTAACTCGGCAGGAACTCGATACTCGCCCTCGGGAATAAAGTTGAAGGAAGAACGAAACCCAAGCTCCAACTCCAGTTGCATCAAGGCACGACACCGGTGAAGGCCTTTTATGCCCTCGACGTCGTGCGTCAGGACGAGCGCGAATTTTCTGCCTTTGGGCCAGCCAGACCAGTTTTGCGGAGGACGTTCCGACCCGTGCAGGATCGGCCAGATATGGCTCACCCGTTCTCGCAGGCGTTCTGCCAGCTTCCGCCGAATAGCGGTTCTGATGCTCTGAGGGATGAAAGGCTTGATTCCGTAATAAATTTTATTGCGCAACATGAGGATCTCCGGTGAGAGGCTAGGGCAAGGGAGGTGAAGAGTTCTTTCGACGCTTTGCCGGTATCGGCCGTTCCCTGGCTCCATCCGGCAGGAGCAACAAAAGAATGAGCAACAGCAGGAAAACAGTCAGCATTTGCAAGGCATGAGAAAACGCCGGGGCCCATGCGCATGCGTGTGCTGACCCCGAAAGCTTTGGCGATAGCCAGTCAAAAGGGAAGACCGCTCCATCACGACTCGGTGTCGAGCCATTTCGGAACGTAGGAACGCGCCTTGTTTACCACGACGGACACGTTGTTTCGCTCCGCGACCAGCTTGTTGTAGCCGCGTTTGATTGCTTCCCGGCTGTCCTTTTCAGCTTCCACCACGACCAGCAGCTTGTCCATAAAAGCAGCCATTCCCCACGTGGGACTTGTCTGGTCAAGCGCCGGCATGTCAAAAATGATGTAATCGAAATCGCTGGCCTTCATGTTTGGCATCATGTCGAAAAACTTTTTCAAGCCGAGCTGGGCCGGTCCCCCGGAGTTGGGCGATCCTACCGTGGCCAGATAAAGGTTATCCGCCGCCGAGGCAATGGTTCCCGAGGGCTTGAGCGCCGCATTCAAGGGATAGGCAGGCTTGCCTTTGAAAAAGGGATGCACTTCTTCCGGGCCCAGGTTCACATCTACCAGAAGCACTTTTCCGTCGTTCGTTTCCGAAAGGGAGGCAGCCAGCCCGGCAGCGAGCGTTGAGCTTCCTGCCTGGTCCGAGAAGCCGGTCACGCCAACCAGTTTTGGTTTATGCGTCAGGTGGTTCAGCTCGAAGTAAAGGCCAAGCCGGTCCCGGATCGCGTCGCAATATGGCCGGATGAAATGGCCGGCTTCCCACGGCGCAAGTTTGGAATGGTGTTTCCTGGTTGCCAGCGCCGGGGAACTGGCGGGGGAGCCGTTGCGAGGCAAAGGCACGTGTCCGTTTCGAGAGGGATAGTACGGGATCGAGAGCATCAATGGAATGCGAAGCTGTGTCTCCAGTTGCAGCGGCCGAAGGACTGTCTGATTGAGAAACAAACCTCTTAACAAGGCAAGAGCGATGCCAAGAACAATGCCGCTGCCGGCCAGCGCCAGGGCAATCTTATCGCGCTTTTTGGTTTCCAGAACCGGTGGAGATGGGCGCTGGACTGCGCTGATGTTAGGCATCTTGCTGGGATCCAGAGCTTCGTCGATTCGCGCTTTTTCCAGCGATGCGGCAAAGTATTTGTAGTTGTTTTCATCCATTTCGCGGCGGCGCTCCAGCTCTTCGATCTGAGGCGCAAGCTCGGCCAGCTGTTTCGTCCGCTGCTGAATATCGCGAAGCCGGGCTTTCAGCGCTTCGATCTTGGCCTGGATCCCGGCCAGTTTCGCCCGTTCGTCCGTTGGTTTTTTCTTTCTCCAGGCGCTCATTTCACTATTGCTTTTTTGGTTGACCAGCGCCTGTTGCTCGGCCAGGTCGGCCTCGGCTTCATTGAGTTGTTCCTGAACCTTGGCCTTTTCAGTTGTAAGAGCAGCTGAACCCTCCTTGAGCGATGCAACCCCGGCTTTTTCCCTCAGTGATTTTAAGGCGTCTTCGGTTTGGTTGAGGCGCGCGCGAACCTGGTCGGTCTGTTGCGCTACGAAGTCAAAGGCGCCTGCGGAACGATGGACTTCCAGGTGCTTGACGAAATAGCGGCTCAACAACTCCTGCAAAACCACCGTGGCCATCTCAGGATTTGGATTTTTGTAAGAGACGAGAATGATGTTGCTGCCTTTGCTGGAAACGACCTTTAGTCCGGAAATGATCCTGCCCGCGGCCTCTGTTTCATTGGCCGGCGCGGCTGCCGGCAGCCGCCTTTGGAGGCCGATGGCTTTCATGAGCCTCGTGAATGAATTTTCCGGAGGCGCAAGGAGACGCTGAGGTCCGATTGCCTGGGCAACCTGGGCGGCCAGATCCCAACTGGTGAGGATTTCGATTTCTGCGCCGATAACTCTGTCCGCCTCATTGTTGGAGGCTGCCGCTGCCTTTTCCGCTTCCACCGGATCGACACCGCTTCGTTCCAGGACGTATCGCACCAGCAGCTTCGCCTGCGATTCATACGACGGCGGATAGAAGAGGTAAACTGCCGCGGCCGCGATAAGACCCAGGGCCGTGCAGACCAGAATCGTCCGCTTGCGTTTGAACAGCGCGAAGACAACGTCGCCCAGTTTTATTCCAGAAGGATCTTGTGGTTCCCGTCGAATTTGAGCCATATTGTGTTTAACCTTTAGTCGAGGTGAGGGTAGATGAGTGAGCCGGCCAGCCGGTTGAGCATCAATGGCAACTTCCCAAAGACTTTCTTGTGGAAGCCGGAGTGGTAATCAGCGGCGAGGAAAGATCGAGCACCCGATGGATCTGCGCGGAAGTAAGGGATGATTTCTTCCGTCGTGTTCCAGGAAAGCTTGAATCGTCGCAACCCGTCGTTTTCGCGCGCCGTGCGCCCGAAGTGCAGTGTTGTCGCCCCGCTGTCAGCTAACAACTGAATGCCGCGCCAAATGACAAGATTATTGGCGCGTATCTCCTGAATCCGCTTGTCCGATGCGCCGTATTTGTAAATGGCGTTTCCGGCAAAGCGGAAAAAGACCGCAGCCGCAATTGGCTTGGAATTGTGCCGGGCCACAATAATGAAACCCAGTCCGGGCTTGATGATGTGCTCGTAAATGTTGGCGAAAAATGCGAACGGTTGTGGGGGCAAACCCTGTCGCCGGCGCGTCCGCACATGGAGCCTGTAAAAATCGACGATGCCTTGCCGGTGATGATCGATGCAGGCGCGCACACCGCTGCGTTCTGCCTTGCGAATGGCCCGGCGAACCGCGCTGGCAAAGCTGGCAAACAGTTGTTCGGCGCTCTGGCGCAAGTCGAGCGTATGCCCGTGAAATTGCGCCGCCGGCTCGGCAGACAGCTGGAAGGACAATCCGCCTCGAACCTCGACGTGTTTCCAGCGGCGTTGCCGCGCCAACGTGGCAATTTGGTTTTTCACCGTGTCGATTGTCTGGCGATCAAAAAACAACGGCTCGCAAACGTCGCTGAATGGCAGGCAGACGCCGCGACAACCGGTTAAGCGGCTGCGCACTTCCATGAGCGGAACCAGCGCCGCCAATCTGCCTCCTCGCGAGAACTGCAGATAGAACGGTGCGTGGTCGTAAGTTTGCCGGAGCACTCGGGCCCAGGCGCTGGTATGAAAACACCCCGCATCGGGATGCTGCGCGATCATTCGATCCCACGCCCCATCCTTGAGCGGATCCAGCACGCGCATTTGAATGGATTGATCGATCCTTTTCTCCGGGCAATCGTCGCCGCAAAGCGGCAGCCAATCTGCTGTGCCTGGCTTGGTTGATCGGAGAGTTTGCAAGAAAATTGTCGCTAAACGAGCGCCTCGGCGCCGATCACTTCGCCCAAAGAACAGGCAACATGATCGATCTGTTCCTCGGTCAGCTCGGGGAACATCGGCAACGAAAGAAATTCTTCCGCCAGACTTTCTGCGACGGGAAACATTCCCGCACTGTAACCAAGCTGGCTGCAAGCTTTCTGCAGATGGACAGGAACCGGATAATGCACCCCGCACCCGATGCCTCTCGCTTCGAGAAGGCGCCGCGTTTCGTCGCGCTCGCGCACGCGAACGGCATACACGTGATAGACATGCCGCGCGTAACTCGCCTCTGTGGGAGTGAGAACCCCTTCGAGTTCCGCCAAAGCACGGTTGTAATGCAAAGCGTGTTTGCGCCGCAGGCGATTTGCCGCGTCCAAATGGCGCAGTTTCACGGACAAGACAGCTGCCTGGATCCCGTCCATGCGGCAGTTCCAACCCATCAGCGAATGATGATATTTGCTGGCCTGGCCGTGATCTCGCAGAACCTGCACTTTCTTTCGCAGCTCTGGATCGTTCGTCACAACCGCTCCAGCTTCGCCAAAAGCTCCGAGGTTTTTTCCCGGGTAAAAGCTAAAGCAACCGGCGTCGCCCAGAGTGCCCGCTTTTCGGCCCTTGTATTCGGCGCCGTGCGCCTGCGCAGCGTCCTCGATGACGAACAGACCGTGAGCGCGCGCAAATTCCAGGATCGGGTCCATGTCGGCCGGTTGCCCAAAAAGGTGGACCGGAATAATGGCTTTGGTTCTTACTGTGAGCGCTTTCTCCAACTCGGCCGGGTCCATCGTGAACGTGTTTTCGTCCACATCGACAAAGACCGGTCGCGCGTTGCAAAGCAGGATGGCTTCGGCCGTGGCAATAAAGGTGTTTGGCACCGTGATCACTTCGTCGCCCTCGGTGATCCCCAGGGCCATAAGCGCCAGCCAGAGCGCGTCGGTGCCGTTGCCCACGCCCACGGCATACTTCGCGCCGCAATACGCGGCGAATTCCGATTCGAACTTCTCCACGAAGGGTCCGCCGGCAAAGGCATTGCTGGCGATCACTTCATGGATAGCGCGCTGGAATTCCTTCATCAGCGGCGCGTGATGTTTCTGCAAGTCGAGAAAAGGGATTTTCATTGGCGGCATGTGGCGGAGTTGAAAAACAAACGATGCGATCCGGGGGCGCTCTTCAGGCTGCAAAAATGTTTCGGCTCAGACAATCTGGCCGCGTCGTTTAACCGGCGAACGCTTCAATGGGCAGGGGCTCTTTCGGCTTAACGGAGGCGGGCAGCGGTCTGGCCGTGTGGCTGGGATGAGAAAGGGTTACCGGTGCGCCGTTCTTCCTGAGTGACGCGGTGGCCGCTTCGAGGATTCTGACCATTTCCAGCCCCTGTCGGCCGCCGGTCAACGGCGGCGAAAGCGTTTGAATGCAGTCGATAAAGTGCTGGCAAGCCAGTTTCAGCGGTTCTTCCTGCTGAATGTAGGGAATGTAGCTGTCGCCGTAGTGGTAGGAATACTGGAACTCGGCGAAAGTATCGTAGTGCGGCGGTCGCTCGACCCGCATGTCGTAGATGCGAATTTTTTCGCGGGTCCGCAGATCGTCGTACACGATCATGCGTCGTGTGCCAACGATGGTCATCTCGCGAATCTTGCGCGGCTCCAGCCAGCTGCTCTGGATGGTGGCGAAGCGTTTGCGCGGGAAAAACAGCGACATATTGGTCACGTCCTCTATGCCTGGCGTGATATGCGCGTTTCCCTGGCAATTCACCGCGGTTGGAAACTCATCCAGAATATGGAGAATGATCGAAATGTCGTGCGGCGCCAGGTCCCAGGCGACGTTAATGTCCTTCTGGAACAAGCCGAGATTCAGTCGCCGGCAGTTGATATAACGGATTTCACCCAGGTCTCCGGCTTGAACGATTTCCGCGATCTTCTGAACCGGCGCCGAGTAGAGAAAGGTATGGTCCAGCATCAGAATCAGGCCGTTTCGCTCGGCAATCTCGATCAGTTCCTCGCACTCGGCCGAGGATGAGGCCATTGGTTTTTCAATAAAAGTATGCTTGCCCGCCAGCAGGCTGGCCTTGGCCAATGGGTAATGATATTTCACCGGCGTAGCAATAACCACCGCATCCACGCCGGTCCCATTGAGGAGTTGCCCGGCTTGCGTCACGCCTTCCACGTCCGGATACAGCGCGCGAATGTGGTTTAAACGCTCAGCGCTAACGTCGCAGACCGCTTTCAGCCGGCAGTCAGGCAGACTTTTAAAGTTCCGCACTAAAAGCGGTCCCCAGTAGCCGCATCCGATTACGCCAACGTTGATTTGTCTCTTCATGTTTCTGAACGCTACCTTTTAGACCCGTACAATCTGAGTGGTGTGCGGGCCGTGTCCCTTCTGAACCGATCCCTGGATGATGGGCAACACCGGCACTTGCGGGATGGGAGCTTGTGCTCCTCGCGCCAGAGATTTCGGTCGTGCTTCCAAAAGCTGGCCGGCCAGCACGGCGAATGTTTTGAACATGATTTTCAGATCCATCAGAAGCGATGCGTTCTTGAGATAAAACAGATCCATTCGGATCATTTCATTAAAGGTGGTTTTGTTCTTTCCATTCACCTGCCAGTAACCGGTCAGACCGGGAAGACCATTCACGCGTTCCCGTTGCCACGGCGCGTAGTGCGCAAATTCGTTCGGAGTGCAGGGCCGTGGTCCCACCAGACTCATCTCGCCGCGAAGCACGTTGAAAATCTGAGGCAACTCATCCAGACCGCTCGCGCGCAAAAGCCGGCCAAAAGGAGCCAGCCGCGCATCGCCGAACTCATCCAGCTTGGTCATGGGGCGATCGCTCCGCATCAGGCTCTCAAAGTAGCGCTCGTGCGTATGCGTTTCGGCGCTCACCTTCATGGTGCGGAATTTCCAGATGGAAAATTGCCTCCCTCCAAGCCCCACGCGCTTCTGTCGGTAGAAAATCGGGCCGGGCGACGCCACTCGCGTAATCAGCATCAGCAACAGCATCAGCGGCAGCCAGACGGGCAGCGAGATGAGGACGCACGTAAGATCCAGGGCAGTCTTCCATGCAGGTCTGACCGGATGGAGCGATGCACGGGTAATTTCGCCAACCCTTTGAGGCGCTCCATGACCATTCGCTCCATCGCCATTGGCTCCATTGCCATTGCGAAAGTAAACAGGCATGCTGCCGCCCTTGGTCACTCGCCGCACTTCCGGGCGAAAACCTTGTAGTGTCATTTCTTTATTTTCCTTCGGTGTTGCTGCCGTCTCGCTAAAACCCCAGGGGCATCGAACGAGAAAACAGGGATTATTTTTTTCCGTGAGTCGCGACGGAGGCGAATTCCCGAACCAATTCGACTCCAAAAATTTGCGGACCGGGCACGAGATGGAAAGGTGGAGCACAAATCCCGGATCCCGAGATGTCGTCAGCGAGTGAGTGGATACTGCGACAGATCGCTCCTTGGATTCGTTTTGCTTTTTCCCGCACGCCTATTACTACGGAAACTGACGCGGCAAGGTCGCTGATATTTCGTTCGCGCGATGGAAAATCCGAACACACTGGTTGCGCAGCATTCGGGAGTCGCCCCTTTTAGCCGGTTACCGTTTATTCCATTTCGGCAAGGAGCGTGTCGAGATTCTCGTTTCCCGAATCCTCTTCTTCGCCGATTCCTGCCTGTAACAGACACCGAAGGCAAAGTCCGCTGCCTACATGCAATTCGCCTTCGCAATGCGGGCATTCGTCGGGCTCATGCGGGGTAAGTAAATCGGTCAGGCCGTAGAAACTCATGTTGAAGGAAGATTTAACGCGGAGCGCCGGAAGCAAGACCTCGCTTCTAGTTTAAGAAGTCCCGACGTGAGATCGAACGTTCAACCGTGCTCAAGCTGCTACTACGGAAAGCAGGGAGCGAAGTTTCAAAAAAGCCAGCGGAAACAACTCGCTTTTGCGTTGTTGTTACACTTATGATCCTGTTTCAAGGTTCCCAGGCCGGGCTTCACAATGTCGAACAATCAAGGTCGAGAGATGCGCAGTTCCTGCCAAATTTTAAAAGGCGCAGTCGCCGCGGCGAAGGATACGCTGCAATCCCTTCTGGACCTGGATGCGCAACTGGCCGCGGCTGCAGATCTGGTGGAACGATGTTTGCGCGCTGGAAACAAGCTGCTGGTTTGCGGCAACGGCGGCAGCGCGGCGGATGCTTCCCATTTTGCCACAGAATTTGTGGTGCGCTTTACAACAGATCGCCCGGCTTATCCGGCAATCTGTCTGGCGGCGGATGGCGGCCTCCTCACCGCCGCCGGCAATGATTATGGCTTTGACGAACTTTTCGCCCGCCAGGTAGCCGCCTTTGGCGCACCCGGCGATTTGCTCATTTGCCTTACAACCTCTGGCAATTCGCGGAACGTGCTTCGCGCCCTCGAGGAGGCAAAAGCGCGCAAATTGAAAACCATCGCCTTTCTCGGACGCGACGGAGGATTAACCCGCGGCTCGGCCGACGTTGAGCTGCTCGTGCGCTCTGATTCAACAGCCCGCATTCAGGAAGCGCATCAGCTTCTGCTGCACGTGTTGTGCGAAGCGGTGGAAGCGCGCCTCAACAAATGATCTCACCTCGGGCCGCGCCTCGGCTCACTCCGATTTTTTTAGCAACCGTTCACGCTCGCGATTAAGTTGCCGTCGCTCGCGAGCCGTCAAACTGCCGATCCCGAATTTGGAAATCTTATCCAAAATGGGATCGATCGAGGCATACGCGTCGTCCGCTTCGACTGAACGCCTGGGGCGGGCCTTGGGGACGACGTGAAACTTCGGTTCCCGGGCGAAGCGAGCTTTCAGTCCATTCCACCAGGCCAGTTCCGGGCCTGCGCCTCGAAGCTCTATGAAAAGAAACGCCGCGACGATACTCGTCCAGACCACGACCAGATCGCTCCAGGCGTGATAAGCCAGCAGTTGCAAAGTGTAAACGGCAGCCAAAATCAATACCACCCACTTCGCCATGATCCGCAGAAACAATTCCACGCGCGGATAAATCGTAGCGAAGGCAACGAACACCCCAAAGTGCAGCGCCGGCGATCCCGAAAGAGCCGACGGCTGCCACAGGCCCCAAATGGTCAGCAACGCCGCCGGCGTAATCAGCAAAATCAGATAGAGGGCGATGTACGCGCGACGCCCGATGAAACGTTCTACTTCGCGTCCGAATACGAAAAGCAAATACATCTCAATGGCGAACCAGAGAAGTGTCGAAGGTGAATGCACAAATGCGTATGTGCACAGCCGCCACAATTGCATTCCGTTCCAGATCCGGGTGCTGTCGAAAATGAAGTAATTGAGCGTCCCATGCAGGCCGGGAATCGCGATTAAAACGCAGGCTACTACCGCGCAGACCACATGCAGCCCCACCAGAATCGTCGTGACGTCCACGGGGTAGCGCCCCATCCACGCCACCGGACGATAATCATCGGAGGTGGTCACCCCGAACATGCTTTCAATTAATGCCGCGCCCTGTATTTGCGCAAGTGAAACGAGGCTCGAGCCGACGAATCCTGTGAAGTCTTTTGGAAAAGTTAAAGCCCCGCCCAGACCCGCTCGCCCGCGGCCTTACCGGGCAACGGCCGAATCCCTTTATTCGCGTCCATTCGTGGATAAAGTGAACGCTCTTCGACTCATGAAAAATATCGCGCCTGCCATCTTCCCGCCCAGCGGAATAGGGGACAAAAGACCGGCCAACCCCGCGGTCCTGGATTGGGTGCATGATATCGCCACGCTCGCGGAGCCCGAAAATATTTTCTGGTGCGACGGCTCGGAACGCGAACGGGAGTTTCTCATTTCGGAATCGCTCAAGCAAAACGTGCTGATCGAACTGAATCAGAAGAAGGTTCCCGGCTCCTATCTGCATCGCTCCAACCCAAATGATGTGGCGCGGGTGGAGCAATTCACTTTCGTGTGCACCCCTACCCGGGAAGAAGCCGGCCCCACCAATAACTGGAGCGATCCCGGCGAGATGTACGCGAAATTGCGGGGCCTGCTCAAAGGCGCCATGCGCGGGCGCACCCTGTTTGTTGTCCCCTACATCATGGGCCCGCCGGATTCGCCCCTCGCCAAGGTCGGTCTGGAGATTACAGATTCCAAATACGTCGTGCTGAACATGCGCATCATGACGCGCATGGGCGCCGTCGCTCTCGAGCGGCTGGGATCCGATCCAGAGGCGGAATGGAACCGCGGCGTGCATTCCTTACTCGACGTGAATCCGGAGCGTCGGTTCATTTGCCATTTTCCCCAAGATAACGCCATCATCTCGGTCGGGTCCGGCTACGGTGGCAACGTCCTGCTGAGCAAAAAATGCCTGGCCTTGCGCATCGGTTCTTACCTGGCCCGCAAACAGGGCTGGCTCGCCGAGCATATGCTCATCCTGGGCGTCGAATCGCCCGAAGGGCGCAAACACTACGTGGCGGCGGCCTTTCCCAGCGCCTGTGGGAAAACCAATTTCGCCATGCTCATACCGCCCGCCCATTTCAACGGCTGGAAGGTAACCACCGTCGGCGATGACATCGCCTGGATGCAGATCCGCGGCGGGCGGCTCTACGCAGTCAATCCCGAGAACGGATACTTCGGAGTGGTACCCGGCACGAGCTACGAATCCAATCCAAACGCGATGCGATCCATTTCCCACGACACCATCTACACGAATGTGGCTCTTACCGACGATGGCGATGTGTGGTGGGAAGGCAAGGACGGTCCACCCCCGGCCCATGCCATCGATTGGCGCGGCCGGGATTGGACTCCTGCCTCAAAGGAAAAAGCCGCGCATCCAAACAGCCGTTTTACTACACCCATGCGCAACAATCCCGCGCTCGATCCCGACGTCGAAAAGGGCGAAGGCGTTCCCATCAGCGCCATTATTTTCGGCGGTCGCCGCAGCGACACCGTCCCGTTGGTTTATGAGGCCTTCGACTGGAACCATGGCGTCTATTTGGGCGCGACCATGGCTTCGGAAACCACCGCTGCCGCGACCGGCGACGTCGGCCGCGTGCGCCGTGATCCCATGGCCATGCTCCCCTTCTGCGGCTACAATATTGGCGAATATTTCCAGCATTGGCTGGACGTCGGCAGACGTCTCACTAATCCCCCCCGTATCTTCAGTGTGAATTGGTTTCGCAAAAGCGCCGACGGAAAATTTCTGTGGCCCGGCTTTGGCGAAAACATGCGCGTGCTCAAATGGATTATTGACCGCTGCGAAGCCAGTCCGGAAGCTGGCGCGCTGAAATCGCCAATCGGCTGGTTGCCAGGTCCGCACAATCTCGATCTGACCGGTCTGAACATCGATCGCAAACAGTTGGCTCTCCTGCTTGCCATCGATCACGAGGAATGGAAAAAGGAAATCGCAGCGCATCAGCGTTTTTTCTATTCCCTCGGAGGCGTCGTGCCAGAGGAACTGCAGAGGCTGCGCCGGCAGCTCGCCCTTCGCTTCGCCGAATAGCGCGCGCTGCCACGGCGTCGCGAAAATGCGCGCGCACACCCGATTCCTCCCCCGAAAATTTGCGAACCTC
>Ga0209581_1002088_pt1 | contig 20373 bp, 23 predicted proteins | sample Coa_R2_FD_187160 | JGI IMG/M metagenome (GOLD analysis project Ga0209581, IMG submission 187160) | Surface soil microbial communities from Centralia Pennsylvania, which are recovering from an underground coalmine fire - Coalmine... | ecosystem: Environmental > Terrestrial > Soil > Unclassified ...
GATGAGCGGTTAATTCACGGCAACGACAGCTTGCAACGAAGGGCCCGCGGGGCGATGCCTCCGCGGGCCGTTTTGCATTATGCCGTGCCCTCCGGCATGCGGGCGAGGGCCTCTTTGCAGGCGGCGAGAAGAGGCGATAGAGAGACCTGCACGATTTCCCAGATCTGCTGCTGGTCGATATCATCGTACTCGTGGCGCAGGGGGTTCCCTATGGCGCGGATGCGGGCCCATGGCTGATCCGGCATCAGCAGCGGAGCGAGGTCGCCGAGTTTCGACGCCGCCTCGCTGATGCGCATCAAACATCGCTCGGTAGCGTCCGCTGCCTGATGGTTGGCCTGAAAGGCGGCGAAGTCCATTCCAGCCGTGTAGCTGAAAATCGCCTCGGCGTTTTCGATGATGTCCCGAACACGTCGGGCCGGTTTCTTAGAAGGCAATAGCGCGATCCCTGTTAATTTCATCTTGCAATTGCTTCTTGTTAGCGGGCTCCTTCAATACGTCTACCTCGCACCGAAGGAGTTTTCGAAGCCGGCGCTGCAGTTGCTCCAGCCGGTAGAAGTAATCCCATCCGCCCTCGGAGAAGTTCTCGCCCAGCCGCACAGCGATATCGACATCCTGCGGATAGGGCTCGCCTCGCGCCATTGATCCGAACAGCGACATGCTGTGCACTCCCGCGGCGCGGAACTCCGCTTCGTGGGCGCGCAAGATCGCCAGTACGTCCTCGCGGTCCATTCTGCACTCATTGTGTCTTACCCTGCGCAGGCCGGTCAAGACTGGCCTGCCGCCTCCGGCGGTATCATAAACTCCATGCTCACGAGACGTGGATTTGCCGGAAGGCTCGGGATGGCCGCGGCGGCGGCTCGGCTGATGCCGGAATTCGCCTACGCGCAGCGGGCCGCGGTCAAAGTAACCGGGATGCCGAGCGACATGGTCTGGCTCAATGCCAACGAGAATCCGGCGGGCGTGCCGGCGCCGGCGCTGGCCGCCATGCAGAAGGCGCTGCCCGGATCGTGGCGCTACCACTATCAGGAGTTTCCCGACATCTATGCAGCGATCGCGAAGAGCGTGGATCTCGAATCCGAGTGGATCATCACCGGGTGCGGCTCGAGCGAAGTGCTGCACACCGCCGTCGACGTCTTCACTTCGCCCACTCGCCCGCTGATCAGCGCCACGCCGGCCTTCGAGTACCCGATCGACATGGCGCGCGCGTTGGGGCGGCCGGTCGCGCTCGTTCCGCTGCTACGGAATCAGAGGCCGGAGTACGATTACACCGCCGATGTCCACAAGCTCGCGGAAGAAGCGGATAAGGCGAAGGGCGGGCTGATTTATCTCTGCAATCCGAACAATCCGACGTCGGCCATCGTGCGGTCGAGCGACATGGACTGGCTGGTGGAAAATCTGCCCGCCAACACGACGCTGCTCGTCGACGAAGCGTACATTCACTTCGCCGACAGCCCGCACCTAAAGACCGCGCTGCCCTACGTCAAGCGCGGCCACAACGTCATCGTGGCGCGCACCTTTTCGAAGATTTACGGGATGGCGGGCATGCGCGTCGGCTTCGCCGCGGCCAGGCCGGAGATTATCCAGCGACTCGAGCCGCTGCGGATGAACGTGATCTCAACCGTCAGCGCGCACGGCGTGGTGGCGGCCCTGGCCGATAATGACCGCATCGTGAGCGAGCGCCGGGCGGCGCTCTCCGCCACCCGCACACAGTTGTGCGGCTGGCTGCGCGACCGCGGCGTGAAGTACATCGAGCCGCAAGCCAACTTCATCATGATCGACTGCGGGCGCAACGCCCGCGAATTCATCACGACGATGCCGAAGCTCGGCGTCGCCCCCGGCCGCCCGTTTCCGCCGCTCGACAATATGCTGCGTGTGACGATCGGCACGGATGCGGAGATGACCAAGTTCCGCGACGTGTTTTGGAAAGTGTACAAGGGCTAGGAAAGCACCTTTGGTGATACCGTACCAGTACTAATTCCGGGCAACGGGCGCATCCACTGATCCCGCAGCGTGGCATCATATTTCTGCGGCCCCGCGGTACCAGTTCCCGCTCTCTCTGCTCATGGCCATGCTCAACGGAGGAGGGGCCGCATTACTGGTTCTGCTTGTCCTTGTCGTCCTGTTTCTTTTCCCCGGGACGGTAGAGCGTCGGGGCCTTCGGCTTGTTGGCCTGGTCCGCTTCGGCCTTGGCATCCGCCTCTTTTTCCGCAACTGTTTTGGTGGCTTCGATTTCCCGTTTTTCCCTCGCCTCTCGCGCGACGGCATCACGCGCCCGCTCGCCCAAATCGCCGTCGGCCGCCTCCAGGCTGTCCTGGGTGGTTTCGATGGCCGTCTGCAGCACGAACTCGTAGCGTTCGAGGTCCTTGGGATTACTGTCCCGGATCTTGCGCAGCGCGGGCAGCGTTTCGCGCTCCATGTTGGAGACGACGCGCATGCCGCGGCTCATCTCGCCCTTTTTCGCGAGCGCCTGATCGGCGACGTCGTCGAGGGCGTCGAGAATGCGGGCATAGTCCTCGAGCGCGTCGTGGATGAACACCGAGCGTCCCGGCTTGTCCTTGGCAAGCATGTTCTTCACCAGGTCCACCCGGTTCCGCGCAAAGCGCGCGTACAATTCCAGACGGGCGTTGGGCTCCTGCGCCTCGCGGATCTGCTCCACTTCATCGGAGGTCAGGAAGTCGCGCTGCTGCGCCGCGAGCGGCGCCGCGGCGATGAGACACCAGAGCAGGGTCTTCATTTGCGTTTGCCCTCCATCAAGCCCAGCAGGATCTGGTCATGCACCTGCTGGATGTCGGCCTTTACGGGATCGAGCACCGGCCGGTCCTCGAAGTTCATCTGCTGCTGAAAGTCTTCCATGCGGCGCAGCAGGTCGCGGGTCTCGATTTCCGCCCGCTTGAAATATTTCGGGCTGCGGCGGGGATCCTTCCCGGTATCCCGCAGCGACGCCGAGGCGAGGTTCACCGATTCCTGGATCTCTTTGGCGCTGGCTGCGACCTGCGCGCTATCGCCCTTCTCGTAAGCGCCGCGGAGCGTCTGGTAAGCGATCTCGGCATTGTCGAGCGCCAGCTTCGAGCGCTTCTCCAGATTCGGCTCGGCGAGCGCGGCTTTCAGGCCCGGGGCCGGCGTTTGCGCGGCCAGCGAGAGCGCGGCGGCGAGCGGAATTGCAATTCGCGCCAAGAGCGGGGTGGCCGTCATCAGTGTCTCTCCAGTTCCCGCTGCAGAATCCGGGCGCGCTGCCGCGCCTGGAATTCCTGATCCGGGAGTTTTCCCTGGCTCATCGAGAGAAACTGGCGGTAGGCCTCCAGAGCGGGCTTTACCTGCCGCAGCTTGTCCAGAATGATCGCCCGGAAGAACCAAACGCCGGGCGTATTTTCGCCTAACTGGCGGGCCCGGTCGAAGGCTGCGAGCGCCTGCGGATATGCCTCGGTCATGTAGAGCATGTCGCCAGTTTCCGTCCACGCGCGCGGGTCTTCCGGCTTGAGCCGGGTGGCCTGCTCGAATTGGACGGCTGCCGCGGCGAATTGTTTCCGGTCGCGCAGGGCCCGGCCGTACATCATGCGCAGGTCGTAGTTGGCCGGCTCGGCGGCTACGGCCTGCTGGAGCAGGGGAATCGCCTTTTCCAGACTGCCGGTGAAAACGTATGCGGCGGCCAGCGGGACGCGATTCTGCTCGTTCTGCTCCTTTGCGTACGCCGCCTCCAGGCGCGGCAGCGCATCGGCATACTGTTTCGTGTCCAGCATCATGCGCCCGAGATGCTCCTGGATGGCCGCATTTTCCGGGAATTGGCGGTAGATTGCGGCGGCCTCCGCGGTCTGCTGCCGCTGCTCGTATAGCTCGGCCAACTCCAGCAGACCTTTGCGATACTGCGGGTCGAGCCGGGCCGCGTTCTGAAAATGGGGCGCGGCGTCATCGAGCTTGCCCTGGCGCGCCAGCGCGTGCGCCAGCCCGGATTCCGATGCCGCGGATTTGGGATCGAGCTCGAGCGCGCGGCGGTAGCTGGCTTCGGCCTCGGCGAGCGCGCCGGTCTGGTACTGCGCCGCGGCCAGCGAGTAGCGCGGCAGGAATTCCTCCGGCTTTTGTTCTGCCGCCTGCGCCAGCAGCGGCAGCGCTTCAGCCGGCTCGCTCTCCCGCATCAGCAGGATACCCGCGTTCAATTCGGCTTCGTACAGGCCCGGCTTCAGCTCGAGCACTTTGCGATATTCGGCGATGCCTTCGCGGTTGCGGTGCAGCATGCCGTACGCCTGCGCCAGGTTGAAGTGGGCGTAATAATCCTTGGGATCGGCCGCCACCGCTTTGGCGAAGTCCTCGGCCGCGGCTTCGAACCGCCGCTCCTCCATGGCCTTCATCCCTTCCGCGCTGTAGCCGGTGGCCTGGAGCAGCAGAAACGCGGCGGCGCAAACCCACATATCTCAATTTTATGCCGGACGGTAGCGGCGCGCGACGGGTGCACGCGCGGTAAACACACGGACGCTCACGCCGGGCGCCTCGACGGGCCGCCCTGGCGTGCCGCCTACTTGCGGCCCGGTTGTTTCGACGCCGCGTCGGGCGCTTCGAGCAGCGGGTCGGGCGCGGGAGCGCTGAGCAGGTCGGGCGTTTCGGCGCCGAACGAAAGCGGGATATCGACGATTGCGGCGTGCTGCTGGCCATCGGTCAGCTTGAGCTTATAGTGCGCCGGCGGGGCATCGAAAACGATATTGCCCTGTACGAAATCGGCCGGCTTGGCGCTCCGGAGATAGCCTATCCATTGCGGCACGCCCTCGCCATCGCTGAGCTCCTGATAGACGTGGCCTTTATCGTCTTCGATCGTGAAATTCGGGACGATGGCGTCGCTCGACCCGCCGTTCACCGCGCTCAGGCGGATCAGGAAAAAACGGTTCTGCGGCAGCCGGGCATCGACGCCGTCGCCGAAATGGGTCACCCATTGGGTCTCGAACACCGTATAGGTCAAATGCCCGACAGGCGCCCTCTCGCCCAAGCCGTACGTCGACATCGGGGGAGCGGCCGGCTGCGAGGAGCAGCCTACGAGCCAAACCGCCACGGCTACCGGGATCCAGGCAGAACCACGCGAAACGCGCATAAGAAGCTATTTTCCTTATGGCGCGGGAAATGTGTCAATGGGTACGGTACGGGGCCTTGGACCAAAATGGTCCGGGTCTCTCCCGTAAGTTATTGGATCAAAAAGGGCGCAAACGGCGCGCTGGACCAAAATGGTCCAAAGGACGGTACGTGGGCAGGATCAACGGCGGCTCTACCTCCGGCCGCCCTCCTGGAGCATCTTCTCGAAACGCGCGCGCTGGTCGGCGGTCAGCAACTGCTCGACGCGCTGTTTGCTGTCGCTGAGGACGGTGTGGTAGTACTGCCAAAAATCGCTGAGAACGCTGCGGATCTGGTCCGATTGCGCCTCGGTCAGGTTCAACTCCCGCTGCATGTGCTCGAAGTTCAGGGCCTTGCCCGCGGCTTCTTCGAACGTCGGCGGGCGATAGCGATTGTGCACCCGAAAATCCATCAGCAGCGCGCCCGAAGCAGCGCCGGACAGAAACACCAGGGCGAGGACCACCGCGAACGCGAGTTTCGGATTCCAGGCGCGGCCCGTGGCCGGCCGTTCCAACACGCTAGCGCTCTTCATATGCCGTCAACGTCACCAGCATGTTATCCGGCGCGGGCGCCGATTCAAAAGCCGGGGATTCCTGCTGCGCCATGACCGCTTCCGGCCACGGGCTCGCCGGGGACTCGACCTCGTGCGTCACAAGATACGTGCCCAGGACCGCCAGCATCATCAACGAAGCGAACGCCACGCGGCGCGCAAAGGCAAAATCGAGCGAGAACAACCCGGCGAACGACGGCGCCGGCTGCTCCTGCGCTTCTACGCAGGCAACGACGCCCGCGTAGAAGCCGGGGGACGCTTCCAGCGTTTCTTCCGCCTGGAGCGCTCCAAATAATTGCGAGACATCCTGCATGCTGCGGACCTCATCGCGGCAAGCCTTGCAGGTGCTCAGGTGCGCCTCGATGTCTCTCGTTACCTCCGGCTCCAGCGTGCCGGACAGGTAGTCTTCGAGGCTGTCCATGACTACCGCATGCATATGTTTCTTCCCTTACAGACGTAAATTAACACGCCCCTGACCCTACCCCACTGGCGGATCTGCGCCCGCCTTCGGAGTGTCCTACTACCGGGGCTCAACCGGCCACCAGACCGGGAGCCCGTTCCAACCGTTGTGCTGCCTTAACCAGTTTCTGCCTGGCGCGGAAAAGCTTGACCTTGATGGTGTTCTCGTTCATCCCGGTCTTCTCCGCCAGTTCTTCCACCGAATACCCTTCTACTTCCTTCATCATCAACAACATGCGCTCTTCTTCGGAGACCCGGGTGAGGAGTTTCACAATATAGTCGCGCTGCGCCAGCGAGGTATCCGCCGGTACTTCCCGGCCTACATTCGGCTCCGTGTTTTCCACGCGCCGCACCTCGTCCTCGCTCAGATCGCTCTCATAAACCAGCTTCCGCACCTTGCGTTTGCGCAGGTAATCGAAACATTCGTTGACCGTGATCTTGTAGATCCAGGTGATCAGCGAACTGCGGAAATCGAAGCTCTTGAGCGAGAGGTAAACTTTGGCAAATACTTGCTGTGCAATATCTTCCACGTCATTGCGCTGGCGCACGATGCCGTGAATGATGGAAAACACCTTGGATTGATAGCGCTCCACGATCTCGCGGAATGCCGTCTCGTCGCCCTTCTGCGCCCGCCGCACCAGGGAGCCTTCCGGGGTGTTCTCGTAATCCACTCTGGTTTTAGCCGCAACCTTGCTACCGAATCCGGGGAGTGCGAGAGCACCGCTCAGGGTTCCCATACGCCTTTTCCGACGCACCCCAGGGATTTCCGGTTACCATTACCTGGCCGGGGTAGCCGCAAGCACCTAAAAACCCCGCGACTTTGCGCGACGCCGCGCGGCCATGCTACATCTATAATACTGAAAGCTTGAATTCAGGAGTGACAAACGCATGGTGCAATTGACGGAACGGGCGGTTGGCAAAGTGAAAGAGATCATGGCCTCGCAGGAGCCCTCACCTGCCGGTCTGCGGATCGCGGTGGTGGGCGGCGGCTGCTCGGGCTTCAGCTATTCGATGGCTTTCGAGAACACACCGAATATGCTGGACAAGACCTACAATTACGACGGCCTCAAGGTCTTTGTGGATCAGGCCAGCCTGCTCTACCTCGACGGCGCCGAGGTCGACTATGTGGAAACTCTGGAGGGTTCCGGCTTCAAGTTCAACAACCCCCACGTGAAGTCCACCTGCGGCTGCGGCAGCTCGTTCCAGGTATAATTGCGATTCCGCGGTGCAGGCGTTCGGCCTGCACCGCCCCCTCATCGCGCGGCGTAGCCGCACAGATCTACCGCCGCGCATTCGCCGCAGGCGGGCCCCTTCTCCTTGCAAATCGTTTTCCCGTGCTGCCGTAGCAGCAGATGCGCCCGCGCCAGCGCCGCCGGGCCCTCCGGCAGTTCCCCCGCCACCGCCTCCTGAATCGACCGGTACTGCGCTCCGTAGTTTTTCGGTTGAGGCCGTCCGTACCCGACGCGCAACAGCACGCGGCAGCCGTTCCAATCGAGCGGCACGCCCTCCCCTACGCCGCAATACAGCAGGATTTTCTCGGCTGCCGGCTCCCCGATATTCGGAAATTGCCTCAGCGCCTTCTTCGCCTTGGCGTACGGCTCCCGCAGAATGCCGTCGAGCGATCCCGCGAACTGATCGAGCGTGATCCGCGCGATTTCGAGCCACCGGAATACGCGCGTCTCCGGCCGCATTCCGCCGCGCCTGGCCAGCGCCAGCAACGCGGCGCGGTCCGCCTCCAGGATCTTTCGCGGATCGAGCCCCACTTGCCTCCGAAGCCCGTGGAAGACCTCGGCGCGGCGTTCGTCCGGCAGGAGGTAGCAGCAGTTCTCCCACAGCACCAGCTCGAACGGTCCTTTGGCCGGCGGCAGCGCCGGCGCGCCGTGCTGGCGTTCGAGCCGCTGCAGCAGCTTGCGAAACTTCGGCATTACGGGATTATGTCACCACCGGCCGCGCCGCGCTAACATTGATCCTTATGTCGAAGCTGCCCGTTCTCGTCCTTGCCGCCGCTGCCGTCCTCCCGGCCCAGCAGGCCCTCCGCGATGCCGTTCGCGCCCGCATCGGCGATTTCCCCGGTTCGGTCACGCTCTACGCCAGGAACCTCGAGACCGGCGCTAGCTTCGGCATCCGGGAAACCGAGCCCGTCCGGACCGCCAGCACGATCAAACTTCCCATCCTCTGCTCCCTGTTCGACCAGGTCGCACGCGGCCAGGCCAAATGGACCGATCCCCTCACCATCACCGCCGACGAGCAGGTTTCCGGCTCCGGCGTCCTCGGCACCGAGTTCTCCCCCGGGGTCCAGCTTCCGCTGAGCGACGTGGCCCACCTCATGATCGTCCTCAGCGACAATACCGCGACCAACCTGATCCTCGAACGCTTCGGCGCCGATTCCGTCAATGCCTACCTCGACAAAATCGGCATCACGGCCACGCGTTCGCTGCGCAAAATCCGCGGCGACGCCGGCGGGCCGCTCAAAAATGCTCAGGGCTGGTCCAAGGCCGGCCAGCTCCCCGAGAACAAAAAGTACGGCATCGGCCGTTCGACCCCGCGGGACATGGTCACCATCCTCGAGCGGCTCGACCGCGGGGAAATCGTGAGCCCGCAAGCCTCGAAGGAGATCCTCGCCATTATGAAGCGCTGCCAGGATACCCAGGGCTTCCGCCGCCATTTCGAGAACGTCGCCAACAAGACCGGCGCGCTCGATGCTTTGCGCTCCGAAGTCGGGATCATCTACACCAAGTCCGGCCGGGTGGCGATGGCGATCACGGTGGATGGCATTCCGAAACCGGATTGGACGCCCGATAATCCCGGGCTGCTGCTGATCGCGGACATTTCGAAGATCGTGGTGGACGGTCTGACCAAGGAGCCGCGGCCGTAACCGGGCGGCGAGGCGGCACGCCTTATAATCAACAAATGCCCCACCGGTTGTTCGCCGCCCTCCTTTTTTGCGCCGCCGCCTTTGCAGCCGATGGCTGGAAAATCGCCGGCCCGCCGCCCGCATCCTGGCAGCGCGACCGCGCCGCCGATCTTGCCGGGCACCGCAAAGCCGCTGCCGCGCAGATCGGGCCGCAGGGCATCCTGATTCTGTATGCGGCCGAGCCGCGCAATTATGCGGGCGATGTCGACTGGCCCTACCGCCAGGAGAACAACTTCTTTTACCTGACCGGCATCTCGCAGCCCGGAAGCGCGCTGGTGCTGATTCCCGGCGCCGAAAAAGCGCGCGAGATTCTCTTCCTGCCGCCCTCGAACCCGGCGCAGGAAACCTGGACCGGCCACATCCTTACGCCCGCCGAGGCCCGCCGCATCTCCGGTATCGAGGAAGTCTGGGACGCGCGCCGGCTCAACGAATTCCTGCGCGCCGTTCTGCCGCAGGCGCAGGCGGTCTTCGCCGACCCGCCATCCGGCGGACGCGGCGCCCGTGCCGGACGCGGCGCCGCCCTGCCCCCGCCGCCCGCCATTCCAGTCAATATCGCCTCCGAGTTCCGTACCTTTCTCGATGCCGCCGCCAAGGGCAGCGCGCAGGTCTGGCTGGTCGATCGCGGAGCCAATGAGCACCAGCGAGAGATCGATCTTGCGGCCAGGCTCGCCGCCGTTACGCCCGCGGTGAAGGTCACCGACGCCACGCCGATGTTCGGCGCACTGCGCCGCATCAAGTCCGCCCGCGAGCTCGACCTGCTGCGCCACGCCGTCGATATCACGGCCGAAGGCTTCGAGCGCGCCTACGCCCTCGCCGGCGATGGCGTTCCCGAATACGAAATCCAGGCGCAGTTCGAATTCACGTTCCTGCGCCGCAACGCGCACTGGGGCTATCCCTGCATTGTGGGCTCCGGCGTCAACGCCACGACCCTGCACTACGAATCCAACCGCGACACCATGCGCGCCGGCGATCTGCTCCTCATGGACGACGCCGCCGAATTCGACGGCTACAGCGTCGATGTCACCCGCACCATCCCGGTCAATGGCAAATTCAGCAAGGAGCAGGCGGAAATCTACCGCCTGGTGTGGGAAGCGCAGCAGGCCGGCATCCGGATGGCGAAGCCGGGCCACCAGTCCGGCCGCGGCGGCCCGGAGACCGTACAGGGCGCGGCCAGCGAAGTGTTCAAGCAGGGCCTCTACAAGCTCGGCCTGATCACCGATCCCTCCAGTAATCAGCAGCTCGGGATCTGGTTCATGCACGGTATCAGCCACGGAATCGGCCTCAATGTGCACGATCCCGGCGGGCCCGAACTGCAGCCCGGAATGGTGGTGACGGTCGAGCCAGGCCTCTACTTCCGGCCCGATGCTCTCGACAACCTGCCCAAAACGCCGGAAAACGAAAAGTTCATCGCCGCCGTGAAGCCGGTTTTTGAGAAATACAAGGGCATCGGTGTGCGCATCGAGGACGACGTGCTGATTACCTCGGGCGAGCCGGAAGTCCTCTCGCGCGCGGTTCCGTCGAAACTCGAAGACGTCGAGGCGGCGATCGCCCGCTCGCACAGACTGCTCAAAACGACGCCGCTTCCCTGATCGCCACCGTACCGGACTGCCCATGGACCCGATCGATCTCTCCGCTACTGCGGGCCTCGCCGCGATGATCCTGCTGACCCTGAACATCCTCATGGGTCTGCTGGTCTCTACCAATTACAATCCGGCACGGGACTGGCCGCGCCGCAAGCTGCCGTGGCCGCTCTGGCGAATCCACAACTGGACCGGGTATCTCGCCCTGGCAGTGGCCTTCGCGCACCCGCTGATCCTGACGTTCGCCAACCCGAAGATCGGCCGGTTCCGGCTCGGCGATATCCTGCTGCCGATCTCCTCACCGGGCCAGACGTTTTACAACGTGCTGGGCGCGCTGACGCTGTACGGCTTCGCGTTCGTCGTCGTGACCTCCTATTTTCGTCCCCGTCTCCGGTACCGTCCCTGGAAGAAGCTGCACTACACCGCCTATTTCGCGGCGGTTACAATGTACATCCACGGGATGCTGATCGATCAGAACCTGAAGAACCAGGCCGCCGACCTGCTGGATGGCGAAAAGGTGCTGGTCGAGGGCTGTTTGCTGCTGGTCGTCGCCGCGAGTATCTGGCGATGGCGCCGCGGCACGGAAAAGCAGCGGTATCAGAAAACGAAATCCGCCAAGGCCGCCTGAGGCTCGGGTTCTACCGGGCTTTTCCAAACCCGTAGCTGATTCCCGCAGCCGTCGAAAGCCACTGCTGGACCGGCCGCCCCAAGTCGCGCCAGGTCCGCACCGTGAAGTTGGCCCGCCAGTGGCCGCCACGGCCGAGCGCGACCGCCGCCTTGCCGGAATACTGAAATAGGGAGCCATTGTAGTAGTAGTGATCGCTGGAAGCGGGATCGAACCAGATGTAGCCGCCGCCCACTCCCAAAGAGAGCTCGACCCGGCCGCCGGCCAGCGGGAGAATGCCGCGCAGGCCGTAATCGAGAAGTTTGTTCTCCAGGCGCGAATACGCGCAGCCGAAACGGTCGCAGTCGTAAAACGTTGCCATCCAGGCGCCGGTCCAACCCGCGTCCGCGGCCAGGTGCTTCGCGAACCGAAACTCCCCGCCTACGCGCAGTCCCGGGCCGGAGGAGTACTCTTCGGCCACATAGCCCCCGACGGGGAATACGCCGGCCGCATCCACGCCCACATCGACGCGCGGCATCGCCATCTGGGCAGATAGTGCTCCAGCCGAGAGAACAAGGATACAGAAATACGAGGAACAGAGCTTCACTCAAGGGCCCCGGATCAAAGACCCGAGAACCGCCCGATCCACTACAGGGCTGAAGAGAATCAGGAGGCTTCCTGCGCCAGCGATTTCCGGTAGTGCACGCTGCGGTCCACCACCTCAAAGCCAAGCGCCTCGTGAACGCGCTGCGAGGTTACGCGATCGATCCAGGTGTCCGATGCCATCTCCATGCAGCCCTCGCGCCGCGCCCAATCTTCGGCCGCGGCCAGCAGCCGCCGGCTCAACCGTTTGCCGCGGCACTCTTCGATGACGTACCAGCCTTCGAGAAGCCCACGGGCCGTCTCGGATCGCAGCCATCGGCGTGAGACCGCAAGCCGGCCTGGAGACACCCTGCCAGCCCGCCTCCACCCGCCTCGGCGACAAACACAGCCGCCGGCATCGTTCCGTTCCGCTGTTTGGCGAGCACCTCGGCGAGGTCTCGCGCGTGTTCCTCGGCGGAAGCGTCGGGCCATAGCGCCTCGCATAAGCGCGACAGGGGTTCGCAATCGGCTGATGCAGCCAGCCGGATCTGAAATTCATCCGCGTGGTCATTCCTGGCGGTAGCCGCTGCGTCGCCCCCTCAATCGTGCTTTAATCTTAAGGTCCACACGGGGAGAAATGCCGGCGGCCGTCGTGTGCCGCCACAGGGGAGAAGACTCGATGTTGCAGAAACTCGTATTGGCGGGAATGCTGGCTGCCGCGATGGCATTCGCACAGGGTGGAATGGGCGGCATGGACGAAGGCGGAATGGGCGGCGGCGGTGGCCGCGGCCGCGGCCGCGCGGGCGATATGGGCAGCATGGAAAATATGGGCGGCGGGCCGCGCGCCCGCCGGCAGTCGAAAACGGAGCAGATTGCCGACAAGCTCAAGCTCAACAAGGAGCAGCGCGAGCAGTTCGACTCCATCCTCGCCGCCGGCCGCGAAAAGGCCGCGCCCATCCGCGAGCAGATGGATAAACAGCGGGCGCAGATCGCCGGCGCGCTGATCGGCGGCAAGGGCGGCGAGGAAGTCGATAAAATGTGGGCCGACTATTCCGCCGCCGCGGCGCAGATGACTGCCCTCGAAACCGAGGCGTACGGCAAAATCTGGGCGATGCTCAAGCCCAACCAGCAAAAGAGAGGGCCCGAGGCCTTCGAACTGATGGCCGGCATCTTCAGCGCGCCGGCGCGCGGCACCGGCCGCGGGCGCGGGGAGGGACGCTGAGATGAAGCGCTTCGTTTTCACCGCGATCCTTACGGCCGCGCTGGCCTCGACCGCGCTCGCGCAGCGCGGCGGCGGCGGAAACCGCAACAACATGGGCGGCGACATGGGCCCGCAGGTGCGTCCTGCGCCGCCGAGCCGCCTGGATCTGCTCACCCAGTTCCTGAACCTTAGCAAGGACCAGCGCAAGGACGTCAAAAGCATCATGGACGAAGGCCAGAAAGAGGCCGCTCCGCTGCGCGAACAGATGGCCAAAAGCCGCGCCGAAATGGCCGCCGCGGTCGAGGGCGGCAAGGCCGAGGAAATCGACCGCGCCGTGAAGAGCTACGCCGGCCTCGAAACCAAAATGGCGGAAATCGAGCTGAAGTCGTTTGCCCAGATCTTCAAACTGCTCGATAACGACCAGCAGTCCAAGACACGCGCGGTTTTCACCATGATGGCCGGCATTTTCCAGGGCAAAAACTGGACGGAAACCGAGCAGTGAACCGCTAGCGCGGGATCACGAGGGCGGGAACTGCCGCAACCGCCGGCCGTTCCGCCTACCGCCGCCGGTCCCTGCCCCTTCGCTACGCGCGCCGCAATGGGTGTGTTGCGGCGGCCCGGAGTACTCTCGATGCGGCGCGTTTTGCAGAGTGGAACCCGGCGATGCGCGATTCCTGCTAAGAAGACGCAATTTGCCGGGCGCCAACCGTTTTGCACTGAGAAACAGCCGGCTTCACTGTCGAGGTCCTTTCGGCGTGGGGCCTCGCGGCGTAATAATTGATCCCATCCAGGTTCGCTGCCGCTCGTGCGCGATCTCGCGCGTGCGGGTGGGAAGGAGTCTCGCAATGCTTCGTAGGCATTTTGCATCGGGCGCCGTGTGCGCGCTCGCCCTGTTCTGCGCCGCCGTTTCGCAGGCGCAGGAATCGCGCGGCAGTATTACCGGCAAGGTGACGGATCCGCAGAATGCGGTCATCCCGGGCGCCGCCGTGGCCGTGACCAACACCGCGACCAATACGGTCCGCCGCACCACCACCAATGAGACCGGCTATTACGAGGTCAATTACCTCGATCCCGGCACTTACTCGGTGGCCATCGACGCCCAGGGCTTCAAGAAGGCCGTCCGCAACGCCATCACCCTCGAGATCGGCGGCCGCCTGGCCGTCAACTTCCAGCTCGCGCTCGGCGAGGCGACGCAATCGGTCGAAGTGACCGCCGACGCCCCGCTGCTCGAAACCGCGAGCGCCGCGCAGGGCCGCGTGCTCAATGCGCGCGACATGGCGCAGCTTCCCTACGGCACGATGAACCCGTTCCTGATGCAGGCGATGTCCGCGGGCATGATCTTCACCGGCAGCCTGCAGCCGGATAACAATCGCGCGCTCGACCATGCCGCGTCCGCCAACTATGCCTCTGGCGGCCTGGGCAGCGGCACCGATGAATTCCTGCTCGACGGCAACCCGGTCACCGGCACCAACGGCGGGCGCGCGGGCTACATCCCCAACTCGGAAGCCGTCGACGAGATGCGCGTCGAGACCTCGCCCTATGACGCCGCCCTGGGCCATACCATCGGCGCGCAGATCTCCGCCACGACCAAGAGCGGCACCAATACCCTGCACGGCGCCGGGTTCTGGCAGTTCCAGCAGCTCCGCTGGAACGCCACACCGCACTTCACGCGCCTGGCCTATGAGGCGGGGCTGGCCAACGGCACGATCGCCCCCGGCACGCCCGAGCAGTCCTCCGGCCGCATCAGCCAGCCCGGCTTCGGCGTCGGCGGCCCGGTCTACATTCCCAAGATCCTGAACGGCAAGAACCGGCTCTTCTTTTACGTCGCCTACAGCAAGCTGACCAGCATCGCCGCGCCCAGTTCCACGCCCATCTACACTGTTCCCACCGCCGCCGAGCGCAACGGCGATTTTTCGGCGCTGCTCAACGGCACCACCAATCCCACGCAGTACATCATTTACGATCCCCGCTCGGCCACGCTCGTGAGCGGGCACGTCACGCGCACGCCGTTCCCCAACAACGTCCTGCCTGCTTCGCTGCTCAACAACCCCATCACCAGGTTCTACAACCAGCTCTACCCGCTGCCGAACAATCCCGCGGGCCTGGTGCAGCCGGACGGCACCAACAACTACTACGATGGCAGCCAGCCGAACAACGACTGGTTCCCCGACTACCTCAACCGCATCGACTACAACCTGAACTCGCGCCAGCGCCTGAGCGGCAAGTGGTATTTCAATCATCGCCTCTCCGACCAATACGACTGGGCCCACACCACGCCGCTCAAGGGCGTCGAATCGAACGGCCTCTACCGGCCGACGCGCGGCGGCAGCATCGACTACACCTACACGCTCGGCTCGCATAGCGTCCTCGACGTGGTGGCGAGCGTCAGCCAATACTCCGAAGGCGATCAAAAGCCCATCGATTACCAGTACAACGCGGCCAAGGTCGGCCTGCCGGATTACATCGATCAGAAGGCGGGAAGCGCCGATTCGCTGCCCTGGATCAACATCGCCGGCGTGGCCAATGCGGCCTCGACCAGCTTCATCGGCCAGCCCGGACTCAATCAGCGCGGCACCACCGAACAGCTTTCCGCCAAGATGGTGACCGTGCGCGGCAGCCACACGTTCAAGTACGGCATCGAGGAGCGCCGCTACCACTACGCCGCCGTCAATCCGCTCGGCAACGTCACCGGCTACTACCAGTTCAGCAACACGTTCGACAAGCAGGCCGACAACACCGCCAGCAACCAGACCACGACCACCGGCCTCGGCTATGCCGCCTTCCTGATGGGTCTGCCCAACTCGATCACGCTCGATACCAACGACGTACCCTACACCAGCACGCCCTACCACGCCCTCTTCTTCCAGGACGATTACCGCATCACCAGCCGGCTGCGGCTCGGTTTCGGCCTGCGCTTCGAGCGCGAAGGCGGCACGACCGAGCGATTCAACCGCGGTCTGGCCGGCATGTACGATTTCGGCTACGTGCCGCCCTACGCCTCGGCCGTGCAGAGCGCTTATGCCGCTATGCTCTCCGGCCCGACGAACCCGAATACCGCGGCCGCGATCCAGTTATTGCAGCAGGCCATGCCCGCCAGCCAGTTCACGGTCGCGGGCGGCGTGACCTATCTCGGCCAGAAGTACAACAATCTCACCGCCGGGACCAACCGCTTTCTGCCCAATCTCAGCGTGGTCTACCAGATCAATGACAAGACCGTGTTCCGCGCCGGCACCGGCTGGTACGGCGACACTTTCAGCGCGATGGGCGGCACCTCCACGCGTCCGCTGCTGAACGGCTACAACCAGACCACCAGCACGATTATCACGAGCGATAACGGCCTGACGTTCTGCTGCGGGGTCGGCGCGGCCGGCAACCTCGGCGCAATCAACCCGATGATGAACCCCTTCCCGGTGCTCGCCAGCGGCTCGCGCTGGGTGCTGCCCTACGGCAATTCGCTCGGTTCGAACATTCTCGACGGCCAGGGCTTCACCTATTACCCGCGCGACTACACGCCCGCCTGGGAGCAGCGTTACAGCGCGGGCATCCAGCGCGAGCTGCCGGGGAACCAGGCGGTGGAGGTTTCCTATGCCGGCGGCTACGCCTCCGTGCCGTTCACGGTGACGCAGAGCCCTCTGCCCGCGCAGTACTGGAATTTCTTTGACACCCGCAGTTCCACTGTGGATACTGCCCTGCAGACCCAGGTTCCCAACCCCTTCCTGGCCGCCCTGCCCGCGATTCAGAGCTCCAATCCTGCGCTCTACAACTACCTCAGCACCGTCGGCATTTTCAATTCCAGCACGCTGCAGGTGCAACAGCTCCTGCGCGCCTATCCCAACGCCGGCTTCGCTCTGAGCAAGTACGACGCCATGCGCGGCAAGGTGATCGATAACGAAATCCGCGTGCAGTACACCAAGCGGCTCTCCCGCGGCTTCCAGTCCGGCCTGCAGTACACGCACATGTGGGGCCGCCAGCAGTGGCTGGCCAACCAGTTCGACCAGACGCCCGAATGGCAGTTGAATCCCAATATCCGCCCCAACCGGCTGGTGTGGAGCAGCGTCTGGGAGCTGCCCTTCGGCAAGGGCCGCCAATTCCTCCAGCGCGGCCCGCTGGCGCAGATCGTGGGCGGCTGGCAGTTGAGCTGGATCTATACCTGGCAGACCGGCCCGCTCATCAGTTGGGGCAACCTGTACTACTACGGCAGCCTCGACCAGGTGGTGCAGGCGCTCAACCAGGACGCCACGCACGCCGCCAACATCCACGCGTGGTACAGCCCGTCCGCCGTCTGGACCGGCAATACCGCTCCGCCCTCCGGTTTCGTGGGCTTCGAAGGCCGCAGCTCCGCCCAGCCCAATGTTTACCAGGCGCGCATTTTCCCGCAGTACATCGACAGCCTGCGCGCCGACGGCATCCGCAACTGGGACACCAAGATCCTGCGCCGCTTTCCGATCCACGAGCGTCTCGGTCTGGTGGTCGCGCTGGACATGCTCAATATGACCAACCACACCCAGTTCACCGCGCCCAACACCACCGTGACCAGCTCCGGCTTCGGCGCGCTGACCGGCCAGGCCAACTGGCCGCGGATTCTGCAGTTCAATACCAGGATCGAATTCTGATCTATCGGGAAGCGTCGAGAGTGGGCACACCGTAAGCGGCGATCCGTTCGGCGGTGACCAGCGTCAGGTTCTCGCACTGCGCCTGGGCGACGAGCATGCGGTCGAAGGGATCGCCGTGATGGTGTGGCAGATGGCGCACGGCAAACGCGTGTTCGAATGCCACGAGCAGACTTCGGAAGCCGCTCCGCTCCATTTCATCCGGCAATTCCGTCTCAAAGCGCTCCGAGACGTCCAGGCGTTTTAGTGAAGCTTTGATGCAGATTTCCCAGATCGAAGCGGCGCTGATCCAGATCTCGTTCCTCTGGTCCTGAATCACTCTTCGCGCATGCCGCCCGAGTTGTTTGCTGCCTTCCAACCACCAGATCAGGGTATGGGTATCGAGAGGAGGTTCATTTCTCGATTCCGAAACCGCGCAGAATTTCCGGCGGCAGGGGAGCATCGAAGTCCTCACGCATGTGGATCAGCCCTTTAAACCGGCCTGGCTTGCGGTCGAACTTCTTGTCTTCGATCGGCACCAGCCGCGCCTTGGGCTGCCCCGCCTTGGCAATGATGATCTCCTCGCCCGCCGCGGCCTCCTCGACCAGGCTCGAAAGATGCGTCTTGGCTGCGTGAATATTGACCGTCTTCATGGTGGACTAAGCTTAGTTTAGGTCACTTGGGCCGCTTCCCACCACCCCGGCACGTCCGCTATCGAATCCAGCACCAAATCCGGCTGTTCCGCCCCTTCCAGGTCGGCCGGCCGGAACTTGCCCGTGCGCACCAGCGCGCCCTTGAGCCCCGCAGCCTGCGCGCCCAGGATGTCCGCGTGAATATCGTCCCCGACCATCAGCACATCGGCCGCCGCGAGCCCCAGCCGTTCCGCCGCCGCCAGAAAGAAGCGCGCCGCGGGTTTGCCGAAAACGATCGGCTCCCGCCCGGTCGCGTGCTGCAGCGCCGCCACGAACGGCGCCACGTCGAGCGAGATTCCATCGGACGCGAGCCAGTACCGCGTCATGCCGAGGGCGATGAGCTTCGCCTCGGGATTGTGGTGCAGGAGCCGGAAGGCGCGGTTCAGGGTGCGGAAATCCCACAGGTCGCCCAGATCGCCGATGACCACGTATGCGGCGCCGTTTTCGGCATCATCGTCCGCCAGCGGCAGACCGGCGAATTCGGCCCGCGTCGACGGGCGGAGGAACAGCGCCACGGGCCCCTCGCATTGCGCGCGCAGCCACGCCGCGGCGGCGACCGGCGGCGTCAGGATATCGTCTTCCGATGCTGCAATTCCGAACCCGCGCAGCTTTTCCACCAGCGCGGCGCGCCCGCGCGAGGTCGTGTTCGTGACGAACAGGTGCGGGATGTGCCTCGACCGCAGCCACGCGACTGTTTCCACGGCGCCGGGAATCAGGCGGTCGGAATTGTAGAGGACGCCGTCCATGTCGAAGAGGATGCCGCGCATGTTCCCTCAGCTTAGCGGACCTAATGGAAATCGTGCGACTCGGCCGCGGCGCCCGCCCGCAGCCCCGCGATCCGCCCCGCCTTCACGGAAATCACACCGTCCTGGTTCTGCAGCACGCCGTCGATGATCAGGAACGGCTCCCCCAGCACGGCGAACTTGTAGCGGTCGAACATCTGCGGTGTGACGATCGCGTTCATGATCCCGGTTTCATCCTCCATACTCAGGAATACGAACCCGTTGGCCGTCCCGGGCCGCTGCCGCACGATCACCGCGCCCGCGATGCGCACCAGCCGCCCGTCCGGCACGCGCGCCAGATCGCTCGCCCGTTTGACTCCGAGCGCGTCCATCTCCGCCCGACGGTACGCCATCGGGTGCCGCCCGATGGTAAGCCCTGTGCCGCGATAATCCGCCCAGAGCCGCTCCTCGGTCGTCATGCGCGCGAGCGGCGAAGGCTGTCCGGTCTCCTCCAGCGCTTCGAGCAGCGGACCGGCCTGCCGTATGGCCCGCGGAGCCTGCCACAGCGCATCCCGGCGATGCAGCCCGTCGAGCGAATTCAACGCGCCGATTTCCGCCAGCCGGTTCAGCTCATCCTTGCGCAGCTCCGGTACGCGCCGCGCCAGATCGTCCACCGAAGTAAACGGCCGCTCCCGCTCAATTGCGCGGCCGGCTTCCTCCCGCAGCCCCTTGGCGTATCGTAATCCAAGCCGTAGCGCCGGTCCTCCCCCAATCCCCAATCCCAAATCCCCAACCCCCACAACGGCGCAGTCCCAATCCGACATCGCCACATCCACCGGCAGCACCCGCAGCCCATGCCGCTGCGCGTCCTTAATCAAAATCGCCGGCGGATAAAACCCCATCGGCTGGTTGTTCAGCATGGCGCACGTGAACGCCGCCAGATAATGGCACTTCAGGTACGCGCTGGCATACGCCAGCAGCGCGAAGCTGGCCGCGTGCGACTCGGGAAAACCGTACAGCGCGAACGATGTGATCGAGTGCACGATGGCGTCCTGCACCTTGCCCGTGATGCCGTTGGCGTTCATGCCGGCCCGCAGCTTCACTTCGATATCCGCCATGCGCTTTTCCGAGCGCTTGAACCCGAACGCCCGCCGCAGTTCCTCCGCCTGCCCGCCGGTGAAGCCGGCCGCGATCATTGCCATTTTCAGCAATTGCTCCTGGAACAGCGGCACCCCGAGCGTCCGCCGCAGCACCGGCTCGAGCGCCGGATGCAGGCAGTCCGGCTTCTCGCGCCCCTGCCGCCGCTTCAGGTAGGGATGCACCATCTTGCCCACGATCGGCCCCGGCCGGATGATCGCCACCTGCACCACGAGATCGTAGAAATGGTCC
>Ga0209581_1002089_pt1 | contig 20323 bp, 20 predicted proteins | sample Coa_R2_FD_187160 | JGI IMG/M metagenome (GOLD analysis project Ga0209581, IMG submission 187160) | Surface soil microbial communities from Centralia Pennsylvania, which are recovering from an underground coalmine fire - Coalmine... | ecosystem: Environmental > Terrestrial > Soil > Unclassified ...
CCGGGGATCCTGCCGGAGGGATCACTGAGCATGACGGGCATGTTGCGAACGTAGGAATACCGGTTGAGGGATTGCGGATCGCTGATGCTGCCGGCAACGGGATCAGGCGAAGAGAAGCGCGCGAGGCCGCTGACGTTATAGCGAGCCTGCGCATAGTCGTTGCCGGATTCCGCGTCGCGCTCGTAGGTGGTGAAGATCAGCTTGTCGCTGGTGGCGTTGTACCACGATTCGCCGTAGGGAAACGTGCCCATCTCGGCGAGCTTCGTGCCGCTGGAGTCCGTGACCATGCGATTCGAGAGATGGTCCTGATGATAGTACTTCGTTCCCGAGGAGTCGATCTTCGCAATCAGCGCACTGCCCGAATAGATGTACTCCCGCGACGGCGAGCCCACCGCCGCCCCGTTGTCGTATTCCGCGATCACTTTGGACCCCGAAAAAATACACCCTTGAAGTGCCACTCAGAAGCAGGAACGCGCAAGAGGTCAGGTATTCGCCGGGGGAATTTCAAATTCTTCGGACTCGGCGACCCTCATCGGGGCAGGGGAACCAGGCTTCCACTTGCCTACAGTTTTGCCGCTACGGCCCTCGACGTGCTTTCGATAATTGAGCCATTCCTTCTCACTTGCGAAGTATGCGAGAGTAATTTTGTGCTTGCCCGCGAGGGGAACAAGTTCGCCCTTAAATGCAGGCACTCCTTCACCAGGGCGAAGTGCGAGCGCGGGGTCCTGCACCCACCGGACTAGCGTTAGCACTTTCCCTGGACCGAGCCGGGTGACCGCACTTAGCGGTAATTCCGATTCGGCACCAAGACGGCGCCATCCATCGCCCGCCACGCGCTGATAGACAGTGACGGTGCGAATCTGTTCTGCAGGCTCTCCCCCTGTTCCATAGATTGGGAGGTAGATGTCATGGCCGGCCTCATTCCTTACAGCGATGTGCAGTTCGACGTCTTTGGGTTCGACCCTCTCGACCTGGTCCACGATCACTTTGACGTCGGGGCTCGTCTGGACCTTGGACGAACCGGCCCTGAAGGGAAGCACCACTCCCAAAACAAGAGTCGTAGCAGCTAGTTTAATGGACAACAATGGTTGTATCGCCTCCAAAAACGCACAACTCAAACTGCCTTCCGATGTCCGCGTCGTTTCCCGCATGCGATTGAGCCCACAATTGGCCACTAGTCGGAGGCCCGCCCCCCGCGGGGAAATTGCCCCAAGCGTAGTTGAAAGTGGCGGCTCTCGCAGGACTGCACCTTACGCGACCCGCACCTGTTGAGTCAACGCAGGATTCAGTTTGCGCTGGAGAGCAGACAGTTGGCGGAAGCCTTTCACCTTGCGAAATTTCTTTTCCGCTTCCAGCGGGGACCGTTCGGCAGGGCGCCAGCAATCGGGCTTCGCGCATCAAGCGCAGGACTCGTGCCTTCGAGGTCCGCACTCCCGCGTGCCGCAACCGGGCCCACACCTTGCGATGGCCCTCCCCATAGAAGGGCGATGCGGCCAACACCTCGCGGATCTTCTCCGTCAGTGCCGCATCGGTCCAGGCGGTCCTGGGCCCCCGACGTTGGAAGACCCGGAGGAACTGCCCCGCGAGCCCGCGCTGATGGTAGAAGCTCGAACGCGCCAGCTCCCATTCCCGCGCCACCCGAGCCACACCATAGACCCGTCCCGCGGAGAGCGAAGTGGCGCAGCTCATGGCTTCGACCTCCGCCAGGCCAAAGGGCGCCCGGCCTCCAGGTGGTGGATTTTCTCGCGCAGCAGTTCGTTGCTCATGCTCAGATCGGCCACCAGAGACTTCAGCCGCTGCGTCTCTTCGTTCTCGACATTGGTCTCCCGCGCTTTCAGGTTCGCTTCACCGCCGGCCAGGAACTGCTCCCGCCAGCCGGAGAGCGTCGCGGCCGTGACACTCAGCTCGCGCGAGAGCGCTTCGATGTCTTCCCCGCGCAGAAGCCGGAGAATCGCGGCGGCCTTGCGCTTCGCCGACCAACGACCCCGACCGTCGCGCCGCTCTTCGGGAGCCCCTCCGGTCGCCCTTCGGGCTCCCTCCAGGGCTCCCGAAGCTGGCTCTCTCTCTTTGCTCACAGACACCTCCATGTGATTTCTCACTCATTTTCATCACAATTCGGTGTCCAAACAAATCCTAGGGCGGGGGAACGTTGGCCTAAGCCGTGCCAAAGAATGCATGCATTTCGTCTTGAGCAAACAACTCGACCAATTCACTGGGTCGATCGGGTTAGCGCTCCGACACTACGAGAATGTGCTTTGCGAGGCCAAGAAAGAACGAAGTGCCGCTGAGGTGGATAAGAGATCGGGCATGGAACCAGCGGTCCTGAATTGGCTCTATCAAACAAAGTTTTGGCAACAGAACAAGTCCAATCTAGAAATCATTCCGCAGTTCGAGATTGGGAAGTACCTGAAACAGCTGGATAAGACATACGAGCACCCAATGTACCGGGTGGACTTCCTGTTGGTTGTCAGAGGCGACGGGCTGCGCGAACGGAAGGTGATTCTTGAATACGACGGATTTCTGGAGCACTTCGCTGAACTGCCAGGCATCAATGAGACTAACTACGCCGATTACTATTCGGAGGAGGACGTTTACAGACAGCACGTCCTGGAAGGCTATGGCTATCGGTTCCTTCGAATCAATCGCTTCAATGTCGGCAAGAACCCGGTACAAACTTTGAACCAACGGCTCTTCGACCTACTTGCGAAAGAGAGAAAGCACAATTCAGCAATCGAAAGTATCCACTCTGCAATCGAGGGTCTTCAGAACGGCAACTTAAAGGAATGTCCGAAGTGCAAAGAGGTCCGTCCACTGGCAGACTTCCAGAACGCCGCACTGGCGTCTGGCTATAGCCGGTTTTGCGTAGCCTGTAGGCAGAAAGGATCAAACGCCGAAGCCAACGCGCCTTTTTGAGCCTAATTCTTGACCCACGCCAGGCCTTTTCACCAATTATTCAAGCGCGGACCAGTCGTCCTGGCGTCAACCGGCGTGAGCAGAAAGCCGTGACTCTCGCCGTCGGGATTCACGCCTAGGCCCACAATCTCACCCCTGTCACTGATGGAGTAAGAAAACTGCAGAACCCAGCCGGAGTTCGGTGGGATCGCCGTGTTCAGGTCGATCATTCCGCCGTGCTCCCAAAGATAAGCATGCGGCCCGTCCGCGCCCAATGAAAAGCCAACGACTTGGCCGCTGTTGTTGATGGTGTGGCAGCAAGGAATCCCGGTTGCGAACGCACCGGCAGGCTCGCCCAGATCCTGCATGCCGGTTTCCTTGGTCCAAATAAAAGGGTGAACAACTCCGTCTTTGGTCTTCGATGCCCCAACCACTTCACCTCGGTCATTGATGCTGGCAGGAGTGGTGAAAGTGGTGCTCCCTAGGTTTCCCAGATCAATGGCCGTGCCGTCTTTTTCCCAGAGCACTCCGCGCGGCTCACTGGTGAACGGATTTATGTTGGGCGGTATGTTCGTGTTCGAGCACAACCCGGATACGCCAACTGCTTCTCCCTTATCATTGATCCCGAGGGCGAACGAAACGGTGTCGCCCGGCAGTGGAGGCAGTTCTCGGATTTCGCCATCGCGCTCCCAGACCACGCCCTCGGTCTGGAGAAGCTGAAAAGGTGTTGCGTTTGCACAGGTGGGGTCGGAATTGTCAGTTTCCGACAGTCCGACGACGTCTCCTCGATTATTAATCCAGAGCGCTTCGCTATTGTTTCCTCCGGGTAACAACGGAAGTGCAGTCATGACCCCATGTCTCCAGATCGCCGCGAGGCAGGGATGGTGAGTGCCGAAGCCGCAAAAGTCCTCGTTGTTCCTGTCGGTGCCCGCATTCTCGGAGATTAGGGCCACATCGCCGTTCAAGCCGGCTTCCGACGCTTCACTGCTGCAATCGGGGCAATCCTGTCCGCCAAGCGTGCCGAGATTGAACGGCGGGAAACCTCGATACCAGAGGACCGCGGTTTGAGGTATGCCGTTGCTGTTGGTCAGGGTCGCCGTGGCGGACCCTCCGGCCACCACGCCAAAGTCGTTGACTCCGTATGCGTAGCTATAGGTGCCGCCCGGCAGCGGACCGAGATCGGTGACTTTATAGCGAGCAGTTCTTGACTCTTCCTGTGCTGCGTTCGGCTCTTGCGACCAAGCTGACGCGACACAGAACGCCAGCGCCAGCCCGGTACATGCCCATTGAACCGACTTGGTGAGCAATCGTGACCTCATGATGCTTCCTCCTTGAGTGTTGGTGCACGCATCTCTGGCGCGGGATTCCTTATTGCAGGGAATTCCCTCTCGCGCACCGGGAGCCCGGATGAATCCTCTCCAGGCTTCTATTTCGTATATCGAGAACCGGCTTCCGAAAGTGGCAAGGCAGTTGTGGAATTTTCACGGCGCAAGTCGCAGCGAGTACTTGTGTTAAGATTCCGGCCATACACGTGCCTAACCCCGTTTAAGGCGAGGGAGTTGAATGGATTCGTCTCCCGCCCATGAAATCACCGCCTTGCTTCAAGCATGGAACCGCGGTGACCAAGAGGCCCTTGAGAAGGTGACCCCCCTCATTTACGAAGAACTGCACCGAGCGGCCAAACGCTGTCTTTCGGGATGTCGGCGAGATCAAACCTTGCAAGCTACCGCGCTGATCAACGAACTGTACCTCAGGGTCCTTGGCATGAATCGAATCAGCTGGCAGAACCGAGCTCACTTCTTTGCGATCTGTGCGCGTCAGATGCGCTGGATTCTTACCGATTTCTACCGCGCGAAGCAGTATCAGAAGAGGGGAGCCGGGGCCGAGCGGGTCTCGCTCGACGAATCAGCGGTGTTGTCGCGGGAAACAAGCCGCGATCTGCTCGCAATTGACCAGGCGCTGACCCGCCTCGCGGTCGTTGACCAGCGCAAAAGTCAAGTGGTGGAACTTCGATTCTTTGGCGGCCTGAGCGTGAAAGAGACGGCTGAAGTGCTGAAAGTTTCGCCGCACACAGTCATGCGGGATTGGAAACTGGCAAGGGCCTGGCTACTCAGCGAGTTAAGCAATCAAAAACCCCATGGAGCTTGAGCGCTGGCAGCGAATTGAGCGAATCTTCCACGCGGCACTGGAGATCGAGGAGAGCCGCCGGTCGGCCTTCCTTGACCAAACTTGCGACGGTGATAAAGACCTTCGTCTCAGGCTCGAATCTCTGCTCGCCCACCACAACGACTCGAATAGCTTGCTCGACTCTCCCGCGTTGGAGTTGGCAGCAAGAGAGTTTGCACCAGACGTAAACGCACCCGGAGAATCCGTTGACTCTGTATCCACAGGAAAGATCATTTCCCACTACCGCATCGTACAGAAGTTGGGCAGGGGCGGGATGGGCGTCGTCTACAAGGCTGAAGACACGCGGCTGCATCGCAACGTCGCCCTGAAATTTCTGCCAGATGATGTGGCGCATGACTCGCAGGCTCTGGCACGTTTTCGCAGAGAAGCACAGTCGGCGTCGGCGCTGAATCACTCGAACATCTGTACGATCTATGATATCGGCGAGGCAGACGGGAAAGCGTTCATTGCCATGGAATTTCTGGATGGGACGACACTGAAGGATCGTATTGGCGACCGCCCTTTGGAAATCGAGACCCTCCTGACGCTCGGTGTTGAAATCGCGGATGCGCTGGCTGCAGCGCACTCAGCGGGAATCATCCACCGCGACATAAAACCTGCAAATCTTTTTGTCACCAAAGATTGCCGCGCGAAGGTTCTGGATTTCGGATTGGCGAAACTCGGGCCGATTCCTGACAGCCACGAAAGTGCTGCCGCAGCAGCGGCACCCACGCTCACGACCGACGCGCAGCTAACGAATCCAGGCGGAGTGCTAGGAACTCTGTCGTATATGTCTCCAGAACAGCTACAAGGGTTTCAACTCGACGCTCGCACCGATTTGTTCTCCTTCGGAGCAGTACTGTACGAGATGGCCACCGGGAAGAAAGCGTTCCCGGGCGATGTCGCCGTGATCGTCCAAGATGCAATTCTTCACGGCACACCCCCTTCTCCGACCAACTTGAATACCGAACTCCCAAAGGAACTAGAGCGCGTCATCACCAAAGCCTTGGTGAAAGACCGAAGCCTGCGGTACCAAGCCGCCTCAGAGATTCGCAGCGACCTTCAACGACTCAAACGCGATATGGATTCCGCAAAGCTGCTAACGGTTGCGCAGAGCGGCACTGGAAATCGCGCAAGAAGGCTCTGGACTGTGGTCTCCACCGCCGCTTTTTTGGCAGTGCTGTCTGCGACTGGGTACTTTTATTTTCGCCGAGGACCCAAGCTCACGAACAAGGACACTATCGTCCTCGCCGACTTCACTAATAGAACGGGCGACCCGGTGTTCGATGGCACGCTTCGTCAGGGCTTAAACGTCCAACTCGAGCAGTCGCCCTTCCTGAACATCGTCTCCGAGCAGGAAGTCCAACAAATTCTTAGGATGATGGGCAAAAAATCGGATACGAAGCTGACGCCGGAAGTTGCCAGGGAGATTTGCCAGCGGACAAGCAGCGCAGTTGTGCTCGACGGGTCCATCGCGCGGATTGGCAGCCAGTATTTGCTGACCCTCGACGCTGTGAACTGTGCGAGCGGCGCATCGGTAGCAGGGGCAGAGGCAACGGCGAGCGACGAGAACCATGTGCTCGAAGCACTGGGGAAAGTGGCGACTGATATTCGCAACAGACTAGGTGAGTCGCTGAGCACGGTTCAACGATTTGATGCGCCGCTGGAGCAGGCCACGACCCCATCGCTCGAAGCACTCAAGGCTCTCAGCTCAGGCATTCAGGTCATCAACACGGGAGGTTCAGACGCCGCAATTCCGTTCTTCAAACGCGCCATCGAACTCGATCCGAAATTTGCCCTCGCCTACGCATACCTGGGCATCATGGAAAACGATATTCTCGAACCTGGCAAAGCCGTGGAGTACCAGCGCAAGGCCTATGAACTCCGCGAACGGACGAGCGAGGTTGAGAAATACTCGATCACTGCCACGTACGAAATGCAGGCTACGGGGAACATCGCTAAAGCGATCGATGCATGCCAACTTTGGATCCAAGCATATCCGCGGGCTTTCCATCCGCACGACCTTCTTGCCGGCGCGATTTTGCCGGTGATTGGCCAGTATCAGGAAGCCGCGCGCCAGGCCAGCGAGGCCATCCGTTTGAATCCCGATTTCCCGATTGCCTACGCTCAACGCATGTTCGCTGAGATTTCATCGAACCGCATTGATGAGGCCAAGGCCACTTATGCGCAAGCGGTCCACCGCCAATTGAAAAATCCCATGTTGGATGTTGCCCTTTATCAAATCGCCTTCTTGCAACACGATACGTCGGGCATGGCTCAGCAGGTTGCGAAGAACCAGGGTCTGGCGGGATTCGAGAACCAGTTCCTGTACATGGAGGCCGATACAGCCGCTTATTCGGGGCACCTTCGAGAGGCCCGGCAACTTACTCGCCTCGCGATTGATTCGGCCGAGGCCTCGGGAGTGAAAGACGCCCTGTCAATCTATTCGGCCACATCTGCGCTGAGAGAAGCGTGGTTTGGCAACGAGGACGAGGCACGGCGCCGCGCCACACTAGCGGTGAGAGGCTCTTCCCTTCGGGATGTGCTGTACCTCGCGGCGCTCGCATTCACGTATTCGGGCGAGGTCGGGCGAGCGCAAACGCTGGCCGACGACTTGGCGAAGCAGTTCCCGGAAGACACCCTCGTGCAGTTCAATTTCCTGCCGACCCTGCGTGCAAGAATCGCGCTGGATAAAGGGAATGCCGCAGAAGCCGTCGAGCAACTAAGGCCTGCTGCACCATACGAACTAGGTCTGTCCACCCAGAGCCCCTTCAATTGGGCCGCCATGTTTCCGGTATTTGTCAGAGGCGAGGCATATCTTGCTGCGCGACAGGGCCGCGAAGCGGCGGCGGAGCTTCAGAAGATTTTCGATCATCCCGGAATTGTGCTCAACGGACCAATCGGAGCGCTCGCGCATTTGCAGCTTGGCCGCTCATACGCGCTGGAAGCGCAATCATTGCAGGGTGCGGACGCGGACGCCGCTCGCGCCAAAGCCCGTGCTGCGTATCAGGACTTCCTCACTTTGTGGAAGAACGCCGATCCCGACATTCCCGTCCTCAGGCAGGCCAAGGCCGAATACGCTAGGCTGCAATGATCAAGCAATGTGAAGCCCCTGCACAATGGCGTTTCATGCAGGGGCCGGACTCGGTGTTCTTCACCCAGCTATTGATTGTCAGCATTCGCGCCGGAATCATGATCTTGATGCTCCGCCACTCCGAGAACTGTCCCATCAAACATTCCAATATTCGTGAGGAGGAGTGGAGTCTGGCCCGTGACGTCGAGCAACACCACGTTCAGCGTCCCCTTCAGGCTAAGCTCGCCGGTCGCATTCCTGAAACGCCCGGTTCCCCCCGTTACTTGATACGTCTCAGTCAGGTGACCCAATCCGTTGGCATCTATGCAAATGGCTCCCCCCGTGATATTGACGGTCATCAGGCTTCCGTCGTCGAAGCGAAATATGCCCGCACCCTTCAAAACGGAAATATTCCCTTGGGGGCAAGCGTCGGTAATGGGTACATTATCCCCGTCCGCGCGCAGCGCGCGGTAGGTGAAGCGCCCTAGGGTCCCGTCCCCGGCCAATTTCTCTTCGCCGGAGAACATGTTCCCTGCTAAGTTGTACGTCGTCGTCAGCTCGGATCCGGAATACTTCATCTTCACCGGATTCTGCTGCGCGTAGCTAGCTGAGGCACCAAACAGGAGCATTAGTACCACAGTTACTGTGCGTTTCATGGCTGCTTTCCCTCCCGTCCTCTTCGGATTATGAGGAGAACATCCTGACAGCGTGTCTCCTTCTACTCGTACAGGCGGAAACGGACATCAAAAGCGGCCATACTTCTGGTATATTTTTATCCCATGGGGGCACCGGGCGGTCCATGGATGCACCCTCTGCCGAAGTCACTAGCCTGTTGAATGCCTGGAGTAACGGCGACGAGGCTGCCTTAGCGCAGCTTGTCGAGCGCGTGTATCCCGAACTGCGACGCATGGCGCGCCGTTATTTGAAAAACGAACGCCAGGCCAACACTCTTCAAGCCACAGCATTGGTTCATGAGGTTTACCTCCGCCTAGTGGATGTGACCAGAGTGGAGTGGCGCGAGCGCGCACAGTTTTTTGGGATGGCGGCACAAATGATGCGGCGCATTCTGGTGGACGCCGCACGAGCACGTGGCGCAGGAAAGCGTGGTGGCAGCGCTGTGAAAGTGAACCTCGATGAAACAGCACTCCTATCAAACGCGCCGAACCAAGCCATTGTGGCTTTGGACGAGGTTTTGACGGCCTTCTCAGAGATTGCTCCGCGACAGGCAAAGGTCGTAGAGTTGCGCTATTTCGGCGGATTGACGGAGGAAGAAATCGTCGAGGTTCTGAAGATCTCGCCGCGCACCGTCCGGCGCGACTGGGACTTGTCCAAGGCTTGGCTATTGCGGGAATTAGGCCATGGCACAAAACAAGCAAGAGCGCATGACCACGCCCGAGCGTTTCCAGCAGATTGAAGAGCTATTCCACGCGGCTCGCGAAAGAACCGCCGAGGAACGTGCGGCACTGTTGGCCCAAGCTGAACCCGAATTGCGCCACGAGGTGGAGTCGCTCCTCGCTCAGGCTGATCCCGACGGTTTTTTGGACCGGCCAGCAATCCAGAACACGCCTCAATTGCTGGGCGATTCGACACTCATCGAATTGCCACTGGGCACGAGCTTGGGGAAATACCGAATCGAAAGCAAGCTCGGCGCGGGAGGAATGGGCGTCGTCTACAAGGCCGAGGATACCCGCCTCGGCCGCTTCGTCGCCTTGAAATTCCTCCCCGATTGGACAGCCCGCGACAAGCAAGCACTCGACCGTTTCCAGCGCGAAGCCCGCGCCGCCTCCTCGCTCAATCATCCCGGAATCTGCACGATCTACGAGATTGGCGAAGAAGGCGGGCGCGTTTTCCTCGCCATGGAATACCTCGAAGGGGAAACTCTACGGGACAAAATCGCCGGCAAGCCAGTGCGCATCGACCTCCTTCTGGAATGGGGCGCTCAGTTGGCCGATGCGCTGGCTGCAGCGCACTCACGCGGCATCATCCATCGCGACGTCAAACCTGCAAATCTGTTCATCATGCGAACAGGACAGGCAAAGATTCTCGATTTCGGATTGGCCAAGATGCACGCCCATTCCGTGAGCGTTAGCACGTTGGCCACAAAGAATCTGGCGAAAGAAAGGCCCAGCGAGATGCTTACCAGCCCAGGCTCGAGGGTAGGCACTGTCGCCTATATGTCTCCTGAACAGGCTCGCGGTGACGAGCTGGACCCGCGCACCGATTTGTTCAGCTTTGGCGCTGTCCTCTATGAAATGGCTACGGGGCAGCGCGTCTTCGACGGGCAGAGCGATGCGGTCGTGTTCGAAGCCATTTTGAACCGCATTCCCCTTCGGGTCGAGCAACTGAACCCATCTCTGCCGCACCGGCTCGGGGAGATCATCGAGAAGACGCTGGAGAAGGATCGCGAACTGCGCTGCCAGTCCGCCGCCGAGCTGCGCGGAGATTTGAAGCGCCTGCGGCGCGATTTGGAGCGCGCACGGCAGGCGAAGGCAGATTCCTCCTCGGTGCCGAGGTCCCGAATCCTCGGTGCCGTTGACGTGCCAGAAAGCGCTGTCGCTGCAGAAAGCAGCATGCTGCGGACGAGCCCGTGGATCTGGGCGGCGGGTGTGACGATTGCTGTGGTGTTTGCAGTAGCGGGGATTGCGGGGAGAGTGTTTTTTGAGCGCGCCACCGCCCCACCGCGTGTCGTGCGCATCGAGCCCCTCACCCACGATGGCCGTGTCAAAGCTAACGAAGTTGGGCCGACCCCTTTGGTGACCGATGGCGAGAGAATCTACTTCACGGAACTTGCCGGCGTGGTGCCGTTGCTATCGCAGGTCTCCGCCAGCGGCGGCGAGACTCTCACTGCTCCCGCGCCGTTTCTGCAGATCTATCCAACGTCAATTTCAACCGATGGCTCGTCCCTGCTCATGGGTGGCACGGCGGCATACGGCTATGTCATGCCCTTTTATGCCGTGGAGCTTCCGGGAGGAACCCCGCGGCGGCTGGATGATTTCGAGGCGCAAGACGCGGCATGGTCGCGCGACGGAAAACAACTCGTCTACGGAATCGGTGCGGATCTTTACCTGGCATCGTCGGACGACAGTAACGCACGGAAACTGATCTCGGCCAGTGACACGATTTTTTGGCCTCGGATTTCTCCGAGCGGAAAAGTCATCCGGTTCGGCACGGGTTTTTTCAAAGAAAACAGCAAGCTGTGGGAAGTTCGTGCAGATGGGACTGGAATGCGCGAGATAGCGGCCCAGGTTCCAGACGCGTGCTGCGGCGACTGGTCTCCGGACGGAAAAGAATTTTACTTTCAGGGCTTGGCCGATGGCCTGTCGAGCATCTGGGCGCTCGCGGCAAACGGTAACAAGCCTGTGCAGTTGACCAGCGGACCCTTGAGTTTCCGCACGCCCGCAGTCAGCCCAGACGGGAAGAAAATCTTTGTCGTGGGCGAGGAACAGCGCGGCGAATTAATGGAGTACGACGCCAAAACGAGCCAATTCTCCCCGTTTCTTGAAGGAATCTCACCTGATTGGGTGGCCTTCAGTCGCGACGGCCAATGGCTGGCCTACACCACGCTTCAAGACGGCATCCTTTGGCGCGAGCGCGTGGACGGCACCGACAAGCTTCAACTGACGTTCGCGCCCATGCAGGCGACTATGGTGAATTGGTCGCCCGACGGAACGAAGCTGGCCTTCTCGGCGCTCACGCCCGGTAAGCCGCGGAACATTATGGTGGTGAACTCCGATGGCAGCGGGCTGAGAAAAATATACCCAGAGAATATAATGCAGGTCAGCCCCAGTTGGTCGCCCGACAGCCAGCATGTTACCTTCGATTATCCTTCTGGCTACGCCCATGCGCAACCCGGTCAGGTGCTCGGAATCAAAACGACGGACCTGCGCACACATGAAGTGGTCTCCGTACCCGGCTCGCAGGGACTTTTCGGTTCTCAGTGGTCGCCCGATGGGCGGTATCTCGTCGCCATCGCGCCCGATGGGCTGGGCCTCAAGATGTACCACAGTAGCGCGACAACTTGGAAGCAGTTCACCACTTTGGAAATTAACTTCGAGATGTGGAGCCGTGACAGCCAGTACGTTTATTTCGACACGCTGGGCGCCGATCCGGCGTTTTACCGCGCGCACGTGCCGGACCTGAGAGTTGAACGCGTCCTCAGCCTCAAAGGATATCGTCGTCCGTTCGGGTTCATCGGCGCCTACAGCGGCCTCGCCCCTGACGGCTCTCCGCTGATCGTAGATGACGTTGGCTGGCACGAAATCTACGCGCTGGATTTGTCCCCGCGATGAATCATATATCAAGCAATTGTCTTTGTATCGAGGATCCATTTTGCAGAGGAGATCGGCGGCGAAGCCGAGAATAATGGTGCCCTCCTTGGCAACAGATCGAATCCTTGGTTTGCAGATCGCGAGCGACAATACGCCGTCATGCACGCACGGCGCTCCGCCATCGTCCGAAGTCAGCTTGTAGATATAGATTTTGCGCATTCCTCATCGCGGCCGTCTTCATTCTCACAGCCGGTCACCTTTTCCAAAGCTCGTTTAATTCTTTCTTCTTCTCTTTGAGGCGTACGATTCCTTTGCGGATTAGACGGCGGTCCACGTTCGGAAGGCGCTCAACAAAAATGTCCTCCAAATCATCCAAGCCGATCCATCCGTGCAAATGTTGTTCCCGGCGAACCGTCGCTTCGATCTCAGCCATACTCCTGGCGATGGCGGGAAGCTTTTCTTCGTCTTCTTGTTCCTGGAGCAGCCTCTCGCGCTGATCTCTGGCCAGTGAACCTTCGTGCCACGACTTTCGTACGTCGGCGATCCACTTTATCCCGGACCCAACCATGCCGACCAAAGCGCCGACGCCAAAAGCTACGAGAGCTTTCCATTCATGATGTAGCCAAAAGTAGGCGGAGGAAGCGACGCCCAACCCTCCTGCGACGAACTTGACCCACCAGCGCATGACTCGCGACATTCTAACATTCTGGGTAGCGGCGTTAGCGAGTGCTGGACAGACAACATCGAAGAGGCTAATCCTAGCGGGATTTCGGGTTGCTTTGGTTGGCCCGCGTTAAGCGGGCGGCGCGGATGATTCATCCGCGCCGATAGCATTCAGGATTTGGGTTGCAGTTCGCTGGACGTATTCGAGGCTCTCGCCGAGGAGCTTCGCATCGCCGCCATACAAGCCGATGTAGTCCTGCGCGGCTGATCCCGTTTCGAGGCCGATTGCGCTGCAAACGACAAATGCTACGGCCTCGGCCTCAGTCTCGCGGATACGCTTGGTCGTGCTGCTGCGGCGTTCGTCGCGGTGCATCATCTCGTGAGCTTATGTTGTGGATAACATAAGCACACTTATGTGGCGATGAAATTTATGTGGCGCGTCGATCAAGAGTACCGGTATTTGGCGGCGTTCCGGGTTCCGATGTCCACATAATTTTCGTCAATTGATGACCGGCTCGTCGGTGTAACTATCCAAGGTGGTTTGGATTCGGTCGAAGAGCCGGTCCAGATCCTTCCGCAATTTCCTGTCTTTGGTGTGATTGGCTTCGGCGGCGACGAAGCCTCCGAGTTCGTCCAAATCGTCCAGGGTGAACCGGAAAATGGGCTGTTGCCCCTTCTTGGGCACGACACGCAGGCGGTTCGTTAGTTCATCATCGGCAAAGGTGTGTTCCAGGATCAATTCTCGCTCGCGCTCGTTCAACTCCAGCGGAACCTTTTCGTCCGGTTTAATGCGGATTCGCTTCTTCTGCGGAGATTCAGACCTGGATAGGATCGCCTGCAAAAGTTGCTCTGCTTGTGGTGATAGTGCGGGTTTCGGAGCATTCGGGTCTGGAATCGCTCGCTTCCGCACGGGGCGGAATTTCTTTTCGAGCAGTTTATTTACCTTCTCAATGGAGAATGCCTCCGGGTCAAACGGACCGCGCCAAGCCATCATGTCTTCATGTTGCTCGTGACTCGGATCGGCCATTGCCTGGAGATAATCCTCATAACCGCCGATTCCACCTACGTCTTCGGGAGGACAACTTTTTTCACCGCCAGCACAGCGAGGGTACAAGGTGTCCTGCGAAGGGTCCAGAATTGCTTCCAGAACGAGATCGTGCTGCCAGTAGTCCCCGAAATCGTACAGGTATTCAAACTCGGCCCCGATACCTGAGAGGACGTTGCCGATACGAGTCCGCTTTGCATTCAGGATTTCCGGTTCATTTTCGGGGTGTGGACCACGGTACATCGCCTCGCCAATGCGAAATTCGTAGAGATGGCAGTTCTCCCAGCCCATGGCCATCTGTAAAACGCGATGGAGCTGATCCAAGGTGTAATCCTCCCACACCTGCACTCGCCGCCAAATGGACGGAGAAACTCCGCGCAAGGTGACTTTCAATTGATAAAGCCTGCGATTCTTTGCTGCTTCCACTGACTCCACTCTTCTTCGCCAGAAAGAGCATTCTTCCATCGGCGGCCTTGCCCAGCAAGTCGCGCCTTCGAATTTCCAGCGAAAGGAGATGTGTCGTGTTCGAACAGTTCATCAAGAGTCCGTTTCATCTCGCTCGTTACCGCAATGGCCCGTACGCGGAAGAAAGGAGCCAATTCCTGAGCCAATTAGCCCACGAGGGACGGAGTCGGCACCGCCTTAAGGCTATCAACTGGTTGCTGCTCGAAGTTGCCAAGCACCTTGATCTGAGCAGCAGAAGCCGATCCTACAGGAGAGGAGAACTGATCGCTTTGGCAGAAAGCTGGTGGCAAAAGGCCCGAAGATCGCGCGCAACCAGTGAGCGCAGGGCCGGGGTCGCCATTCTGGATTTCGTGTTCGTAGCCTCAAGCTGGCTCAGATCCCTGGGCTTTGAAGAGCAGAGCGAGAAACTGCCGCATCAGCAGTTCCTTGGAGAGTTTTTCCGTTTCCTGAAGGACGAGAAAGGCTTTGCCGAAGCCACGATCTTCGGACATCGGCGCTCATTGCAACCGTTACTTTCCTGGCTCATGCGCGAAAGCGTTCCGCTGTCTGCGGTCTCTCCGCACACAATCTCCCGTTACTTCACCAGCGAAATTGCAGGGCGTTGGAAGCGAGTTTCTGTAGCACACCATGTCCAGTCTCTGCGTTCATTCTTTCGATATGCCAGCCAGCGTGGCTGGTGCGCGAAGGGCATCGCTGAGTCCATAGACGCGCCTCGCCTTTACACTTACGAAAACTTGCCGCAAGGACCGAGCTGGGATGAGGTGCGGAGGCTCATCGCCAGTATGCAGGGCTCTTCCGCGCTCGAAATTAGAAATCGCTGCGCGATTTTGCTTTTTGCCGTGTATGGCTTTCGAGTTGGCGAGGTCTGTCGGTTGAGGCTGGACGATATTGACTGGGCGGAGGAAAAGATCACTGTCCGCCGGTTCAAGCAAGGAAAAACTCAGACCTATCCGCTGACAGCCGAAATCGGCAACGCCTTGCTTCGCTATCTCCGAGGAGTTCGACCAAAGTCCTTTTTTCGAGACGTCTTTCTAACTTTGCGGCAGCCATACCGTCCAGTCTCCGTTGGCGCGCTGTCGAGTATGGTGCAAAAGCAACAGAAAACGCTGGGGCTGCACCCGAAGCGATTCGGACCGCATGGGTTGCGACATGCTTGCGCGACTCACCTCTTGGCGGAGGGCTTTACGCTGAAGGAAGTCGGCGATCACCTTGGGCATGTGTCCATGGCAGCTACACGTGCCTACGCAAAAGTTGACCTGCCTAGTCTGCGGGAAGTCGCTGCGCTCGACGTGGAGCCGGTGGCTGAATGCATCGCAGAATGCGAACGCACGGCAACACCCTTCTATAACGTTGGCGAAATCTCCGCCCTGCGAGAAGTGGCCCGCATGGGCCTGGGAGGTGTCGCGTGAAAGTCGCTGATGCCGTCCAGGAATACGTCACCTATAAACAAGCGCTGGGCATGAGTTACAAGAGCCGCGCTCTCAAGCTGCATGCTTTCGCCCGATTCGTTGGCCCAATCCATCTCGACCGGGTTACGCCGGAGGTGGTTCGGAACTTCCTCAACGCTTGTGGCACGGTGACCGGCGAATGGTTCAACAAATTTTCCACGCTGAATGCGTTCTTCCGTTTCGCCATCGCGCGAGGCTATGCAAAGGAAAACCCGCTTCCGCGAACCAAACCGAAGAGTCCTCGTCAGTTCCGTCCGTACATCTACTCCGTTGAAGAGGTGAAGAGAATGATCCGGGTGGTGGAATGCCGCCATCGAGGCCGGTGGCACCTGGAGCCTCGTACCATCCGCACCCTGTTGCTGCTGCTCTATGGAACCGGCCTGCGCATCGGTGAGGCCATCGGGCTCCAACACCGGGACGTGGACTTTCGCCAGCAAATCCTTACGATTCGTGAAACGAAATTTTACAAATCAAGGTTCGTTCCGCTGAGCTCGGACCTGACGGATATCCTTCAAGACCATTTTCGAAAACAATGGGGCGGCCACACCTCAACGCCGGAGTCTTCTTTCCTCGCAACATACGATGGTCGGCCTGTGACGCATTTAACTGCCGAACTTGCCTTCAAGCGAATCCGGTACGAAGCAGGGGTCGAACGCACAGACGGCTTTCACTTTCAACCCCGCCTACACGACTTCCGGCACACGTTCGCCGTCAGGCGGCTGATCGCTTGGTATCGGGAAGGCAAAAACGTGCAGCGCCTTCTCCCGCACTTGGCGACATACCTTGGCCACGTCAGCGTCCGTGAAACATCACGGTACCTCACCATGACGAGGGAGCTTCTGAGCCAGGCGGGTCAGCGGTTCGAACGCTATGCCAGTCAGGGAGGCATGCGATGAAAAACGACTCCCTGCTTGGATATCGGATCAGACGGTTCTTGCTCGAACATCTGGTTGCGGAACGCAATCTGTCTATCAATACCCAGCGGAGCTATCGGGATACGCTGCGGATGTTGCTACCGCTGCTGGCGGTCCAATCACGCAAGCACATCGACGCCCTCGAAATCGAAGACTTATCCGTAGCTGCTGGCGGTCCAATCACGCAAGCACATCGACGCCCTCGAAATCGAAGACTTATCCGTAGCTGCTGTTCGCAGCTTCCTCAAAGATATCGAGGAAAAGCGGAGATGCAGCATCATCACCCGCAACCAGCGCCTCTCTGCGATACACGCCCTAGCACGCTTTATCGGAGAACGCAGTCCTGAACACCTACCGTGGTGCGGCGAAATTAGAGCCGTACCGTTCAAGCGCGCTGGTAAAACCTCGCTCACATATCTGGAGAAATCAGAGATGGACGCTCCGCTCGCAGCACCGGATCAATCCACTAAACAAGGACAGCGAGACCGGGTCCTGCTTCTGTTCCTGTACAACTCGGGCGCGCGGGCCAGCGAAGCAGCTGGTGTAAAAGTGGCCGATGTCGAGGGCAGCGAACAGCGTGGCGGCTCAGTGAAGCTCCACGGAAAGGGAGGAAAAATCCGCTTCTGCCCGCTCTGGCCCAGAACTATGGCTGCGCTGGCGGCACTGATCACTAACCGTCAAGCTGACGCCCACGTCTTCTTAAATCGGTACGGCGCGCCGGTCACTCGCTTCGGAATCCACGCAATGGTTGAGCGCCATGCAAAACGCGCCAGCGAACAGGCCGCGTCCCTAGCGAGGAAGCGCGTCAGTCCGCATACCATTCGTCACACCACGGCCACGCATCTCCTCCGTGCTGGCGTGGACATCAATACCATCCGCGCTTGGCTCGGACACGTCTCCATCGATACCACCAACGTTTACGCCGAAGTCGATCTGGAGATGAAAGCCAAAGCGTTGGCTGCCTGCGATACAGGAGCCTCGATTCCGTCAAAGAAAATGTGGCGCACCAACCCAGGTGTGATGGAGTTCCTGAGAAGTCTCTGAGCAACAAATTATGTGGACCTTTGCCAGTCAAATCTCGCGCCACCCGACGGTGCAGACTGCCAGTGCCACATAATTTTCATCGCCACATAAGTGCGCGATCTCATGCGCCAGAGTCGCAAACTCCTCAGCCGGAGACTGGCCGGGTAGCAGCGTAATCTTGCCGCCTGACGAAGTGCCACGCGCTGGCGCGATTTCCTCGGAGTATTCGAGCGCGATGCCCTGGCCGCCTACGAAGTTCGCAAGCCGCTCGCGATAGCCGCGCGGATCGCCGTTCACGCTGCCGATTTCGGGCAACGGCTGGCCTTCTGTTTGGCTGACATCGAACACATAGGCCGCGCGGAATCCGACTGCGACTGAGGATTCGTCCGGCTCGGCTTCGCCGTTGTTCTCGGCCTTCTTCCGAACGATCGGAGCGAGAATCAGAATGCCTTTCTCGCCCTTCTTCACGAAACGGCCCAGCTTGTGCCAAGCGTGAAAGCCAGCGACGTGCGTCGCGTTCGGCTTCTGCGAAGCGATGAGCATCACGTTGTGCCACGAATAGCGTCGGAAACGCGCCATCGCCGCGAGATATTCCTTGAGACGCTCACTGTGGCCCGCTTCGAGAGCCTGCCGGAGTTGCTCGATTGTGTTGCTTGCGATCTGTTTTGCTTGTTCGACTTTCATTCTTCCTGTCCTCCTGTTTCGGGGAGTCCTCGCTCCCTTCACCCACCGCCGGGGGAGCAAGGACACGAAACAGGGACAGAAGCGGAGAGATTGGCGCGTCCAGGTCGGAACGGGCTGCACGCTTGAGTGACACCGTGGTTTGGTGGCGCGAAAAGTGCTAGTGGAGACCGGAGGCGGGGGCATCAATCGCCGGGACGCAGCAATCTCGGAGCGGAGGAGAACAGCCATCGACAGATGCGAAGTCAGGGAGAGGGCGCTTTCTGCGTCTGGGCCGGGGGGCGAGGCAGCGAGCGAGTCCTAGAGGAAAAGCGTTACGGGAGGGCGCGGTGGCCAAATGAGTGCGGAGTCGTAGCGGTCGGTGCCTGTTTAGATGCTTTCGCTTTGTGATAAAGACTGTCTCGAAGTAAGATTCTGGCATTCTGAACGTATGAGAACTCGCTCAAAAAGCAAACGGGTTGGCTGCGCCCCTACAGCTTTAGACCTGTTTGCCGGTTGCGGCGGGCTGACACTCGGCCTGAAACAAGCTGGCTTTGCGGTAGGGGCAGTGGAGATAAGCCCCCTGGCGGCATCGACTTATTCGGAAAACCATCCCAATGTCAAAGTGTGGAATACAGATATTCGCCGCATCCGGGCTAGGACCATGCGGCGAAAGTTGGGTTTGAAGAGAGGTGAGTTGGATTTGTTGGCGGCGTGCCCGCCCTGCGAGGGCTTTTCGTCACTTCGAACGTTGAACGGCGGTAAGCGAATTGTGGACCGTCGGAATGATCTTGTTCTCCAACTTCTGAGGTTTGTTCGGGCATTTAAGCCGAAAGCGGTAATGGTGGAAAATGTGCCGGGCCTTGTGAAGAATCGGCGATTTGCACTGCTCAGGACGCGGCTGGAGCGTTTAGGTTATCGCTGCAATGTCGATATCCTTGACGCTGCCGATTACAACGTCCCGCAACGACGGCGGCGCATGATCCTGCTCGCTGGATTCCAGGCTGAGATTCCATTCGGTCGTCTCGCACGCTCGCGCAGAACGGTTCGCAAGGCCATCGCGGATTTAGCACATAGCACGAAGAGGCGACGCGATCGGCTACACCGCGAGATGGAACGCCGTGGCTCTAGAGTCATAAGGCTGATCAAAGCAGTTCCAAAGGACGGAGGCAGTCGAACGGACCTGCCAGCACGCTTCAAACTAAAATGCCACAGATCCTGTACGGGATTTAAGGATGTCTACGGGAGGATGCGATGGGATGATGTCGCGCCCACGATAACGAGCGGGTGTGTAAATCCCTCAAAGGGGCGATTTCTGCATCCTTCCAAGGATCGCACTATCACATTGCGAGAGGCAGCGATACTCCAGACTTTCCCCCGCCGTTATTTCTTTTCTCTCAACAAGGGCAAGTTCGCTGTCGCGGAAATGATTGGGAACGCCTTGCCGCCGGAATTCATCAGGCGTCACGCCCAAAGCGTTCGGGAGTTTGTTCGGACGGTCCGCGCGGGGAATAGCCATGTCGGCTGTTAGAGATCTTCTACTCGAACAGCTAAAGCCTCGACAAGCCCAAGTCGTCGAATCAAAAAAGCGTCGTGTGCTTGTTGTCGCGGGCGCTGGCTCGGGTAAGAGCGTGAGCGGTACGTGAAGTGCAGGTGCTAAGGCATGGTGGGAGGAGCGGGGAATCCCAGAGCGGTGGATCGGGCAG
>Ga0209581_1002092_pt1 | contig 20314 bp, 17 predicted proteins | sample Coa_R2_FD_187160 | JGI IMG/M metagenome (GOLD analysis project Ga0209581, IMG submission 187160) | Surface soil microbial communities from Centralia Pennsylvania, which are recovering from an underground coalmine fire - Coalmine... | ecosystem: Environmental > Terrestrial > Soil > Unclassified ...
GCGTGCTCTGAGCCTTGGTACACGATTCTGGCCCTTGCTCCTGTTCGCCCTCATTCTCGCGGCAGCCATTTGGTTGCAGGCACGCCGCGTACGCACTCGAGCAAAGCCGGGCTGAACTTTGGATATGTTCGTAACCGAAATTTTCAAGTCGATTCAGGGAGAGGGCACGCGAGCGGGCTTGCCCTGCGTCTTCGTGCGGCTCACGGGCTGCAATTTGCGCTGCACTTGGTGCGACACGGCGTATGCCTTCCATGGCGGTCAAACGATGACGGTCCAGGACGTGGTGGCTCGCGTCGATGAACTGACAGGCCGGCAACGCGGCACGCCGGTGGTGCCGCTGGTGGAATTGACAGGTGGCGAGCCGCTTCTTCAAAAGGAATGTCTTCCGCTCGCCGAACGCCTGCTCGAAGCAGGCTACACCGTGATGATCGAGACGAGCGGCGAACGCTTCATTGGGAATCTGCCGCGAGAAGTGATCCGGATCGTGGACGTTAAGTGCCCCGATTCCGGCGAAGCGGACACTTTCGAGATGCGGAATCTCGAGGAACTGACACGCGAAGACGAGGTCAAATTTGTGCTTATGACCCGCCGCGACTACGAATTCGCGCGCGAGTTCACCCGGAAGCACCGGCTGTCCGAGCGCGTGAAGCAAGTGCTCTTTTCTCCGGTGTTCGCTGATCCTGAGGGCAAGTGGACAGGGCTCGAGCCGCGCAAGCTGGTCGAATGGATTCTCGAGGACGGCCTGCCCGTGCGGCTTGGCTTGCAGTTGCACAAATTCGTCTGGGAACCGGCCACTCGCGGAGTTTAGCGCGGCAAACTTACGGATCTTGCGGCAGGCTTACATGAGCAACACAATCAAAGCGGTGGTGCTGCTGAGCGGAGGGATGGATTCCTGCGTCACCGCGGCAATCGCGCGCGAACGCCACGGGGCCGATGCGATTGCATTGCTTCACGCCAGCTACGGCCAGCGCACCGCGGCGCGAGAACGGCGTGCTTTTCAGGAGATAGCCTCCTTTTGGAACGTGAACAAGACATTGTTCGTCTCGCTCGATCACTTCCGCGCCATTGGCGGCTCGGCGCTGACGGATGCAAGCATCGGCGTGCCGGAAAACAAATTGGATGCCAGCGGCCCGCCTGGAAGCGCGATTCCGGTGACCTATGTTCCTTTTCGCAATGCTCACTTCCTATCCGTCGCGGTGAGCTGGGCGGAGGCGAGCGGGGCCGGCGCGATTTATATCGGAGCCGTCGCTGAAGACAGCTCCGGCTATCCGGATTGCAGACCCGAATATTACCGGGCGTTCCAGGAACTGATTCGCGTGGGAACGCGTCCGGAAACGCACATTGAGATCGTGACCCCGGTCATCGGAATGAAGAAACACGAAATCATCCGCCGAGGCATCGAACTTGGAGCGCCGCTGCATTTGACGTGGTCCTGCTATCAAAGCGAGGATGCGGCTTGTGGCGCTTGCGACAGTTGCTTGCTGCGGCTTCGAGCCTTCCACGAGGCTGGCATCCCGGACCCAATCGCGTATCGGCGCCCGCGTTAGCTTGGAATCGGGGGAAGATGAGCGATAATGGCTCATAACCCGATGGCGGGCAGGGGCTCCCGCCACAAGGAGAAATGCCATGAAGCGAATGATGAATAGGTGGGCGCTTGCAGGATTGGCGGCAGGCGCGCTCTTCTTCGCTGGAGCGCCAGAAGCCGGCGCGCAGAATAGCGGGTCGATCAGCGGCGTGATTTTGGACCTGAACGCAAAGCCGTGGGCAGGGCTGAATGTCCGGTGTATGAGTGATCAAGGCGCGAAGCAGGACGTCAAAACCGGCAATGACGGCCGTTACCTTTGTAATAGCCTGCGAGCTGGGATTTATGATGTGACCATCACGCAATTTCCTCCGCCGAATGACAAACAGCCGCCTTATCAGATCGGAAAGGTGCAGGTGCAAACCGGCGCAAGCGTCACGGTGGACGCTAATTTCAAAGACATCCTTGCCAAACAAGGTGCCGCGGCGCAGGAGCAGGTGAAGAAACAGGAAGAGGAGCGCAAAAAATTTGAAGGCATGAAGGCGGCGTTTACCGCGGGAACCGCGCTGCTGGACCAAGAAAAGGCGGCAAAGGCGGAATTGCAAAAGGCCACTCCCGACCAGCGGGATGCTCTTAAGCAAAAGGTGACGGATCTTTCCGATCAGGCTGCCGCGAAATTCCAGGAGGCCAAGGCGGGTACCACCGAGAAGGACCCCAACCGCGCGCTGATTCTGGCGAACCTCGGCGCGGCTTACGATCTCGCCAACCGCAATGAGGAGGCAGCGAAGGCCTACCAGGAAGCCATTGATGTCGCGCAGTCCAATCCGAAGGTAACCGGGGCTCAGCTTGCGGGTTATTATAACAACCTTGGCAACGCCCTGGCGCACTCGAATAAGATTGACGAAGCGAAGGCTGCCTACACCAAGAGCGCCGAAGCCGATCCCGCAAACGCAGCAACCGCATGGAGAAATTTCGGAATCAGCCTTTACAACGCCAACCGGCTCGGCGACGCCGTCGAGCCTCTTCAAAAATCCGTTGAACTTGACCCGAATAGCGCGCAGACCTGGTATCTCCTCGGCGCCTCCCTGGTCTACAAAATGACCACTAAGAAGAATGGCGATAAAGAGGAAATCGTGCTGGCTCCAGGCACCGTGGAAGCCTATAAGAAGGCCATTGAACTCGATCCCAATGGCCCATTCGGAGCTCAGGCCAAACAGGGCCTCGAGCAATTGCAACAGATGGGTGCCAGCGGCATCGATACGAAGGTGAACGTAAAGAAGAAGAAGTCGTAGCCGGAACGGATTGTTTTGCGGCCGGCTTCGTTTCGCGGAGCCGGCCGTTTTGTTTTCCTTCAGCTATGCGCCAGGGTACCTGTTTCCTTGGTCCGGCGAAGCGCCCAGCCAAACGCAGCCACGGAAACCGGCAGCAACACGGCTGCAAACAGCAGCAGGGTCGCCAGCAAACGCCAGAGGGAGGCAAGGCCGGCGCCCTCGGTGAGCGCCGCGCGCATAGCGTCCAGGGAATACGTGATTGGAGTGATTCGCGCAACCCATTGCAGCCAGCGAGGAAGGACACTCACAGGAAACAGCGTACCTCCGACGATCCCGGAAATCCCCAGCAGCAGCCACTTGCCCGGATTGCCACGCTTGAAAATCAGAACGTAAGCGGCAGACAGAATGCCAAGACCCGAAAACGCCAGCAGCGACGCCAGAAGAACCGCGGCAACGCCTGCCCAGTTGGCCGAGCGCACGGAAAAGCCAAAGAGCACCACTCCCCAGAAGATATAAACGCCGATTCGAAAGGCGCTTGCCACAAAGGGATACATGGCCGAGCCCGCCAGAAAGACCGGTAAGGACGTTTGCGTGACGAGAATGTGCTCGAGCGTTCCGGAATTGCGCGCCTCCTCTATGCTACGGTCAAATGCATCCAAAGCGGCGCCGAGATAGTCGAGAAAGGCAAAGCCGATCAGGGAGAAGGCGAAATAGGTCGTTCCGTTCTTGAGCGACCGTTGCAGCTCCGGGCTATCCACAAACCGGGCGACGTAGTAAAAAGTAGCCGCGCCGAAGAGCGCTTCAACCGCTTCGAAGACAAATGCCGTGCGATAAGTGGACGCAATGGCAAGATCGCGCCAGAAAAATACCGGCAACTGGCGGAGCACGCGAATCATCCGATCTCCGCTCCCGGTGCGACGGCAGCTTCGGGTGCAGGCAGCCGCTCCCGGCCGGTCACCCGCAAGAACACGTCTTCGAGCGTCGCGGCTTGCGTGCTGCGCCGCAGCGCTGCGGGCGTATCGCAGGCTAGCATGCGCCCGCTATCGATGATCGCGATCCGATCCGCCAGCAGCTCCACCTCGGGAAGCGTGTGGGACGCAAAGAGCAGCGTGGTCGTTCCGTTGCGCAGGACTTCGGATTTTAGAAAGCGCCGAAATTCCCCCGCCCCGGCCACGTCAAGGCTCCTCGTCGGCTCGTCGAGCAACAACACTTTGGGCGCATGCAGCAGCGCTCGAACCAGGCTGAGCCGCTGCACCGTGCCTGAAGAGAGCGTGCGCACCTGCCGCGCCAGGGCGTCTTCCAGATGAAATCGCGCGGCGAGCTGAGCAATGCGTGCCTCTGCCCGCGCCGGCTCGAACTGATTCAGCCGCGCGAAAAACGCCAAATTCTGCCGCGCCGTTAGCCGCGGATAAAATCCGTGGCCGCTTCCGGCGTGATAACCGAGGGAGCGCCGGACCTCTCTCGACTGCCTCCGCGTGTCGAAACCCGCCACTCGCGCGCATCCCTTCGTTGGCAGCAACAATGTCGCCAGTATTCGCAGCAAAGTGGATTTTCCCGCCCCATTTGTTCCGAGCAGCGCCACCGATTCGCCTTCCCGGACCTCGAGGGAAAATCCGCAAAGCGCAGGGCAGGTATGCTTTTCGAATGGCTGAAGCAATGCCCGCCATCCGCTGCGAGTCGGCGGAAAAAACTTGTCGACGCCATCAACCGTAATCGCGGCTCCGCGCACGACGCAAGTTTATAGCGTGTCTGCTTCAGGCTGACAACGAATCACCGCTGGCCCAGGCATCGCCGCCCGGCGCGCCGGGCCCCTCGGCCTTCGTCTGGCGGGTGGCGCAGCGCGCGAAACCCCGGTAAAATCCGTGAGGCGCAGGCAAACCAGGCTGGCTGCGCGAGGTTATCTTGGGTGTTAGCTTGCAGGTGCCAGTTATGCTTTCCTTTGCCGATCGTGCCCGCGTCCCCTCTCATGTCCTTGTGCGGTTTCTGGATGGGGAATCCGTTCTCCTGAATCTCGAGACCGAGCGGTATTTCGGACTCGACGCGACGGGTACGCGCATGTGGCAGTTGCTCACTGCTTCTCCAAGCATTCATGCCGCTTTCGAGGAGTTGCTCGCCGAATACGACGCCGACCCCGAACAGCTTCGCGCCAATCTTGCCGAACTCACAGGCCGTCTTCTTGAGAACGGCTTGTTGCAGGTAATTCCCGCCCATGTGGGAACGGCTCCGGCGATTTAGGGCGCTGGAAGGCCAGGCGCAACGTCTATTCCTGCGCGCGGCCATGGCCCTGCCGCTCATCCGACTGAGTTTGCGGTGGCGTGGCTTTCGCGCCACTCAGACCATGCTGGAGCGGCTCGCGGCGCATCGCCCGGCGCTCCCTGCCGCCCCGGAAAATTGTGCTGTGCTGACCGCCCGCATGGTCAAAGCCGCGGGACGTCACGGTTTGCGACGAGCCTCCTGCCTCGAAGAGTCGCTCGCGCTCTGGTGGCTCCTTGCCCGGCAAGGTATGCGCACGGAAATTCGCATCGGCGTCCGCAACGGCCCGCAATCCGAGAGTGAATTCGCCGCTCACGCCTGGATCGAACACAACGGCGTAGCCCTTAACGAAACAGAAGCTCCGCACCGGCGCTATGCCGCTTTTGAAAGCGGATTCCCGCGCCAGCGTTCGAGCGTGGAATGAGCGGATTCGCCGGAATCATTGCGGCTGATCGAGAGGATTGTGACCGGCTGCTCCTCGAGCGCTGGGCCGAAGTCTTGCAGTATCACGGCCCGGACCGCACTTCGCTTCGCATCGAGCCCGGCGCAGGCTTCTGCTTCACCTTTCTGAAGACCGGTCCAGCTCCACAGACCGCGCAGCAGCCATTTTCCCTTGACGGCCGTATCTGGCTGATCGGCGATGTGCGCCTGGATGCGCGCGAGGAGCTGCGCAAAAAGTTGCGCATCGCCTGCGGCGAGCTCCCCGCTTCCGCCACCGACGAAGACCTGATCCTCCTGAGCTGGCGCGCTTGGGGAGAAGCCGGCATAGACAAGCTTCTCGGAGACTTCGCATTTGCGCTCTGGAATTCGGAAGCGCGTCACTTGCTCTGCGTGCGCGACCTCATGGGCGGCAAGCCTCTCTTTTACGCGCTCGTGAACAACTGCTTCTATTTCAGCAATTCCCTCAGCGTGCTTCGCAAGGCGCCTGGACTTTCCCAGGACCTGGATGAAGTCTTCGTCGGCGACTTCCTCTTGCAAGAATGGTGCCTCGATGCCGAACGCACAGTTTACAAGCACCTCCGCCGCCTGCCGCCCGGCTTTATCCTTAGCTATTCGGAGAATCGAATCGCTCTCCGGCGTTATGCCGAATTGCCCATGGAAGAGCCTCTTGCCCTAAAACGCCCCGAGGAGTACGTCCAAGGCTTTCGGACCCTTCTTCATGAGGCAGTGCAAGACCGCTTGCCGCATGGGCCCTGCACGATTTTTCTAAGCGGCGGCCTGGATTCGACGAGTGTGGCCGCAACCGCGTCTCAAATGATCGCGAGTGACCGCGGACGCGGCGACTTGCGCGCCCTCACGGTTGACTGCCGCCCTCTGTTTGCCGACGAGGAAGCGGGCTTCGCCTCAATCGCCGCAAAGCGTCTCGGCCTCCCTATCGAGATCCTCCCCAGGCCCGCCTGCCTCCCCTATGACGGCTGGGATCACCGCGAACTGTGTACTCCCGAACCCTACAATGATCCCCTGCTCTTTGCCGGCCAGCTCCAGTATCAAAAGGCGGCTTCGCATTCGCGGGTTGTCTTGACCGGCTACGGCGGCGACGACATATTGACCGGACAGGCGTGGCCTTTCCTGGTCTATCTCCTTCGCCGGAGGAGATTCGCGGCAGCAACCAGAGCGTTCGGCGCATATCTCTGGAAACACAAGCGCCTGCCTCCATTGCGCGGAGGGTTCCGCGGAAAACTATTCGGCTGGCTCAAGCATGACGACGTCCCCGAATTTCCCGGCTGGCTCGCTCCGCGCTTTTCCCAACAATACGCTCTGCGGGACCGCTGGGAGGAAATGCACAAGCCTCCGGCCAATCCTCACCCCTGGCATCCCATCGCCTACGCTTTACTGCGGAGCCATTTCTGGTCCACTTGGTTCGAAGCCGAAGAGCCGGAGTGGACTCGCCAGCCTGTGCAACTCCGCTCTCCTCTTTTGGATCAGCGTGTCATTCGATACCTGCTGCGCCTGCCCCCTGTACCCTGGTGCATGCACAAGCACCTCCTGCGCCAGGCCATGCGTGGCAGCCTTCCGGAGGAAATCCTTGCCCGGCGGAAGACTCCTCTGCTCGGCGATCCTCTCGTGTTGCTTCGGGCGTCAGGCAGGTGGCAGCCTAGCGCTCCCGCAGAACCCGCCGAGGCAGTGCGCCCCTTCGTAGACTGGTGCAGCCTGAGCAAGATTCTCGATAACGCCAAGGATTCTTCCATCTGGGAAGCCTTGCGTCCCATCTCTCTCCACCACTGGGCAAATTCCATTGAAAAGGCGGACTTGATTCGCTAGAGTGGATGCGAGTCAGACCCAGCCGCTTGCGAAGATGACCCCGAATATCGCCGAAAAGAAAAAGCCCTACCAAGCGCCGAGGCTGATCATCTATGGCGACCTGACGCAGCTCACGCAGGGCACGGGAACGCGGACTTTGATGATGGATGCCTCCGGCGCCATGAATATGAAGACATAACACGTTCCACCCTTCTGCTTTTCCCGCCCCAGTGACCCACCTTTACCGCGCGTACGGCCTCGCCTTCGCCTCCGACACTCCCGTTCCAGGTTTGCCATCCGATGAAGCCTCCGGTGAAGCCTGCCGCATCGCCTTGGAATTTGGCGCGTCCCCCGGCTGGGTGCTGAAGGCTGCCCGCTTGGCGCGCCGAGAGGAACGCCCGGGCCGAAGCGTCCGCACCGGTAACGAAGACCCAACTCTGGCCCTGACATCGTTCGGTCACGGCGAGTTTCTCGAATTGGCTTACCCCGACGGAACGCGCTTTGTAATGGATAGCGCGGTGACCCGAGTTTGGGCCTCCGCTCCGTCTCCGCTCACGATCGAGGACATTGCAACGTATCTTCTGGGGCCGGTGTGCGGCTACGTGCTTCGCCGGCGCGGCGTAACCGCCTTGCACGCAAGCGCTGCCTCCCTAGCTGGGCGCGCGGTGGTTCTCTGCGGCGCGACCGAGGCTGGCAAATCAACCACCGCTGCCGCTCTGGCACTCCGCGGGTTTCCGGTGCTCTGCGAGGATATTGCCGCACTCGCGCGTGAGCGGCAGGAGTTTTACGTTCAGCCGGGATATCCCCGGATTTGCCTGTGGCCAGATGCCGTCGAAATGCTATTCGGAGAGACCGAAGCCTTGCCTCGCCTTACACCCTCCTGGGAGAAACGATATCTCGCCCTCGATGGCGCGCGTGCCAGCTTCGCGCCGGAGCGCGCCCCTCTGGGCGTCATCTACCTGCTCTCCGCCCGAACGGACCAGGACAATGCTCCGCGCATCGAGGAAATGCATCCGCGCGAAGCGCTCCTTGAATTGGTGCGAAACACTTATATGAATTGGCTTTTGAACAAGGACCAACGCGCGGCCGAGTTCGAAGTGCTGGGCCGAATTGTCGAGCAGGTTCCTGTCCGCCGAATCGTGCCGCACGCGAGCGAGGCGAAGACCGGAGCGCTTTGCGAACTCATCCTTGCGGATGCCGGGCGGTTGCTTTCCGCAAGAGTCCCGGCCGGTCTGGCCGGCGGATACTGAGATGTATTCGCTAAACGATTACGGCGCCATGAATGCGGATGCGGGGCGATTCGAGGCTTACTCGCGGGCCATCGCTGCTGCTGTAAAGCCCGGGGACGTTTTCGTCGAAATCGGATGCGGACCCGGTGTTTTCTCCTTGCTGGCATGCCAGGCCGGAGCGCGGCGCGTCTTCGCGATCGAGATGGAAGATTGCATTCAAGTCGCGAGGCAACTCGCCGCGGCTAACGGATTCGCGAACCGCATTGACTTCTTCCAGAGTGATTCGCGCAGCGTTGTGCTTCCCGAGCGTGCCAACGTCGTCCTCTCGGACATCCGCGGCACATTGCCCCTGTACGATCACGCGATCGCCTCTCTCAACGATGCGCGGGAGAGATTCCTGGCGCCGGGCGGCGTTCTAATCCCGCAATGCGATATTCTTAAGGCCGCGGTCACAGAAGCGGAAGCTTTCTACACCCGGCTGGTTTCGCCCTGGCAGTGCGCCCCGCGCGGCCTTGACCTTTCTTCTTCGCTTACCAGCGTGCTGAATCAATCGTACGGCCCGCCTCTCCAGAAAGAACAGTTGCTCACCGAGCCGCAGACCTGGGGTGTTCTGGACTACATGGCAGGGGCCGCGAAACGTGTTGCAGCAACCGTGAAGTTTCAGGTTCTCCGCAGCGGAGTCGCTCACGGACTGGTCCTGTGGTTTGACGCCAGACTTCTCGGCGAGATCGGCTTTTCTTCCGGCCCAGGCGGCAGCGCAACAATCTACGGCCATGTCTTTTTGCCCTGGCTCGAGCCCGTCGCGCTCAGCGAAGGCGAGCACGTCTCGGTGGCTTTGGACGCCAGCCATGTTGCTGGAGACTACGTCTGGCGCTGGGAAACGCAAATCGCGCCCGCTCACAGCCGGCCCGCCATTCATTTCCGCCAGTCCACAATGGAGGGCGCCATCTTCTCGCCCTCCTCTCTGCGCCGCCGCTCCGCCGATTGCGTGCCTCAACTGACTCCGGAGGGCCAAGCCCGGCTCTGGCTGCTCTCGGCCATGAATGGCAAACTATCCCTCGCGGAGATTGCCCGAGAAGCTGCCGCTCGTTTTCCCACCCTGTTTCCGGACTGGCAACAGGCCTTCGAGTGCGCCATCGAGCTGGCCGCAAAGTTTGCGCGGTAGAATCTCCGCGCGTTCGGCAAATTTCCTCGACAAACCTCCGGAGGAACCTCCTGGCCAAGTCCGTGAGCACAACGCGCCGCGAGCCGCCAGAATGGCTTCTGCTCACTGCTTGTTCCTCGCCTGTGCCCCAAGCGCAAACCATTTTGAACCTTGCGCGCGACCAGGATTGGAACCACGTGTTCGCTGCCGCCGAGAAGCACGGTGTTACGAATCTTCTTGCTGCCCGCCTCTCCGGGCTCGCTCAAACCTTCGCCGATGCTCGCACTGTTTTCCTGTCGGCGGCTCTGACGCAGCTCAAAGCGCGCCAGCGCAATCTCCTCTTTTCCGCGATGGCCATGACCGCCGAACTGCTGCGCTTACTCGATCGCTTTTCCTCGGCGGGGGTTGACGCCGTTCCCGTAAAGGGACCAGTCCTCGCTCTGCGCGCTTACGGCGACCCGGGCATGCGTCATTACGCCGATTTGGACTTGCTCGTCAGGCATTCCGAGGTGGCGCGCGCTACTGAACTGCTTGTCGCGTGCGGCTACAACCCGTGGGTTTCGCTCGAGACCATCGCGCTGAAACGGATCCCCGGCGAATACGCCTTTACGCATCACCATTCCTCTTTGCGCGTGGAATTGCATACCGAGCGCACACTCCGTTACTACCCGCGCCCCGTTTCATTCGATGAGCTTTTCCTCCGGCGCAAGCCCGTCCTTCTCGACGGCCGGTCCGTTGCCGCACTTTCGCCCGAGGATGATCTGCTGATGCTCTGCGTTCACGGCGCAAAGGATTTGTGGGAGCGTCTGATCTGGGTCGCCGACATCGCCGGACTTCTTCATCGCGAACCAGCGATGGACTGGAGTTTACTATTTGCGGAAGCGCGGCGCCTCGGCGCCCTGCGCATGCTGAATATCGGTTTGTTGCTCGCTGCCCATGTCCTGCAAATATCGCTGCCCGCCGGAGGGGCGGAAGCCCGCTGCGATTCCGGAGCGGCCAAGCTCGCAAGGCAACTCGCCTCGCAAATGAATGGTCTCTCGCCGGCCGGCGAAGCCCCTCGACTCCATATTGCTCAGCGCGCGCTCCTTCGCCTTCGCATGCGCGGCGGCATTCTTTCCGGTGTTCCCTATCTTCTGCGCCTCACCTTTTCGCCGGCCGAGGACGACTGGCGCTCCAGCACGCTTCCCGGCCGGATTCTGGATGTGCCTCGCCGCCTCTTCCGCCTCGCCGCCAAGTACGGCCGCAAGGATCAGATGTGAAACAAAGGCCCGAGCCTCTGGCCCGGGCCTTTCAAAAACAACCGCAACTCGGTATGGCTCAAATGCTGGTGCGGTGCCTGATGAGCGGCTTGGCCACCTTCTCCGCCGGCAATTCCGCCGTAAGCGAGATTTCCGTTTTGTTTCGCACAACCCCTATCTTCACGCTGCCGGCCTTTTCATCTCCGTGCTTCGCTGAAAGCTTCTCTCGCAAGTCGCCTATGCCGCGCACCCGCTCCCCATCAATCGAGGTGATCACGTCTCCCGCTTTCAAACCGGCTTTCTCAGCGGGCGAACCGGGATTCACCTCCCGCACCAGCACGCCCTCTCCATCCGGCGCGCCAAAATAGGCGCCGAGTTGTCCGCTCAGATCTTCCGCGTCAATACCGAGGAGCGGCCGGCTTGCGAAAATCCCCATCCGTCCGAAATTCATCTCGGGAATTTCCACTTGCGGAATGTCCGGCATGCGAAACACAAAATTCCCCGGCGCGGCCCGCGAACTCCATACTCGCTGCCGTTCTTCCGAATGTCCCAAGGTCACGTTCAGCGATTGGGCGTGGCCGTCCCGCCAAATGGTCAGTTGCGCCGTGCGCCCTGCAGGAATTTCGCGGATCAGGCGGCGGAACGTCGCTGCGCTCTCGACGCGTTGTCCATTGACTTCTGTTACCACGTCGTTCTCTTTCAGTCCCGCTTTCGCTGCCGGGCTGTCCGCGATCACTTTGCCAATCACCACACCGCGTTCCGCGGGCAGCTTATAACTCTTCACTGTGTCGGCAGTCACATCGTGTGTTTCCACGCCGAGCCAGCTTGCTCCTTCATCGCCGAACAGCACCGCTCCCACTTCCGGCTCCTGAACTTCGCCGGAAATTACGACCGGCTCTTGCAAACCCGCTAGCTTCGCCTCGATCTTCGCCAGTTTCCGCTGCATTGCGTCGTCGGCCTGCGGCACAGCCGAACGGCCGGGCCCAGCGATCAGTGTCAGACCGAGCGCGGCGCCGCCGGCCGCAAGCATCAATCCTGTCTTGTTCATGGTGCTGGTTCCTCCTGAACGCTTAGACGCGCCAACTTTCAAACCGTCGACCGGTAGCTCACAATGCGGATGGCGCCGTTCACGGTTCGCAGGCGGATTGCCGCGCCGCCGGCCCCTAGACGGCCGCGCATTTCCCGGGGAGCCGCCGTGCTCTCCATCGAGACAGGTAATTCGGAGGAAAAATTGCCATTGAGACAGCGCGTTTCCAAGTCCGCTTGCGCGTCCGCCGGCAGCGCCAGAATCACTGAGCCGTTCATCGTCTCGGCCACAACGGCTTTCGTTTGCCGCCGCGGCAACTCGATGTGAATCGTTCCGTTCGTGGTGTGGGCGCGCACGGCACCGCCGCCCTCGAAAACCTCGATGTTTCCGTTCACCGTGCGCAGCTCCTCGATATTGTCCACATCGGAAATTCGCAGCGTCCCATTCACCGTCACCAGGTGCTCCACACTGGCCCCATGCGGCACATGGATCGTGTATTCCACCGCAACTTCCACGCCCTCGTTTTGTGGATAGCGCGTCGAGACCGAAATCGCGTTCGGCCGCGCTTGCACGTCAATCGATACTCGCTCCAGATCCGATTCCCGCTGCTTCGCCGTCTTCACCGCGCGCACTTCCACTTCGTTGCGGTCCCAGCCCTGGACGTCGACCGTTCCGTTCACGTTCTGGAGTTCGAAGGTGCCGCCCGGCTGCAACGGGTATTTTTGGTCAAAATCCTTGCTGATCCCCAGCGCCGATGCCGTCCACGCCGTTCCTAGCAGCCAACCTGCCAATACCGCCGCACGCCATCCGTGATGAACCATCTCGAGTTACCCCCTTCGCGAAGAAAGCATTCGAGCAACACCTCGGCCCCGTGACCCTCACCCTTGCCGCGCCCTTTTCAACCCCAACAGAAATCAATGGAGCTGAAAATTGAACGTCACCACGGAGATGACCTCCACAGGTTCTCCGTTAATCCACGCTGGATTCGCCCGCCACCTCTTCACCGCCGCCACCGCAGCATCCGCCAGCGACGGCTCTCCCTCGAGCACCTTCTGGACTTCAATGGTCTTGTTTTTCAGTACGCGCACTTGCAACCGTACCACCCCCTGCACTCCCGCCCTCTGCGCAATCTGCGGATAGGCTGGCGGCGGGGAATACGTCAGCCGTTTCCGAAAATCCGTTGGGTCTTCCCGTAATCCTCCCGTCAGCGCCACTTCCAGCTTGCTGATCCACATCTCCAGCCAATCGCTCTTGTCGCTCGCCGTGCCCTCGGCCTCCGGCGCCACCGGCGCGGGCAAAGCGTCCGCCACTGGCGTGGCCCACACTCCCTGCCGTTGCATTCGCGCCTCTTGATCGCGCACCAGTGAAGCGCGCAGCTCGCTGTCCGCGTCCAGAAATTTCAGCCGAATCACGCCATTTGCCGTGCGCAACCGCAGTGGTGGCCCTCCGCCGTTTAGTACTCCGGTCGCGTGCACCGCCCCGGAAACCCCTTGCCCCCATTGCACGCTGAGCTTCAAGGACGGATCGAACTCGATATGATGGGGATCCCCCGAAGCCACCACCGCTTCGATATTCGCCGCCAGATTTCGCGGCAGAAACACAATCACGTCGCCATTTCCCGAGGCCAGCTGCGAAGCCCCCGCCAGATGCACTGTTCCGCGAGCATTCTCCGTATCGGGATTAATCCACGCCGTTATCGTCCCGTCGCCGGTCGACGCCTGCACGGTTCCCGCCACCTTCGTCAGGCAAATGCTTCCGCTGGTGGACTCCACTTGCATCGGCCCGGATACTGTCATCACGCGAATTCCGCCCCCGCCTGTTTGCGCTCGCACCGACCCTCGTACTTCTCCGAAATCAATCTGCCCCCCGCCCGTTCGCACCGTCACCAGGCTGCCTGCTTGCGCCACGGTAATGTTCCCGCCGTCCGTCTCCAGGTCCACTCGCCCGCCAACTTTCCCCGCCGTGATATGGCCGCCCCCGCTGTGCAGGGACGCGTCTCCCGAAATATTCCCCACGCGGATGTGCCCGCCCGCCGTGAACGCCACTAGATCCCCCGTTACGTCCTGCACCTGGATATGCCCGCCCTGCGTTTCCAGGTGCGCCGCCCGATGGCTCGACCACCCGTTCTCTTCCCCATTCACGCCCAGCCGGCCGGCATAGATATTGCCGCCTTCCGTAACCAAGTCCGCCGTCCCGCCGATGTCTTGCGCCGTAATATCCCCGGCCGCCGTCCGCACCTCCACGTTGTAAGAGACCGGCACGACCACTTCGTATTGCACCCAGAACTGCGCGTTCCCGCCCTTCGCGTTCTGCCCCGGCAGATTTCCGGAGATCTCGACCCCCCTGCTTGTCGCTTTCGCGCTCAGTGAATACGCATCGAGCAGCCGCCGGCCAAATGCGCCGCGCGCATCGGTCTCAATGTGCACTCGGTATTGCACCGAGCGTGCGCCGCGCTCGGCATCCACGATGCGCACCGATCCCAGATCGGTAGTGAGATGGAGCGTCTGGCCTTCGCGGCTCTCGATGGTTCCTGTTCGCTCCGTCGCTAGATGTGGCCCCGGATTTCCGCCCGGCACCGGTTCCGGCCGCGCCGAACTCCAATGCGGCGCGCCCAGACATGCCACCGACAGCACCGCCGCGGGCAGGCATAACCTCTCGAACCCGCCGCAAATCCGCAAGCGAATTGAATTCCAGCGTTCAGTCATTTTTCAATGGAAAAACCCGAGCCGCTCCTACTGCACCTCGCGCGGTCCAATCTGCCGTAACGCCGCGGCGCTGCGCAACCGCACGTAACGGTTCGGATCGTGCTGTTGCAGGGCCTCGAGCATCCGCAACGCGCGCTCCACGCTGGCGTCCGCCGGCAACGAATCCATGTCCAATGCCGGGAAGCTGTTCATCTCCGGCGCATCATGTCCCAGCGAATTCACCAGTAAATTGATCGCTTCCACGCGTACGCCCGGATTGTCATCATGCTCCAGCACATCCAGCAAAGTGTTGCGCACCGCGTCGCTATCGGACGAATCGCGCAACGCTTCCAGCGCCTTCATGCGCACGGCTGGCACGGGATCGTTCCGCGCCGCCGTCAGAAGCGCCTTGCGCACTTCCTGGTCGTGCGCCGCCGCTCTCAGCGCGTCCAGGCAGTCCAGCCGCACGCCGGGATTGAAGCGCTCTCCGTTCGATACCACGTACGTCAGCACGCGCCGCACATCGCTGTCCTGCACGTTTCCGGAAAGCACCATCGGCTGTGCCGCACTCAATCGCAATTGCACCGTTCCCGCGCCCGAATCGCCTCCGGGCGCAAAATTCACTCCCGCCACCGCCAAATCTGCCAATTGCTCGTTTGTAATCCGCGGTCCCGCCGAAACGGTCACCGCCGGGCCGTTCTCAAATTGCGCCGTCGCCCGTAAAACCGGCAGAACCTCCACTCCCATCACCGCGCCGAAAAGCACGAGCGCCGCGCCGCTCCACGCCGGATGCAGCGCCATCCACCGGCTCATCCATCCAAAAGGCTGCCACCGCGCCTTCGCCGGCTGCGCCGCCATTTCGTCCAGAGTTTCCGCAAGCTCGCTTCGGCATTGCGCCAGCAGCACGCCGCCCGCGTCCAGTTGATCGGCGGCTTGCGGAGCCGCCAGCACAACCTCGGAAAACGCGCGTTCTTCCTCGAGTTGCCGCGCGCATTCCGCGCAAGCCGCCAGGTGCGCTTGAATGCGCTTGCGTTCCGCTTCCGTCACTTCATCCCAGACATAGAAGACCAGCAACGGCGCGATTTCGCTGCAACGCTTTTGTGCCGGCCCGCTCATCGCAGCACTCCCAGCTCGTTGCGCAGCTTTCGCGTCGCGCGAAATAGCGAATTCTTCACCGTCTCTTCCGTCGTTCCCAGCGCGTCGCCTATCGCCCGCAGCTTCAGTCCCTGATAGTGCTTCATCTCGAAAACAATCCGCTCCCGCGGCGAAAGCCGTTCCATCGCCTTCTCGATCCGCGCCCGGATTTCCGTCCCCATCAGGCTGCGCTCCGGATCCAGCGTCGCGCGATGCTCCCGCTGCCGCTCAAAAAAATCGCCGATTCCCTCTTCGTGTTGCGCCGAGTTCGCCTCCGGCGCCTGATCTTCCGGCCGCGATTGCCGCCGCCGCAGTTGGTCCAGGCACACGTTCGTCACGATGCGGTAAAGCCACGTGTAAAAGCTGCATTCAAACCGGAACCGGTGCAGGTTCCGATAAACCTTCAGGAAGGCTTCCTGGTAAACGTCCCGCGCATCCTCGGGACGCTTCATCAAATTCAACGCCAGGCGCAGCACATCCCGGTCGTATCGGCGCACCAATTCCTCAAACGCGCCGCGGCTGCCCGCCTGCGCTTCCGTCACCAGCGCCCGTTCATCAAGGTGGGGCAAGGAGGTCACCGTGGCCAGAGTGGCGGCGACACTCGGACCGGAGTTGTCAGCTGGAGCCAAAACCCATCGAGGGAGCGGCATTATTTCGCTTTCTCTTCGTGCATCCCGCGCTGCGGCGCCCTTCCGCAGCGCCGGAACCTAAAGCAGGCCCGTTCAGCCGGAGCGCAATCCGGGACACCCACTTGGACGCAATTCCACACTGAAGGGTAGCACCGCTTCCCTGACTCTTATAACGGATTCGCAGCCTCATTGTTTCGGGCTGCCTGAAACTGCGCGGTGCCCGCTGTTCCAGCGCCGCCCGGCTGCCGAATCCATTTCAGCAACGGCCATGAAACCACGGCAAGTAGCAGCAAAACCAGGGCATAGCCATTGAGCCGGTAGAAGCTGTCCGCTTGACGCAGCATTTCCGCCGCGCCCTGCAGCAGCGTCAGAAAGGCGACGGCCAGGACGCAACCCAAAGCGTTGATTCTCATCACATACCGAACGCCCAGTGCCACTGCGCCCAGTTGGATGATTCTCGCCAAGAGTTGCTTCGCGAAATCCTCCGGGCTCCCCCAACTTCCTCCGACCAGCGCCACCGCCGCCAGCACGAAGAGCAGGGCTCTCAGCCAGGGGCGCTTTGCTTGTCCCACGATGAATGCCGCAATCGCGCAAATCAACCCGGCGCCCACCAAGCCGCGCAGGATGGCGCTGGCAAACACCGCTCCGGCCGGCAGGATGGCGTCCAAATCTTGCCCGAAGGACGCATCGGCCAAGCGATGTGCCGTCGGCCAAAGCTGCCCCGCAAGTCCCAGCAGGCGCATCAATCCCGCGAAGCCGATGGCGCCGCCAATCCCAATCAGCAGCGCGTCGCGATAGTATGCTCCCGGCGCTTTCGCCCACGCCGGCAAGCTCTCTCGATCCACCGCCCCAAGCGCAAAATACCACGCCATTCCGAAAAGCAGCGCGATCAACCCTAGGTATAAGGGTCCTCCCACCACGAAGCCGACCGCCAAAATCCCGAGCGCCGCCTTCAGCGGAATCGCTGTATCGTAAGCAGCAAGCAGCGCCGGAATCCGGTTGCCCAAAAAGAACGCCACGGCATACGCGGCCAGTCCCCATCCCGACCACCACAAAATTCTTCTCCACGGAATCGATTTTGCCGCTTCCGATTTCAAATTCTTCAAAAATAGAACCAGGACCGTCAGCGTCCCACCGAGCAGCAGCCCTATCGGCAGCACCCAGGAAAGGAACACGCGCCCGAGCGAAAGCTCCTCGTGCTTTCGCCGCCACTCCTCCGGAATTTTGATGTACGTCCGGAAACTCGTCGCTTCGTCCCCGAGCACTTGCAACTCGATTCGCTTGTACGCGCGGTCCGCATCGCTCGCACTGCCTTCTTTCGTATCCTCATCCAGCGCGCGGTTCGCCTGCCACGTCAGCATGTAGTCCACGCGATGCGGCCGCTTGTCCGAAGTCGCCTCCACCAGCTTCCACTGCGCCAGGTCGATCCCCTTCTTCTCCTTCAGGTAAGTCTCGCCCTTGCGGATCGCGTCTTCCTTTGCAAGCGAAGCTCCGGGCGCGTCCTCCGCCATCACGTGATGGAAGGAATGCATCGAGCCATCGGGCCGGAGAATCACCGCGAACTCTTCGGCTTGCCGGTCACGGAAATAGCGCACCCGCCAGAGCGCGCCCGGCACCTGGGATTCGTAAATCCGATTCAGCGCCGGTATCCCTACGCGTTCCCGCAGATATTCGTTTGTACTCGGGTCCGTTATATCCACCAGCGTCACCGAATGGTGAAACGCATTCGGATTCAGGCCGCGCTGCCGCATCAGCGCGTCGCTTATCGCGCGCACGCTGGCTGGATGCGTTGAAAGCCGCAGGTAGTCGCCGATTCCGGGCGTTTTTGCTTTCCACACCGCCAATCCGCCAATTGCGACGCAGATCCCAACCCCTCCAACCAAGGCCCGCGAGAGCGGCCGGTACCGCACCGTCGCGGCCTCCCCCGGGACCCTCACCGGCCTCGCTCCGAGGGTCAAATCCACCGGCTTCCGCTCGTTCAGCAAATCGCTATCCTCTTCAAACCCTCCTCGCGCCAGATACGAAATTGCCGAAAACAAAAGCGGCGCGACCGCCGCCAGCGCCACAACCACTCCCGAAATCCGGAAATACATGCTGTTCGAGCGAATCAGCAGCAATCCCACCAGCGAGGCATCCACGGTGTAGTGCCAGATCAGCGTCGCCAGAATTCCCCACCGCAGCATCACCAGCCCGGCAACGATGCCGATCAATCCAATTTCAATCCCGCGAATGTACGCCGGTTCCTGCGGATAGTTGCTGTGCAGGAAGCTCCACAAAAACGCCGGCAGAATCACCGCTATCCAGCGCAGCCCCGTCAAGCGCTTGAAAAAGGGAATGGCAAAGAGCCGGAACGTAAACTCCTCGTTCGTGGCCGCCAGCAGCCCGATCGCCGCCCCGGAAATCCAGGGAAACAGCGTGTTCACCGATTCCTCGTAGCTGATGTCCTGCGGCGCCCAGGCGCCGAAGTGCCCCGCAACGACGTAGAACCCCACCACGTAGCCGATATGCGCCGCCGCCAGGCACAACCCCACCACGGCGCTCGAAAAAAATTCCCTCGTTCGCACCCCGCGCATCGTGAACAGCTCATACAACCGCACACGCCCCGGCTGCGAGGCGCGATACAGCGGCTCGGCTGCCGGCAGCGCCAGAGTGATGGTCACCGCCGTCGCCCCCGCCACCAGAATCGCGAGCCCAATCTTCAGCGCGATGAAGCTTCCATACGATTGCGTTGTGTCGTAGCTCGATCCCCACAGCGGCCAATCATTCAAATTCTGCAAAATCAGCAGCGTCGCCGCCAGCACGCCCACCCAAATCGCCGGCTTCCACCGCGTCTGCCCCGTTTGCGTCAGCTTGATGCCGAGCCACACCGCCGCGCCCAGCAGCAGCAAATAGGGAATCGTGAAAGCCAGTGCCAGGGTGTCGTTTCCCGAACGTAATTGCTTGAAGCTGCGCTCCCACGCTTCCGGCACCTTCAGATATTCCGTGCTGTCCCCAATCGCCGTGCCCTGCACCGTCACGCTCAGCCGGTCCGGCGCACCCTTCGCCCGAAAATCCTTTTTTTCCCATGTAAATCCCCAGTCGATTCGGTTCGGCTTGTGGGTTTCGTTCGCTTCGTCCGCCAGAAAATTCCAGTCGCTTAGATTCACGTGCTGGTTCGTTTCCAGATATTTCTCCGCCAGCCGGAGCGCTGCCGTTTGCTCGAGCGATGCGCTTACTTGCGCTTCCGGAACATGGTGCCGATAGCCTACGACTTGGCCGCCCGGGCTTACCCGGACGTGATACTCCTCCTCTTCGAGCGGCTTGAAAAAACGGACGTCCCAATACCAGACGTTGACCTCCGACGCCATGATCTCGTTCGCTCGCTGCAATCCCAGTTCGCGCTCGAGATACGTCTTCGCGTTTTCGTTTACGTCAAAGGCCACTGCCGAACGGTACCCGCCGAGGTCACCGCCCAGCCCCGTTACAAAATCCCGCGCCCGGTTCAGCACTTCGCTTCGCGAAATCTTGAAGTTCACCGAGGCTTCCGGAAACGCCTGGAAGTAGTACTTGTACGCAAACACGGCGCCAACGATGCCCGCCAGCACCCAGAGCGCCAGCGCCCTCTTTTCCCCGCTCGTCAGCTTTTGTCCGGTCACCGGCTCTCCTTTTCGCTTCCGCCCGGCAAAACGACTCGCTCTCGCCCGAGGCGCGCACGTGATCCTTCGCTCCTCAAGCTTCCAAAATTCAACTTCGCATCGATCTTCCGTCCGTTGGGCGGCCGACCGCCATCCTAAATGATACGTCCCCCCACGCAAGCATACATCGCCCGAGACGGCAGTGTTGCCCTCCGGCTCGCACGACCGGCAGCAACGCCAGCTTTCCGCCACATGCCGTAAATGTCAGCGATTCTCGATCTAGGTGGGAATCACACCGCGAAGGGCCGCACCGCAAGACCCAGTTCTC
>Ga0209581_1002096_pt1 | contig 20290 bp, 15 predicted proteins | sample Coa_R2_FD_187160 | JGI IMG/M metagenome (GOLD analysis project Ga0209581, IMG submission 187160) | Surface soil microbial communities from Centralia Pennsylvania, which are recovering from an underground coalmine fire - Coalmine... | ecosystem: Environmental > Terrestrial > Soil > Unclassified ...
GTGGAGGTTGGAGTGGGCGTGGGGGAGGCAGCTTTGCTTGCATAAGCGGCGCCTGCGCGACTGGAAGGGCTACAGCCGCTTAGAAGCAGGGCGAGCGTGGAGATAAGAATAAAGACATTCAGCCAGAGGATCTGGCCTCGCCTGGGACTACGCATTTTTCCCCCTTTCATAACGCGAACATGTGCGCGATGAAAACCGTCAGCGAGCCTGGGAAGAAGGCTCGCTGCATGGAGAGCCGTGAATCGCTTTCGATTCTCTTAATCCTATCCAGGGTATTTTAAGGTGCCGCTCCAGATTTCACTGCGATGTTCGATATTCCCCTGTTGCAGGTTTGTACGATTGACCATAATTGTCCCGCTTCCTCTAGCTCCCCGGTATTTTCCTGTGCCACCGGTAATCTTGTACGTATAGCTCCAGGTGCCACTCGCCGCACAATATGTACCGGGTGCGGTAAAGGTGATGCGGTCCTGCCTACTTGTCTCCAGGGAACCGGTGCCCGTCACTGTGTGGCAGTCGTTGCTATCAGCCACCGTAGTGACAATCGCAATACGCGTCATATTGATTGTTCCGTAACCGACGGCCTGACCATTTCCTTGAAAGGTGAGGCAATAGAAAGCTGAACTTTGCTTGCCTGCGGGGCAGGCAGAAGATGCATCCTGCTCGTAAAAAACGGCGCGGAAAGCAGTTGGATCGGTGGTAGGGGTAGGTGTTGGCGCAGAGGTAGGAGCAGGTATGGTGGCTGAGATGCCCTGTGAGCCACCGCAAGCCGAGATAAAAAGGCTCATCAATAGTAGTAGAAAGCCCGGGATTATTTTACTCGCGAGGCGCCGACGAGATCTGAGATATGGCGACATGATCTTCTCCTTGCAATTCTGCCTGTGCGGTCTCCTCAGCTATCAGTATGGTACATGAAGCGGGGAGGAGTCATTCGCCAAAAGACGTATTTTTTTTGCGAGTGCGTGTTCATCGCGCCTTTCTTTCCCCCACGTGGTTCTATGAGCAACAGTGCCAGGCTCCCTGGGCCTGGGAGAAGCGCACGCCCGAGGATATTCTCGATCTCCAGGCTGTAAAACATCCGATTTTCCCTTTCTACTCAAAACCTGAGAATATGTCGAGAAAGCTTGGAAAACGTATAAATTTCAATCCATCTATCATAGGTCGATCTTTTTCGCAAGCAATGATGAAATCGGTAATACTACCGAGCGTCTGACCTTTTCCAGCATCACAGGTGATTATGCCGCCTTGCGGATCGGGCAGCACACGTAACAATCCCGATCATGTCTTTACGATCGCCAACCCAGTTGGCGAGCTTTTTTATACGCCTGGCGAGCCTCCTTTCTTCGCCCCAAGGTCTTCAGCATAGCGCCTTTCCCATGCCAGGCCCAGACGGAAGATGGATCAAACAGGAGCACTTCATCATAGGTCAGCAAAGCCTCTTCGTATCGCTGGAGGGCGACAAGAACAGCAGCTTTCGCATACCAGGCCGAGGAGAAAGTAGGGTCAAGCCGGAGGGCCTGATCGTAGGCATCGAGCGCCTCTTCTGAACGATTGAGGCCAGCCAAAGCGTTCCCTTTCATGTACCAGGCCCAGGAGAAAGCAGGGTCAAGCCGGAGAGCTTCGTCACAGGACCGCATGGCCTCTTCGTAGCGTTTCCATGAAAGGAGCACATGGGCTTTGCCATACCAGGCTCGGCTGAGAGAGGAATTCAAGCGTAATGCTTCGTTATAGGCAGCCAGAGCTTCTTCATCACGAACTCCCCCTCCCTCGTCCTTGAGATAGTCCCCTCTCGCGAGCCACTGTTTCTCGATAGCTACGCGCATTCTTTGCTCGATGTTCTGAAAGGCCAGTTCCTGACTCTGCCATTGTGTTAACGACCTGACATCGGGGGGAAAGACTTCTAGAGGAGCTACCGACTCTGACTCCTGCCATTCCACAGGCGTCATGGCATCGCGGGGAAGGATTTCTCTGGAAGAATAGGGGGCATGGTTCCAATCGACCGGTTCTAGCAGGAGAACTACGACCCGGCACCCACCCAACCATCGGACTGCCCACGCTTCATGGCTGATCTCATCCCAAAATGATTCTACATGTTGAAAATGGGGGCTGATCAGTAAGAGAACCAGATCTGTTTCTGAAAGTTGAGCCAGCAGTTGCCCTTTTCGCTCTGGATTCGGGAGTAGTTCTCCATCAAACCGACTGACAATGTGACATTGGCGTTTCAAATGGCTCAAATGGAGATCAATTTCTTTTGCCCATAGCTGATCTTCAGGTGCATAGCAGTAGAGCAATGTGAGCGATTGAACAGTTTCTTTTGGCATTCTCTATATCCTTCCGACAAGGAATAGTATGGCAATCAATCAGCTACATCTTCCTTTCTATCTTATCATGGATGCTTCCGTCTGTTGCATGGTCCAGCTTGAAAGGCTTCAGATGACAAGAACCGCTACTCTCCCTCATCTGAAGCATAAGGTTCTATTGCCACGCACGCAAGAGCTTTGATCCTATGAGATGCGCATCGGCCAATGCGTCTCATTCAAATAGTACCCATTGGGAGGGAAATTGCCGCTTGTATCCATCCACCCGTTCGGGTCGGGCCAGGGATTGGCACTTCGGTAATACCTGGCGGTCCAGCCAAGCGAACTATTGGAACCAGCCGGCGCATTGGCGTTTATATCATGACAGTAGAAGATACAGCTATTTCCACTCTCGTCAGTCCATTCCCATCTATACCCCCGTGGGATAGTTGGAGAAGGACGAAATCCGTTTACGACCCCTGGGCCACTTGGCTGAACGGCACTACTTGGGAGCCTATTCGTGAGATCACTCAAAGTAGGGTTAGTACCAGCGATATCGCTAAAATCTCCAACTGGCGTTGTCAAGCGTCTGATACCGTCCACAAGGATAGCTCTCACACCTGTGAGCGCCTTTCCCGCGAATCGGTTGAGGAATAAACTCCCTCCTTTGAGCAAGCCAGCGGTAAGCCCGCCTGAAATGGCCCCATCTATGCCAGCATCTAATAGCCCATCAGTTAAGGGTTTGCCGGTGATAGCATTGGAAACCGCTTTCCCGGCAACATTTCCCGCCGCGCCACTGAGCGCGCCAATCCCGATCGCAGAAACCAGCCCAGCCCCAGGCCCGGTCGCGCCAACAATCGCTCCCGAGACTGCTCCAGCCACAGCCGATTGCGCAACCTCACCCAATGAGGGAGCTTTGTGTTGCACGGCATCGGAAACGAGTGTGACCCCAACACTGATGGCTGCGCCTAATACCGCTCCAATGAGCGCCGTACACCAGGGCCAGCAGTGCCCGCTGGGATCATTGCGCGTCTCAGGATTGTCCCCTACATACGCATAGGGGTCCATGCCATTGGAGTTATCCTGCACGGTGTCCGCGCGCACGAAGCGCCCGCTGAGCGGATCGTAATACCGGAAAGTGTCATACAACAGCCCGGTCTGGCTGTCGAGGCGCTCACCGGCATAGTTGAACGAGGTGGGCATGCTGCCCCAGGAATAATCGACGGTGCCATAGGGGCTGTAATGCGCCACTCCGATGACTTGGCCAGTGTCGTTGAGGGCCACGCTGGTGCTGCCCAAGGGATCACTGAGCAGGGAGTCGAGGATTGAAGCACCGGAGATGACCATTTCAGGGGAACCACTGAAGGAAGTGGCAGGATTGAGCTTTGAGAGGGGTTCTCTTGCTTATCCTACCGCTTTCGAGTCATGGCGAAGCTCTCTGCTAAAGACTTCTCGACTCACCCTCCCGCTTTGGCGATGCTCTAGAGAGATTTCTAGCTCATCAAGTACTCCCCTTTATGTCTTGTGCATTCCTCTTCTTTCCCCCAGGAGATCAGCACGCTCGTCTTTCCTCTCGGATGAGGCCAGGCGTCAATGAACGAACTGAGTTCACTTCTTGGAACTGGATGTTCCAAGAGATCCTCAACGAGTAAGCGGTCCTCGAAAATAGCTATTGTTGTTCCAGGCGACCATGAGACGAGAGCCATCTGAACCTCATCCGCACGGCATCTCAACCTATTCTTTCTTGAGCCTAACGAACGTGTAAGTTGATTCCGTATTTGCATCTTCTGCTTGAAAGATAGTTGATATCCCTGGCTTTGAAGTTGTGCGAGAACGGTGTGAGGGGTAATCACTTCTCGCATCATTGTTCCTTCGACAAGGAGGACCGAGTTTGATCCTGCGGAACAAATTTCTATTCCCTCAGGCAAATACCGCCAGGTCGTTGCCAATAAGAGTATATGTTCAGGATCATCAATGAGTGCATCTGCAGCCTCTACTAAAATGTGAGGCGTCGAAACTCGCTCATCCGGCGGAACGATTCCGACTGCTCGCACGACTTGATGGGCAAACTCCAATGCGAGGCGTTGGCTTTCGTGGTACTCTCTGCCGAGTTTTCCTACCAGAGCACGGGTAAGGATACCGCAGGTACCAATACTGCACACGATCCATTCGGGAGAGTAGGCCTCCAGAATAACTCTCTCGCGTGGGTAGTATGGAAGGTCCATCGTTGCTTGCTCCTCAGAACAGATGTCCAAAGGTAAAAATGGTTTTTTCCAGGATATTCGGATTCCCGATTACATACTGGAATTCTTGGGCTGTTAGAGTTCCTGGGCCAATCCCACTCTCACCAACATTGAATAAGATCTGACTAGCCGCATCAATATGCGGCTGCATAGCTTCCATCGTCGCAGGGAGAGTGCTCAAAACTTTACCTCCATAATCCGCTGCCCAGGTTTCCATCTGCCTCAAACCAGGGAGATTGGCCGGATTGATGGGAAACCTCATACCGTTTGTAATTATACCATTTCCGCCATAGTGCCCAAGGTACAGCCGATTCTCATTGTAAGGAAGCTCAAACTCATCAGCATTCATGGTCCTGGCTCCGAGTTTCGACAAAGTATTCTTAATGCCGGACTCGCTGAGATCTTCGACCTCCGTACTCGCTCCCTGGAGTGCAGCTTTCGCTCCCTTGAGCATGGCTCCTGCACCCTCCACGAGACCGCCAGTAATGCCACCAGCGACGGCAGCCTGGGCTACCCCATCCATCAGTGGCTTGCCTGACATGGCATTGCCCGCCATCTGGCTCAAGCCACCTGCTACCGCTCCCGCAGCCATTTTCGCTAAAGGTCCCGCCTCCGGTCCAAGCGCCCCGGTGATCGCTCCCGTGATGCCTCCCACGACCGCCGATTGCGCAATCTCTCCCAAGGTGGTGGGTTTGCCTTGAATGGCATTGGAGACAACGGTCACGCCTACATTGACGGCGGCCCCAACGACTGCCCCAACCGCAGCAGTAATGAGACAGAGAGGGAAACAGTGCCCACTGGGATCATTGCGGGTCTCAGGATTGTCGCCCACGTAGGCGTAGGGGTCCATGCCATTGGAGTTGTCCTGCACATTGTCCGCGCGCACAAACCGCCCGCTGAGCGGATCATAATACCGGAAGTTGTCGTAGAGCAGCCCGGTCTGGCTGTCCAGGCGCTCGCCGGCATAGTTGAACGAGGTGGGCATGCTGCCCCAGGAATAATCGACGGTGCCGTAGGGACTGTAGTGCTCCAGCCCGATGACCTGGCCGGTGTCGTTGAGGGCCACGCTGTTGCTGCCCAGCGGATCACTGAGCAGATAATCCAGCGTCGCCCCACCGATGCGCAGGGCGATGCGCGTCCCATTCGCACTGTAGTACTTCGTGGTGGTCGTCGTGCCCCCGGAGAGCACCGTTTCCGTGTAGCCATCGAAGTACACCGTATCGGTCGTGCTGCTGGCCGTGGACGAATTGGTCAGCACGCGGTTGCCTTGCAGGTCGTAGAGATAGTGCGCACTGCCTACCGTGCCGGAAGGCGCGCTCCAGGTGGCCAGTTGGCCCCGGCTATCGTAGCTCATCAGCGCGCCGGTGGGGCTGCTGCCTGCGCAGGTGTGGGCGGTGCTGGTGTCGGTGTTGCGACAGGTCATATTCCCCATCGCATCGTAGGCGGCATACTGGTTGGGGATGGTGCTCAGCCCCGTGACCGCGTGGACCTGGTTGGCGTCGGCGTAGCTGTAGCTGCCTGCCGGACCAGTGCTCAGGCGATCCAGCGCGTCGGAGCTGTACGCCTGGGTGTAGGGCGTCAATGTGGTGCCTGACGGCGGGGCCATGCAGTGATCGCCTCCAGTGGGGGTGCCACTGTTGCCCGCCCACACCAGCCGATTGAGCGCATCGTAGCAGAACGCCTCGTTCTCCGTGGCGCTGCCCCCGCTCTGGGTGGGCACCACTGTCGAGAGACCGAGCACATTGCCCACGTTGTCATAGGTGCGCGTCTGGCTCCAGATCGTCTGGCCCGCCTCGGTGGCACTGGTGGAGAGCGGTCGCTGGATGGCGTCGTAGGTGGTCGCCGTACTGAAGATGGGCGTGGGCACGCTGGCTTTGGGCGCCGTGCCCCCGATGGCCATGCCCGCGATCTGCCCGTTGTTGGTATAGCTGACTTTGCCCACCAGGAATTGCACCGGGTCGGTGCTGGCAGGCGTGCCAAAGTAGATGGATTGCAAACGGCCATTGAGATCATAGGTCGAGGTCAGCGTCTCTCCATCGGGATAGACCAGGCCCGTGACCTGTCCCCCGTCATTGTAGAGCATCTTGACTGTCTGCGTGACTGTCCCGGCATCGGGTGTGGTGACAGAGAGCGTGCTCTGGTCGGTTTGCCCGCGCTGGTCGTAGCCGTAGCAGCGCCAGCCTGATCCCGCCCCGCTGGTCCCCACAAACCGTTCCGCCGTCTTGCGCCCGATCGGATCGGAGGCGTAGCTGCCCGTCGGGGCGGTGCAACCCGACGGGAAGGTCGCTCCCGGCGTGCTGGCATTGCTGTAGCCGTCGTAGAAGGTCACTTCGTCGGTGGTGCCGCCGCACGAACTGGCGTCGCTGGCCGACAGCGCGCTGCACAGGGGACGATCCAGCGCGTCGTAGGTGGTATAGCGGCTCTGGTTGCGCGCATCGGTCTGCGAGAGCCGGTTGCCATCGGCGTCGTAGGTATATTTCCAGGCGGTGTCGGTCGGGCCGCTACAATCGGCGGGCATCGGTGTGTTGGCGCACGATCCCAGATCGGAATCGTTCATGCCCAGCAGTTCTTTGACCCCGTTATACACCGCGCTATAGGTCGCCTGGGCCGTCCCGGTGCTATCGAAGGTCGTTACCGAGACCGTGTTGCCCAGCATGTCATAGGTCGTGCCCACCGTGCGCACCACGCTGTAGGGGCTGGCCGTCCCGCTGAACACCTGGGTGTAGCGCGTGCGGCCCAGCCCGTCGGTGTAGGTGACGGTCTGGTGGTTGTAGGCATCCAGGGTGATCGTCTGCTCGTAGGCCGTGCTGCTCTCGCTGGAAATGGTGGGCACGCCCTGGGCGACGGTATAGCTGATCGTCGACTCCTGGACGATCGTGGCGCCCTGGCCATAGGTCACGGTCCCCAGCGCGCGGCCCAGACTGTCATAGCTGGTCACGGTGCGCGGCTGGTTGAGGTCGGGGGCCACGTAGCCCGACGGCGTGGCGATAGCATAGGGCAGGCTCCTGGTTGTGGCCCGGTTCATCTGGTCGTAGACGGTGTAGGTCACGATCGTCTGGCCCGGCGTGGGACTGGGCGTCTGTGTCTCCACCAGGTGGCCCCAGCCGTCGTACCACTGCTTCTCGACGGAGGTCGGCCCACCGCTGGTAAAGGTAGTCGCGGTGTCCAGTTCCAGGCAGGGCGTGGTGCTCCCGGCGCTACAGGTGTTCGTGTAGGTGTAGGTAATCGTGGGACTGCTCAGGCTATCGCCGGGACGGATCACGGCGGTGAGCCGGCCCAGAGCGTCATACTGATAGGTCGTGGTCTGCCCGTTCGGATCGGTCTCGCTGATCAGCCACTGGCCGAAGCCGCCGGAGGCCGAACTATCGTAGCTATAGGTCGTCGTCTGGTTCTTCGCGTTGGTTGCTGTCAGCAGGTGGGTTTGGTACGTGCTGTCATAGGTCGCGCACGCGCTGTACTGGGCGGAGCCGCTGGTGCAGCCCAGATGGCCGTCCGGGTCGGTGGTCGTGAGCATGTTGCCCGAGGCATCATAGCTATGCAGGGTGGCATTGATAGCGCCGACACAGTTCTGAGGGGTTCCGTTGTAGGGTGTGTGATCTTCCGTGCGGGTGAGGCTGGGCACCGAGGGTGCTTGCAAATCGCCCGTATTGCTCCCATAGAAGTTCGCGTGACAGCCATACTGGTTGCCACTCTGATCCTGGGTATACGTCTTGGCCAGCAGATCGGTCAGGAAGATGCCGCTGCCCAGATTGTCGTTGGGACAGAACACATTCTCGGTCAGGAAATGCACCCCCGCCACATCATTGGCCGTCGTATCCTCAGTGGTGACATTGCCGTAGTCATACCCCTCCCCACAGCCATTGCCATCGTAGGTCGAATGCTTCGTCGTGTGGACTACTCGCGCATCCGAGAGCGTGCTGGTCACGCCATCGGTCAGATAGTCATCCTCCTGGGTCACGCGCGGATCGCAGACCATGATCGGATTGTTGTGGTCCAGTTCACTGAAGAGGAAAGCGCCACCCGGATCGGTTGAGCCGCCCGCAGCGTGCGCACTTCCAGACACCCCTGGCGGGGGACAATTGGTGGCATAGCTCCAGTCAATCTCTTTGAGCAAGTGCCCGTTGCTGTCGTAATCCTGCTCTTTGGTCTCCTTGCCCGCCATCACGGGGCCGCTGCTGCTGTTGAACGGCGCTGCCACGCACGTCCCGCCGGTATAGCAGGTGATCCCGGTGCTGTAGAGACCCCAGCCATTCGTCGCGCCATAGGTCAGCGTCTGTGACGACCCATCGGGCAGCGAGACCTGGACCTGCTTGTAGCTCTGGAAATCGCCATTGTAGTAGTCCGCATAATCGTCGTCGTTCTGGTTGCCCCAGGTATTGGCGGGATGCTGCGTACACGACCCGCTACAACTAATCGCTGAGTGCCCGGGGAAGTTCGCGCCCAGACCGGTTTGCAAATAATAGTTGTAGCTCCAGGTCGAGGTCACACTATTGGAACTCGCCGTGCGGCTCTGCACGACCACGCGGCTCCAGTTCTTGTCATCAGCCTTGCCACACACATTGGTCGAGGTCTGCGACGAACTACAGGCAAAGGCGTCGTTATATCCGTTACCGCTATCGGTGCCCCAGGTATTGCTGTGCGCCTCCTTCCAGGTAATGCTCTCATTCCATCCTCGTCCATTGTCCAGATTGGAGATGTAGTACGCGTTATAACTCTGCGACCACAGATAACACGGTCCGCTTGAACTGCCATCGCGCGGCGCGTTGCTATAGGGGCTACAGACGGTTCCATTATTGGCCGCATAGCTGAAGAGGTCGGCATAGTGTTCCCATTTCTGCTGATAGGAGATGCTTATCACCGGCGCATTCAGGCTCGTCCCGTTGGTTCCCTCTTCCTGAATTTTGCCCAATGTCAGGTAGCCGGCCACGCTCTCACTTTTGCCCGTGTTGGGATCCGTGATCGTCTGCGGGCCGCCCTGGTTATACGAGAAGACGTACTCATGCAGAACGTTGCCCTGCACTTCGACCTTGACATCATTGAGCACATACGAGTTGAGCACCTTCGGCACTGGCAGCCCGCCTGAGCCGGAGAGGTCTTTGGGCGCGTCGCAGCGATACTGCCCGCTGGTTCCGCTGCCACAGCCGCTGTTGAGCAGATGGACCACGCTCTGGCTGGCGTCGAAGTGGATATCCACCAGGGGGTGCCAGGTGCTACACGCAGTGGTGGTGTTATGGCAGGTCGGATCATCGTAAGTCACGTCCGAGAGAACGGCATCGCGCACATATCCCGCGCTAATATGCAACGTCTGGTAGCTCACATGCACCTGATTGCCATAGCGATCAATCATCAGGTCCAGGTTCCAACTCCACTGCACCACATCGCCGTTGGAGGCCACATAGGACTCGCGCGAATCGTTCGTACACCCAAATTCTTCCGTAATGCCGCTGGGCAAATAGACGCGCCAGCAGGGTTGCCCATTAAACATCTTCTCGATGATCTTGGCGTGGCTCTCCGGGGCTGTATGCCAGACCTGCGAGCTCGTGGGAGAAGAAGGATTATACGGCGGAATCGTTGAGTACGTCAGATCAGGGGGAATGAGCTGACCGCTGATCCCACTGGGATCAGTAATGTGCCAGACATTCTCGTAGGTCGCGCTTCCATTCGGGGTGACATTTTCTTGACTCCAACTGATCGAGCCCAGATTCAGGCTCCAGCCCTCGCCAACCCACGGCGCGGTCGATTGCCAGCCATGATTCTCGTTGACCGAGCCACTGGAATAGTTGAGGGAGAGCGAGGGTTGGAAGCCGCCAGGACCGGGAGGAATGGTGAGCGGATAGCTATAGTTGAGACCGCCCGAATTGAGGCCGACCTGGAAATCAGCGGGGGTGCCCCAGGTGGCCTGCGGGGCCTGTGTGCCAAAGGTGACGGAACTGGCCTGGACCGCGAGCGAACTCACCGAGGACGCCTGAGCGTTCGCCTGCTGGCTGCCCGGCGCGGCAAAGGTGCTCTGAACCGACCAGTCCAGGCCATTTTGCCCTTCCTGGGCGTAGAGCAGCGTCGGCGGCTGCGTTGTCGCAGCCGGCGGAACAACGCCAGTCTGCACTCCCTGCCCTGCCGGCTGTGTCGCGTTGGGAGAGGGAATGGTCGGAGGCGTCGCCGAGCCTTGTACAGCGCTCCAGAGCGCATAGACCTGTTGCCCTGACCAGACCAGCTCCCGCTGGTCCGTCCGCAGACGGAAATGGATGGTGAAAGGATGGAGCAGGTGAACATGGGAAAGAGGCCGGCCTGTGCCATCAAAGAACTGGAACTCATAGGTCCCAAAGAAAATTTGCCCGCTTCCTCCAGTGGAAGAACCAGAGCCAGGTTTGACCTGCGTGATATAGAGCAGGATGCCACCTTTCGTCTGCGCAAGCTGGGCGGTATCGAGACTATTGGCCGGCAGGTCCACCTCCAGTTGTCCATCACTACTGACGAACTGTTGTCCAGCATTGCTGAGGAGCAGCCTGGCCGGCTTCATCGCGACCGGCCAGGGATGCCGGGCCGCTCCACTGTCCGACGAGAGTTTGCTCGGCGCTCCATTTTGCGCGAGATTGGGCTTCTTCGACTTGCCTGTGGGCAACGTCAGCCAGGCTGGTGGGGGAATACGAGAATTGGGATTTTTGAAAGCCAGAGCAAAGGCCGTCGAGGATGCCACCACCGGCCAGAAGGCAATGACCTCTGTAAAAAGAATGAGAAATAACAGAGCAAGAACCAGAAGCGAGCGCTTCAGCGCAAAGCCCACCGCAGCAAACGGGAGCGGCTTGGGCAGACCCCCAGGCGACGCGCGCCGGGCGCGTGCAGGCTCACGAGTCAAGGCAAGAGGTGCAAGAGATTGGAGTGATTCCTCGGCAGATGTCGTCCCACCAGGAAAGATGCGATCATCCATGAGAGCCAGTCCTTTCCTTCCATGTCACACGCAAGACGCATGGCGCCAGAACGCAGGCACCCACGCGGGTTTTCACCCCTGCCTGCTTTCCGTGTAGCACGCAGGGAGAGAGGCAAAGAACGAGAGCAAAGGCGATTTCCTACCTCACCGGGCAGAAGTTCCTCCCCCCAGAGGAACCGGGACAAGATGCGCAGACGGTGAAGCGAACCAGAGCGAGGAAAGCGTCGGCAGAGACATCTCCCGCTGGCAGGTTGGCATTTGGTGAAGTACCCCATGCCTAGAAGGCAGGGGCTTCGACAGACTCCCCACGCGGGAGAATCTGTAGGGCACTTCCTGCCCTGGCATACTTTTTGAGAATATTCTTAGCGGCGTTGGTATCCCGGTCGAGTTCACACCCGCATTCACAGGAATGCCAACGCTCCTCCAAGGTTTTCAGTTTCACCACACCGCAATTGGAGCAGACCTGACTGGTATATTTGGGGTCCACGAATGCAACGACACGCCCGGCCCATGCTGCCTTGACCTGTAGCATCTCTGTGAACATGCCCCAACCCGCGTCCGATATACTCTTGTTTAACCCACCATGCGCCGCGGCTCCATTCGGCAGGTATTGTCCGGTTTCCTCACTCTGTTTGGGCTTTGGTCGCCTGACCAGGTTCTTTGTTTGGAGTTCCTCTAGCACGATCACCTGATAGCGATTGACCAGCTTTCGTGAGGCTTTCTGTACAAAGTCCCGACGCTGATTCCTGACCTTGCGGTGTGCTTTTGCTATCGCCTTAACTGCTCGCTTGCGCCGATGGGAACCGCGCTTTTTCCTCGATAAGGCTTCCTGCAATTTCTTCAGTTTCTTCTCCGCTTTCCGGTAGCGGCGCGGAGATTCAAGAAACTCTCCATTCGAGAGCGCCGCAAAATGGGTAATTCCCAGGTCGATCCCCACATCTTCATAGCTGACAGGCAGAGGCTCAGGCTGTTCACATTCACAGGAGAAAATGACATACCATTGGCCTGCTTCGTGCTTAATCGTACAGGTTTTAAGAGTTCCCTCAATCTTGCGATGGACCTTGACTCTGAGTGTGCCGATTTTCGAGAGGGTGATGTGCTTCTCATCCAGTGTAAAGCCGGATTGGGGGTAGGTAAAGGAACTATAGCGATTGCGTCCTTGAAACCTGGGATAGCCTGGCTTCTCACCATTCTTGACCCTTTCAAAGAACCGATCAAACGCCCGCTTGAGCCGAAGCAACACATCTTGAAGGACCTGACTATGAATATCGTGGTACTCTGGCCTGATCTCTTTGATCTCAGGAAGATCGCGTTTTTGCTCATAATAGCTGATGGATTTGCCCGCCATCCGGTAAGCATCTTTGCGTTCAGAAAGGGCCGCATTGTAAAGCTCTCGGCATCTATTCAAAGTCCAGAAGAGTTTTTCTTCCTGCTGTTTCGTGGGAGAGAGTCTGAACTTATACGCTTTTCTCATCGGTTTTTCTGCCCCTCTACGTAGCGTTTCAGCGTTTCGAGTGTCACGCCCCCTGTTGTCGCAACAAAGTACGAGTTCGTCCACAGCGACGGTAAGCGCCTCTTTAACTGAGGAAATTCTTGACGGAGATACCGGCTACTCGTTCCCTTGAGATATTTCACCAATCGGTGAATGCCAAATTGAGGATCACAGCCAACGAGCAAATGCACATGATCGGGCATGACTTCCATCTCTACCAACTCTTGCCCCCATTTTTCGATGGTTTCTATCAGAATCGTTTTCAAGCGTTCATCTACTCCATTGACCAGCACTTTACGCCGGTACTTGGGACAAAAGACCACATGATAGTGGCAGTTATACGCGATGTTATTATTTGTCTTCAGATCATATTTCATGAGTCAATTATACCCCACCAACAATAGATATGTCAAGCGTATCTATTGTTGGTGGGAGCGCCTTTCATCCCCCTGTCTAGAAGGCCAGGGGGTTTCCCGGCGTTTTCGCTAAAAGATGTATATAAGTATATGTGCCGATAGGGCGTTTGTCAAGACTACAACTGAATAGGGCATAGGTAGTGAGATCAATATAAAGTACAAAGCCGCACTCTCCCACCCGTTGCGAGAGCGCGGCCTCGCTTTCTGCTAGAGGGCCTGCTCGCGTTCCTTTCGGCGCTGCCACGCGCGGAAATTCTCCTGGTCCCAGGAGGGCATCGGTAACGGGCGTGCCGTCGCCTGGCCGTTTTTGTTTGTCTCTGTGAGGGGAAACAGACAATTACTGCAAGACTATCAGCACGTTATTACTAGCAAGGGGTGAGAGAAACCACGAATGCTAACTGGCAAGAATTGTCTGACATTCACTATTCCTCGCGAGGAGAGAAGCCGGTGAAACATGGGCGAGCTTTGACGTTCAAGGCGCTTCATGCTATCAGCCTTCTCTGCGTCATGCTCCTGCTTTTCCTCGGTCCGATTGTGCTAAACGCGCAAAGGGCCGGCGCGTCCTCAAGCGTTGCTTCGGCGACCATTGGCGGCTGTCCGGTGTTCCCGGCCAATAACATCTGGAACACCGATATTTCGCACCTGCCTGTTGCCGCCAACTCGGCGAACTACATTGCCAGCATTGGCTTGAGCGGGCATCTGCACCCCGATTTTGGCTCGGGGCTCTATAATGGGGAGCCGATAGGCATTCCCTATGTGGTTGTGCCGGGCAATCAGCCCAGAGTGCCGATCCGTTTTCAGTATGCCAGCGAGAGCGATCCCGGTCCCTACCCGATTCCGGCCAATGCGCCTATCGAGGGAGGGCCGCAGAGCACGGGAGATCGCCATGTGCTGGTCATCGATCGGGGAAACTGCACATTATATGAATTGTTTGCGGGCTATCCACAGAAAGATGGGAGCTGGCGCGCCGGTAGCGGTGCTGTCTGGCATCTCGCCTCCAACGCGCTGCGGCCCGCTACCTGGACCTCCGCAGACGCGGCGGGACTTCCCATTCTGCCGGGGCTCGTCACGTATGACGAAGTAGCCTCCGGGGTGATTAACCATGCCCTGCGCGTGACGGTCAATCAAACACAACAGGCTTTTCTCTGGCCCGCGCGCCACTATGCTTCCTCGAACCGCAATCCGAATCTTCCACCGATGGGCCTGCGCCTGCGCCTCAAAGCCAGCGTCAATATCTCCTCTTTCTCGCGCCTCGATCAGATTATTCTCACGGCGCTCAAGCGCTATGGGATGTTCGTGGCCGACAATGGCACAAGCTGGTTCATCTCCGGCAGTCCAGACAGTCGCTGGAATAACGATGAACTGCACGCGCTCACCTCTATTCCAGGCTCGGATTTCGAGGCGGTCGATGAAGCGCGCCTGCAAGTGAGCGCGAATTCAGGGCAGGCCGCCGGCTCTCCTCCAGCTTCTACCCCAACCCACGCTCCGACCACGCCTCCTGCTCAGGCCAATCTCCAGCAAACGGAGTTCAGAAACGTTCCATCTGCGTCCAATAGCCTGAGCAATGGAGAAAGCAGCGGAACCGCTCCTCCCTGGCTCGTTTTCGTAGGTCTTGCAGTTCTCTTCTGCGTGGCCGGGACAATCTTCGCGCTCAACTGGCGAAAAAAAGCCAGAGTGCCGCGCTAACCGGGAATTGCAGCAGGGCAGCCGGGAAGGTCAACGGAACAAGCGAGCAAGAAAGGCTTTGGCAAAAGATCGCTGGCCGGACAGCTGGCGTTTCGCGGCTTCTCGCTAGCCATGTGTTGTGCTCGGGCTGGCTCCGTCCATTCTTTGCAGCGTCAGCAGGGTGACATCATCCTCCTGTTCCCACTCTTCACCGGTAAACTGTCTCAATTTCTCGAGCAGCAGATCGACCAGCACCGCGCCGTCGCCGTTGCCCTCGAGCAACTTTTGCAGGCGTGGGAAGCCAAACATTTCCCCTGCGGGCGCGTGGGCTTCTACCAGGCCATCGCTATAGAAAAGGAGCGTTTCTCCTGGGGTCAGGGTGGCCTCACACTCCTCGTAGAGTATGTCTTGCATCAATCCCAGGGGCATGCCCGCCGCCCAGAGTTCTCCAGCGCTGCCCGCCCGGCAACGGTATGGCGGCTCATGGCCGGCGTTGGCGTATCTCACGTGCCCGCTTGCCAGGTCGAGAATGGCATAGAAGCAAGTGACGAACATGCCCTCAGGAATCTCAGCGATGAGCAGTTCATTGACGCGCGCCAGCACCTCGCCGGGTGAGGTAGTTTCCTGCATCGTGCTGCGCAGCATCGTATGGACCGTTGCCATCACCAGGGCGGCAGGAATGCCCTTGCCGGTCACATCGCCGATGACCAGGCCCAGCTTGCCGTCTTTAAACAGGAAGAAATCATAGAAATCACCGCCGACCTCGCGTGCGGGCCGATAGTACGGGCGGAGCTGCCAGCCGGGGAAAGCGGGGACCTCCCTGGGCAAGAATGCCTGCTGAATAGCCTGAGCGGTTCGCAGCTCTTGCTCGATGCGCTCGCGCTCACGTATCTGCTCCTTCTGTTCCTGCACCATCTGGGCCACAGCCAGGGCCGGGGCCACCTGGCCGGCGAGCATACCGAGCAGACGGCGTTCCTCGCTTGTATAGTCCTCACCATTCAGGTGAATCCCCAGCGCAAGCAGCCCGATCAGCTCCCCCTGGCTCACCAGCAACAGCGCGAGTTCAGTCATCTGTGCGCGCAGGTGCTTCACGACGGGCGAATTCAGTTGCAGGCGATCAAGCTCTACCAGGCCGGGGTGAGTCAGCGCGTAGGGAATAAGCGGATCGTCATTCTTGACGGTGATCGTTGAACGCTCGTCCGCGCCGGTTTGCATCTGCGTTTCTCCCTCAACGCGTGTCCAGAGGGCGATAAAATAGGGCTGCATCGTTTGCCGGAGCAGGCTAAAGAAGTGCTCGCGCAGTTGATTGATATCGATCTCCTCGCGCAACGTCGAAGTGAAAGCTTCGACCGCCGCTCGCGCCTCGCGATTGCGCACATTGAATCGCTGCTCGATAATTCCCTGCACGTAGTCGCGGGCAGGGCCTAGAATGACTGTCCAGGCAAGGGCGGTGGTGACAAAGATGATACGCGCCAGGTCAGGCGGATGTGTAATCAGCACAAAGGCTGTGATAAAGCTATAAAAGACAAATGAAAGGCAGAAGGTAAGGAAAAGATAGAGGGGCGTGCTATTAACGAGAATACTCAGTGCATAGCTTTGACGGCCATAGCCCAGGTTATAGCCCCTGGACCCGGTGACAAAAAGGCTGAGAAAGACAGGGAGGAGGACGAACGCATAGTTGGAGCCTGTAGTAGTAAGAATCAGCACAAACAGGAGAGCGGCTATGCTTATATTTCGCCAGAAGCGCAGGGCCAGGGACCATTCGCGAGAAATGCGCCGGACGCGTTTCCTGGGTGGCTCGGCCACCTGTTCTGTTCTGGTGACTACCTGATAGACAGGCATACTGATGTTCCTCCACTCCAATAGAAAATGTTTTTATTTGCCAGTGGGTTTTATTATATGCATATTTTGAGGCTCATTGAGAGGACTGTCGAGGAGCATACGTCCGGGGCTGCTCTATCTGAGCCCCGGACGTATCCGCTGTTATTGCACAATAATCGTCAGGTTCATCCCCTGGTGGACGATGCAGAAGATGTGGAAAGTGCCGGCGGTATTGAACGGGCCGATCTCAACGCTGTTGCTGCTCAGTTGCAGGTTATTGACAAGCGGTGCCCCGGCCTCCTGTGCTTTCAGGGCCTTGCCGTTCTGCCAGCTTCCATTGTCCAGGATGTGGACAACCGACGTATCATCTACGAGCAAGAGCTTCGAGCCTTTAGGGATCGTCACGGTCGGCTGATCAAAGTTGGTCGCGTTCATATGGACCGTTGGCACGCCGTTTGTATAAGTTGTGCCAGTCGGGGTGGGAGGCAGGGAGAGCCCGCCGATAAAGATCGCACCGATTGCCAGCCCGGCGACCAGCGTCATGCCGCTCGGCAGCCAGCGCGGCGCTTGACGGCTGCCCTGGCGATAGTTCTGGATCGCCGCTCCGATGCTACAGCCGAGCACCACAAGCGCACAGGCCAGAACAATCACAACGCCGATGAACTTGCCAAATCCTCCGTCGGGACCCTTTGGATCGCTCAGGCTCGCGACGGCATAGGGTTCCGTGGCGATGAGGTAGAGATTGTACGCTCCGATGATGCTTGTCACGACCGGGGCCCAGCGCATTCTTGTGGCGAGCAGGATCACGATCGCCAGGGAACAGACCAGCCCGGTCACGCTATCCCGGCTGGGCGCGCCGCTGGCGATAGTGAGCGCGGTCACACCGGCCACGCCCGCGAGACTCATGACAATTGCGGTCCAGAAAGCGATTTTCTCAAGCGTTGAGAATGGAAGACGAGAAAACCAGGCAGATTTTGGCGCCTCCGTGCTGGGTGATGCTTCCCGCGCCTCTTTGGTTTCCATGTCCATAGGTCATTCCTTTCTAATAAGCAATGATTCACTGTTTCATATGTGTTGGGTTTCATATGTGTTTGGTATCGTTCTTCTGGGGAAAGCATAGCACGTGGAGCGTTACAGAAACGTTACCGGCGAGCGTTGCATTTTCTCTTCTTTCGTTTAGAGCGGCAAAACGAAGGCTGCCAGTGAAAAGATGAGCCAAGCCTATCTTTTCACCGGCAGCCTTCGCTGGCGTAAAACCGCTGATTAGTGGCGAATTTCCTGCTTGCCGGGAGTGCTATATTGGAACTCCAGCCCGGTTGCCCCGCAACTTCTGCACTCCTCGGGAAGTATGTCGGCATGTGTTGTTCCACAGCCCGGGCAAACCCAGTGCTGGCGAAGCGTTCCTTGTGTTGTTTCCTCTTCCAGGAAGCGCCTCGTCGCATTTGCCAGGGGATATGTGTTCACATCGAATATATTCTGTTGTATAGCGTTTGTGTTATGGATGAACATCGAAAGACCTCCTGATTAACTCCAGCGAACCCGCCCCTGTCTGCGGCACAGCGAACGCCTTCTATGGTGTGATTGCGCGACTACCTGCGTGTCAGCCCGCCCTTGAACGTCACCGGGTACGTGCAATCACACAGGATATGCATAAAGTCTAACAGGAGTTTCTTGCGTTTGTCCATGAATTTCCATAGATATTCGCAATCGTATATATTAGTGAAGGCTTATATGTGGTGACGCATTCGTGTCTTCCGACAGATTGAGCAGTTGGATGAGAATGGCCGCCGTCCAGCTAAAGGAGCCAAATCCCATGCCTTTCTCACCTGCTTTTGTTCCATCGTCTAGCGGATCAAAATATTCCCAGAACCCGTTCTCTGTAATCATTTGAAGCGTTCTGGCAATGAGCAGATTTGCCTGTTGCGCTGCATTTTTGTTTTTGCTTGCATATCGTCTTAATCCCTCGATAATAAAAAAGTTCGTGATTGGCCAGGTGGGACCTCTCCAGTAGCGATCCTTATCGAAATACTGGGAGTTGATGGGTGTTGAGGGCACGGGATAGGCTGTGGAGAACTCGTCGGGTTGCGAGAGGCGCTGCAGTAAGACATCCAGGTGTTGATCGGTCGCCGCCCCCGCGTACAATGGCAGAAACAGAGCATTCGTTGGCACCGCAATGGGCCGGTGATTCCCTTGCGCCACATCGATATCACAATACTGCCTGGATGCTTGATCCCAGGTATTTGTCAGCGCCTGGCGTGTCTGCTCGGCCCATTGTCGATATTTGCCTGCCTGTTCCTGCATGCCATAGATAGAGAGCAGGGCTGCGAGCGCTTCATTGGCCCTCTGCCAGACCGAATTAAATAAGATATCTTTTACTGCAAACGGAGATTGCTGAACAATTTTCCTGTAATCCCAGGCAAGGTCCTTAAATATTTCTACCAGGTAAATATAGCGGTAATAGTCCTCTTCAGTGGGCCTCTCCTCGCTATTGTGGAAGCGCATATCCTTGCGATTCCGATCGACATCCTCTATGATAGACGCAGGAATACTGCTCAGCTCGATGCGTTTCAACAGAGCATCCCAGCGTGGAGAGTCGTCGGTTCCAGATTCCCAGGGATGGACAACGGTCAGCAGTCCGCACTCCTCTGGATCGCGATACTGTTTCAGGTGATCGTGGTACGCCATGAGGGAGGGCAGCATGATCTTGAGAAACTCTTGCTTTCTCTGCTCGTCTGCGCTCTGGTTACAGAGATAGTGAGCTGCAATTGCCAGGAGCGGGGGATCGGTAATTCCCGATGTTTTTATTCCATGCCCGGTAAACCCTGCTGTCTTCCAATGGTGCGATGGTGGATAATATCTCGCTTCGGCGGGATTGTAGATGATGTGCGGGATCAGCCCGTTCTTCCATTGTCCAGCAACCAGTGCCAATAGTTCGTTAAAGGCGGCCTCTTCATTGACGTGTACAAGTCCCATCGCTATTCCGGCGCTATCCCAGAGCCATTGATGCACGTAATAATCTCTAGACGGAATAATTCTCTCGTAACGCTTCCCATCGACGGTAACTACGATCGTATTCTGTCGCAGCACTGCCTCTGCTTCGTTTAGTAATGTTTGGTAGTCCTGCATATGTTTGCATTTCCTGAAGAATAAATCACAAGAGGGAAGGGTACCTTTATCTTTGTTCCCTCAAACATTTGAGAACCACAACAATGAAATCATTATAAATGGCGCTTACGCCTTTGTCTACAGCATTTCTGAGGTATCTTTCCGGGTCGCAGAGGGCACCTTGTCAGATAGCATGGTTTCCAGGGGATTCACGCTCCCCACATAGGCGCACTCCCCATACAGAGGGCAGCGCGAGCATTCAGGGCGTTGGGCGTGGCAGATTTGTCGTCCATGACGGATGAGATTGACGTGTAAGGGATAGACCCACT